>ENA-OQLI01000248-OQLI01000248.1-human-gut-metagenome-genome-assembly--contig:-NODE-248-length-77184-cov-4.688438_pt1 | contig 77184 bp, 65 predicted proteins | sample MGYA00242805_ERZ504812 | MGnify/ENA primary metagenome ERZ504812 (study PRJEB26092, sample SAMD00036430) | human gut metagenome | host: Homo sapiens | study: EMG produced TPA metagenomics assembly of... | reverse complement strand
CCCCCCCACCCGGCGTGGGTGCGGCGGGAACAGGCCCCTGCCGTATATTTACCCTTGTATTTGTACAGCGTGTGGGAAATATGTGCGATATCGGCAGACTCCTGCCGGGGGGGAATGGCTTTTTCCACAGGGAGGACATGCATGCCGATACCCGCCCCGCCGTAAGGCACCATAGGAGTCACCTTTTCCAGAGGCAGCCTGGCCATCTGTTCAAAGAAATCCGCCAGCTCCGGATGCTCCTCCACCTGCTTTGCATTCATCATCATAAATTCCGCACAGCCGGGCACAAACATGGGAAGCACATACTGCTTATGACGATCTTCATTCTCCCAGTTGTATTCGATCAGGCCGATAACGCTCATCTCCTGAAGAAGCTCTTCCGTACGCTCCACGCTCTTTTTGCACCGCTTCGCAATCCACTGGGCCGTAGCCGGAACCCTCACCTTCATAGCCAGAGCGACCTCCGCCATCTCATCCGTTATCACACAAGCCAGCCCCCAGTATTCCGGATCCGATGTGGTTACCTTAACTCCGATCCTGTCCGTTATCTTCTGACCGAGCTTCAGTATTAATTCTCTTCCTTCTGCCATGGTTCATCTCCTTTGTTTTAGTCATATTGACAGTGTTTTCAAACAAGTAACCCTTTCCGTTTCATTTATATCATATATTATATCATGTAATTTTATTTTTTTCTTGCTTATTATAAACAAAAGTTTGCAAAATAATTTCAAATTTGTCTGTAACATATGAAAAATGCCCTATTCTCACATGCTGCTGCATAAAACCAGCCAGTGCAAAGAAAACTTGGCAAAACATATTGACAAGTTAACTTGGCAGTGCTATTCTGTTCTCGACAAGAAAACTTGGCACCAGGAAAGGATACCGGTTATGGAAAAAGATCAAATATTGGAAAAAAGCCGTAAGGAAAATAAGAATCAGGATATTTATGAAAAAGAAATTCTGAAGGAGGGCAGAAATATCGGAGCCGCCACAGCTGGAATTCTGGCCACCGTATTTTTTGTCATACAGATTTTAACCGGCGGGGGGATTAATTACGGACTGTATGCCGTAGTCTTTTCCATCCCCGCCGCAGCCTTCACCGTCAAGGCCTTCCGCATGAAAAAAAAGCATGAAATATTTATGGCGGTCATTTATATTATTTTTGTTCTCCTTCTCTCTGCTTCCCATATTTATAATTTAGTGACTTCGCAGGCGGTGCGGTGAGAGGTGGAATATGAATGATGAATTAATCCTGAAAAATCGGCTGAAGGAAGCACGGAATGAACGGATGCTGTCACAGTCACAGCTGGCGGAGCTGGTGGGTGTCTCCCGCAATACCATAAGCTCCATCGAAACCGGCCAGTTCAGCCCTACAGCCAAGCTGGCGCTGATCCTCTGCATCGCGCTGGATAAAAAATTCGAAGACTTATTTTATTTTGACTGAGTATACTCTGATACGCAGATCATACCTTCCTATCGGGTGCGGGCAGTTTTTATTCACTTGACTGCCTAGCACTCGCTTGATATAATGAATCTAGCGAGTGCTAGGCACAGAAAGGAGTCCTATTATCATGGAAACCAAAGAACTGATACAGGAAGCCGCCCTGGATTTATTTTCCCGAAAGGGATTTGATTCCTCATCCGTAAGGGATATTGCGGCACAAATAGGAATTAAGGACAGCTCCCTCTATTTTCATTTCAAAAGCAAGCAGGCTATTCTTGACTCACTTATGGACAGGTTTATCCATATCTCCCGGCAGATGATGGAAGGGCTGGACGAAGGAATAAGCAGCATTACGGCAATGGATGACGAACATTTTTATGCCGTGACGGAGCAATATATCCAATCTTATTTTATGGATACCTTTATCTGCCGGATCCTTATGATATTGAATCATGAACGCAGCCATAACGATCAGCTCCGGGAACAGTATGTTTACTGGTGCATAGAAAAGCCTCTCGATTTTCAGACGGCAGTCATGAAAAGGCTGCAGGATATCGGTTATCTCAAAAAAGAAAATCCGCGGCATCTTGCGCTGGAATACTATTCCCCTGTCTTTTTATTTTTTAATCAGTACATGAACCACGTCTGTACAGAAAAGGATACGGAACAATTCAAACAGGCTGTCATGACTGCGGCAGACGGCTTTTTACAAACCTATCGGAAGGAAAACTAATATGCATATTATAATTACAGGCGGGAACCAGGGAATTGGATTTTATCTGACTGAGCACCTGCTGGAACTGGGAAATCATGTTACTGTGCTTGATGTGGAAATAACGGAGCTTCTGAAGCTGAAAGAAAAATACCCTGCACAGCTTCTGCCTGTTATCTGCGACGTCAGAAATAAGGACGGAATACAGGAAGCCGTCCGGATGAGCGTAACCAACTATGGTGATATTGACATCGCCATACATAATGCCTGCCTTTGTACTTTCGGTCCTATGAAAGATACCGACTGTACCGTATATGAAGAAGTTTTCCATGTCAATTACTTCGGAGCGCTGAGACTTGCAAAGGCCGTCGTTCCCTACATGGAAAAAGCAGGAAAGGGAAAAGTAATTTTTACCAGCTCCGGCGTGGGCATTATGGGATTTCCTGATATCAGCCCTTATGCGTCGTCAAAGGGGGCTATCGAGTCCCTTGCCAAATGTCTGAATCTTGAATATATGGATAAGGGAATCCGGTTCCAGCTCATTCATCCCCCGCTCACCAGAACCAGGTCTGCCGCTCCGCTGCCGGTACCCCGGGATTTCATGGCGGATCCGAAAGCTGTGGGCTATGGCCTGGCAGGCAGAATAAATAAAGACAGCTTCTATATCTGCCATTCTGCCGGCCAGCAGCTTCAGACAGCTTTGTGCTATCTTTTTCCCGTAAAAATGGGGCGTTCCATGAGCGCACTGCTGAAAAGGAAGCAGAATATGACATAAATCAAAGACAGCGGCAATTCCTTCCCTGCGGCTGTCCCAAATCAGAAGTCAGAGATCGGAACATTTCATATTGACGGTTTTATCCGGGGGGTTATAATAGATACAGTACCCCCGGATCTCCACCGCCTTCCTGCAGGGCCGTCCAGCAGCCGTCCGGTACCTATTTTATATCACGCGGCGAGGTGCCTCTTATGAATATTCGAACTTCCATGTACCGGATCGTCTTTCTCATGATCGCTCTTCCCTTTTTGCTTTTCAGCCTGATAACCACCTATATCTATTCCTCCGGGCTGCAGAATGCCCTGATCGAAAGCCTTCATGTTGTTGCAACCACCCATGTTACGGAAATGACGGATTTTTGTGAGCAGCAGAAGGATTATATGACCATAATCGGTACCATGGATATCTCCAGAGCCGCCATGAAAGGCAGCCTGGATAAAGATCTGTGTATGTACCTTGATAATATGCTTTATTCCCGGGTGGAAAGCCTGAGCTATCTGAACACCTTTGCCCTGATTGACTCTGATTACCGTGTTGTTGCATGCAGTGAAGAACACAGTACCTTTGCTAATGATGGTATTGATTCTCTGATTAAAAGCATGGGGGATCAGGATTTCTTTTTTTCAGATATCCTGATTGACGGTCAGGGCAACAAAACCCTTGTGGCTATTGCAAGAATTGATGAACAGGGGGAGACTCTCGGTTATTCCCTCATGGAAATCAATCTGGATTTCTACGAAGGCATCCGGGAACGGGCCGCGCTCTGGAATGATGCCACCTTCTACCTTCTGGATGGCCGGCAGCAGATCATAAGCGCCGGAACGTCTGAGGAAGGCAGGGATAATTTTGTCACATCGGCTACCGAACGCAAGGACTATATAAAAAATTACGAGAGCATTGATTTTGTTAAAAATCCTCAGGGATATTTTCAATATAAGGTAGGTGGAAAGGGCTATATCACCTATTATTCCAATGTAAAATACACACACTGGCGGATTTTGCTGACTGTCAGCATGGATAATTTCCTGTCCCAAAAATATGTATACTATATTCTGGCTTTTTTCATGATATCCCTGTGTACCATTCTGGCATTCCGGATCGGCTCCTTTGTTTCCAAACGCATTGTCCATCCGATAAAAAGCATATCCTCCACGCTGACGGACATCCGGGAATCCCAGGACTATTCCCTCCGGGTTTCCGTGGAACGTAAGGACGAGATCGGCAGGCTGGCGGTGGAAGTCAACAACCTGATTGACTATATAGAGACGGAAAGTCTTTACAAAGCCCAGCAGCGGCGCCTGCTGCAGCAAAAGGCCGAACAGGATGCTCTCACCAAGGTTCTCAACAAAGAACGCATAAGCCAGTATCTTCAGGAGGCGCTGGACAGGCATTGTTCAGAAAATACGGAAATGGCTGTTCTTTTCCTGGATATCGACGATTTCAAAATATTTAATGACAAGTACGGACACCATGTAGGCGATCAGGTGCTGCTGTTCCTGACCTCCCTGCTGACCAGGGAATCCGAAGGTACCGTCGGCCGGGTAGGCGGCGATGAATTCCTTGTAATCATAGAAAAACCGGACAACGTCCGTTCCCTTGACCAGTGCCTGAGACAGATTGAGGAAAAAGCGGGAAGCAGTTTTGTAATAAGAGGCAGTGACTGCTGCCTGCCCATTTACTGTTGTATCGGCGCCGTAAGGATTGATTTTACTGTCATGGAAGGAGAAACACTGAGCGCAGAAAAGGCGATCGGCCTTGCGGATTCCGCCATGTACCGGGTAAAAAACAACGGGAAAAACGGGCACCTCATTCTGGAATACCCAGGTAGCGAAACAGCAAATACCTGATAAATATACAGGGCCGCGGATACAGCGCGGCTCTGATACAGCTATGTTTTTTCTGCCACTTTTCTATCACGACTATTCTCACTACATATCTGGTAATATTTTCCACATTCTGCCGATGATTTCATATTATAGGTATAGATATACGAACCCTATCCCACGCCCCACAACAACTGGTTTTTTACTATTGTTTTATATGTAGGTTTATTATACACTATTATGGTAACGCTTATGTAGAAACGAACTTTATTCTACTAAATGGCGGAAGGAGTATGCATGGAATCCAAGCCGATTTTATCCCGTTTTCGAAACTCAATTACAGCTCAATCCATACGTCGGGGACTCACGCTGGCTATTCCCTTTCTCACTCTGGGATCTTTTTCCCTGCTCTTTTTGAATTTTCCAAGTGACAGCTACCAGACCTTTCTTCACAATTTTCTGAATGGTTCGGCTGTCGCTCTGTTAACGACCTTATATAACATCAGCCTCGGTTCCCTGGCCCTCGTCCTCTGTATTACTATCAGCCTTTCCTATGGGCTTCTGGCGGAAATAGACATGTACATTCTGTATCCGGTTGTTGCCCTATGCTCTTATATGGCTTTCTGCGGAGGCATACAGGATCATGAGGAATACGTATTTAATGCGGAATGGGTTTTTACAGCCATGTTCATCACACTGGCGTCCTGTATTCTCTTCCGCAGGATACTGAAGCTGAGCGACCGCATGGAAAAGCTCCATACCACAGGTGCGGAATATTTATTCAATATCTCCATCCAGAGTCTGTTTCCCGTAATTATCATTATCGCTTTTTTTGCGATCCTGGGCTATCTTCTCCGGACCGCCTGGGGAAGCAATAACATAACTAATTTCGGAGCCTATATATTCCTGAAAATATTTGACGAATTAAGCGACAATCTGTTCGGAATTCTGCTTTATGTGATTATCACCCATGTACTCTGGTTCTTCGGAGTCCATGGCACCAATACGCTGGAGGCTGTGTCCAGAAGATTATTTGAGCCGAATGTTTCCGTAAACCAGTCCCTTTTACTGGCCGGCCAGGTGCCCACGGAAATCTTTTCCAAGACATTTCTGGATACCTTTGCGTTTCTGGGCGGCTGCGGCTGCGCTTTAAGCTTCATTATCGCACTGTGTATTGCGTCCAGGAGAAGCCCTAACCGGAAAATAGCATATGTGGCGCTGCCCTCCGCTTTTTTTAATATCAGCGAAATAGCCGTGTTCGGGTTTCCCATTATTTATAACTTTACAATGGCGATTCCTTTCATCCTTACGCCTGTTGTACTCACTCTCATCAGCTATATTGCGACGGCATCAGGGCTTGTGCCTGTTGTCACTCAATCCGTGGACTGGACCGTTCCCATTCTTTTCAGCGGCTACAAGGCAACCGGCTCCATCTCAGGAAGTATCCTTCAGCTCATTAACCTCGTGGTGGGAATCTGTATTTATATCCCCTTTATCAGACGGAGTGAGCAAAAGGAAACGGCTGAATTTCAGCAGATCGTCCGGCAGATGGAACAGGATATGGAGGCAGGGGAAAGCAGCGGCAACCTGCCGTTATTTCTGAGCCACAAATATCCCTATAATTATTATGCCAAAACACTGTCCCTGGATCTGAAAAATGCGCTCCACCGCGGCCAGGTGGATTTCTTCTACCAGCCGCAGATATCCAGGGAAGGAAATATACATGGAATCGAGGCACTGCTTCGCTGGCAGCATCCGGTCACCGGTTATATCTCTCCTCCGGTTATTTTTGCCCTGGCTTATGAGGGCGGTTTTCTGAATGAACTGAACAGTTATCTGCTGAACCGAGCCTGTAATGATGCAAGAATACTGGATCCCCAGCTGGAAAACGACCTGATCCTGTCCATCAATATATCGGCAAAGCAGATTGAGGAAAATGGTTTTTTTGATAATACCTACATGGTTTTAAAAAAGACTCAGCTGTCAAGAATTCATTTTGCCTTGGAAATTACGGAACGGTCGGCCATGAAAATTACGGATTCGCTGATGGATGATATTAAGAAGCTGCAGAACAACGGCATTTCCTTCAGTCTGGATGATTTCGGCATGGGACATAATTCAATCCTGTACCTGCAGGAAGGCATCTTCGATGAAGTTAAGCTGGACGGTCATCTGGTAACCCAACTGCCCGGCAACGGACGTTCCAGGGACATTATATCCGGGATTATCCGGATGGCCCGCAGCCTTGACTTACGTATTTTAGCCGAATATGTGGAAACGAAGGAACAGCGCGACATTCTGGTGGAGCTGGGCTGCGGTTTTTACCAGGGGTACTATTACAGCAGGCCGCTGCCGATGGATAAATTGGTGGAGTATATCAAAACAGCCGGTAATACCGCTGAAGGACAGCGGTAATTACCAGCAGGGGGTATCCATACTAAATCCCCCAGTTCCGGCTAATCATCTGCAGTTTTACCATGTGAGGATAAATCTTACCTGTATCCATCAGTTCTCCCGGCGCACCTTGCTCCGCAACGCAGCCGTCCGAAAGCACAACGACCTGATCCGCGCCGCTGACAGTACGCATACGGTGGGCTATAACAAGCACGGTCTTATTCTTTATCAGCCTTGATAAAGCCGCCTGTATCAGTGTTTCATTTTCCACATCAAGGCTTGCTGTTGCTTCATCGAGTAAAATGATAGGGGAATTTTTGAGGAAAGCGCGGGCGATTGAAATACGCTGCCTTTCGCCGCCGGACAATTCACAGCCATTTTCACCAATCATACTGTTATATCCGTTCGGAAGTTTCTCGGCAAATTCTTCACAATTTGCCAACTTTGCCGCCGCGATCACTTCTTCATCTGTCGCGTCTTTTCTGCCTATTCTGATATTCTCCATGATTGTATTGTTAAACAGCGTCACATCCTGAAAAACAATGGAGTACAGCGACAGTAATGTTTCCGGTTCTATTTTCGATATGTCCATGCCGCCGACAGTGATTTTGCCTTTGGTGATATCCCAAAATCTTGCGGCAAGACGCGACACCGTCGTTTTGCCGCCGCCGGACGGACCGACCAATGCGGTAACTTCCCCTTGTTTTGCAATAAAAGATACATCCTTCAATACGGTTTCCCCGGTATTGTAAGCGAAGCCCACATGGTCGAAAACAATATCATAGCCTTTATTTGTTACCCGGTTGCTGCCCGTCTGAAACGGTTGGTCAAGGATTTCGTTCATGCGGTTTATGTTTGTTTTAGTAGAAATCACTGCTGCAAGATTTTGCAATGCGCCTTCAAGCGGAGCATACAGCCTTGAAGCGACAAGTAAAAACATAAAAAACAGCGGAATATCAATTTCCCCGCGAAGGAGCAGAGCGGAACCTACAAGCGCAACCGTGGCAATTCCAAACTTTAATATCAGCGTGGACGAGACAACAAAAAGGGCCGTTCCAAGTTCTGAAATAATGTGCCGTTTTTCCACATAATCAATCTTTCTGCCGAGTCCTTTCAGATAACTTTCTTCCGCATTATTGGCTTTTAAGTCCTGCAAACTCTCAATGCACTCCTGCACACCGCTTTCAAGAGCGACCTTTGCCGCTACGGATTTACGGTTAAAATACCCTTGTATGCGGGCCGAAAAGAATGTGATTGCAAATGCAATCGGCAAAACCCAAACCGCCGCAAGAGCCATACGCCAATCGTAAACAAAAAGGCAGATCGCAATCAGCGTTGTTGAAATAATGGAGCCTGCCAGGGCGGGGACATAATGGGAAAATGCTGTTTCAAGTGTTGCACAGTCTCCCATAATAGAATTTGTCAAATCGGCAAGGTCTTTTTTGCCAAAAAAGGATAACGGGATTTTTCGGAGCTGCTCGGCTAAGGAAATACGCCTTACCCCACTTTCCACATAGGTTGCTAAATAAGTAGCGTTATATTGAAACCAAGTCGCGATAAAGATAAGGCATAAGCAAACCAAAGCGCCAACTACATAAAAAACTATGCGGTTTTCACTCACGCCTCCATTCATAGTATCAATGACAAAGTAATACAGAAGCCCGACAGGAAACATAAAAGATATATCCTGTGCAACGCAGGCAATACACCCTTTTATTAAATCGACGGCCCCCTCTTTTGATAACGCAAAGCGTCTTTGCAATGTCTTAATCATGCTTTTGCCTCCTTTGCAATTCTCCATTCTGCCGCTTCGGAATAATTCTTCCACATACGCGTGAATATGCCGTTTCTCTCTATTAGTTTGCTATGTGTGCCGCTTTCGGCAATTTTGCCGTCCTGCAGTACATAAATGCAGTCTGCGTCTGTGATAGACGACAGCCTGTGTGCAATCATAATCACTGTTTTCCCAGGGGAATTGCTCTTTAATTCTCCTTTTGAAAGAGCAGATAATGCCTGTTGAATCAGCACCTCATTGTCGGGGTCGGCAAATGCCGTCGCCTCATCAAGAATGAGGATAGGCGCATTTTTCAAAACAGCACGGGCAATTGCTATTCTCTGCTGTTCGCCGCCGGACAGGTATACGCCGTTTGTTCCAACAACGGTATCAATGCCGTTCGGTAACTTTTCAATAATATCCATGCACTGTGCAGCTTTCAAGGCCCGGATGATTTCTTCGCGCGTCGCTCCCGGCTTTGCCATACGCACATTTTCCAAGATGGACGCTTTAATAAGGCGGCTGTTCTGAAATACAAAAGACACTTTATTCATCAATGTTTCTTTCGGAATTTCACGTATGTCGGTATTTCCTATTAGTATGCGTCCCTCATCCGGATCAAAAAATCTTGTTACGATATTTGCAAGGGTAGTCTTACCGCCGCCGGACGCGCCGACTAATGCGATTGTCTGTCCCGGCTTTATCCGCAAAGATACATCCTTGAGTGCATTTTTCTCCCCGTCATAGCTGTAAGTAACGTGCTCTAATACAATTGAATTATCAGACGGTATATTATTCACCGGGCTTTCAGACAACGGCTTTTCACCCAGCACTTCATCAATCCTGCCCATTGCGTCACTTACAATCATTGCGTCCTCACTCATAAACATTATTTTGGTCAAGGTCGTACCGATAACAGGCGTAATTACTATGTAGAAAATAAGATTCAGCAGCAGTTCATTTGTTACGCCGCTCCTCGTAAAGAGAATACCTCCCGCGATTAAAAAGGCAAATACACCATTGATTGCGGTTGTATAAAACATCATAGGGAGACGTAATGCTTTTGTGTATGCGATTACCCATTTTTCGTAATTATCAATCGTCGCTTTGAAGCGTTTGAAAGAAAATATTGTCTGTCCGAAAGTTTTAACTACGGGTATACCCCTTACATATTCGACCGCTTCATTTGACATATCGGAAAGCGCATTTTGATATTCCTTCATTCTCTGCTCCATGTCTTTTCCGGTCATTTTCATCATAATCAGAAAGCCGAGCACAACGGGAACCAGGCTTAAAAGTCCTAATCGCCAGTCAAACACAAGCAGAAGGAAAAGCAGTCCTATGGGTGTTGCAATCGCGCCTGCTTTATCGGGCAGTCTGTGCGCAAGATAAGTTTCCGTAGCGGCACTGGCATCGTTTACCGTTCTGCGCAGCTTTCCGCTTCCATATTTTTCTGTTACTCCAAGCGGCAGGGCCGCAATATGCCGCATAAGTTCTTTTCGGATATTCGCGGCCACCCGGAAGGCGCTTATGTGCGAGCACATGAGGGCGGCTATATAAACGACAACAGATATAACCGCAAACAACACAGCAGACCAGCCATAGTGTGTCACATTCCCCGCCCGTGAAAAGTCAGGGGAAACCTCCAGTATGTCATGAATGATACGCCATATATACCAAAAAGGCACAAGAGCCAACAGCGCACTCGTTGCAGACAGTATCCAAGAAAGATAGGTTAATATTTTATGTTTCCCGGCATACCCCATCAATCTCGATAGATTCGATTGCTTTTTCATTGTAAAACCTCCTTAAAATTATTTATGATAGGAAAACGCAATATGCGTTCTCGAATATCCACGGAATATGTTAGTTTCAACTAACTCATGTGCAAAATTACAGGGCTTATTGCCCCAAAATTTTCATCCACCCGGCGGTGTAAAAAGCTCTCATTTCCTTCAGATAATGCTTTGCTTCTTCAAGCGGCATTTCATGTATAATCAGTTCAAAAAATGTATTAAACATTCCGGTAATCAATATATGCTCTAACCGTTCATCAATCGGCGGCGACGGTCTGCCTAACTTTTCAAGCACCGCTAAATAATCATGAGTTCCTTTTGTTTCTATCTCTACCATTTCATCAATCAGTTTGGAAAAACGTGTCCCCTCTGATCGGCAGAGAATGAGCTTGAACTCATTCAAATGTTCATAGGCATACAAAAGCATTTCATACATACACTCGCCGGATATGTCGGTAAGATTGTCTGGCTGTTCTTCCGGCGGGATTTCAGCAAATTCTTTCTGTGCCCTGCAAAAGCAGTCTAAAAGGAAGTCATACTGTTCGCCTATCAGTGCTTCTAATAAATCCTCTTTGCTGTTATAGTACCCATAAAACGCGCCTGTTGTGACTCCTGCCGTTTTGACAATATTACGCAAAGAAGCGGATTTGAAACCTTTTTCAAGAAATTCCTGCATGGCGGCCGAAAGAATCAGGTTTAATGTTGTCTGTTCCGTTTCATTCATTAACCTACCTCCGCATATAACACTGTTATATGATACGGCGAATCAAGATGTTTGTCAATCAATTTTTAATACGGGCTCTTTTCTTTTTCTTTATCGAATACAGTTCCCGATCCGCCCGGTTAAGCACCGGCTCCCAATCCATTCCCTTCCTGTATATCTCATTGCAGTATCCCATGGAAACGGTAAGCACTTTCGGCCCGGGGCTCTTCTCATGGGGAATTGCCACGGCTTCCATATCCCTGCCGACCCGCTTTATATACTCCTCTATATCCCGATCCTCCAAATCCATACACAGACATACGAATTCATCTCCGCCGTATCTGCTCACATACATGCCGTCCATCTGGTTATCCTTCAAAACACGGGCCACTGATTTTAAAGCATCATCCCCTTTAAAATGCCCATAGAAGTCGTTATATGGCTTGAAATAATCCACATCCAGCATAATGAAGCCCAGCTTTTTCCCATCCTCTTTATGAGTCATCTTGCTGAGGAGTTTATTGAAATACCGTCTGTTGTACAGGCCGGTGAGTTCATCCAGCTGGCTGGCGTTTTCAAGGGCGCGCTTGTTCCGGACCATTTCCTCATGCTCATGCATGGCCTGGTTAATCTGGATTTTGGAAAGCATGCTCTGGATACGCATATCGTCTTCCACAGCGGAAACATCCTTTACGATTTCATAATAATCCCGGTAGGCCTGATCCAGCTTATCTGTTTCCCCGAACTGCTCCCAGCAGCGGATTTTCAGGCATTGAATCCGATACTTCAGGGACAGCGAATTATCATATTCCAGGTTATCCATGATGGCCAGCAGCCGGTCCGCGCGCTTTTCATCACACGCTGCCAGCATTTCCGTGCACAGGCTTTCCGCCATGTCACAGATAAAAAAGTGATCCTCCACAGCCAACAGATCCGAATTTATAAGCCTGTCGGCCATTTCGGTAAACTTATCCCAATCTTCGCACATGGCATAATAGGAACACCAGCTGACGCCTAACCTGACGCGGCTGTAAGCGCTGTCTGCACCCAGCTCCTCACAGCGCTCCATGGCTTTTCTTGCGCCCTCCAGATCTCCCAGATTTCTGCATGCCTCAGCTATATTGCTAAGATAGCTGATGGAACTCCTTTTGTTTTCTTCATCCAAATGGTCTTCCACCGTCCGGTATGCCAGCCGGAAATATACTCCCGCACTCTCCCAGTCATCCCTGCCGCCGAAGGAATAGCCGATATTATTATACAGCTTGCCAAGCATCGTGATGTCACCCAGCTTCTCAGCCAGCTTTTTCCCTTCCAGCAAATAGGAAAGAGCCGTCTGATCATCGTTAAGCTTCTGATAATAAAGGCCGGCATTGTTGCACAGTACCAGCATCAAATCATCATAGCCATACTCCCTGCACAGGAAAACAGCCCGCAGCAGATAAAAGTCACAGCTGGTATATTCTCCCATGGACAGCTGACTGTCCATCAGGTATACATTGGCGAAGGCGCTGCCGTAATAATACTGCTCCGCTTCCGAAACAGAGAGCAGCTCTTTGCAAAGCCTTTTTTCTTCTTCCAAATCTGTATGGCGGGCTTTCAAAATCTGCTGCATTAACCGGGCCTCCGGCAGGGAAGACTTATTATTTTTGTCATTTTCCATCATAATATATCCACCCTTTTCCCCGTAAACGTATTGCGCCCGGAATTCTTGCTTTTATAAAGTTCATGGTCGGCAAGCTGAAGCAGCTGCCGCACCTCAATCTGCGTTTTTACGATCCCTGCGGCATAGCCGGCAGAAAGGGTAACTTCGCCGCTGCACAGGGATTTTTCATGAGGGATTGCCCTTGCATGCAGCCTGGCTCTCACTCCTTCAATATAGGTACGAATCTCTTTTTCCGTAAGGCCGATGCAGACACATACAAATTCGTCCCCGCCGTAACGGGACGCATATATCCGCTCCCGGGCGCCTTCCATCATACAGGCCGCAATCTCCCTCAGGGCCTCATCCCCCTTCAGATGTCCGTAGAAATCGTTGTATTCCTTAAAGCAGTCCACATCCATGACAATAAACGCAAAGCTTTCTTCCGCCGCCCCATCGGTATGCTCCCGTATCAGCGTCTCCAGAAATCTTCTGTTATAGGCTCCTGTCAGTTCATCCCGGTTCACCTCACGTTCCAGTATCTCCTGCTCGGACTGCATATCCTCAACCTGCTGCATCAGCTGTTCCAGCTGAATCCTGGTCTTCATCGCCGCTGCTATCGTTTCGTCGATCTTGGCCCTGAACTGCTGATTTTTTTTGTAAAAAACACAATATGCCTCCGAATGCTTTTCCGGCGGCTCAAATAAAAGAGAATATTGTATCCGCATCTCTTCCAGAGTCTGTACCTGATCCAGCCCTCCTCCGACGCTGACTTCCTCCATCGCCTCCAGAAAGCGGCCGGCATAATCGGCTTCTCTTAATTCCATCATGCTCCGGCACAGCATGTGATAGGATTCAAAGGCTGTCATTTTATTTTCATTAATGACATCCTGATTCCTGAGCAGGCGATCCACATAGACCAGCGCTTTTTCACGCTCACCGACAGCACCGTAGTAGCAGCACCAGTTCTTATCTCCCATTACCACCCTCTGGAGAGGATCCTTTTCGTTTTCCTCAAATTCCAGAATATATTCCTTTGCTTCCTCGTACTGCCGCAGAAACAAAGAAACCTCAGCCAGGTTTTCCAACAATATGGAACGAACCGGGTTGATTCCGGCATTTTTCTGCAGCCAGTAAGCCTTCTGATAAAATTCCAGCGCCACCTCGTAGCACCGGTGCCGCTGAAAAGCAAAGGCGAGATTATTTAAAACCACACATTCCCTGTCCGCGTCTCCGAGCTCTTCCGCAATCGTAACCGCCTTCAAATAATAATCAATTGCATTCTGCTCATCCCCGCGCATGTCGTAATAGATTCCGAGGAGACTGGTAAGCCCCAGACGAAGCTCCTCCCAGTCCTGATCCTCCGGAAACATCCTCTGGGCTTTCAGGAGATATTTTCCCGCCCTGTCCATATCGGAGACCGCAATATAATAATCCCCATATAGGCCAGGGCAAATACCTCCCCATAGAGATCGCATTCTTCCTTTGCCAATACAAGCAATTCCAGGCACAGCCTCTTTTCCTTTTCCAAATCTGTATATCGTACTTCCAGAATACGTGAAGTAAAGTCTTCTGTAAACCGCTTCCTATTTTCTGCCATAATCACTGCCCTAACTTTATCCGCATTCCCTTAGCGACGGGACCATCTGCGGTACTGTCATTCAGAGAACCGCCGCTTTCCTTTAAGCTCCCATTCAAGATACACTCCATTTATTTTATCATTTTTATTCTATAAATGATATGGGAAAAAGAAAATTATCTGAGAAATTAATGAACTTTTCTAAAAATTTTTCATTCCTGCCTGTCCCTTCTGTATTCCAGAAATTCCATTTCAAAAATCCCCTTGCCGTCCGTCATACTTCTTAAATCCACCTGAAACTCCTTAGCCGTATCAAAGGGAACTTCTCCCAGAACCTCCATTTCTCCGTCACTATAGATGACATTTTCAACCGACGCCTGCAGCTTTGCAAGCTTTGCCATAATGCTTTTTTCATCCCCTGCCGGAGCAATGAGACGATAGTTCATGTATGGCTCCAGGGTTATGACCCCTGTCTGCCGAAGCGCTTTTTGAACCACCTTGGGCGCCAGCCGGCGGAAATCGGCCGGCGTGCTTGTCACACTGTCATAATCAGCATCTGCAAAAACTGCCAGCGTATCCGTAACTTCATTGGAAATTCCTTCCTCCAAAGCCTTCATGACACCTTCCTGTACCGCATTTTGAAAAGATTTTTCAATATAACCGAAGGAGACCTGTGTCTCATACCGGTTCCCAGCCCCCGTTTCCAGCGGTTCTATCCGGATTCCGATTCCTGCCCGGTGAAGATTTCCTTTTTCACCCAGACGGATTTCGGCATACACCGGGCCTGCCGGTTTCTCCCTGCCGATCGTCTTCATTCCGGAAAATACCGTCCTGAGCCCAAATCGTTCCCAAAAAAGCTCCTTCAAAATCTCTATCTGCAGTTTTCCATAAAGGTCTGCCAGGATTTCACCGGTTCTTTCCGGAATCCGTATATGAAGAAGGGGATCCTCTTCCGCCAATACATTCAGGGCATCCAGAAGCCTGTACCTGTCCTCTTCCTCTGCCGGCTGTATATTCACACACAGCATCGGCTCCATCAGAAGTCCTGTCCCCTTACCGGGCGTCATGCTGCCGAGAAAATCGCCGCATTTCAATGCCGGAACATCCGTCAGAATCCCTATATCGTTTGCGCTTACTTCCTGAGCCGGTATCTGCTTTCCCCGTTTCACGGTCCGAAGATTATTAATCGTAATTTCCTGTTCTGTACCCGCAATCAGTACTTTATCCTTTTGTCTGATACTTCCCGAAAACACCCTGAAATAAACAAGCTTATGCTCCTTCTCATCATGCTCAACCTTGTAAACATAAGCGGAAAGCCTGTCTGTACCGGGCCTTCTCACCGGCAGCCACCGGATAACTCCCTGCATCAGCGGCTCTATTCCCAGACATTTCAGCGCCGAACCAACATAGACCGGATATAGCCTTCCCTTACCCGCCCGGAACCGGGCGGCCGCCGTCAGCTCCTCCTCACCGGCCATCTCCCCTTCCAGATATTTATTCAGCAGTTTTTCCGAACTGAGAAGGATCTGATCGGTGTATGCGCTGTCATCAAAGCCGTAATCCCTGATCCGGTAATCCTGCTGAGGAGTTTTTACCACCTCCTGCATGAAAAGAAGCCTTTTCGTAAGCTGGGAGCGGATCTGGGCGCAAACCGCTTCATAATCGGCGCCCGGCCGGTCAATTTTGTTGATAAAAAATAGGACCGGCATCCGCATTTTTTTCAGCTGGCGGAAAAGGATACGGGTCTGCGGCTGCACGCCCTCTCTTGCCGATATTACAAGAATCACTCCATCCAATGCCCGAAGGCAGCGTTCTACCTCTCCGATAAAATCCACATGCCCCGGAGTATCTATCAGATTTATTTTCACATCCCCGACAGGAAAGGATACCGTGGAAGCCTTTATCGTCATTCCCCTCTTCTGCTCTAATTCCAGGGAATCCGTGATGGTGGTACCTTTATCCACGCTCCCCCTTACTTTTACAATTCCGCTGTAATAAAGAAGACTCTCCGTCAAAGTGGTTTTTCCTGCATCCACATGGGCCATAATGCCCAGATTCAATATTCTGTTTTCCATATATTATACGCTTTCCAGTCAGTTTTACATTCCTTTTATGGGAACGGAATGCCTGCCTGCGGTAAAAAGCGTACAAAAAAACCACAGTCTGAAACTGTGGTTAAAAGGTTCACGATAAAACGCTCTTACTTATCTCACATAGCAGGCTGACTTAATGTTTATGAAATTCCCATGTGATAAAGTTTTTCTCATATAATATCAGCCTCCTTTTGTTTATTGGTAACAGTATAGCAATACAGGTACGGATTGTCAATACTGCTTTTATCTTCTGCCGGCTCCGCTGTCCACGTCATCAACCCGTGACAGCACAGAAAGAAGATCCTGCATGGAATCATCATAAAAACAATAATGACTTCTTCCATTTTTCTTAGCGGCATATAAAGCTTTATCCGCATGGAGGAAAAGCAGATCATAACCCATTCCGTTCTCCGGCGCAAGCGCCACTCCCATGCTTGCAGCGATAACAAAATTCTCATACCGGCCGCCAATAGCCTGATAAACCCTGTCTACCAGAAGCTCTATGTTATTCTTGTATTCCATAAAAATCAGGAATTCATCGCCTCCGATGCGGGCACAGATATCATTTGAACGCACGCTGTTGCGCACCTTTATCGCCACTTCCTCCAGCACCCGATCACCGAACTGGTGCCCGTACTGGTCATTCGCATTTTTAAAATAATCCACATCCAAAAGCAGCAATGCGAATTTTTTATTTTCCGCCCTGCTTTCCTTCAGTGCCTCTTCTATGGCCTTGCAGGCATAAGCACGGTTATAAAGCCCTGTCAGGGAATCATAACGGGCTATCTGTTTCAGCCGGTCCAGTTCTATATGTTCCTCATGGATATCGATTAATTTACCGATCATCCCAGTCAGCTCGTTTGTTTCTTCCATCACCCAAAGCGGCCTGGCTATTACCTTGTACCACCTCGGGCTGCCCTGTACATTGATGCGATAGGTACAGGTAACAATAGGATCCTCCGGTTTGGCGCTGCTCAGACGGTTCCTCAGATCAACAAAATCCTCTCTTGTAAATATTTTGTAAATTTCCTTGTTTCTGCCCGGATGTACAAGGACGGAACTCACTCCCAGCTGCTCGGCGCCCCAGTCGGAAACGGTCAGCACGTCGGAGCTTCCTGAATACTCAAACTGGATCTCCTTGGACATCGAAGCAAAAAACTGGTATTTCGTCCTTTCCTGCTCCAGCAATGCCAGAGTACGGTTAGAAGCGTTGCTGCTCTGAATCAGGCTGCGGGTCATATCCTGCAGTTCCATCTTGGATATCCCCCCTGCGGAACGCACATGCAGCTCCCTTTCCAGATATGGCTTCACACTGCATAAACACTCCAGCAATAAAGGACTGAATGCCCCGCACTCACCATCCATGATCATACGCAGGGCCTCTTCATGGGAATAGGCAGGCTTATAAACCCTTCGGCTGGTCAGAGCGTCATAAACATCTGCCAGAGCCACCACCTGCGCTGAAATGGGGATATCATCCCCCTTTAAGCCATCCGGATACCCGCTCCCGTCATATCTCTCATGATGCCAGCGGCAGATATCCCTCGCCATACGCACCAGTTCCTCATCCTGGTAATAAGGCACGTTTTCCAGCATCTCGGCCCCGATAACGCTGTGGGTCTTGATAATTTCGTATTCCTCCGGCGTCAGTCTGCCCGGCTTGTTTAAAATCTCCTCCGGTATGGAAATCTTCCCTATATCATGAAGCGCGGACACATTGGAAATCAGATTGATCTGTTTCGCATTCAGATTATACCGGTTGGTCCGCTTTGCCAGCTGCTTCAGCAGCGCCTCGGTGATAATCCGTATATGCAGGACGTGAAGGCCGCTCTCACCGTTACGGAATTCCACGATATGGCTGAGGATTTCTATCATGACCAGGTTGCTTTTTTCTTTTTCCAGAATTTGCTCCGTCACCAGGTTTTCCAGAGTCTTCTGCTTGGAATAAAGAGTAATGGTATTTTTAACACGGCGCTTTACCGTCTGCTCATCAAACGGACGGCTGATATATTCCGCCGCTCCGAGCTCATAGGCATGATCAATATATGCGGAAGAAGTTTCTGCAGAAATCATGATGACAGGAAGACGTTCCAGCAGTCCTGCACCGTTCATGGAAGCAAGCACCTCAAATCCGTCCATTTCCGGCATGACGATATCCAGCAGCACCATGGACAATTCGGAATGGTACTGGTTAATCAGCACCATTGCCTCAAGGCCGTTGGAAGCCTCCAGCAGACTGTAATCCGCGGAAAGCATATCCGCCAGTAAAGAACGGTTGATTTCCGAATCATCTACAATCAGAACTTTGTTGCTCTTATCCATTCTGGATGCCTCCCGTCTCTGAAGTCTCTGCGAGTTCCTTTATAGCACTGCACATTTCCCCGTAGCTGGAAACCAGCTGCGTAAACAATGGCTTTATTTCCTCATTTTCCTGTCTGCCGCGCAGTGCTTCCGTGAGAGCCGCCGCATATCTTCCCTGTACGGTCAATCCCAGGTTCAGCAATACCCCTTTCAGCGTATGAACGGCACGAAAGGCTTTTTCGTAGTCCTGCTCTTCCATGGCGTTACACAAATCCTTAAAACTGGTATCCTTCAATACCATTTTTAAAAATTTCAAGATTCTTTCCTCTGACCTCAAACGGCAGCTCACATCCTCATAGTCCGCCCCAAGACATTCATAACATTCTTTCACTGTCATTATGAATACTGACCTCTCTTTTCTCTTATACACTGTCTGCGCAGAACTTTTCCGGCATAACCCTGTCCTGCCTTTACTGAAGCTGATGATGATTTAAAACAGCATTTATCTTTTTATTTTATCATATACCTGCCTGATTTTCTATTAACGATATGATTTCTTTGTGAAAAAAAGTTAAAATCCCGGAGCATGCCCCGGAAATGCTGTTTTCTTTATAACAGAATCTGCCTGTATTTACAAGTAAAATGCGTATTTTATGCGGGTGATGCTGTTTTTATTCTTATACAGAACTGTTGGTTTCCGTATGATGTGAAGTATGCTTCCATTAATTGGCTACTTATATTATCGGTTGAATTTCAGGAAAATTTATCATGAGTTTTGCAGGAGACCGGACGAAAATGGAAAAACAGCTTTGAATTACCAAACCTTCAAATAAACTTTTGTTACAGTCATTTTAAAATAAAGCCCTGGAAAATAATTTCCAGGGACTTTATTCTGAATCCTGTATATCGGATTGTTACCTATATATAATTATTGATTTTTACTCTTCTTCACGCCGCATGTTTCCCCGTATTTTTCAGTAATTTACAATGTTCTCCGCTGGCATCCAGAATAAATTTCTGAAAAAACCAGGAAACAAGCAATACTACCAAAACTCCGTAGAATGTGGATATAAAACGGAACACCGCGTAAAAAATTCTGGCATTTCCTGAGAAGGTACAAGAAACCAGTATGAATGTCACTCCTCCGATTCTTGCATTAATATATGGTACCTTTGCCATCTTACACAGCAGCAGTGTAAGTAAAATACCAACGAATATAAGCACCGTCATAAACCATGGATTTCCGACTGCATTATCAGCAGCAGCAGCGCCAATACCGATAATGCCTCCGATTGCTGTGATAATCATACGGTTCACACCGGCCTTCCTGCTTATTTTCGTATTATCCTGAACGCAGAGCAGACAGGCTATGCATGCGGTCATCTTCTGTAATATTTCCAAATGCATTTCTCCATATGTAAATTTGAAACCCAATTCACTGCATGCGGTTGCAGATAAAAAACAAATAACTACGGCAATGGCAATTCTTATATCCAGATTCTGAATTCCGGTTTTCTCCGTCATCCTTACATTTTGTTCTTTATTCATATACTATCTTAGCACCTGCATATTCCATGCTGTACATTTTCCTTTCCGTTATTCCCATTTTTCCCGCTCCGCCGTCTCCAAAATGCGGCATCATCCTGTCATATACGATCTCTCCGTTTGGCCCCGGCGGAAGTTTTCCCGGCCGCGGGGCATTCCCATCAAAGACTTCACCCTGATGTCCGCTTAAAATATATTCCGCACATTTATCATAATTTTCAAGCAAAGAAACAGGGAATACGCCTCCTCCGGCGCAGATTATATCAAACTCACTCCTGTGCCCCAGCAGTTTCTGAGTATAGCCATAGAATTCCGCCAGACTGGCATGGCTCAGGATTTTACCGAAGGCCATAAATTCATCCCCCGTAAAAAGGATCCTGTCCGCCCTGTCCAATATTGCAATGCCATCCTCCGTATGATCGGGGATATCAAAAATTTCCAGAGTCTTATCTCCAAGATCACAGATAAATCCTTCTCCAACTCCGATCCGCTCATAATCTTTCTCCCAGAAATCAATCCCTGCAAAGCTTGCGAAGGGAATCGTTGCCAGCAAAACAGCCTTGTAAGCCATATAAGCCTGATCGAAATAAGTGTTGTCAGCCGTATGATCAAAATGGCTGTGGGTATTTATTACTGAGCGCACCGGAAGTCCGCAGAGCTGTTCCAGGTAAACACGGATATTTCCCGCACCGTAACCGGTATCTATGGCTACAGCTCTTTTCCTTCCTGCGATACAATAAGAAAAATCACCGCTGCTCATAATCTGCCAGACACCCGGAACCACTTCCCTTACATCATAATAAGGCTTATCCATAGGTAAACAGGTGCCATCCGTGTTCCTGATCAAAATATTATGTTTACTTGAAAAATCGATTTCTCTCTGCTGCCTGAACAGCCATTCCCTTATGGCTTCCACCTGATAAGCTTTTTCCCATGTTTTGACATGACAGGCTCCCGGAAAACGTCTGTCATCCGGTTCCAAAACACTGTCCCCCTCAAACCATGTAAAATTGATTCCGGCGCCTTTGGACGCAACTTTTTCTGCCGCTTCATTCTGTATGTTTTCCGGACTGTGTGCATCCCATGAACCGCAGCTGATTTCGGCTCCGGCCGCTTTCATGCTCCCTACACAGGCTCCCATGATGGGAAATGCCTTTTCATCCATTTCAGATACCAGAATCCATAAGTTTCCATGTCTTGCCGCAGGCATTGTTTCCGGATTCCATTGTCCGGCCACCAGAAAGCATCCGCCGAAAAAGCCGGGATACCGTATAATCAATTCGCACAGCATCATGCATCCCATGGACTGACCGGTTCCATAAATGCGGTTCTTGTCAATGGAATATCTTTTCATCAGCTCCTTCACCAATTCCACCGTTGCATCCGCTTCCCGTCCAACCGTAAAATCATCCTCCGCACACTTTTCCGGATAGTGAGGCGCCAATACAAAACATTGCCTTTTTTCCTGTTCCTTCCTTAAAGCCCATACAGCCGCACCGTTTCCCTGCACCACTGCGGCTGAAACATCATCTGAGCAGGAGCCGGCATCATGCATAAAAAGTACCAGCGGATAGGTTCGTTCCGGATCATATCCTTCCGGAATAAACAGATTATAGGAAATCGAATATCCGTCGTTGCAGCAAAATTGTCCTTTATCAAAGTTGTCCGCCACAGCATCCTTTACAGCTGTTACCGTAACGTTTTTCTGTTCTGCTTGCAGGCGGATTTCAAGTTCCGGTAAAGCAATCACCAGCCTGGCTCCCGGTCCCCGGCCCGTCATTCTTTTGACTGATGCTTCCGGTCTGTTTTTGTCCAGAATTAAGATAACACAGTTTCCGGCCGGCTGACGCTCCGGTGTGCTCTTATACAGCTCTTCTGCCCATTTTTCCGCCGGAAGCTGCTGCCGGAACAGCTTTTCCCACTCCGGAACGGAACATACCAGAAGTTCTTTAACCGTCTGGTTCTCCACTGCATAATTATCCGGCTGCATATCCACAGGCTTAATACTTTCGCCGAATTCCAATACGACCGCAGCGATTTTCTGCCCCTGCCCGTCTATCTCCGTTATAATTGTAGAATTCTTCATTTCAGTCTGCCCTTTCTGCTCTTTACAAACGGTTTTCATGCATTTCATTCAGCAGCGATATACTTTCCTTCATTAATATTTCCGCCGCCCCTTTGGCAAAGGGAGAATTTTGTGCCTCGTATGTAAATCGATCATAGGAACGTTTATCCGCCATATATTTAGAAGCACCATTAACCATGGTAGTTATGATTGTGTGTTCATACGGAGAAAACGCTTTGACTGCGGCGGCTGTAATACAGTTAAGCTCCGGTTTCACACCTAAAAAAGCAATCTCCCCAATAGCCGCTATTTCAATTTCCGTCTCCACATCCCCGTTTTCCGTATATTTTAACTCTTTTACCGGTTTCAGGTTATGAAGATTCCTCTCCATCATTTTTCCCGGCACAGTTATTTTTTTCCGTTCCATACGGACCTCATCTTCCACGGATATCTGCCGAGAGGAATCCATTGCCTGGATAACGGCATCTCCCAGTGTTCTTCCTAATTCCTCACAAATCTTAAAGCCTTCCTCATGTCTGTCCTTCCGAATACGTTCCCCCTTTACAAATGTTTCAGAAACCGTGCGTTTCACAGGCACCTGATCCCCCGCAGCCCCCATCAGGAATAAGACAACCGGGTGCGGTTTTCGATAACAACGTTCTATATAATCACAGGCTGTTCCTGCGACATCCGGAGATACGCCTTTTCCTCCGGTACTTAAAACGGAACCATCTAATACGGAAGACTGAATCGCATAATTAAAAATAACTGCCACCGGCTTCCCTTCCCTGTTGTCCAGCCGGAGCGCCTGTATTTCATGATCCACCAGCCCCATGCCGTGTTCGCCAATCCACCAGCCATCCTCCAGTTCTTCATCCCTGGCGATGTTGATATCGCAGTAACTGCTGCCAAACCGCGGTGTAACCGCCTCCATACGGTTCTGTGCTTTTATAACAGCTGCCGCAGCCGCATTCTGAAGAGCCTTCCTGAATTCCTCCTTTTTGGCGATGCCGTCATTTTCCGCCAGCATGAAATCCGGAAGAAGATGCGGTGCAGAAAATGTATGAGTGCAGCACACCCATATATTCTCCCTCTCTATCTCCGTCTCCATAACAATTCTGTCTTTAACTGCTTCTATCTCTTCCGCAGGAAGGGAAGTCATTTCAACGGATACAAAAGCCATTTTCATGCCATTTTCAATAATTACAGCCCTTACATCCAGCGCCCTGTGTACAATGGAAAAATCCTCAATTGCAAGATAAGCTTCCATCAGCATGATTTCTTCTTTACCGGCGCCTGCCCGCATTGTTCTATCCATTTTCTGCTCCCATCTGTGCGCTTTGACGCACCCATATTTTATTCCACCCTGCAGCAGGAAACAAAATGTCCTGCGGAGATTTCTTTCAGTTCCTGCGGTTCATGACATGCTTCCGTCGCATGAGGACATCTGGCTGCAAACCGGCAGCCTGGTTTTGGCTCAATTGGAGATACGATTTCTCCCTGAAGCACAATTCTCTTCTTTGGATGATGAATATCAATGGAAGGAATCGCTGACAGCAATGCTTTGGTGTATGGATGCATAGGATGGGCAAACAACTCGCCTGAAGACGCAGTTTCCACCAGCTGCCCCAGATACATGACGCAAATATTATTCGAAATATGCTTTACAACGGAAAGATCATGGGTTACGAACATATAGGTAATCCCTGACTTTTCCTGTAAGTCCTGCAGCAGATTCAATACCTGCGCCTGGATGGAAACATCCAGCGCCGATACCGGTTCATCGCAGACAATAAACTTCGGATTCAGGGCAAGCGCACGGCCGATGCCAACACGCTGCCTTCTGCCTCCGTCCAGTTCATGCGGATAAGAATGGCGCAGACGTTCATCAATTCCCACAAGCTCCATAATTCTTTCTGTTTCATCCTGTATCTCACCTCTTTTAAACCGATGGGAAATTTCAAGAGGCTCCGCGATGACCTCCTCAACAGTCATTCGCGGATTCAGCGAAGAAAAGGGATCCTGAAATACGATCTGCATCTCTTCATTAATCCGATGAAGCTCCTTCTTTTTAACCCTTGTAATATCCTTTCCTTCAAAAAAAATCTGACCGTCCGTACTGTCCTGCAAATGTATAATCGTACGCCCTAATGTGGATTTTCCGCAGCCTGATTCACCTACCACTCCCATGGTCCTGCCTTTTTCAATGGAAAAGCTTACATCATCAACCGCATGAAGCATCCCCTTCGGCGTATTAAAATATTTTTTCAGATGTTTCACTTCTAATAATGGTGCCGCCATGTTATGCCTCCTTTTCGGCTGTCTTTTTCTGTCCGCCGTCTGAAAAAGCTGTTTTGTACTCCGCAGCAGCTGCGCGGATACAGCGGCAGTTATGGGTTCCTCCGATATTAATCAGCTTTACGTCTCCCTTTCTGCACTTATCCGATGCATAAGGGCAGCGCGGGGAAAAGGAGCAGCCCTCCGGCAGATTTCCCGGATCCGGCGGCATGCCTGCTATAGGGGAAAGCCGTTCCACATCCGAGTTGATATCCGGCAGGGATCCAAACAGCCCAATCGTGTACGGATGCGACGGATGATCAAAAATTTCTTCTTTAGAACCATATTCCACAATTTCACCGGCATAGATGACTGCCACTTCATCACATACTTCCGCCACAATACCTAGATCATGGGTAATCATGATCATTGCCGTCTGCAGTCTTTGCTGAAGTGTCTTGATGATATCCAATACCTGCGCCTGAATGGTTACATCCAGTGCTGTAGTAGGTTCATCCGCAAGCAAAAGATCAGGACTGCAGGCGAGCGCCATGGCAATGATAACACGCTGTTTCATACCGCCGGAGAACTGATGAGGATAATCACGGAAACGCGTACCGGGAATCCCCACCATTTCCAGCATTGCGGCCGCTTTCGCTTCCGCCTCCTTCCTGGAACATTTCTCATGAAGCTCTATTCCTTCGGCGATCTGATTTCCGATACGCATAACCGGATTCAGGGCAGTCATGGGATCCTGAAAAATCATGGAAATCCGTTTTCCCCGGATTTTCCGCATTTCGTCATTATGAAGCTCCAGAAGATTTTTCCCCTCCAGACAGATTTCCCCGCCATCTACATGGGCCGGCGGCTCCGGCAATATACGCAGAATGGATTTGGCAATAGTGGTCTTTCCCGCTCCTGTTTCCCCAACCAGTCCCAGCGTTCTCCCTTTTTCCAAAGAAAAAGACACATCATTAACCGCATGGATCTCACGTCCCTCGGAGGTGTAATGAACAACAAGATTTTTTACTTCTATAAACGGCACTTTCTTCTCCGTCATTATTTTCTCCTCCTATTTCTTTAATTTGGGATCCAGCGCATCACGCAGTCCGTCCCCAAGCAGATTCAGGGACAGAACAATCAGTGCTATGGCTATCCCAGGGAAAACAACCATATGAGGATGATCCACCATATACTGGTTGGCCGCCGTAAGCATCGCTCCCCATTCAGGGGTAGGCGGCTGAATTCCCAGCCCGATGTAGCTTAAGGAAGCAGCCATAAGAATGGTATTTCCGATTCCCATTGTTACGGACACTATTATAGGTGAAATACTGTTCGGCAGAATATGCTTCGTAATAGTCCTGGGTACTGAGCAGTTTATTTTTTGTGCGGCTTCAATATATTCCATCTTTCGTACCCCCATGATAGAACCGCGGAGAAGCCGTACCGTCATCGGAATGCCGCCAATAGAAAGGGCGAGCACCGTATTGAAAAGCCCGCTTCCCAGACATGCTGAAATAGCAATAGCAAGAAGGATTCCGGGTATCGCCTGAAGAATATCAATCAAACGCATAACAATCGTATCTACCGTTCCCCCGAAATATCCAACGACAGAGCCAATGAGCATTCCCAAAAAAGTGGAAATAATTGTTGCGGTGAACCCCAAGAGCAAAGATGCCCTTCCGCCATATAACAATCGGGAAAAAATATCTCTTCCCATTTCATCTGTTCCGCATAAGTGCTTCAGGGACGGCGATGCAAAGCGGTTTGCCATATCCATCTGATCATATTTATAGGGCATGATCAGCGGCGCTGCTATCGCCAAAACGATAAGAATCAGCGAAATTGCCAGGCCGAACATTGCCATTTTGTTGCTGCGAAGCCTTCCCAGCACCTGGGAAAACTGACTTTCCTTTTTTCTCCGGCCTTTTTCTTCTGCCGGACATCCGACTGCCGCTGTTTTTGCCATTATTTCTTCCTCCTTTTCCAGCTCTTCTGCTGCCCTTCATACTGAGCCTTGATTCGGGGATCCACATAGGCATAAACAATGTCCACAATTAACATGATCAGGCTGAAGATTGCCCCCAGAAACAGGACGCCGCCCATAACAATAGGGTAATCTCTGTTATTGATCGCCTTCGTTGTGAAAGAACCGATTCCGGGAATGGAAAATACAGACTCAATAACTACCGTACCGCCGAGCATCATACCCATACCGTTTCCAATAACAGTGATAATAGGAATCAATCCGTTAGGCAATGCGTGCTTATATAAAATATCCCGTTCGGATAAGCCCTTTGCGCGGGCTGTCACCACATAGTCTGAACGGATAACCTCCAGCATGCTGGATCTGGTCTGTCTCGCCTGAGAGGCAATTCCCGCAAATGCATTGGCAATACAGGGAAGAATATAGTACTGGATTCCCCCAACCCCATAAGCCGGCAGCCAGTTAAGCTTTGCGGCAAACAGTATTACCATCATCATAGCCAGCCAGAAGCCGGGAATGGATACTCCCAGAAGCGCTACGATCATGCAGAAGCGATCCGCCAGTCCGTTCTGATGGGTAGCCGCCGTGATCCCAAGCGGGGTACCTATGAGAATCTGAAGAAGCATACAGATTACCGCTATGGTGATGGTATACGGCATCCTGTATAAAATTCCCGACATGACGGACTGATTGGTAAAATAAGAATCTCCCAAATCAAAATGCAGAAAAACCTGATTCAGATAGTTCAGCAAACGGACTATGTAAGGCTTATCCAAACCCATCTCTGCTCTTTTGGTCTCCAGCGCCGCCGGTGTCGCACCGTTTCCTAAAATTGACGCCGCCGGATCTCCCGGACAAAAATACATGATGGTAAAGATAACAACTGCAATTCCCAGCAGCACGGGAATCATCCACAACAAACGCTTTACGATATATTTCCACATACGCAGCTCCTTTCTGAAAAAAGGCACTCCCAGCGGGAAGGAATGCCCTCTGTGCATCCCTTTCCGCATCGGCAGTACCGTACGTCTTATATTTGCCGCCTCCGCAAATATACACATATTATTCTGCTAATTCACAGGCTCCCGGAAGAATCTGATTTCTGTCGTCCAGCGCAACCTTGGTTATATATTTAGAATGAACGGAATTAATCGTTCCTTCCACAATGCCGTATCCATAGCATTTTTCCGCCAGATAATCATGAAATGCATTGATAGATTCTTCACCATATGTATTTACATTCAGACAGGCCGCCATCAGTTCATCCAGTTTACTGTCCTTTACAAAGTTGGCTGTGCCTCCGGTTGTTGACTCAAAGTCAGGTGAATACCAGCAAAGCTTCCACTGATTCACAATGTAATCCGTCGATCCGGTAGTTCTGAGCATAATATCGTATGCAGTGGAATCAAACTGAGACGCGATAAAGGACATCTGCTCGTAAGGAACCAGTTCAACAGTCACCCCGATATTTCCAAGATAGGCCTGAACCATCTGCGCAATCATATCCGCCGTAGTTGAAGTTGTGTACATCAGTCTGAGACTTTGTCCGTTATAACTCGATTTTGCAAGATAATCCTTTGCCGTATCGATATTGTAGTCAAAATAGTCCTCTCCATCCCATTCCTTATTGTAATCAGGATAGGTCGCATTGGCAAAATCCTTAACTGCCGCGCCATTTCCATTAAATGCGCCTGTATTCAGGCCTTCCCGATCAATGGCATAGGCAATTGCCTTCCTCAGGTTCTCATCTTCTGCAAAAACAGAATCGGCTGACATATTGTAAAGGATGTCGTAGGTAAGATTGTCCAAAAGAACCTCTACTTCATTTCCGTCTGCATATTCTCCGCCCTCGTCGAATTTCGGGACATCCGTATCCGGCACACCATTGGCAATATCAACTGTATGTGTCTGCATTGCAATCGTATGCTGGGAAGCTTCTGTAATTACAGACATGGTAATCTTATCTGCATTATGCTTACTGGTTGTCCATACAAGAGAATCATCTGTCTGCCAATAATCATTGCTGTTCACGAGTACCAGCTGGGAACCCGGTGTATAGCTTTCTACCTTATAGGCGGTTGTCCCAACCGGATCGACGGCCATCTGATCACCGGATGCCTCATATGCCGCCTGTGAAACTATCGCACATTCCAGGAATACGTTTTCAAGTTCTCCCACTGCCAGAGCTTTTGAAAACTTAAATTCAACCTTGTAATCATCCAGTACCGTAACACTGTCAATTACTTCCAGCTTACTGTAGTTTTTTGTTGCGAGTGCACTGTCAAAGCAGAACTTGATGTCACTGGCGGTAATCGGGTTGCCTTCTGTATCATGGATATAATCGTAAAGTTCCACTTCATAAGTAGTATCATCTATCTGCGTCCAGTTCTTTGCAAGAACCCCTTTTGTCTCACCATTTTCTCTGGTAATCAGATATTCATAGACGGTATTCAATATGGCGATACGTCCCTGAGACATGCCCGCCCATGGTCCCATATTTTCCGGATCTGAGATGATGCCGACAACAATTTCCCCCTCTCCTCCGGCTCTTGTATAATCCCCGCTCTCAGAAGCTGCTGTGTCAGCCGTCTGTGTACCGCTTTCGGTACTATTGCTTACCGTACTGCCTTCTGTACCGCCGTTTTCCATATTAGCGGTATTCTTAGTACTTCCGCATCCTGCCACGAGTGCGGCTGTCATGCATGCGGCTAAAAAAAGTGATAATACTTTCTGCTTCATATTTTCCTTCTCCCTTTTCTTGTTTTTATAATAAATGCACCATGCATTTAGTATCGGTTTAAAAATTCAAGTGCGGCGTCTACGATTGAGCGGGTATCATAATCCGGTTTTCCATGATCCGCCTCCGATTCCGTAAAAATCGCAGTCACCTTATCCGCCCCCGCCTTTTTCACGATTTCTTCTACCAGAAGCCGTGACTGCTGTACCGGCACTACCGGATCCTTCAGACAATGTAATACAAAAAACGGAGGAATGTCTTCTCTGATGTAATTAATCGGATTGGCCATATTGCATAATTCCCTTGCTTCCTTCAATGGCTGTCCCATAAGAATTGATTCCGGTGAATTTGCCTCATTATGATTTGCTATTCCAAATCCATTCTCCTCTATAAAATCATCCAGCCGGTGAAACCCGGCGCAGGCTCCGCACAGATCAACCACTGACTGGATTTCACTGGATTCATGCGGATTTCCCATGGAACTGTCCTCAAACCACTGCATATGATTCGTAACGGCTGTCATCACCCCCAAATAAGCGCCTGCCGACATCCCCCAGACAGTGAACCTTTTCTTGTCCAGCTTATATTCTCCTGCATGTGCCCGGAGAAAACGGATTGCCGCTTTGATATCATAAATCGGCGCCGGCCAGGTCACCTGATCTGCCTTTCGATAATCAACACTGGCAATCGCATAGCCTTCCTGCAGCGCTGTGAACAGACTTTCCATTCTTTTATCCCGTTTGCTCCCAAAGATAAAGGCTCCCTCATGTATGTAGATGATCAGCGGATACTCTTCTTTCTTTTTCTCCGGCAAATATAAATCAAGAACGTGTTCCTTTTCAGAAGCATAGGAAATATCCAGATATTTTTCTGATATATTTTTGATACGATTCACATCAAATTCCGGTGTGTGCGGAATCGGGAATGCTAATGATGGTTTCATTTCTGTTCTCCCGTGATTTTTCTCATTTCTTTTGATAAGGCCATTATAGTTTGTGCATCCCGCTCAAGCAATCCATGTTTCCCTTGAATTTATGCACCTTTTGCATAAATACTTTTATTGTGCGCTTTTTAGCTTTTGCAACTCGCTCACATTTTTCTCATTTCTGCCAATTCTATTGACACATTTAACATACCCCGCTACAATTAATGCAGGTTATGCAATAATTGCAGTGGGGTATATCGAAATGGAAATTGATTACATACGGGAATTTGTAACACTTGCTGATGTCGGTAATTATATGGAAGCAGCCGATATCTTATTTATCTCTCAGTCTACGCTCTCCAGACATATTAAATCTATCGAAGAGGATCTCGGTGCGCCGCTTTTTGACCGTACCACCAGAAAAGTTGTCATAAATGATTTTGGAAAAATCTTTCTTCCTTATGCAAAACAGATTATGAATTTACAGTATGATTATACTACCGCGCTTTTTAACCATCAGAATAATATCTCCGAAACCATCACTATTGGGGCAATACCAGTGATGGCTCAATATCATATTACGGATGTGCTTGCAGATTTTCAGAGAGAAAACAGGAATTTCAAAGTACATATTATAGAGGCAGATTCTTCAGAACTGAAAGAAATGCTCAGAAACGAGCAGTGTGATTTCGCATTTATCCGTGAACATGATGATTCCGACAATGAATTTGTCAAAATACCTTTTACGACGGATCATATGGTGGCTGTTCTTCCAAGTTCCCATCCTCTTTCCTCTGCTTCTTCTATTTCGTTAGAGCAGCTGAAGGATGAAAACTTTCTGTTTTTAAATAAGGGGACTTACATGCATACGCTGTGCGTCAATGCATGTAAGTCCGCCGGTTTCCGCCCTAATATCGCTTTTACCGGATACCGGGCGGAAAATATCATCTCCCTGGTCCGAAAGGAAATGGGAGTTGCTCTTCTCACGAAAAAACCTGCTGTGTATCTGGCAGGCCCTGATATTTCTATAGTAGATGTGACACCATGCTTTACAACTACTATCAGTCTTGCTTATTCCAAGAAGAAGGAACTGGGTAATGCTGCGAAGCATTTTATTAATAGTGTGAAGGCACGGCCTAAATTATAGGAAGGCTTTGGAGTAAGTTCAGAGAAAGAGGTATCAAATCCGGTTATTTTTCTAGATAAATAAAGACAGTCTGTCACCCTGTATCAGCTGATCTTTCCTACCGCCGCTACCCAATCCTCAATTTCCTTACACGACTTATACACACGGCTTCCGTTAATCACAAGCCCTTCTTCCACCTTTGCATCAGGACACAGATTAATAAGATCATGTAAGCAGTCCGCCATTCCGCTCCCCTCATGTGTACAGAAAGGCCTGATAATCTTGCCTGTGAAATCAAAATGTTCCAGGAACGTAAATACCGCCATCGGCATCGTTCCCCAGTAATTGGGGTATTAAAATTTGGTTCTTTTCGTAAAATGCTTATATTTAAAGGCATTCAACACAATACACGCTTTTTCAGTTTTTTATTGAATATGCCTCATGATATCATTATAAAATATGTCAGCGAAGCGAACGAATACTTGGATTGCATGAGCTATCATACATCCAAAACATAATTCATTTTTTCATGGCTGGTCTCCCCAATACGTCAAAAGCCTAACCACCATTTCCGGTAATTAGGCCTTTTGTCTAGATTGTGACCCCAGTGGTGTCACAATCTGCAATCTCAATATTATAACAATTTTAAATATTCCAATCTTGTTTTCTCCAATGCCTTTTCCAGTTTTTGATTTTCCTTTTTTAGTTCTTCATTTTCCCGCTTTAAATTCTCCAGTTCTGCCCTATAAATCTCATTCTGTTTTTCCAGACTATATTGTTTGATTTCCTTCCGGATTTCCGTCATCTGCTCTATATCCTGTTCCCTTTTTACCTCATCAAGAGCCGCTCTTACTTCTTCATTTTTATAAAAGAAGCCTTTGGAAAGCCCGGTTTTCTTAGATAATTTCGAAACAGAAATATTGCGTCCTTCCTTCAATGCCGATTTTATTTCCCGAATTGCCAGTTCCATTTTGCGCTGGCTCTCCTGCCGGTTTATTTCATTCATTTTATCATGCTTTGCCAACTGAACAGCACCTCCCAAACTGTGTTCTTCCTGGGCAAAATATTGTTCCGATGCCTTGGCAATTCGTTCATCCTGCCAGCCAATATATTCTTTTACTCGCTCATCGGTAGCATAACCCATATACTCCCGAATCGCCTGTATAGATGTTCCATTCCTATATAGCATCTTGCAAAATTCCTTTTGATAGTCACAGCCTTTGAAAACATATTCTCCATCTAATATGCCATGTATCAAACATTGTTTCCTGATTGCATCGCAAAATCCAGCCGTTGTATACCTTTTGCCCCTACTGTTCAAAAAGAGATAATCTTCTATCTCCTTTTGATTGCGCTTCATGTATTTTATTACAATCCAGTGTAAGATATCCGGAATCGGAATCTTTCTGTCTGCCTCCGGTATGCTCATCCAGCTAGTTCCGTTATCCCAGTTAAAATCCCTTCCTTTTAATAAAAGCAGCTTTCCTTTTGTTATCCCCGTATGAATTAATATCACACTCATTACCCTCAAATCCTCAGGAAAAAGATGCAGATTTTCCTCCAGCAGTCCTAGTTTTTCATCCAGTTCTTTTATCTCGTTTCGAGCTGGATATGATTTTTTCAAGAAATGAGTTGTTGGAATTTCAAAATGGCAAATCAAATTCCTTACCTGCAGATAAGTAATAAATTTTATAGTTCCCTGTATCTTGTTATTACAGCTTTGAGGCTTTAATTTCTGCATTCTCAAATGTTCTAAGTATCTCCTTACTGTTTGAATGCTTATATCCGAAATGGTCATGTCTTTTTCTTCCAAAGAACACAAAAACTCACGCACGTAGGTATGCTGAATCCTAATTGTACCTACACTTTGACGGGTTACCTGAAATAAATATTTAGTATACTTCTGAAATGCTTCTCTATTTTGCAAAATAGCAATATCTAAAAAGCTAAATCGCTGTATGACAATGCCTCTTGCCTGTCTCTCCAGGTTTATATTTAATCCATCAACATACCAGACATTCGCATACCATGCTGGCTCTTTTTTCGCTAGAAATAATTCTCTTCTGCAAAGTTCAACAAACTTCCCCGGACTGCCACAAAGCTTTCCTGTTTTGGATATTAACCGTGCTGAATACTCCTTCACCTGAGACGTTTCCATTAGCAGAATGTCAGAAATTTTTGCTTCTTCTATATATTGGAATAAGAATTTTAACGGAAGCAGGTATTGATTTCTACGTTCTTCTCTGTCTTTGATGCTTTTAACAATATACCCCAATATCCATTTCACTTGCTTTTTTACGATTTCACTTGCATCTGTCGAAAAACCCCAACGTAAGATGTCCTTATCTCTCTCCAAATCAAAAGATTTTGCCACACGGCCTGTAAAATAGTCTGGTAAGTATATTTGATTATTTGGTGTATCCTTCTTTTTCATCATGTACTTTGGGAATTCCTTTAATTGGCTTAAAACACCATTTAAGATGCATTTCGCTCTTTTTGACATTTTATCCTGTACATCATCCTATACAGGACTGTACAGGATGATTGCGTTATTATCAGGAATAATACTTTTGCTTTTTACTGGACGGCTTATCCGGCATGGTCATTTTCAACTTTTTGGTCATCAACATTTCCTCTAAATAGTGCCTTCTAAAATAATTTCTATTGGAAAAACCAAATTCGTCTACAATCTCCTGCGCAGACTTTGGTGTTTTACAAAACTCCAAAATCATCCTATACATATCCTGTATATCATCCTGTACATTTTGTACAGGATGAGCATCATTTTGAAGAATTCGAATATATTTATCACAAGCCTTACATAAAACCATAATTCCTTCTTCATTAATATCATATTCCGGCAAAGGAGCTTCATATTGTGCGCATGCCTCTTTTATTTTAATAAAACCTCTCCCCCATGCTTCGATCATTCCACTAAGGAAAAAAATATGGGCTAATTTAGGGTTAAATGGTTTTGAAGAATGTTTTTCAAATAATTTCTCCGTAGAATTTAAATTGGCCGGCATTTCTCCATCATTCCATATATATATTTTATCTTCATAGACACTGATTTGAATGGGATTGCAGCTGCTATAATCGTTATGGACAATGGCATTTAAGAGAATCTCTCTGAAAGCATCTGTATGAACCATATACTGCTCCACTCGCTGTATACCATCATACATAATTAAAGCTTTCATATATTTCGTGTATACCAGATCAACCGTCCTGTCCACTTGTTCAATCAGAGGACCATGTATCTCATCCTGATACTGTAAATCAGAATCCGAGCCACCAAAGTACCCGATTTTTATATAAGAACCTGTTACCCATTTTTCTGGATTCTTATAAAATGCCAGCATAGCTGCTCTGATTAAGCAGTCGTCTTCATCTTTCAAATATAAATTCTCCATCAAAATATCATCCGGCACACTGACTTCATCTTCTGTCAACCGTCCTCTGGCAACAGCCTTGTCTTTAAATATCTGTATAGCATCCGGTTTTAAATCCTTCACAGCTATTCTTGGCAATGCGACTCCATCCCACGTTTTTCCCTGTGCTTTTAGTATTTTTCTGTCCAATTCCTTTCCGGTAATTGTTCTCATCGTACTCCCAGAGCGATAATAATACTTTCCATGATAGCTAATTAAAGACGGGTATTTCTCCACGACTATCTCAATATATTCCAATGAATCCTCAAACAGCAAATTGACGTCAGCTACAATCCCCATTGTATCTGTAATCTTACTTGGAATCACTTCCAATAATTTCTTTGAATTTTGTATGCCAACCACTTTCCCTGCATCATTTTTCCCTATATACAATATTCCGCCATTCGCATTAGCATATCCGCAAATCCATTCCAAATATTCGTCACGCCATGATTCTTTCCATTCTATTGATTGATGTTCTGGCATTCGTGCCCCCTTATGTTTATGTCTTTACAAGTAATTGCGTATTCCTACTCATCATTATTCTGCAACTGCAACAAATCAGAAACCTTCGCATTCCCTTTCCAATTACCATATCTCCGTCCGCCTATGTGTTCAATTTTTCCACTTTCCACCATTGGCTTCATCAAGCATTTCGTAGAACGTTCAGAGTTGTCCACTAAAACTTCCATTTGATCCTATGCCAGCTTAAAATTATCTTTGATTATAGTAAAATTTTTCTTCTAAAGTGCTATTTTGTTTATTTGGGACCTAAGATTGCTTTAATAGCAGTAAATTTTACCATAAACCCTTCCAGGTGTAACGTATATTCCGGCATTGATACTCCATGCTATTTCCAAACCTCGCAAATCTTTTCTATTCCACGCTTCCAGGTTTCCATATATCCCGAAACATACTATTATCAATTGCAGTTTCCATCTTCACAAATCTCAAATCCAATTTTCTGAAATGTATTAATAAATTCATTCCTGAAATTTTTAATCTTATCTTTGCTTACAAAAACATATAACTCTGTTTTCGCTCTTGAACAGCCCACATAAAATAGTTTATAAGCAAGCAACATTTTTTTTGCTTTGTTAATATTTACATATTCTTTTATATTCTTATGCGTTGGTTTTGGGTTTAAACTTTTATCATAAAACTCTTTATACAGATATTGATAATACATATTATTTATAAATTTTTCATCTATTTCTTTTGAATGATTTCTAACTTCATCAATTACTTCTTTATAAACTTCAGCACTTTTCAAAAAATCCTTTGAAACCATATTCTTCAAATTTTCAACTTCTTTTTGATACTCATAATAAAATTTTTGAAAAGATTGAAATTCTACATCTATTTCCGTTTTCATTTTAAAGAAAGAATAGATATCCACTCCCAAATGTGAATTATCTTCCGCTATGAAAAAAACTTTGTCATGGCCTTCACCTTTTACTCCATGTTGTGTTGAAACTTCACGAATACCTAGTCCTTTACATAATCCACTAAATTCTTTTAGTGGAATTTGCAATATTTCTTGATATTGTGCCGTTGAAAACATATCTAATACAGCTTGCCGTATTACATGTAAATCATTTAGACAATTCAGCAATTCTCCTATCGTCGCCGTTGTTGTTTGAAAATAAATTTCATTAATCTTATCTAAGTTTTTTTGCAATCTTATTTTATCCTTGTGCTCCCTTATATCCAATGTAACCGTCTGAAAAAAGCGATCTTTCTTCCTTTCTCGATTTCGGAGCATCTGAATAACGTTCCCATATTGTTTCTTTTTATAATAATCCAGCATTTTGTCTATCGATAGTAATAAACGAAACAGTGGTTCTGGATTTTCATCTTCTTCCAGTGTCATTACATCACTAACCGAGTATTTTCTACCCCATCCATATATCTTTTCATCTTCTTCATTTTTTAAATTATCTATTTGTATATATAAATTTCCTGCACCCATATTAGCAAAACGTTCCTGATTCGTTATGTATAATTTCAATACATTTCCTTGCAACAAATTTTCTTGTACCATTATCTGTTTCTTAAAATTATCAGTAATTATTAGTTTAGGAGTTATATCAGTTGAAGCCTTTTTATTCTTTGGTATATCCTGTGCATATTCTTTATTGTTATAAAGATGATTCAAAACACATACAATTTTTTTGCTTGAGCGATAATTTGTTCTTAATTTATTGCTTGTATCAAAATGAGAAAACTGTTCTTCAAAGGAACCATCATACTTATCATAAATCTGCTGCATTCTATCCCCATATAAATATAGTTTTGTCTCAGTTCCTTTTACTGACTCATAAAACAACTTCAATACGTTGGCAGATGTATCCTGGTATTCATCTATAAATATATATCGAAAACACTCCGTCATCTTCGTTTTTATAATTGGATATTTTTCTATTATATTCAAGGAAAAAGACAATAAATCGTCGTGACCAATTCCACCATAATACAAATTATTAAATTCAAGTTCATTATAATAAATAAACTTGACATTCTCCTTTATTGTGTCAAAGTTAAGTTTATTAAATTTTTTTACATATCTACACCAACTACGGCTTTCTTCCCCTTTTTCTGTGTCATCTACAATTTTATTTTTTATCTGTTCCCCATATATTTCAAAATATAAGTCAACGATCCTGGAATTTGAAAAATATGGTTTCATAAACTCCCATAGAAATGCATGTATCGTCATTATTTTCACTGGATTTAACTCTAATCTGGCACGTAATTCCTCCACAGCTCGTCTAGTATATGTAATACATAAAATTGCTGTTGTACTTTCTTCACTGATTATCTTTTGAACTGTTTGATATATTGTCGTAGTCTTCCCACTTCCAGCTGGAGCATTTATTAAAAATAAATTATTGCTTATTTCATCAGCCAATTTAGTCCCTCCTCAATATATTCTGGCAATAGTTCCTCTTCTTTTCCACTTAGGATTACAGAATACATGAAATCTGTTTTATAATCACTTGTTGCCTTTAATATCAGCCTTAAGTCTATTTCTTCCTTTTCCCAAGTCTCATCATCCATGCCCTTTTCCTTTTTTCCAGGGATTCGATATTTGAGTCCATACTCTTCTCTTTTTTTCTTCCATTCCTCACGTGTTAGTTTTTTTTCAATATTCATACCAAAAATTTTCGCAAGCATAGCTTCTTCAAGTGTCCTTGTATATCCATCTTTTTCCCCTTGAAAATTAATCATCATATCTGCAATTTCCCTATTTTGTTTTGCATTTTGCCATGCATACAAATCTTCTATTGTTACAGTTTTCTTTTTATCTATTTTCTTCTGCCCTCTATAAAAATCAAGAATTGCACCATTGCTCGTAACACTTTTCTTTATTTCATTTATATCGGTCTTTTCATTCTCATAATCAATGTCTGTAAGAATTAGTGCTTTTATTTCTAAATATTGAAGAATATCTTTATACCAGTGAGCATATGCTCCACCCACTTGCAATAACGCAACATACTGCTTCTCTAAATTTCTAAAAGTATCTTTTCTTAACAATTGTTTTAGATACATACGCTCTGTATCTCCTTCAAACATAATAACCTTATCCGCAAAAACTATATCCGCAAAATTAATCTGGAAAAATAAGTTATAACTATTTTTTATTTCTGTATTTAGTTTTTTACCTCCGCTTTGAGCCTCCTCCAGGAATTTTCGCATATCACAAATTCTTTTTGTAAATACATCTTTACCCCTGACAACTCGCAATGAACATAACTCTGTGGCTCTTACCACTTCACTTGAATGCGTTGTAATCATTCCCTGTATTTCTTCATCTTCGTATTTCTTCAACAGATGTCGAATAAACTCCTTCTGCATCTGAGGATGCATATGAGCTTCCGGTTCTTCTATCACAAAAAAATTCACTTTATCCTCATGCTCTTTTATCGCTTCAAGATACTTTTCTAACTGCAAATGCATAAAAATCATATTAGAATATCCAAGTCCCTGAGTTTCTTCTCCAAAATAGAAATCGCCAATTTTGTATTTTGCCTGCGAAACCTCTTTCAGAAACTCTATTAATGCATCATTGCTGACATCCGAGTTGATGACCAACTCCTCTTTTCTACCACCATTCGTTTCATTAATAACATTAATAACAGTTGATAGGCTATCCAGAGATTTTTTCCGTATCTTATTTTCAATATCGTCATCTTTAATTTTATCCAAAATCATCTCAGGCCAATCCTTAAAAAGTTCTTCCCACTGTTCTTTACCAAGGAACTCTATCATTGCCATACTTATTGTTTTCTTTTTGTCAGAATTTTTTCCAGCTTTTTCATCTGGCATGTTACGATTAGCAAAGATATGTCTGTAATTAAACAAATCATAAAAGCTCTTCTCATTTTCAATCGGCTGTTGATTGGCATATTCTTTATCTGTATAATAATACTTTTGCTGATAGGATTGATCCACTATTTCTTTGACCACCCCCATCAGATCAGCCCTTTTCTTTTCTTTTTCTTCTAATTCAGCTTCTTTAAAAATGCGCTCCAAACGAATTACCACTTTATCAAAGTTGTTCTTTATTAATCTTTCAAACATAGTATGAGAAAACTTAAATTGAAACACAAAGAAAAATCCATAAGTTTTCTTATCCAAATCCATTAAATACGGTGAAAATCGTGCAATACTCTCTTTATCTTTGTATATGATTTCCAGCTTTACTTTCATACTTCCATTTTCAATCTGTGCTTGGAGTTCAGGGACATTATTTTCATTTCCCATAAATAGCTTGTTTAGCTTATTCATAAAATCATTTTCTTGAATCCCACTTTCATATATTTCTTCCAACTTATTCTCGCACAATTTTAACCATTCTTCATATACCTCAACCGGTAGATCATCTGCCGAAATTTTACCACCAGTATCCTCTCCCAATATGCAATTTAATAATTCTATAATAGATGTCTTCCCACTATTATTTGCTCCAGCGATAAATGTAATTTTTTCCTCCATGCATATGGATTCTTGCAGAAACTGTCTGTAATTCTGAATAATTATCTGTTTTATCTTCATGTTCCCCTCCCCAAGGTAAATTTCACATATAGCCTTATACTATATAAAGCGTTTATAATTTTCTGTAAACCAATTTACTTTATTTATTGTAACACTTCTGATCAATTTAAAAAAGTATTTTCCTATAATTGAATAAACGAAAACTGACCCTCAGAATATTTATTTAGCGAGTCAGTCATCTCAACTATATACACATATTCAATGTTTCTTTGTATATACCGTTCCATATTTCCTCATATTTTTAACGCTATATACACTATACACAATTAAAAGGGTACTCCATTTTAGGAAAACCAAGATAAATGGCTTCATAGGGTTCGATGCTCTCCGGGTAAGCCTTTAATTCCGGCCGCACATTCTGCATCTGATCAGACTGCGCCTGCGCAATGCACTCATTATAATCTTTCGAATATTCCTTCAGAGGTTCTATTTTAAACAGCTCCGCTCCTGTTAATTTCTGAATAACGCCGGCCACTACCTCCGTATTTCCTGTCTCCAGAGTTTTTATCTCTCCATCCACATAATTTTCATCCCCCCGCGAAAAAAATGCAATCAGTTCCGTCATTTTTTTACCTCCCTATTTTTTTAATACATGTATTATATATCCTGAATTCTTGCTTTAGAATCTCCTTTATGGTATCATTATATCAACTTTAGGTTTATACCTTACCGGACACACACCACAGGATAATTGACCAGGTTTCTTTTTATTTCCGGAGGCCACACATGTATAACCATATACTTGATACGTTTATAGCAGTAGCCGACTGCGGCAGTTTCACAAAAGCCGCCAGACGTCTGTACATTTCTCCAACCGCCGTCATGAAACAGATAAATACGCTGGAAGAACATCTGGATATGAAGCTGGTGGAACGCACACCATCCGGTGTCCGTCTGACAGCGGCGGAGTCTGTCATTTATCAGAATTCCAGATTTATAATCGACTATTCGCAGAAAACCATTACAAATGCAAAAGCGGCCCTTCATGCCAAGGATAAAACCTTTTTCATCGGCACCTCACTTTTGAACCCTGCCAAACCCTTTATAGATCTCTGGCCCCACGTAAATAAATATTTTTCCGAATATAAGCTGCACCTCGTTACCTTTGAGGATAACCATAAAGGAATCCTCAGTGAAATAGAACAGCTGGGAAAGAAATTTGACTTTCTGATCGGCGTCTGCGATTCGAAGGAATGGCTGCGCCACTGCAATTTTCTCGAACTCGGCCGATATAAAAAAATGGTTTCGGTGACCAGAGAACATCATCTTGCTGCCAAAAAATGCATTAATATCGAAGATCTGTATAATGAGACCATCATGATGACCGAACGCGGAGATTCCGGCATCCTTGATTCTCTCCGGGATGATCTGGAAAAAAATCATCCTCAGATAAAAATTGAAGATACGCCCCAGTTTTATGACCTTTCCGTATTTAACCGCTGCGCAGAAACAGAAAACGTACTGCTCACCCTTGAATGCTGGCAGGAAGTCCACCCCGGGCTTGTTACGATTCCCGTAAATTGGGACTACAGTATTCCTTACGGGCTGCTGTACAGCCTTCATGCATCGGAGGAAGTGCTCAGGTTTATTGAAGTGGTAAAAAGCATGATGTAGTTTCTTAATATTATGCCTTTTCCGCTCTTCCGGCACAGCAACTATCTTTTCCAGTAAAATTAATCTATGTTTTGTATATATCTGCATTTAGGGTAATTCGAACAGCCATAGAAATTTTTTCCTGCATTGGCCCCCTTTTTTGCGACACGAAGTACAAGCCTTTCCCCACAGCGGGGACATATTAATGTATCCTCATGAGGCCCGGCCGGTTCCGGTATTTTCAAGCTGTCCGGGCTTTCTGTCTTTTTATATTTTCTGTTAATATTCTCAATATGAGCCGCCTTAACCGCCTAATCTGCATTGGTTAATATTTTCCCCATTATCCTTCGATACATAAATATTACGCAGCACCTTCCCGCCGCGTCCGAACAGCCTCACGAGATTAAGTTCCCTCTCGGTCAGCTTTTCTCCATACCGGCCTTTCCAGTCCGCATCAAAAATACTGTTAAATAATAAATCTAACAATCCTCTTGCCATACGCTCCCCTGTTATCTCCTTCCCCCGTCAATCCGCTCCCGGTAAATCTCAATCTTATCATCCAGATTATCCAGATACTCCGCCCATTTCCTCTGCTCTTCCACCACTGACCTCCTGTGACGTACAAGCAGCTCCATCCTCTCTTCCATGGTTTCATCCCCCTGGTACCGTAAATCCGAATAATGCCTTATGTCCCGCAGAAGCATTCCCGTATCCTTAAGACGCTTTATAAATTTCACCCATTCCACATCAGCTTCCCTGTAATCCCGCCTTCCGGCACCATCATGCTCCACATGAAGCAATCCTTTTTTCTCATAATAACGCAGAGTATATGCGCTGATTCCTGTCAAACGGGAAAATTCTCCGATTATCACTCGCAAAACCTCTTTTCGCCTTTAATCTCATATTTCAAGCCACTTTTTCAAAATCCCTTGACTTCGACTATAGTCTAAGAACTATTCTTTTCCTGCAGCTGAATATATTCTATCAAACCAGGAGGTAAAAAGAAATGAACAAAACAAGATTTGAGACAGGAATGGAGAATTTAAAGAAAATTGACGGTGACAGCGGAAACGCTGTCATCCACTCCCTGGAAAATATCTCCCCCGACCTCGGAACCTACATTGTCGAATTCGCATTCGGCGATATCTATGCAAGACACGGACTCACACTGCAGGAACGGGAAATCATCACCCTCGCCAGCCTGCTGACCGCAGGCGGATGTGAACCGCAGCTGGAAGTCCATATTTCCGCCGCCCTGCATGTCGGACTTTCCAAAGAAAAAATTATTGAGACCTTCCTCCAGTGCATCCCCTATACCGGTTTTCCCAAAGTCCTGAATGCCATATTTACCGCAGACAAGCTTTTTCAGAAATTGCCCTGATACCTCTTTTCCCGACTACCATCAACCCGCGTCCCCCAGCCGGGCTGCTGTCACAGATATTTTTCTACCGTACACTGCTCATACAGCTTCTTTCCCAGCAAAGTAATTGCCTGCCCCGGACAATGATTTACACACCGGTAACACATCGTACAGCGTCCCCCCTGAACAGCCTTTCCCGACCGCAGTTCCATATTATCCATAGGACACAGCGAAACACATTTTCCGCAGCCAATACACTTATCCGCATCCACATGCACCCTATCCGTATAATCCTTCGTCTTACCATAAAACCACAGCCTTTGCCCAAACAGCCCCGCCGCATGATACCAAAATCCAAGCCCTTCCCTCGGAGGCCTGTTACCTTTCAGCCCTTCCGCCGCCTTTCTTATTTTATCCCCCGCCGCTTCAATCAGCTCATGATTCTGCCGGACTGTCCTTTTCAAAGCCCTTTCATCCCCGATACAGTCCGGCATTTTCAAATGAACTCCCCCCACAATATCCGCTCCATATTTTTTGAACAGCCTTGCCGAACACCCCGTTCCGTCTCCACTGAACAGCCCCATAGTTGCTATCAGAAATATTTTTTTGCCACAAAAACAAGCCTGATGTTCTTCCAAAAAATCACGGACAATCTTAGGCATATTACTAAAATACACCGGATACCCAAAAACAATAACCTCATTCTCCCGAATTGCTTCCACAGCCCACGAATCCTCTATAGAAACCGCCTCTTGCTCCCCATCACAGCAAGCCAAAAATCTTTCAACACAATATTTTGTATTCCCCGTCCCACTAAAGTAAATCCCAACCATCTCCACTCCCCCTGCCCTATAAACATCTGCCCCCATCTCTTTCACACACTTTCTACATTCTACCACATAAAATCCAATCTGCCCATCAACCGCCCTCCATATCCTCCCCCTCCTTTTATGCTCATTGTATATTTTCATCAAAAGAAATATAATAAGACCATCAGCCAAATGATTTTTGGCTCATATTACGCAACCTTCGCGTATGCCCCTATGCCCGCCGGTTCCGTGTCTGCCGTCCGTATGGGTCCCCGTGCTGTCCTCCGCCGTCCCCGGACATGCAAGGGTTCCTGTAAGGGGCGTCATAAGCTCGCCGGTCCTTAGGCTGCGTCCTTTGCAGCCTTAGTACCGCTGCGTGCTTATCCGAGCGAAAGCGTCCCCTGCAAGGACCCTTGCATGTCCGGGGACGGCGGAGGACAGCACGGGGACCCATACGGACGGCAGACACGGAACCGGCGGACATAGGGGCATACTCACCACTTACGCAAAATCACCCACCAAAAAAGATAGGAAGAAGAAATGAAGAAAATATTCTTACTTGAAGACGACCTTACAATCGCCAAAAACCTAATCCTTTTGCTCCGCTCAGAAGGCTTCACTGTCACCCATGCCCCCACAAGACGCGAGGCCCTTGCTGCGCTCGCCGGCAGCAGATTCGATCTCGCGCTGATTGACATCTCTCTGCCCGACGGAAACGGCTTTACGGTCTGCACGGAAATCAAAGAATCCCAGGATATTCCCGTCATCTTTCTGACCGCCTCCGGCGACGAAGCCAGCGTCGTCACCGGACTGAATATGGGCGCGGACGACTATATCACCAAGCCTTGCCGCCCCCGCGAACTGGTAGCAAGAATCAAAACCGCCCTTCGCAAAAGCGGAGTCAGCACATCCGCCTTTGAAATCTGCGGCCTCCATGTCGATACTGCCAGCGGTGTCGTCAAAAAAGACGGCAGCGACGTTTTTCTTTCCGCTCTGGAATACCGCCTGCTGCTGGTATTTATTAATAACCCGGGAATTATTATAACAAGAAACCGCCTGCTCGATGAACTGTGGGATGCTGCCGGTGAATTTGTAAATGACAACACACTCACCGTTTACATCAAACGGCTTCGGGAAAAAATAGAAAAGGATCCTGCTAATCCGCAGATCATTCTGACCGTCCGCGGAACCGGATACCGATTGGGGGATGGAAATGCTTCGGAATAGGGAATTTCGGCAGTTCGCCGTCATCTTCTTTTTAATAGCCGCTGCTTCTGTGACGCTGGGGTTCGCCAACAATATGGCCGCAGGGATTCTTGCTCTGTTTTCTTCCTTTGCCTTCGGAACAGCTTTCTTCGTGTTTACAAAAGCCAGATACAAAAGCCTTATGCAGATTTCCGAGCAGATTGATCTCGTGCTTCATAACGCCGACCATCTATTTATTGCGGAATCGGAGGAAGGGGAACTTTCCATCCTGCAAAGTGAAATCACCAAAATGATGCTGCGCATCCGGGAACAAAACGACGCTCTGAAAAAAGAAAAGGAGCATCTTGCCGATTCCCTGGCTGATGTCGCCCATCAGCTCCGGACTCCTCTCACATCGATAACCCTCGTCCTGTCATTAATAGAAAATACTTCTGATGAAAAGGAACGGAAAAATCTGATAAGGGAAACAGAGGAACTGCTTGTACGGATGGACTGGCTGCTCACTTCCCTTTTGAAATTATCACGCCTTGATGCAGGAATTGTGGTTTTTCAGAAGGAGCAAGTTAACATAAACAGCTTAATTACTGCCGCACTCCAACCTCTTCAGATCCCCATGGAGCTTCATAATATCTCTTTGCAGGCCGATGTACCCCCCGGAATAACCATAGACGGGGATTTCAACTGGCTGTCGGAAGCCCTTCAGAACATCTTCAAAAACTGCATGGAAAGTGCAGGCGATAACGGAAAAATTGATATCCATTGTGAGGACAATCCCATTTTTATGGAAATCACAATTCATGACAGCGGAGCAGGCTTCAAAAAAGAAGACCTTCCAAACCTTTTTAACCGGTTTTACCGGGGGCAAAATTCCAGCACCGCCGGATACGGAATAGGCCTGGCGCTGTGCCGGACCATAATCACAAGACAAGGCGGATCCATCACCGCCCGGAATCATCCCCGGGGCGGCGCGATGTTTGTCATCCGCTTTCCAAAGTGACGGATCTCTCACCGAAAAGTCACCGAAATGTAAGCTGAAAGTTCTATTATATGGCTATGAACTACGAAAGGAGACACATATAATGGAGTTTTTAAAAATTAAAGAGCTGTGCAAGGTCTATGGAAAAGGGGAAAACCAGGTTACCGCGCTCGACCATATTTCACTTACTATCGAAAAAGGGGAATTCACCGCAATCATCGGTTCCTCCGGCTCCGGCAAATCCACCCTCCTGCACGCCATTGCCGGCGTAGACATCCCTACAAGCGGGAAAATATACCTGGAGGGCCAGGATGTATACGGACAGAGCAATGAAAAGCTCGCCATTTTCCGCAGACGCCAGGTAGGATTGATTTACCAGTTCCATAATCTGATACCGACCCTGAATGTGGAAGAAAATATTACCCTCCCTATCCTCATGGACAAACGCAAAGTCAACCAGAAACGGCTGAATGACCTGTTAGAGCTCCTTGGCCTGGAGGAGCGCAAAACACATCTGCCGAACCAGCTGTCCGGAGGCCAGCAGCAGCGTGTCGCCATCGGCCGCGCTCTGATGAATGCCCCCGCCGTCATGCTTGCCGATGAACCTACCGGCAGCCTGGACAGCAAAAACGGCCAGGAAATCATCCATCTTCTGAAAGAAAGCCACAACAAATATCACCAGACCCTCATCATTGTCACACATGATGAAAATATTGCGCTCCAGGCGGACCGGATTATCTGCATCGCGGACGGAAAAGTGGTGCGTGATGAGAGGCAGGTGGCACACTCATGAATATCTTTAACAAGGTAGCCCTCCAGGGACTGAAAAAAAATCGTACACGGACCCTCGTAACCATTGTCGGAGTCATTCTGTCCGCTGCCATGGTAACGGCAGTCACCACCTTTGGCGTTTCCCTTCTGAATTATTTGATAAATGGATCCATTTCCAAATACGGCGGCTGGCATGCCGCGTTTTTGGACGTCGATTCCTCTTTTATCCGGGAACAGGCCGTCAATGATAAACTTGCTGCCACAGCGGTTTTTGACAATATCGGCTATGCCGGGCTTGACGGCGGCCAAAATCCGGATAAACCCTACCTTTTCATAGCCGGCTTCACCGATGAAACCTTTGCTTCGCTTCCCATCACTTTGCTTTCAGGCAGACTGCCCGAAAACAGCGGGGAAATTCTGATATCCAGCAAAGTTGCGTCTGACGGCGGTGTCAGCTTCAAGGTGGGCGATACCCTTTCCCTGTCAGTAGGAAACCGCATGGACGGAGACTGTAAGCTGTCTCAAGGCGATCCCTATGCTGCCGGAAGGGAAACGTTCGTGCCGCAGGCAGAGAAAACCTATACCGTTGTCGGTACCTGCCGCAGGCCTGATTATGAGGAGGTTTCCGCTCCGGGATATACTTTAATAACCAAAGCGGATGACCGCACCGAAACGGCAAGCCTCAGCCTGTTTGTCACCCTGAAAAATCCACGTCAGGTACGCGCCTATGTAAACAGCACCGGAAAACATGCTTACGTCCTCAATGACAACGTACTGCGTTTCATGGGGATTTCCGATGACAACCTGTTCAATATGTTCATGTACTCTATGGGAGGCATTGTCATCGCCATCATCATGCTCGGATCCATTTTTCTTATCTATAATTCATTCAACATGTCACTGAATGAACGGACACAGCAGTTCGGCATCCTCTCTTCCGTGGGAGCCACGGCAAAGCAGCTGCGCAATTCGGTATTGTTTGAAGGATTCTGCATAGGCATGATCGGCATCCCCATCGGTATTGCGGTCGGTATCATCAGCATCGGACTGGTCATTTCCGTTATTTCCCAAAACTTTGCCAGCATCCTCTTCCAGGATGTTCCTCTGACCCTGACCTTATCCGCTCCCACACTCATCGCCGCGGCGGCGATCAGCCTGCTTACCATCCTGATTTCTGCATATATCCCGGCCAGAAAGGCCGCCAATACACCTGTGATGGAATGCATCCGCCAGACGAACGAGGTGAAAATTGAATCCAAAACCGTAAAAACCTCCAGGCTGTCCATGCGTATTTACGGCCTGGAAGGAACGCTTGCACTGAAAAATTTCAAAAGGAACAAAAAAAGATACCGCAGCATTATACTTTCCCTTGTTTTAAGTATAGTCCTGTTCATTTCCACCAGCGCATTGACGGCTGATATGAAACGAATGTCGAGCCAGCGGACAGAGATTACGGACTATGATATTATTTTTTCCACACAGGATCTGGATGACGGGCAAATACTTTCGCTTTATGAGAAGCTGAAAACTGCCCGAGGTGTATATGATGCTTTGTATCAGGAAGTTATGGCTTACTCCTGTGCTGCCGGCGCCGGTGAGCTTTCCGAAGATTATCTGCGGCATGAAGGCCTGAGTTCAACAGATGAAATCGTGGATCTGCCCGTAAATATACAGTTCCTTGAAGACAGCCGGTATGAGAATATTCTCAAAGAGCTGGGGTTATCCGAGACAGAGTATACCGGAGAGAATGCGAAGTTTATTGCCGTTTCCATGACGGCGGAGGATGACCGTATCCTTACTGTTTTCAGGAATTCTTCTGTAAAAATTACTCTTATTCCTGAAACCGACAGCGGGGAAAAGCTGTCCGAAAGCAAAAATATCGATGTTGCCTTTGTGGATTTCGTACCGCCGGATTCTCCTCCGGCAAGAGGAAACTCCGGACAGAAACAGGCCTGCTTCCAGGTGCTCGCGCCTTATTCTGCAAAAGGTACCTTTGAATTCCCGGACGCTTCGAAAGGCGTGAAAAGTTTAAGCTTTCAGTCAACCGATCCCTCTCTTTCGGCATTGGAAATGGAGACAATTATAGAAGGTGAAGGAATTACGGGAGAATACAGCCTTTACAATATGTATCAAATGATGGATGAAAACAGGAATTATATTTTTATAGCCAATGTATTTGCCTATACCTTCATCGTTATGATTTCGATGATTGCAGTCGCCAATGTGTTCAATACGATTTCCACGAATATAAAACTGCGCAGGCGGGAACTCGCCATGCTCCGTTCCGTGGGAATGTCTGAACACGATTTCCAGAAAATGATGAATTTTGAATGCATTTTTTATGGAATGAGAGCGCTGCTTTATGGCCTTCCCATCGCAGTGTTTGCCGCATGGCTGGTTCACAAGGGAATGATTGTGGATGAAGTCGGATTTTCGATTCCCTGGGGAAGTATCGGGATCAGCGTGTTTGGAGTCCTGTTTATTGTGTTTATCACGATGCTGTATACGATTAACAAAATAAAGAAGGAGAATATTATTGATGCCCTTCGGGATGAGATGGCCTGATAAGCGATGATTTATTGCATGAGGGATTATGTATTGCATGTAAAATGCAGGAATGATCTGACTCCCTGCTGTTCATAAAAGGAATGATTTAAGACAGGGCTATCTGTTTTCCGATGGCCCTGTCTCTGTTGAATCAGTCTGCTGATGGTGTATAAATTTTATTTTCCATTCCATTTATTATCAATACAGAGTGTGCCGGAATCTCGATATCCTCATACTGATATATGGAATCGCTGAAGTTAGCTACTGCAGAAAGTTCACTGCCATATACCGTTTTCTGTACGCTTCCTTCCGGTGTCACATACTCGAAATCAGTCATTTCCAGAAGTACAGCCTGCCTGCTGAAATCCGACCATACGGAATAATGATCAGCAATAGCAGTTTTATACTTTTCCCATTCCACATCATCTAGATGCCAGAGCGGAGGTACATTGTAAAGAACCTCACGAACCATCCGATCCTGTGCCGCTCCCTGAATCCTGAATGTTGACCAGTCCCAATGAGCTGCTGTAATGACCGAATCGTTATAGACCAATTTATACAAAGGCACATCATACCGGGGATCCATAAAAATAGTATCATACTTTTCTTTCAAAGGAATTACTTTGGAAAAATGAGCCGCCACTCCGCCTGACGGATTATAGTAATTTCCAATGTAAAATTCACTGTCTTTATTGCTTTTCATATCCTCATCCATCCAGGAAAAGCTCTTCAATTCTATTCCGTGCGCGTATGCGATTGTGGATGCCGCAAAATCATTCCCTCCTTCGGAGCCTATGACCATATGGTATTGGTCGCGGATATAGGCCATCCGTTCCAGCCTGGCAGCCAGATCCTCTTCCTGCGTCGTCATATGACCGGAAGTATAATCATCGTAAATTTCCCCTGTCGCATCACAGTCGATGAACCAGGAATTAAAAGGAAGCTGATTTGCCATGATTGTTTCCATACGCTCTTCTACTGCCGGAAGGGAATACACAGGATTCAGCTTACATCCCACATTTTGAAATCCGGCCGCTTTTTCACCATTTTTATTGGTGACTGAAGCCTCTTCATACAACGACTTATCCGTAAATTCTGCTGTAATCCACTGCTCCTTACCCGGTTCATGGATGGAATGGTAGGAATCATAGCTGGCAATCAAATATCCCTGGTTCTGTGCGGTTTCTATCAGCTCCGGTTTGGCATAGGCCTGCTCCCAGCTATTCAGGCCTATCCAGGCCCGATCAATCCCATTCTCCTGCATACTTTGTAGCAAATCCACGGTTGATGCGTTCATCCATTGTCCGGCATCCTGAAAAACGTTCGGCAGGCTTTCAGCCAGCGCCTGTTTATTTATCTGGATTTTTTCCGACTGATTTAAGTTTTCATAGCCGTCCGGCATAAGCTCTTTCAGTGAATTGCCGGATGGGAAAATGGATTCATCCCAAAAATCATCCCTCTTAAGTACCTGGCTGATATATCCGCAGATTATATTTTTCTGATATACATCCACATAATCCTGCTTTTTTATTTCCTCTGTCACGTTTCTGAATTCAGAACCGTTTTCCGCTTCTTCCGAAAAAGACAGGAGATACTCCATCACAGGGGAAGACAGGGAATTACGGAATGCCGGCCAATTGATGTTATCGGCTGAAAGGACAAAATCACCCCATAGATATATAAACGGCGCTCCATAAAGCTTACGGATATCCAGATTTTCCGCCGCTTTCTGCTCTAAGGTCTTGAAATTTCCACGTTCATTCACATAACTGCGGTAAAGCTTTGCGGCGCTGACCGGATTGCTGTCTGTCAGGTAGATTCGAAAACAATTTTCCTTTACATCATCGATTTGAGGATATTCATGAGAAACGGAAAAGGCTATATCGGGATTCGCCGAAAAATTCATCTGCGTACGATATGGGTTCTCCATAATGAAAAGTACGGAATAATCTCCCGCTTCGGTAATCCAGAAGGGCATGGACAGCTGTTCCAGAACGGAGAATTCCTGATCATTCAGATAGTTCTGCCATATCAAATCATCCGCAGGAATTCGTTTCCCTTCTCCAAAAGGAATGTAATAAGTGTCCGCGGAAATATTGGGCCAGCTAAATTCGTTATCGTCATCTGCTTCTGAGGTAATTGTAACACTTAAATAATTATCTTGTGGTTTGATGGAAACTGAAATCTGCTCTTCCGGATATCTCCAAAACGTTTCCGTATCGCTTTCCCGGAAATCAGACACGGTTCGTTTGGGGGATTGGCCGGATACTGCAATCTGATTGTCACCATCTTTTAAAATCAGGGAAAAATCCTCCGGATCTACCTGATAATTTATTGAAACGGTAGGATTCAATGCCTGTTGGGATATTGTCTGCTCATTAGCCCCGCTCTCGGATTCTCCCATGGAATTTTTTATCCCACATCCGCTCAGGATACTGCTTAGTATAAGAAGTACGGATATACCTGTGTGTAAATAATCATGTTTTCTCATTTTAGTTGTTTTCCTTTCCTTCTTTCCGATATTTGCTTTACTGTACTTTCTTTCATGTACTTTTAGGATTATAAAAGGCAGATATTACATCCGTGTGTCAAAAGGGAAATTCTTTCGAAAAATAAGATGAATTATAAAAAGGATATAACCAGATATTTTCAGTATCTGATTATACCCTCTATATTATTTATTATTGAAAATCCATTTCAAATATAATCTTCCCGTCCTTTTTCCTGCACTGAATCTTATACCCGCATTGAACGGCAATTTTTTGTACAATGGAGAGGCCCAATCCGGTTCCGGACAGTGCTTTGTTCCGGGAATCTTCCCCTACATAAAAAGGAACCCAAATCTGCTCTATGTCTAAATCTTCATTTTCCAGTGCATTAGAAATGAAGAAGTGATATGTTCCTTCCTCGTTTTGGGATAGTTCTATTTCGATGTCCGGAGCTGAGGCATACTTTACCGCATTGGACAGCAGGTTGGAAAAAAGAGTTCGGATTAACTCGGCATTTCCGTCAATCTCCGCATTTGGTACAATATTATCTTTCAGAATTAGTTTTCTCTCCTGCAAAAAGACTTTCTGTTCTTCCATACACTTCCGCAGCAATATATCCAGTTTGATTTTTTCCGACAAATAATTCTTCTGGCCAATACGTGACAGATTGAGAAGCTGCTCTATCATTTGAGCCATCCTGGCATTCTGCTGTGCGATTGTTTCCAAAAAGGTACCGTCATCCAAACCGTCTCTGATACCATCAGCATATATGCCAATCAGGGATACCGGCGTTTTTAAATCATGAGCTACATCGTTCAGAAGCTGCTCCATCTGCTGATTCTTTATCAATAGTTCCTTTTGATATTGCTGGATGGACATACACATTTCATTCATGCTGTCCGCCACCCTTTCCAGTTCATCATGCGTCTGAACCGTCAGCTGCCCATAATCCTGTTCAGAAATTCTTTTGGAAAAATGCTCCATTTGCTGCAGCGGTTCTGTTATATGCCTTATCATTAAATAAATCAAAAGCACAGCTGCCAACAGGGAAATGGAATACAGCAGAATACTGAAATGGTTGATGATTCGGACAAATTCTCCTGTATTGGGAACAATCGCAGCTATTGCATACAGATTTTCTCCGGAAGACAGATATTCCACCAAAATAGCATAATTCAGCTTTTTCTGCTGATAAAGGCGGAATTGACTGCCCTTCTGAACGGCAGAAATATAATCCTGATCCCAAAGCCAGAATTTTTGAAAGCCTAATCCCTTTTCCTGAAATTTTCTTCGTAAATCCATGCTCAGCTCATCATAGCTGTCTGATTTTGCAGAATAAACAATCAATACCTGTTCTGAAGCTTCCAGTTCCTCTATTACTTTATCCGCTTCCAGACCTTCCTGCAGCCGTTCTTTCAGAAGTTCTCCCGTCTTCCTGACATACCGGCTCTGCTGATTCAGATAATACCGTTCTGCAATCCGGGAATTAATAAGCAGGGTTGCTATTAAAATCAGCACAAGAATTCCCGTTATGCCAAAAAGGAATTTCGTAGATAACCTGCGTATTTTCACTCTCTGCTTAATCATGGCGCCTCTCCATAATATATCCCATACCGATCCTTGTCTGAATATATTCCTCTCCGATTTTTTGGCGAAGCCTGCGGATGTTTGTGTCAACGGTACGGATATCGCCTTCAAAATCCATGCCCCATATATGGTTCAGCAGCTGTTCCCGTGTAAGAATCATGTTTTGATTGGCGAGGAAATACTTTAAGAGCTCATATTCATTTTTCGTAAGCTTCACCTTATCCTGCCCTTTCATTACCTCCATTGTAACTGGGTTCAGGACAATGTCATCGCATCGAAGAAGATTCTCTGAATTACAGAGCTTTTTTATCCGAAGCAGCAGGATTTTTATATCAAAAGGTTTCCGCAGATAATCATCCGCACCGAAGGTCAGGCCTGCGGCCTCATCTGCGTTTTCACCCTTCGCTGTCAGCATCAGTATTTTAACCGGAATATTCAGCTGCCTGATTTCTTTCAGCGTTTCCATTCCGTTTTTTATCGGCATCATCCAATCCAGCAGGACAATATCCACAGCATTCTCGATCAGGAAATCTATTGCGTCCCGGCCGTTTGAAACGCTGTTTACCTGATAGCCTTCACGCTGAAGATAGAGCTTTAAAATTTTCTGCATGTCAGAATCATCTTCGACAATTAATATATTCACAGTTGTCCTCCTGTTTTTAGTCAAATACTGTTATCTCAGGGGGAACCCGAAAACGTATGGGAAAATGGGAAGTTCCTATTCCTGAATTAACATATAATTTTATTTTCTCCGAAGATTCTATGTCATATAAACCTTTTTGGTATTTTTTCGCCATGGATGTCGTCGGCGAGGAAAGAAAAGGGAGATTTACCTGGCCTCCATGGCTGTGTCCGGCCAGCATTAGCTCAAATCCATAGTCTGCATATAAATCAGCGGCATCCGGTTCATGAAGCATTAAGATACGATAGGAGTCATCTTTCTTCATTTGGGATAATATCGGCGTGATATCCGGAGTGCCCATCAGTGAATCATCTAATCCGGCAAGAAACAGGCGTTCTCCGTTATTCAGCATAATATGGACTCCTTCATTGCACAAGACTTGAAAACCTCCGGCGGTCATGATTTTTTCAAACCGCCTTACAGCTCCGCCGCCATAATCACGATTTCCCCAGACTGCGTATTTTCCGTAGGCTGCTGAAATGCCTGCTAATAGTTGAATCAGCTCTTCTTCCGGGCCGTAGGAGGAGTAATTCTCGTATAGATCTCCGGTAAAAATGAAGATATCTGGACTTAACTGATTTATTTGGGAAATTATTTTTTGGAAATCTGAAGCCTGATAGTTTTCACTGATTTGGATGTCAGATATTTGGATTATTTTAAGATTTTCAGGGAAGTTGTTACTTAGGTTCACATTATTTATTGTAACTGTGTATGGTTCTATTTTAACTGCATAATAGCTTATTATGACTGCTGTTATAATCAGGATTAGCAGAACCGGGAAAAATGATGGACGAATAAGTCTGTGAAAAATTCTGTTTTAATACGTTTTTTCACAGACTCATAGAAAGGAGTATTTGCTATTTACTCTCTCTGGGACACACAAATACTCTAATTAACCTAAAAGTCCCAAATCATTCTCTATACTTTGTTCTAATTCATACCACTTCCGACTTAAGAGTTCTTTAAACTCCTCCTTCTTCGAAATACTTAACAAATCGTTCTTGGTAATACATAAAACATGAACTCCTCTTAACGCCAGTTGTATTATTTCCGCTTCTGCTTCACTGGTAACTCCTCGTTTGCTAAACAGAAACGTCGTAGTAGTACCTTTAATATACATAATCTGTCCAATACTGCGTATTACTCTTACATCCGCCTTACGATTCCAATTTTTACACTCCACCAATATTAAAGCACCAAAATTCCACAATTCTTCCTCCACGGAAATATTGATGCAACATAAATCGATCTCTTGTCTAGCAACACGCAGACGCCTGCCATTAACTTTCAGCCCCACAATTCGCTCTAGCATATATGCTGCTACTTCTTCCCAGATAATTCCCTTTTGATAGGCAGTTCCTTTCTCGGATTCATACAGCAATTGTCTAAAATCGGTCAACTTAAATGTCTTTGTCCGATTCATTTCTCTAATCTCTTTTGGATTGTATTTTTATAATAATCATTTAATAGATTTCTGATTATCTCTTTAGGTTTTCTTATATGCCGGTATAGCTCGTAACTTGGGGCTTTTCCGGCACTTTTCCTATCGGAAGAACCTCACAAACATTTTTATTACCCCTCATGTTTCCGCTCTCAAACGTAGTACAAACAGTAGTACATTCTACGCACTGCTTTATGCGGCTTGGGCTTCCTGGGCGCTCTCTGGCGCAGGCTGTGCGTTGACTGCTGCGGCGGTCTGTGCCTGGGCTTGCAGCCGTTCCATTTCCTCCTGTGCGGAATGGAACGTGGCGTGGGCGTAATAGTTCAGCGTCATAACGATATTGGAATGGCCCATGATGTACTGCAATGCCTTGGGGTTCATGCCTGCGTTTGCCATTCTGGTACAGAATGTATGCCGCATGGTGTGTGGCGTCATGACTTCGGGCAGCGGTTCCGCATGGAACTTGTTGAACTTCTTGGCAAGGCCCTGAAACATAGCATCATAGTGGACAGCCGCTTTCGGCAGCCCGTCCCGGTTTAAGAACAGGAAGCCCTTATATCCGTCAACTACAACGCCTTTTCCATTTTTTCGCCTGTGCAGCACGCGCTGAAACGCTTCATAGGCTGCTGCGCTCATCGGCACTTGGCGATAGCCGCTGTCAGTCTTTGGCGCTTCGATGTAGTAGCCGTCCTCGGTGCTTCTCAAAAGCTGGTGGTCTACATTCACAAAGCGCTTTTCAAAATTCAGGTCGGCAGGCGTCAGGCCGCAGAGTTCGGAAACACGAAGCCCGGTTTCCAGCAGAATCACTACCTCGTCATAATACTTGGCATAAACGGGGTCACTCTGCATGAAGTCCAAAAGCTCCTTTTCCTGTGCAGGGGTAAGCGGCACCTTTGGTACGGTATCGTCGTTGATAACCTCATTGATCTGGAAGTCAAAGGGATTCTTGCGGAGGCAATCGTCCTGTACGGCCATGTAAAAAATGGCTTTCAGGGAACGCTTGCCGTTGCAGATGGTGTGATAAGCCACGCCCTTTTCCTGCATACGCAAGGCCCATTCTTTGGCGTCAGACAGCTTCACGCTGTCGATGCTGGCCGCCCCAAGCTTATCGTCGGATAACAGTTTCATCAACTGCTGGCGGCTCTTATTGGTTCCCCGCTTCACATTGCCCCGCTGCCGGATATATTTTTCATAAAGCTGGCACACGGTCATTTTCTTTCCGATGGTGTCAATCCCATCATCAAGGTCTTTTTGTATCTGCTTGATTTTCTCACGCAGAGAAATATCCGGGCGTTTTCCGGCAGGGATTTTGTCCGTGGGGACTAACTTCCATGAGTATACAAACTTTACTTCTCCAAAGGTATCTGTATATTTGTAGGCGTATCTTCCGTCTGGTCGCTGGCTCTCTCCAGATTTCAAAAGGCGGCCTTTGTTATCCCGTCTTTTTTCATCTCGTTCTTTTTTTGACATTTCGTCATGCTCCTTTCCATGACGGAAAGAGCCTTGACACGCTCTAAGGGTATTATAGCATAGTCAAGGCTCTTTTTCACTAGATTGTGTCCAAAGAATCAATGATTTTTTCAAACTTTTGCCTCTTGATCTGGATGCGGTTGCCGTTCAAAATCACCCAGCCAGCGGATGGGTTTTCTTCAGCAAGGCGACGCAGCTTGTTTTCTCCAATGCGAAAATATTTCGACGCTTCCTCAATGGTAAGCGTATACTTTTCCCAAATAGGCACATCATTATTACTCATAATGTGGCCCCCTTTCTGTTCAAAACAAAGGTTTCTTGTAAATGTGGGCAAAACACGGACGGCTGGCGGCCCAGCTCCACGGGATTTTCACCCCCGTATGGTTCTCACACGGCCCTACCCATTGCCTGCGACGCTTCTAACGCTCGGACTGTGGCTGTAAGGGAGTATCATTGTCCTGCCTGCACGTCGTCGCCCATAAGCAGCCACGCCTATGTTGCGGCTGGGTGGTGGTCGCTCCGCTGTGTTTGTAGAAACCAGCATCATGGCGCACCCGCCGTCCGGCTCGGTGCAGACAGAATGTGTCCGTATGCCCTATGACGCACCGCCATTGTCCTGCGGGCGTATTTGTCAAGGAGCAGTTGGGCTAATGGCAGTCAGCAGACGGGGAAAGGGATAAGCTGTTTGCTTTCTGCTATGAGCGCAAGATTACGGTTTCATCATCGCTTGGATCAGCCTGATTTCCATTCGGCGCTTCATATACTCGTCTACGCACACATGGGGATAACCGGCTTTGTCGTAGAGGGTTCTGGTACAAAGCTTGTTCATGTAGTCGTCATAGTACCGTAATACACACTCCACAGCCCCGGAATCACCGGCGCAGGCAGCTTTGCTCACCGAAAGGGGTAACAGTGCCTTTCCTTTGTGTTTTGGCTGGTTCATCCGCGTCAACCTCCTTCCGGCATGAGCGCCATCAATGTTACTCGCAACGCTTTTAGGGTCTTTGCCCTGTGGCGCTGAACGGCACTGCGGGACATGCCCATCAGGCTGCCGATCTCGCCGTCCGCCATATCCAGAACGCAGTGCAGAATCAAAATGCTTTGTTCTGTCTTTGACAGTTTGGCAAAGGCTTCGGCTACAAGCTCATTGTCGATATGTAACTCGTACCCGTGAGCGCTGAATACAAAGCTGTCGCTAGGGTAGCGGTCTACCGCATAGAGCTTGTCCAGTTCTTCCTGGGAAAGATCGCTGAACGTCAATTCACGGTTTCGCTGACGCTTCATGTTCCGCAGGTAGGCCCTGGCTTCGTTGCGCAATACCGCCTTGCAGAAAGCATCAAACCGGCATTGTTCGTAATAGTCGTATGGGTTCGTTTCCATCATTTCTCACCCCCTTTCTGTTGGGGGATTGGGTGGTACTTTCCCTTTCCGCTACTATCAATCCGCAGACACCCTCTGCTACCCGCTAATCGCCTCCTTTTTGAAAATTTTTTTAAAATTTGTTTCGTCCTCAGAACAACCCGCAAAAAATAACAAAATTCGCCCGGCAGGTCATAAACCCACCGGGCGAACGTAAAAAAATTATGGTATTTTATTGCATCGTATAATTCATTGTTCCAGCCATATTTTTCCCCAGCCGGGGGATGGCTTTTTTTAACGGTACTACTCCCATTTCCCTTTGCCGATATGCCTTTCCATGCATGACCGTTTCCTCTTTAAGCTTCCAACGGGAGCAACGTTAAGAGCTACCATCAACTACCTGACGAAACAGCGGTGTGGTTGATTTGAGCCATCCAACTGATAATCAACGAGGCCTCAAAATGATTCCCATCTCCCTGAACCGCAGAATACAGCACTTTCCCATTTCGATCTTGATTTACTGCCATGCATATATTCAGGTACATACTGCCAAAACAGCCTTCCCTGACGCTCAGAAGGAAAAACAATATTGACAGCATTCTTCCATAAACTCCGGGTCATGTGTGATAACAACCACGGTTTTCCCGCTGCTGGCAGCGTCTTTCAACGCATCGGATATTCTCCTCATGTTTGCGCCGTCCAACCCGCTTGTAGGTTCATCCAACAGAAGTATCTCACGCTCCGAAAATAAAGCGCAGGCAACGGCAAGGCGCTGTTTCTGTCCTCCCGACAGGGCTGCCGGATGTACGTCCCGATACTCGTACAAATCCATGTTCTTTAACAACTGCCTTGCCCTTTCCATTCGCTCCTCTGTCAACGGTTGATTCAAAAGCATCTCTTCTGAAACACTTGCGGTAAAGAACTGTGTTGTCGTGTCATTGCCGCAGTAGTATACTTTTTTCCGCCTGCTGGACGGATGATGTTTACTCCCGTATACGATGATATCACCGCCGCTCTTCTTAGAGAGCCCTGCAAGCACTAAAGCCAGAGTGCTTTTTCCGGCGCCATTTCGCCCGGTGATAGCAGTGATGGAGCCTTGTGGGAAAGCGCCTGAAAGGTTTGTAAACACCTCTATTTCCCCGCATCTTTTACATAGGTCATGCATAATCAGTGCCGCACGCTCGGAAACGTTTGGAAGCGGCAGTAGTTCGTGTGTTTGCGCACGGTGCATCGTCCGAAGCCCCTTGTTGCGCCGTTCCATTTCCGGCATATCTGTGAACTCTTTGGGAGTGTATTCGCCTACAATCCTCCCTTTTTCCATATGTATCATCCGGTCAGCAAGCTCAGAAAGCCATGAGAGACGGTGCTCTGCGATCACTAACGTGTAGCCCTCTTTTTTCAACTTGAAAAGTGTTTCTAATAGTTGCTCGATCCCCTCCAAATCCAAATTCGCAGTTGGTTCGTCACAAACAAATACTTTGGGGCGCGCGGCATAGACGGAAGCGATGGCCACGCGCTGTTTCTCCCCGCTGGAAAGCACATCCAGAGGTCTTTTTCTTACTGAGGAAAGAGAAAAGGTTTCAATGGATTCATCCGTCCTCTTTTGAATCTCCTCCCGGGGAAGGCCGTAGTTTTCACATCCAAAGGCCACCTCACCCGCAAGTTCTGATGAAAAAAACTGGCTTTTAGGATTCTGGAATACACTTCCTACGGTCTTTCCGATTTCCCACGCTGCCATTCCTGTAATAGCCCTATCATCTATACAAATACTTCCGGAAAGGGAACCTGCGAAATAGGATGGAGCCAGACCGTTCATCAATCTGGTCAGAGTCGTTTTCCCACAGCCTGACACCCCTGTGAGCACCACGCATTCTCCCTGCTCTATGGATAGGTTCACGTCCCAAACGCCCTCTTCGCTCCCCTCGTATTGAAACGATACATTCTTCAATTCGATCAAATTTTCACACCTCCAACGCAAAGAACCGCTGCTGTAACGATGCCCCAAAGCGCAAGGAAACACCAGTCGCGCATATGCATCGTTGTTTCGTAGTAACTCTTTCGCACGCCAGGGCGCTCAGCGCCTCGCGCCACAGCAGAAACGGCCAGTTGGTCGGCAATCTGCAAAATACGGAGCAGAAGCGGGACAAGGACATATTCAAAGCTTGCAAGTGGATGACCCGTAAACTGTTTTACCGATGTAAGGCCCCGGTTTTTCATCGAAAGGCCCACTGCTTTAAGCTCAGCCTTCATGGTGGGGAAAAAGCGAAATATGACCATCAGTCCCAATATGACGCCAGTGGGCATGTGGATGCTTGACAAGAACGATGACAGTTCTCCAGGAGGCGTCATAAACAAATCCCAAAACAGCATGAGCATTACCATACTGCTCCAGAAAAACAACACAAGGAACTCGGAAATAATGACCGTATGATATCCATAGAAGCGAATCGCGCATAAAAGCAATGACAACAGCAGATAAAAGGCTCCACAGGATGCCATCAATCGGTAGTTTCGCTGGAACCCCACATATACGAAACAGAATATCGCCAAAACAGTGGTAAACAGAATATTTTTCACCAGAAAAACACCCAGCATAGCGCAGAGCAATGCAAAAAACTTGACCGGGACGGCAAAGGAGCGCTCACTTCTCACAGAACCCCCGCTTTCTTGAAGTGTTTCCCCATCAGCCGGGTTCCCAGTATGCTGCCTAAAAAGCCGCAGATAACAGCGAACGCCACAATAAAGATCAGCCAGCCGGGGGAGGTGTAATATTGTAGGTAACTCTCAATATAGCTTTGATCCATGCCGCTTGCAACGGCAAACGCGTAAAAAGTGTCCCAGAAAAACCAAAGCGGCAAAAGATTGCTTACGATGTAAAACAGGCTCACCATTGACCATGTAAAGGTCAGTCTCTTTGCATTGCGATAGGAGCCCCGCTTCCATAACACCACCTCGCATAGTAAGCCTAGCAAAGCAAAATACGGCAAAAGATACCAGTTGCCTGTCAGCAAATAGACAAGTCCCAGAATCGTCAGAGACGCCAAAGAAACAAATCTTTTATTTACCCTGCTGACCATCAGAATGTATACCGGGGCAGAGAAAAACATTGATACTCCAGGAGATAAAACGCAGTTGAAAAATTGATTTACCATAGAGACAGTAATGACAATAAAGTGAATACCGATGAGAACCACCGTCAACAATACGGTCGTAATCACATCCTTGACCGTCCATTTGTTATTTGTTTTCATGTGATTTTTCCTTTCATATTATGTAATTAGATTTAGTTAGTTATCGCTAACTATTACACATTATTATATTACCATGCAACGTCTAAAAAGGAAATATATTTTTTCATTATTTTTTGCTATTCATGAAAACCTCTCATTGTTTGCCCAAACAAGCTTTACCTCATCTGCATTTCATGGCCAAACAGACATTTAAAGCATCTGAGAAAGATTCATCAATCATTGGATATAAAACATCTTCCCTCTATTGTATCAGCAACGATGTCTGGGAAGTTTTAACCTTTTGTCAGCTAACACGATCATATAAAAGCAATATGACAGAATCTTTTATACCGTATTCCCAGCAAAGGTAAAACAAAAGAACGGGCATGTTTTCGGATGTGCTGGAGGACGCAGACTGTCGAACGAAAGCATCGGATTATATGGCAACGGTTTATTCTTTATTCTATGGAGGCCAAGGGCCTCTTTTTTTAACGTTTTTTCAATAAAGTTGATTGTTTGCGGGTAATTTAAGGGCTTCTTGGATTGGTAGTAGTGGAGGAAAAAGAAAAACAGCAAGCATAGGGAGTGTGGCTACACTCCCGACAAACGGCTTCCCGTTTGTGTCTTGGGGAAGTCCCCAAACCCCTGAATGAATGGAGGTGAGAATGTGGCAAACCGAAAGCGGAAGTTTGTGCTGCGCGTCCCCGTTACGCCGGAGGAACGGGCGCTGATCCAACAGAAGATGGCCCAGCTTGGCACAAAGAACTTTTCTGCCTACGCCCGGAAAATGCTGATCGACGGCTATATCGTCCATATCGACACCGGCCCCGTCCGGGCGCAGACCGCAGAGCTGCAAAAGATCGGCGTCAACATCAACCAGATTGCAAGGCGTATCAACAGTACCGGGACTGTGTACGCGCAGGACTTGGAGGACATCAAGGGGGCGCTGGCACAGATATGGCAGTTACAAAGATCCATCCTATCAAGTCAACGCTGAAAAAGGCGCTGGACTACATCGAGAACCCGGACAAGACCGATGAAAAGCTGTTCGTTTCTTCCTATGGCTGTTCCTATGAAACGGCGGATATTGAATTTCAAATGCTGTTAGATCAGGCGTACCAAAAGGGCAACAATCTGGCCCACCACCTGATACAAGCCTTTGAACCGGGGGAAACCACGGCGGAGCAGGCCCACGAGATCGGGCGGCAGCTTGCCGATGAAGTGCTGCAAGGCAAATACCCCTATGTGATTACCACCCACATTGACAAGGGCCATCTGCATAACCACATCATTTTCTGTGCCGTGGATATGGCGAACCAGCGCAAGTACATTTCCAACCGCCAGAGCTATGCCTTTATCCGGCGCACCAGCGACCGGCTGTGCAAGGAACACGGCCTGTCTGTGGTAAAGCCCGGCAAGGACAAGGGCAAGACCTACGCCGAGTGGGACGCACAGAAAAAGGGCAAGAGCTGGAAAGCAAAACTGAAAATTGCTATCGACGCGGCCATTCCGCAGGCCAAAGACTTTGATAGTTTTCTGCGGCTCATGGAGGCGCAGGGCTATGAAGTCAAACAGGGCAAGTTTATTTCATTCCGCGCCCCCGGACAGGAACGCTTCACCCGCTGCAAGACCTTGGGGGAGGATTACACCGAGGAACGGATCACCCAGCGAATCAAGGGCATTTCCATAGACCGGGGGCCGCGCAGAAGAAGCACCGGGGAAATCTCCCTGCGGATCGCCTTGGAGGACAGTATCAAGGCCCAGCAGTCCGCGGGCTATGCGCGGTGGGCGAAGCTGCACAACTTGAAGCAGGCCGCCAATTCCTTAAACTTCATCACGGAACACCAGATCGACAGCTACGAGGGCTTGGAAAGCAGAATGGCCGAGATCAGCGCGGCAAACGACGCGGCGGCCTCCGCCCTGAAAGACACGGAATGCCGCCTTGGGGATATAGCGCTGCAGATAAAAAACCTCTCCGCCTACAAGCAGCTCCGGCCTGTGGCGCTGGAACTGCGAAACACCAAAGACAAGGCCGCGTTCCGGCGGCAGCATGAAAGCCAACTGATCTTGTATGAGGCGGCGGCAAAGTCGCTTAAAGAGGCCGGGGTGAAGAAACTCCCCAACCTATACGCGCTCAAAGCCGAATACAAAAAGCTGGACGAAGAACGGGAACGGCTGTCAGAACAGTATAACGAGGTAAAGAAAGAGCTGAAAGAATACGGCATTATCAAGCAGAACGTGGATAGCATTTTGCGGGTGACGCCGGGAAAGGAGCATATACAGGAGCTATGAACATACCGAGAATGAATTACCGCCAGTATCGCAAGGCCCGCAGGCTCACACATGAGTGCTGCAATTACTGTGACGGAAACTGCCTCCTGCTGGACGATGGAGAGGAATGTGTTTGTGTGCAGAGCATTTCCTATTCCGTTCTGTGCCGATGGTTTCAGGCCGCCGTCCTCCCACTGGACGCGGCGCTTTATGCCGAACTAATGGAGCGGAGCCAGGCGTTGCGCTGCCGGGAGTGCGGAAAGCTGTTTTCTCCCAGACGGCCCAACTGCCTTTACTGTCCGGCCTGTGCCGAAAAACGCAAGCGTCAGAGCAAGAAGCTGTGGGCGAGGAAGCACAGGGGCTATGCGTAGAAAAAGTAAAAGGAAAAAACCCTGATTTCGCAGGGCTTTTTCCCTTGGTCGGATGGGTGGTCGTATGTTAATATCTTTTCTCCTGGAAACGGCATTTACTTTTTCTATAAGGCGGCCATTCCATGACCAACCTATGAAACAGCAGAAATCCATGTTATACTGATACATATATTTATCTTTATTGGGTGCGGTAATCACACATTGGTAAGATACCGATGTGCCAGTTTCATTAGAAAGCGGGTGAACAAAATGACCTTACAACAGTTGCGGTATGTAGTAGCAGTGGCAGAAACCGGAACGATTACAGAAACAGCGGACAAGCTCTTTCTTTCACAGCCCAGCCTTACCAATGCCATCCGTGAGCTGGAAAAAGAAATGAAGATTCAAATTTTCCACAGGACAAAGAAAGGAATCATACTTTCTAAAGAGGGAGAAGATTTCTTAGGCTATGCCAGGCAGGTATTGGAACAGGCGGCAATTCTGGAAGATAAGTATAAAGGCGGAGACGGTGGGAAAAAGCAATTTTGCGTTTCCACACAGCACTACTCTTTTGCGGTGAATGCCTTTGTGGATTTAATTAAGGAATACGGGCAGGATACATATGATTTTTCTCTTAGAGAAACACAGACCTGTGAAATTATTGAGGATGTGGCTCATATGAAGAGTGAAATCGGTATCCTGTTTCTGAATGATTTTAACGAAGCGGTTCTTAACAAGATTTTAAAGTCCCGCGATTTGAAATTCCATCTTTTGTTTGTGGCAACCCCACATGTGTTTATCAGCCGAAACCATCCGTTTGCAGGCCGTTCCATCCTGACCAATGAGCAGCTTGCCCCCTATCCTTATCTGTCCTTCGAGCAGGGGGAGCATAATTCCTTCTATTTTTCCGAAGAACTTTTCTCCGTTTCAGAACGAAAAAAACAGATCCGGGTACGGGACAGGGCAACGTTGTTTAATCTTTTAATCGGGTTAAACGGGTATACGGTATGCAGCGGCGTAATTGATGAACAGTTGAATGGCAAGGATATTATTGCGGTTCCTCTCGCAGAAGAAAGCCACATGCGCATCGGTTATATTACGCACCAAAAGGGCAGAATCAGTAGGCTGGGAACGACTTATTTGGAGGCCTTGAAACACTATGTAGATGCAGAACACATGGGAGGCTGTAATTCAAACGAGAGTTAAAACGTCCGTTTCTATCCTCTGTTCATTGATTGAAAAGCGTCTATCCATAGCTTGAAGCTATGGATAGACGCTACTTATATATATTATACAAATCCAGTCATGTGATTTATACTGATAACAACGATCATATCTGGTGTATAGCCGGTTTGATTTCATGGAGTTCCCAATTCTCGTTTGAGTTTGGTGGATTCTATTGCGATAAGAGATAAGACGATAAGGAGGAAAGGATGCAGACATCAGTAATCGGATTTCCCAGAATCGGAACCTTACGGGAATTGAAGTTCGCTTCTGAGAAATATTTTAAAAAGGAAATTTCCGAAAAGGAATTGCTACAAACAGGGAAAGAGCTGCGGGTTACACATTGGAATACACAGAAACAGGCTGGCATTGACTATATCTCCTGTAATGACTTTTCGTATTATGATATGGTGCTGGACACAGTGGTTTTATTCAATCTAATTCCCAAACGATACAAAGAATTGAACCTGTCGGATTTGGATACCTATTTTGCAATGGCACGAGGCTACCAGGGGACTTCTGGCGATGTCAAGGCTCTTGCGATGAAAAAATGGTTCAATACCAATTACCATTACATTGTTCCGGAAATCGAGGATGATATGCAAATCATACTTGCGGGGAACAAGCCGTTTGCAGAATACAAAGAAGCAAAAGCCCTAGGAATTGAAACAAAACCCGTTGTAATCGGGGCCTATACCCTGCTTAAATTATGCCGTTATACAGGCAAAAAAACCTTGAAAGATATTGCAGGTTCTGTTGCGAAAGCCTATCAGGAGTTTCTTCACTCTTGTGAAGAAATCGGAATCCCATGGATTCAGTTTGACGAACCGTCTCTTGTGCAGGATATGGATCAGGAAGCCATCTCCTTGTTCCAGCAACTATATGATTCGATTCTTTCAGACAAAAGAAACTGCCATGTTCTATTGCAAACGTATTTTGGAGATGTCAGGGATATTTATCAGGAACTTCTTACCATGCCCTTTGACGGGATCGGCTTGGATTTTATTGAGGGGAAAAAGACCGCTTCCTTGATTGAAGCATATGGTTTTCCGCAGGATAAGCAGTTATTTGCCGGGTTGATTAACGGAAAAAACATTTGGAAGAACCACTATGAACCAACCTTGCGGATGATAAAGATGTTGCAGGCAAAGAGTATCCAATGTGTATTATCGACCTCCTGTTCGCTCCTGCATGTTCCTTACACATTAAAGCATGAGCACATGTTATCCAAACACTACACATCGTATTTCGCATTTGCAGAAGAAAAACTGGACGAGCTTGCGCAGCTTAAAGAACTTGCCCAATGTGAGGACTATCATGTAGCGTCATCTTATCAGGCGAACACAAAGCTGTTTGCGCAAGCAAGAGATTGCGTGAATGAAGATGTGCATCAACGGCTTTCCCGGATCACCGAAGATGATTATATCAGAAAACCCAGTCGCAACAAGCGGCAGGTATTGCAGAAACAGAAACTTGCATTGCCGGAATTCCCAACTACAACCATCGGTTCATTTCCCCAGACAAACGATGTAAAAGTAAAGCGATCCACTTACCGCAAAGGTGAAGTATCGGAAACAGAATACAAGGAGTTTATCAAAAAGAAAATTACGGAGTGCGTCAGATGGCAGGAAGAAATCGGACTGGACGTGCTGGTTCACGGAGAATATGAACGAAACGATATGGTGGAGTATTTTGGCGAAGCATTAGGAGGCTTTCTGTTCACAGAAAAAGCATGGGTACAGTCTTATGGTACGCGATGCGTAAAACCACCCATTATATGGGGGGATGTCTATCGTGAAAAAACCATTACCATTGAGTGGTCTGTCTATGCACAGTCCTTGACGAAAAAAGCAATGAAGGGAATGCTGACTGGCCCTGTAACAATCCTCAACTGGTCATTTCCACGAGAGGATATTTCTATCAAGGAATCCATTTCCCAAATTGCCCTAGCGATTCGTGATGAGGTATTGGATTTGGAGAAGAACGGAATTAAAATCATACAGATTGATGAGGCGGCTCTTCGGGAAAAACTGCCGCTTCGGAAATCAGACTGGCAGAAGGAATATTTGGATTTTGCAATTCCTGCGTTCCGCCTGACACACAGCGGCGTCCGACCGGAAACACAAATCCATACACATATGTGTTACAGTGAGTTCACAGACATTATTCCGGCGATTGACGATATGGACGCCGATGTCATTACGTTTGAAGCATCCCGTTCTGATCTGCAAATACTCACTTCGCTGCGGGAACACAACTTTGAAACAGAAGTGGGCCCGGGAGTATATGATATACATTCCCCAAGGGTTCCCTCTGTGGAGGAAATCGTTGCGGCCCTTCATATCATGCTTACCAAAATCGACTCAACCAAGCTCTGGGTCAATCCTGACTGTGGATTAAAGACAAGGGGGATACCGGAAACAGAGGAAAGCCTTAAACATATGGTAGAGGCGGCAAAAGTGATTCGGAAAGACGTATAACAAAATGAAGATTTCAGAACTATACCAAGCAAAACAGAATCAGGGGAACCCTTCTAAAAAAACCTTGTCCTTTGAAATATTCCCCCCAAAAAAGGACAGTGAGTTAAAGAACATTGACAAAACCCTGGCTGTGTTATGTGAACTGAATCCCGATTATATCAGTGTGACATTCGGTGCGGGAGGTGGTGCGAACCGCAACCGCACCATAGAGCTTGCGAAACGAATCAAACAGGAATATCATGTAGAGCCGGTGGTCCACTTAACCTGCCTACACTATGATAAAGCAGAAATTGATGAGTTTGCAAGGGTTCTTGCCAACGCCGGTCTGCAAAATGTCCTTGCACTTCGGGGTGATAAAAACCCGGATATGAGGGAAAAAGAATCGTTTTGTCATGCATCGGATTTGATTGCGTACCTGAAAGGCAAATGGGACTTTTGCTTTTTAGGAGCTTGTTACCCAGAGTGTCATCCTGAATCTGAGGATAAAGTCGGTGAGATCAGGCACTTAAAAGCAAAGGTAAACGCAGGCGCGGAGGTGTTGCTGTCACAATTATGTTTTGACAATCATGCGTTCTTTCGCTTTCAGGAGGCTTGCAGGATTGCCGACATTCAGGCTCCGATCATTCCAGGCATCATGCCCGTGATCAATGCCGCACAAATCAAGAGGATGATTACCATGTGTGGTGCAACATTTCCCGTCCAATTTCAAAAAATCATTCAAAAATACGAATCGAATAAGGAGGCTCTTTTTGATGCGGGAATGTCCTACGCATTAAGCCAGATTATTGATCTGCTTGTCAGCGATGTGGAAGGGATTCATTTATATACGATGAATAATCCCTTGGTTGCAAGGCGAATATGTGAGGGTATCCGCAATATCGTATAAGTTTCTGAGAGCGTATACAAGCAGAAGTAACTATGTGTAGGCGCAGGATCTCCAAATAAGTCCCAGATAGCGGGCAGCAGTTTTGAAGTAGTTTATTTCAAGGCTGCTGCCTTTTTTATACGATACAAATTTCAAGTTCCGAATACAATCGGTTTTCTCCCAGGCGGCCCAACTGCCTTTACTGTCCATACTGCGCTGAAATGCGCAAGCGCCGGAGCAAGAAGCTGTGGGCGCGAAAACACAGGGGGCATGCGTAGAAAAAGTAAAGGGAAAAGGCCCTGAAATCTCTGGGCCTTTTCCCTTGGTCGGAGGTGTGGCTGAGTGTTACTATCCCCCCCCCCCGGAAACGGCATTTACTTTTTCTACAAATAGGCAACCAAAAAGCAATCGAGGATTGTTTGACCAATTCAGCCGGAAATAGATTGTACTTTCTAAATTCCCCAATCCCTACTCAACGTTTGCAGCTTGACCATATGGGGATAAATCGTTCCTGTATTCATCAGAGTTTCCGGAGTTCCCTGTTCCGCAACCAAACCACCTGAAAGCACAACCACTTTGTCTGCACCGCTTACGGTGCGCATACGGTGTGCGATTACAAGTGTGGTCTTATCCTTGATCAGCGTTGATAAAGCGGTCTGTATCAGTGTTTCATTTTCCACGTCCAGGCTCGCCGTTGCTTCATCCAGTAAAATGATGGGGGCATTTTTGAGGAAAGCGCGGGCGATTGAAATACGCTGCCGTTCACCGCCTGATAGTTCGCAGCCATTTTCACCGATCATACTACTATAACCGTCCGGGAGCTTTACAACAAATTCATCACAATTTGCCAGCTTTGCCGCTGCAATCACTTCTTCATCCGTTGCGTCTTTTCTGCCGATTCGGATATTCTCTATGACTGTGTTGTTAAACAGCGTCACATCTTGAAATACGATCGAGTACAGCGACAGCAAGGTTTCCGGTTCTATTTCCGATATATCCATACCGCCGACAGTGATTTTCCCCTTGCCGATATCCCAAAACCGAGCGGCAAGGCGTGATACCGTAGTTTTTCCGCCACCAGACGGGCCGACTAAGGCGGTCACTTCTCCCTGTTTTGCAGTAAAGGACACGTCTTTCAATACGGTTTCTCCGGTATTATAAGCAAATCCTACATGATCGAACACAATATCATAGCCTTGATTCGTTAGCCTGTTACTGCCTGTTTGGATAGGTTTGTCAAGGATTTCATTCATGCGGTTTATATTCGGTTTTGTGGAGATTACCGCAGCAAGATTTTGTAATGCCCCCTCAAGCGGAGCGTACAATCTGGAAGCTACAAGTAAAAACAGAAAGAACAGTGGAACATCAATCTCCCCACGAATAAGCAGCACTGAACCGACAAGCGCAACTGTGGCAATCCCGAATTTTAATATCAGAGTGGAGGACACAACAAACAGGGCCGTCCCCAGTTCTGTTATAATATGCCGTTTTTCCACATAGTCTATTTTTTTATTCAGTCCTTTTAGGTAGCTTTTTTCCGCATTGTTCGCCTTTAAGTCCTGTAAACTTTCGATACACTCCTGCACACCGCTTTCCAGCGCGACATTGGCCTCTACCGATTTACGGTTAAAGTATGTTTGGATGCGGGCTGAAAAGAATGTGATTACAAACGCGATCGGTAAAACCCAAACAGCCGCAAGCGCCATGCGCCAGTCATAGGCAAAAAGGCAGACTGCAATCAGTGTTGTGGAAATAAGGGAGCCTGCCAAAGCGGGCACATAATGGGAGAACGCTGTTTCCAGGGTGGCACAATCACCCATGATGGAATTTGTCAAATCAGCAAGGTCTTTTTTGCCAAAAAAGGACAGGGGGATTTTCCGGAGCTGTTCCGCTAAGGAAACACGCCTTACCCCACTTTCCACATAAGTTGCTAAATAGGTGGCATTGTATTGAAAATACGTTACTATGAATATGAGTACAAGGCAAGCCAAAGCGCCAACCGCATAGAAAGCAATGCGGCTCCCATTTACGCCCCTGTTCATGAGATCAATGACAAAACTATAGAGAAGCCCGACAGGGAGCATAAAGGATATGTCCTGAAAAACACAAGCGATACAGCCTTTGATCAAATCGACAGCCCCTTGCCTTGATAACGCAAAACGCCTTTGTAATATCTGAATCATGCGCTTACCTCCTTTGAAATCTTCCATTCTGCTGCTTCGGAATAATTTTTCCACATCCGTGTAAAGATTCCGTTCTTCTGTATCAGTCCGCTATGCGTGCCGCTCTCGGCAATCTCCCCATCTTGCAGCACATAAATGCAGTCCGCGTCTGTAATGGATGATAATCTGTGTGCAATCATAATCACGGTTTTCCCTTTTGAAAGAACCGATAAAGCCTGTTGTATACGCACCTCATTGTCGGGATCGGCAAAAGCGGTCGCTTCATCAAGGATTAAAATAGGCGCGTTTTTCAAAATAGCGCGGGCGATCGCGATTCGCTGCTGTTCACCGCCAGACAGGTACACGCCGTTTGTGCCGACCACCGTATCGATGCCATTCGGTAATTTTTCAATGATGTCCATGCACTGTGCCGCTTGCAAGGCTTGGTTAATTTCCTCCCGTGTCGCGTCAGGCTTTGCCATACGCACGTTTTCCAAAATGGAGGCTTTGATAAGGCGGCTGTTTTGAAACACAAACGATACCGTATTCATCAGCGTTTCTTTTGGAATATCGCGTATGTCAATATTGCCTATCCGTATGCGTCCTTCTTGCGGATCAAAAAACCTTGTAACGATATTCGCAAGGGTCGTTTTGCCGCCGCCGGAAGCGCCTACCAAGGCGATTGTCTGCCCCGGTTCAATCCGCAATGACACATCATTGAGGGCATTTTTCTTGCCGTCATAGCTGTAACTAACGTGTTCCAATGTCACGCCGTTGTCATTTGGTACATGCTTCATTGGACTTTCGGATAACGGCTTTTCGTTCATCACTTCGTCAATTCTATTGAGCGCGTCCCTTACAATCATTGCATCCTCGCTCATAAACATGATTTTTGTAAGTGTCGTACCGATGACAGGAGTAATCACAATATAAAAGATCAGATTTAGTAGCAGTTCATTTGTTACGCCATTCCTTGTAAAGAGAATCCCACCGGCAATCAGAAAAGCGAATACGCCGTTGATTGCAGTTGTATAGAACATCATGGGAAGGCGGAGCCTCTTTGTGTAGGCGATCACCCATTTTTCATAATTATCAATAGTTCCTTTGAAGCGTTTGAAAGAAAAGATTGTCTGCCCGAACGTCTTTACAACGGGGACGCCCCTGACATATTCAACGGCTTCATTCGACATGTCGGAAAGTGCATTTTGGTACTGTTCCATGCTCTCAACCATATCTTTCCCGGTCATCTTCATCATAATTAGAAAACCAAGCACAACGGGAATAAGGCTTAAAATACCTAACCTCCAATCGAACCCAAGCAGTAAAAAGATCAATCCTATGGGGGTGGCAATTGCCCCCGCTTTGTCGGGAAGCCTGTGCGCCAGATACGTTTCCGTAGCGGCACTGGAACTGTTTACAATCCTCCGTAGTTTTCCGCTTCCATACTTTTCCGTTATACCAAGCGGCAGGGCTGTGATATGCTGCATAAGCTCTTTTCGGATATTAGCTGCAACCCGGAACGCGCTCATATGCGAACACATCAAAGCGGCTATGTAGACAAGAATCGAGAGAATCGCAGACAATACAGCAGACCAGCCGTATCTTGTGATATTCTCCGCCCGTGCGAAGTCTGGGGCAACTTTCAGTACATCATGAATGATACGCCATATATACCAAAATGGCACAAGCGCCAACAGCGCACTCATGGCAGACAGCACCCAGGAAAGATAGGTCAATATTTTATGCCTCCCGGCATACCCCATCAATTGGGATAAGTTAGACTGTTTTTTCATCAGAAACCCTCCTTAATAAATTTTTATGATATGCAGGGAATGATCCTCCCTCGAATATCCTTGTGTAGTACTTTGCGTTTTACATAGTTAGCGGCAGCTAACTAATGCGCCAAATATAATGGAAAGCGTGTGCTTCCCATTATGTATGAATGCTAGGTAGGATCGACTTTGTTTATTGCCCCATAAGCTTCATCCATCCAGCAGTATAAAAGGTTCTCATTGCTTCCAAATAGTGTTTTGCTTCTTCCAGTGGCATTTCGTGTATAATCAGCTCAAAAAAGGTGTTGAACATTCCCGTAATTAAGATATGTTCCAGCCGTTCATCAATGTGCGGTGACGGCCTGCCCAGATTTTCAAGCACCTTCAAATAATCATGCGTCCCTTTTGTTTCGATCTCCACCATTTCATCAATCAGCCTTGAAAAACGAGTTCCTTCCGATTTGCAAAGAATAAGCTTACATTCATTCAGATGATCGTAAGCGTATAGAAGCATCTCATACATACACTCGCCGGAAGTGGAGGTAAGCTTGTCCGGCTGTTCCTCCGGGGATGTTTCTGCAAATTCTTTTTGCGCCTTGCAAAAGCGATCCAATAAAAAGTTGTAATGTTTTCCTACCAGTGCTTCAAATAATTCTTCCTTGCTTTTATAGTAGCCATAAAACGCGCCGGTTGTCACACCTGCCATCTTGACGATATTCCGCAGCGAAGCGGACTGATAGCCTTTTTCAAGAAATTCCTGTAATGCGGCTGAAAATATTCGGTTTAAGGTTGTCTGTTCCTTTTTGTTCATTACTTCATCCTTGTTGTAACAATGTTATATATTACTGTTATATAATACGGAAAATTTATGAATTTGTCAATTCGTTTTTTAGATATATTTTAAATCTGCATACAAAGAATATGTTTCCATCCCCTTGGAATTGTGGTACAATAGAAAAAACGAATGCGAATCAGGGCATTAAAAGGAACTTTACATATGGGAATTTTGCAAATAGCGGTTCTTGTATTGCTGCTATATCTTGCTATCGTGATGCTGCTTGCATCAATACGGGCATGGATAGCAAGCAGGAAAGGGCGGGAAAACACCAGGAAAACATTTAAAGAAACGTTTTGGAATTGCTTCATAGAGTTTCTTGGAGAGATGCTTAATCCATTTAATTGGCTTTGATTTTGATAGTGGGTAAGTTCCATTGATCCAGCAGGCAAAGTACATATTTCAGTTAGTTGAAACTAACAAAAAAGAGGAGGCGGATAGAGATTGCTCCTATGGTTAAATCTTCTTTTGATATTTTTTGGTATAGGGCTATTTGGGCTGAGTTACTCACTCTTTCGTAAAAGCAAGGAAGATAAAGAGGGCCTTAGAATTTACGGTGCATTTGGCTATGGAGGTGTTGCCCTTATTGTCGGGGGAGCAGATCAGATCATTGGATATTATGTATCATATCCTTGGTGGTATAGTCTTGTTACATTGATTCTCCTGGAAATTGCAGTCTATTTCTTAATTCGACCGGGATTTCGTAAAAGCAATCAAGACGCTTTGAAGCGGAAGAATATATTGAAAATCATATTTGATGTTGTTCTTATTTTAAGTGCCATCTTGTTGAGCTGCAATTTATTCGGTCTGCGTTTGTTTCCAATGCAAAGTGACATAGCATGGCTGGCTTTTAGTTTAGGAAATATTGGAGCAATATGGATATCCGATATCTCCCGAAAAGCAAAATATATTTATATAACGTTATTTATTATCGCAGGCGTGTTTATAATGCTTGACCCGGTTTTGTTTATTTAGAAATCAGGGTGAAATTCAAACAGCACGGAACTCGTGGTAATACAAGAAGAAAGGATCGGTGATTCCATGGGGATTTTCAAACAGTTTTTTAACAACACCAGAAAGCCGGACGGTTGGATGGGGAAATTGATGGTCAACGGTATGAATCAAGGGCATGCCGCTGTTTCCGATTGGGGACTTTCCTATTTTCCAGATATACCGGTGGCGGCGCATTCCATGGTCGCAGATTTCGGATGTGGTGGAGGACGCAATACCGCAGCGCTTTTAAAGCGGTTTCCGGCTGCAACGGTCACAGCGCTGGACTATTCCAAGGTCGCTTGTGATAAAACAAAGCAGTTCAACCGGCATGAGGTACAGATTGGGAGATGTAACGTTGTGCAGGGGGATGTATCTCGTCTCCCCTTTGAAGCAGCGACATTTGATGTAATCACTGCCTTTGAAACGGTCTATTTCTGGCCGGGGCCAGTGGAGAGCTTTCAAGAAGTCTGGCGGGTACTGAAACCGGGTGGCACATTTATGATTGTGAATGAATCGGATGGTAGGAACACAAAAGACGAAAAATGGGCTGGTATCATCGATGGAATGCGTATTTTTACGCAGGAGCGGTTGACACAATACTTAAAAGATGCAGGCTTTTCCCAGATAGCCGCACATGTAAATCGGAAACAACACTGGATTTGTCTCCTGGCGGAGAAAGCACGGTAAGCGGAACCGCCGATTCAAAATGAGGATTTACAGAGATTTGTGTTACGGTTGTTGAAAGATTATAATGAGAATACGATGGAAATTATATCTGAGATTTTGGATTTGATTGTGGAGGGGACACTGGAGCTAATTGGCAGTAAAAAGGTTCCTATGATACTACGAATCATCGCCGGATTCGTTCTGATTGGGCTTTGTAGCGGTTTAGTCGGCTTGTTTGTTTATTTAGGAATGATGCATCAGCATCCTCTGTTGATAGTCATTGGAGTGGTTCTGTTACTGTTTATGGCCGTTACTGTGTATAGATATATCAAACAACACATGTGATGTCCTCAAAAATAAAAAGGACAAGCAAACAATAAAGATACTTACTTGATATTATCTTAAACGCATGAGGGAGGAATAGGATGACACGCGGAGAGATTTGGAAAGATTTTTTGAAACATACAGTTTTGACCTTGGTAATCGCACTGTTTCTGTTTTTGATCTTCAAGTCTGTCTTTACCAAAAACGGCGAAACGGAATATTTTTATGTCTGGCTCTGTTGCGGGATTCCCTTTGGGATTCGGAGAATGTTTGTCTGGCTGGTTCCCCATGGATATGACTTAGGCGGTTCGGTTGGTATTATTGCTGTGAATTTTATAATAGGCGGCCTGATCGGCGGGGTCATCCTGACTTGGCGTCTGGTGGTTGCTCTATGGTATATTCCTTTGACCATTTACCGATTGCTTGCCATAGGAAAAGAGAGTAAAATAGAGCGTGGATTGGAGGAGTAAAAACAGAACTTCGCTCCATTCAGATTGATACATATTCCGACAAACAGAAAATGAAAAAGCGCCGGACGCAAGGGCCATATAGCCCCCACGCCCGGCGCTTTTGCCTGCTTGGGTTATTCGTCTGTGAAATGGAACTGCTGGGCCTCAAAGTCGGCGTCTCTTATAGCGTCCAGTTTATCAAGGGTCTGACGGGCCAGCGCCGCCATATCCTCACTCATATCCGGAAGGGCGGCTCGGATGGCTCCCGATGTCCTACGCCGGTCACTCTTATGATACATACAAATCAGATTTTCTTCCTCTACGGTGAAATACATTCCTCATACCTCCAATTCGTTCTTTTTGGTTCTTGCCGGGGTCTTTTTCGTAGCCTTGGCCTGTTTCGTTTCGGAAAGCTGCCTGCGGATGGAGGTACGGGGCCTCCGTACCTCTTTCTCCCGGTTTTCGTCCTTGTGTATCACCGCATACAGACCATGCCGGTCGTTCATGCCCGTAAAGCACAGGGATTTATAAGGCAGCATGGAAAAGAGGCGGTCAGTGTCCTTGCTGGACGCGATCTGCACAAAGTATGGGGACAGCTCCACCATGAAATGTGTCTTGTTTGGACTGTTAGGGGCGGACAGCTCTTTCATTCCTGCCACTATGCGCCGGGCCTCCCTCATAATCAGCCCATTCCGAAGGACAGCGACGTGGCTTTTGAAGTCGCCGGGGGCAAGCGGCTCCCGGCTTCTCTGCTCCTGTCGCAGCACTTCACGCAGGTTTTCCGGCTCGTTGGGCTTGGCCTCATACCGCAGGAACACCCCCAACTTGGGGGCAGGGCTGCCGTTAAAATACTGCGCGGCGGGCTGCTCCTTGTCGCCCTTTTCATAATGCAAAATGAGATTGTCCGCTTTTACCGCCTCGGCTATAACGTGCCGGAAATGCTGCTGGTAGTCCAGCTCATAGAGAGTTCCACGGATTTTCCCGCCCACTTTGCCGGTCAACTCCACGGCGTAGGCAAGACCATGGTACCGGGTCGGCCCCCCATAGAATTTCATGTGTTGTATTGCCGGGTGTCCTTCAAGAATA
>ENA-OQLI01000244-OQLI01000244.1-human-gut-metagenome-genome-assembly--contig:-NODE-244-length-77510-cov-14.171200_pt1 | contig 77510 bp, 66 predicted proteins | sample MGYA00242805_ERZ504812 | MGnify/ENA primary metagenome ERZ504812 (study PRJEB26092, sample SAMD00036430) | human gut metagenome | host: Homo sapiens | study: EMG produced TPA metagenomics assembly of... | reverse complement strand
TCTCAGTCCCAATCTGGCCGGTCGGTCTCTCAACCCGGCTACCCGTTGTCGGCACGGTGGGCCGTCACCCCGCCGTCTACCTGATGGGCCGCGGAGCCATCCCCTCCCGTCGGGGCTTTAGCCGGGGCGCCATGCGGCACCCCGGGGTATCCGGTATTACCCGTCCTTTCGGGCGGCTATCCCGGGGGAGGGGGCAGGTTCTCCACGTGTTACTCAGCCGTTCGCCACTCGCTTCCACCCGGAGGTGGGTGCCGTTCGACTTGCATGTGTTAGGCGCGCCGCCAGCGTTCATCCTGAGCCAGGATCGAACTCTCCGTCCAAATATGTTGGGCTTCGAGCCCGTCCGGTCCTCTCAGTTCATCGCTGATCGGTTCCGTTCGATTCATATGGTTTAAGTATAGGAAAAGGAATTTCTCGGGGCCGCCTCTCGGCGGCCTTGCGAAAAACAAATCCAAGTCAGACCATTTCAAATGGTTCGATGTCTGCCCGGATGCGACACTGGAGTCAGTGTCCATCCTCGCAGTATCCGGTTCTCAAGGTGCACGCCCCGCGGCTGATCCGGTCCGACCGGGCCGCGCGGCAAGGAGATATATTGCCAGACCGGAGGGCCCCCGGGGGCGGGAATCGCGCACTCCATATTTTGTTCACAAATGAATAGAACCCTCAGTTGCTTCACTGAGGCCGCATTCGAAGCAGCAGCTTCTGATATTGGCGATGACCAGCTGGTTTATAGGTGTTAAGGCATCGGTCATCTCTGGAGCGCCACTTTACTCCAAAAGCATGAGCTATTTGTTTCCCGTCGGTAAAAGGCGGGTTTTGTTCGCCAAGCGTTCTTATATATAGAGAAGTTCGGGTTCGAACCCGTGCACCGTCAACTAAAAAGCGACCAGCCGGAGCCGATCGCTTTCTATTCTATGCTGGAGCATCCAGAGGGTGCTTCCGAACTCATTTTCTCGCTGCCATTCATGCTTTCGAAGCATCGTTTGACCTCCGCGGCCTCATGTTTTGAGGATCTGCCGTGTTTATCACTGTTATCCATGAGTGTGTGGAAGTGATCCTCATACAGATACATGCAATCCGCCAGAAAACTGAGAAGCATCTTTCTGCAGCCCTCGTTGTCTATCCTCGCATCTCTCAGGTCTTCCTGAAATTCACAAGCAGTCTTAGGGTCAATTTGTTTCTGCTTTCAGAGACTTGTTTGAGAGTTTTTAAAGACAGTTCAAAACAATAAGTGAGACACCATAAAGCAGAGCAAGATGTGCCGGATAGAAAATGTAGAAGAAGTATTTCAGCCTCAGCCCTCGCTTGCCATTATAAAAATTGATAAGCAGCAACGAAACAACCGCGGCAGCAACATCAGGATTAAGTACATTAGCCGCAGCAAGCTCAAATCCGCCGCCAACTATATGGCATGACGAAAGGAGCACTGCGCATACTGCAGCAAAGAACATCTTGCCCTTGCTGTCGTGGAATAAATAGAATGCAGCCACAAGCAGAATGCCATACACACCGCCATCTAGTTTAGTGTATTCAGCTGCCAGTGCTGTCAAAACAATCAGAGCAATTTCTGCGATGCATCTCTTCCATTTTGAAAGGCTTCGTATCTTTTCCAGAATAATCAAAAAGACCAAGGAAAGCAGGAGCTCACACATAACATTTTGTTGCCGAAAGTCGAATAGTTGCCCGGTTTGAACGAAATCGTATATGGGCTCCGCAATGATTGCGAAGACAAGCATATTTCGCAGGTACTTCTTTATGTCATGAGTATGCAAAAATCCCTCAACTATCAAAAAGCAAAATAAGGGAAATGCAATTCTGCCAAGAACATGAAGCACATCCGAAGCCTCGCTTAGAATCGCCCACTGTTCGTCTGATATCTGACTGTACGATGCGTGAGTCATGATTCCATTGGTCAGGACGATCCTGCTTACATGATCGAGAACCATCGAAATGGCTGCTATTATCTTTAATGTGCTGCCGCTAATTCCGTATCTATTTGTTTTCATTTCGTATTCCTTACTTTGGGTGGGCCGTCAGGGGTTCAGCCTGCTCCGCAGGCGGCCGCTGCGGCGCTTTCGCGCCTTGCGCGCTGCGCTGGCAAACGCTCACGCGTTTACTCAGCTCCGCGCCCCGACGGGTTCGAACCCGTGGCGCGGCAACAAAAAAGCGGCCGGCGTCCACCAGTCGCTTTTCTATTCTATGGTGGGCCGTCAGGGGTTCGAACCCTGGACCTTGGGATTAAAAGCGAAATCCCATTTGCTTTAGCTCTTGAGCAGTGATACTGTACACCCACTCTGACCTGCGGTTTCGTTCGACTAGACGGACTGCGCGGCCTGAGCGAGTGCATTCAACACGGGTACTCCGCGCGGTACGCAGCGGGTACACACCGCGATTGTGGGGTATCGATGAAGCCAAAGCGTTATTATACCTCGTCTTGCCTTCTGCCATATCGCAACGGCGGATGGCGCGGACGGCTAAAGTTTAAGAAGCAAGACGGCACATATGGGCAGGTCAGCAAGGTCATGGCTTCTAAATCGAAGCGAGCGGCTCAGGCTGAGTTGAGGGAATGGCGCGAGGAGATGGAGGATCTTGCACAGAAGAAGCTCAAGCTCGGCAGCATGGCACATAAGACCGTAAAGGACCTGCTAGACGGCTATATCGACATGCTCAGCGCTTCAGGCTCGATTGAATCATCGACCGTCTACGACTATCGCGGAGCTGCCCGACTCGTCGAGCGCAGAATCGGTGGAATTGAGTTCGATTCACTCGATGTTACCGCAGCTCAGAACTGGATTAACTGGGCCGTTGAGGAGGGCTACAAGCCATCCACCATCCGCAAAAGCGTGACGCTACTCAAGGCCGCATACCGCGATGCCGTTGGCAGGCTCCGCGTGATCGACTACTCCCCCGTAGACTGCGTGCGCGTGCCTAAAGCCCGCCACCGTGAGCCCAATGCGCTGGACGAACGCGAGCGCGGCAGACTGCTCACGTTTTTATCCATAGCCCGCGATTGCCCCGAGAACGTCGCCATCTACCTTGCCCTGCTCACGGGCATGCGCCGAGGTGAGTTGCTCGCACTCAGGTGGCGCAACGTCGATTTTGGGCAAAAGATGCTGCACGTTAAGGCATCTATCGGCTTCGGGGAGAACGGGCATTACGAGAAAGAGCCGAAAAACGGGGGAAGCCGCAGGAGCATCCCCATGCCGGATGAAGTCGCGGGGATCCTTACACGCCGCTTGACCGCAGCGAGAGCGGAGTGTTTCAAAGCCGGTGTTCCATTCGAACAGTCGATGTTCGTGCTGGGCGGTCCCGACGGCGAGTTCATGGCCCCCGAACGCCTGTCGCGGCATTGGGCCGTCACGGTTCGGCAGTTGGGGCTGATGGGCTCGGAGGGCGAACCGCCCAAGTTCCACGACCTTCGCCACACGTTCGCCACCGCCGCCATTCTCGCGGGGACAGATATCAAGTCCGTGTCCTCGCTCCTGGGGCATGCCAACGCAGCCATGACGCTCAATATCTACACGGGTGTCAACGCTCAGGCGAAGCGGACGGCAATGGACGCGGTGGCGGCAACGATGACGGCGGCACCGCCTGTCGCTGAAATCTTGGAGCTGCGCGCTGCCGGAGAATAGGTCAACACGACGCTCAGATGCCGATATTTGGCTCGAAATAATGAGGGCCGTCCATTGACTCCACGCGCTCTTTTTTAGCACCGTAAATCGACTCTGATTCAATCAAAAGACCAGCTAGACAGCTGTTTCTTATAAAGACCAGTCGGACTATTGGGACAGCGAAACGGAGGTGAATCATGCTCGAATTCAGGATAAGCGGCAAAACCGCTGAGGTTTGCTGTCTGGCAGATCAATTGGAGAGGGCGGGGTATGTCGCCAGCCGCTCGAAGCCCTATTGCAATAGCGATGAGGTGGGTTGTCGGGTCTATCTCGAACTGGACGAGGAAAAGGTCATGGACTGGATGCTTGCCAACCTTGGAAAAGCATCCCTAGACGATCCCTCGTAAGGCCCGCCTTTCGACGAAGGCGAAAGGCGGGCCCGAGTACGAAAACCTACCATTTAGGGCAAGACAGACAAAATCGGGCAAAATGGTCGTAAGGGTAGTTTTTTGAAATACGCAAGAGTCGTACGCTGCCGTACAAAACTGCGTTTTGCCCGTCCGCGTACACGCCGAAACCTACGGTTCGGCGCTTGTTCGGGCTCTGCCCTAAAACCCGGCGCCCTGCGGGGCGAAACCCACGTTCTTGTAACCGCGCCACAACAGACACGGAAACCCTGCCGCCCATAAATGTCACCAGTTGTCACCCTGTGGCACCAAATCGGTCCGCACGGGGCCAACAGCCGTCATAGCCTTGTTTTAGCGGCATCAGCCGCGCAGTCTTTAACGGGCCATAGGGCCAAGAAAGGAGTCGATTATGCACAAGTCAGAGGAGGCCATCTTGGAGCGCTTCCGCCTGGGCGCGTACGACACGCTACCGTTGCTCATCACACCCACCACCGCCGAAGCAGCAATCGGCATTAGTGCCAAACATCTGCTAAGAATGGTCGATCGCGGCGAGATCCGCGGTGTCCAAATCGGGCGCCGGTGGAAGCTCAACCGCGACGATCTGCTTGCGGTGTGCGGGTTGCGGGACAAGGACGCGGCCTAATGGGGCGCACGATTAGTGACGATGAAGCAATCGAAGCGGCATGGAATGCACAGCTGCCCTCGCTGCGCATCGAGCTACCGCTGTCAAACGCCCGAGCATTCAAGCAGTTGTACGCAGCTCGCGGGGACAAAACATACGCGGACATAGGCGTATGGCTTGCAATGTGCTCTCTCGCTTCATCGGCTGCGGGACACACATTACCAGTCGACAACGAGTTGCTCGCAGCAAAGCTATATGGATCGCGTGGCAAGTCGACTATCGCAGCTGAGCACGTCAATGCGTTAATAGCCGCAGAACTCGCCTTTGTGGGCACTGATGGATTGCTATATATGCCGGCAATTGAGTCAGAATTTGTTAGGCACGGAAAAATGATTGTGGGCGGTACCCGTGGCGGTCGACCCAAAAAGAAACGGAGGTGTTAGCCGTGGATGAAGATCCACCTAAAAAAGAAGCGCCGTCGGAATCACCACTTCCGACGGCGCCAAGCATCCCACAGGGGACTATTCGAATTACAAACACTATAACACGCAAGCAATTCGCGCAGCTCAGCGGTTCCGAAGCACCACATATCTGCTCCGCCGCAAGTAAAGTCGAGCACGAAGCCAAAAAGATCCTGCAGGAGGACAGAAGCAATCGTTGGCTGTATCTTGTCGCACGGGGTAAACTCGAGCTTGGGCTCATGCTCGAAATTTTGCGTTACGAACGCATCGGAACGCACGGGGAATACAAGATCTGTGGTCTAAAGAAGTCCAACCAGGGGTTGGCCACGTTCTTCGGCGTCGGAAGTGACAGCATGTCGCGGACGAAGAACGCATTATTGCGTCGCGGTTTAGTCAACACTGTCGATGGTGTCCTGCAGTTGCGATACGCCGCCATCCTTAAAGCCGCCAAGGCCCAGGGCTGGCATTTTAATCGAATGTCAAAGTAAACAGAGGGCCCCGCTCACACGAGCGGGGCCCTTCTCTATTTTAAAGGAACTGTCGGTTTGTAAGGGGTTTTCCATGCGCCCCCATCGGGATGCGACTATGAATGCGGGATATTCTCGTGGTCGAACACGCCGACCATGCGGATTCGGCGGTTTCTCTCGCGGATAAAATACACGACCAGGACATCGTCGTCGTACGTATGGGCCTCACGGTGCTTGCCGTCAGAATAGGGCGGATGGACGAGAACGTGGTCGTCCCATCCGCTTTCCTCTATCATTCCGGTGCGACCGAGTTCGTCAATACATCCCTTGACAGCGTTTACGACTTCCACGTATTCGGCATGGGAGTATTTCGGCTTCAGAGCGACGAGCGTTTTCCAAAAGGAGGCGGGAACCTTGACCTCGTAGCGGTTCACTGCCCGACCTCCTCGGGCTCGATGCCCATCTCCGCAAGTATGCCTGCCGGTATCTCGAGCGGGTCCTCCCCGGAATCGTCCTCAATCAAACCGTACTCCTGGGCCTCGGCACGAAGCATCGCAACGCGCACTTCCTCCGAGTAGAGGCGGCCGGATGGCGATGAGAACAGGCCGTCGAAAGGCGTCCTGCCGGTCTGGGCAACCTGATTGACCATAATGCGCATCGCATACGGCGTCGTGAGACCGCTCCTGGCGAAAGCCCTGTCCGCGCGGTCCTTCACCTCATCGGGGACGTTCAGCTGTATCAGTGCCATATACATCACCTCTCAATATGATAATGACATACTATCGCATAATCATAGTACCCAAAAGCCTTTCGTTTAGATGCGCTGTTGCCGCCTTGATATCCCCATTTCCATGCGGTCGCCCTTTGGGGCAAAGCTCATATCCGCCCGGCAACATATCGCAAGATGCCGCGCACCAGGCGCAGGAGCGCGCCAAGCAGAACGAGCAGCCCGACTCCCCTATAAAGACATGTCCTCTTCCCGAAGTGCCCCGGTCGGATTATCAGGAGCAGGGCGAAGTAGAATCGACCGAAGAGCGAAATGGCGTGGAGCAAATTCACACCCGGTTCCATGGAGCCAGCCCATCTATCCGCTATGGGCCTATTTCGTGGCACCGCATCCGGAGCGGCGGTAACCGGTGAGGACCTGCTTGGTTCCGGTCTGTACCTGATATTGCTCCTGATGCGTCACAGCATCATGGTGAACGGTTGTGTAATCATCCACGGTATAGTACGAAACGGGCGTCCCAGCCATTGCCATTTTCTTGCAATAAGCAGCAAGAGCGGCATTGTCGTAAAAAACCGAACCATCTGAACAGACAGCATGCGAGCCGCTTAGAACCTGCTCATCCCATGCGTCCTGATCTACAACAGTTCGAGTGCGAGTCTCGTATACGGGGTCGTTGCGGTACTGCGCCTGCCACGTATGCTCATGGGACGGCTTGCCGGAGGAGCCGGAAGAGGGTTTGGAATCAGGTTTGGACGGCGCGGAACCCGAGGGCGCAGAAGGCTTGACCGCATCGGTCTTCTTGTCCTCGGTCTTCTTGTCCTCGGTCTTCACGGCACTGTCCGTGGCGGCGTCCTTCTTCTCCTCGACCTTCTCCTTGTCGGCGGCGGGGGCCTTGGAGGCGTTATCCGTGACCTTGTTCACCACGTCCTTGCCGGCATCCCCCGTGAGCGTGCCGTCGCCCTTGGAGACGGCCTCGTTCACCTTGTCGAGCACCTTGTCGATATCGTCCTGGGTGACGTCCCCGGCGGGTTTGGTATCGCCGGTGAACTCGGTGTTGCCGGAGTGCTTCTTGTCGCCCGAGACAACCTGCTCGCCGCCGCCTGCGGTCGTGGTGATTGAGCCGTCGGGGTTGATGATGGGGATCGCGGTGATCTCCCAGGTGCCCTCGGTCAGCTGGACGCCGCCCTTTCCCTCGATGGCGTCGGATGCGGATGTGGCATGGTAGAACTCGACGCCCTTATCGGCGCCGTCGGTACAGACGTATCGGGTGATCAGCGGCGAGGAGTCTGCCGTCACGCCCTCGGCGTCGATTTTGACGGTCCAATCAACTGAGGCCTCGGCCTTATCAGAAACCTGCTTCTTGTGGGCACCCGAATTTACCTCGACCTTGGCGGTCTCGGATTTGGGAGCGAATGCGCCGGTCGCCCATGCGCCGCCGAGACCGAGTCCCGCGACGACGAGTGCGACCGCCGCGCCGGTGGCGACCCTTCGCTTCAGGGGCGCTTTGCCGCCGTCGCTCCCATTGGGAGTGAGGTCAGTGTCCTGGTTCAGTTCTTCCTGAGTTTCAACGTTGTTCTCATCCATGATGCTGCCTTTCTCTAATCCCCTATCGGATTGTATTCTACCGTTCGGACATAATGATCTCGGCGACTCGATCAACCCGGACGCCGCTTGCGATCATATCCAATGTCGTGACTATGCGAGCCTTCTGTACGGGCCCCAGGGAGCGGATCGTCTTGGTCTCGGACAGGCCCAGCGCGATCGCATCAACAACGTTGACAGCATGGGCGCGACGGTTTTTCACCGTATAAAAGGCAGGGTTAGTAAATGACATCATGTCAATTTCTAACACTAGAAAGGCTTGACTTCATGTCAATAAAAATTGACTTCAGGTCAATTTCGGTTGACTTCATGTCAATTTAAACCCACCCTCAAAAGGGGGCATTTAATTTTGGATATCCGCAGGTAGACAAGTTGTAAAATTGACTTCATGTCAATTTCCCTTTTATATAAATAATAAGTTAAAGAAATAGGTGTGGGCCATCGAAGCGTCAAAAAGCCCGCCCCCACCACAGCACCATTCAGTTGCTCCTTCAATCCACGCCAAAAGGCTCGCGTCCAACTCCCTTTCGACAGCCTGGGGCTACCCAAGGAGCCCCTACGGCTATCGAAAGCGCGCAGAACGCTCGCATCCACTCGGACCGTCCTCGGCCCCCACGGACGGATGGACGGACGCATCGGCAACGATCTATCCGTCCGACCATCCGGACGTAACGCCCTCTACGGACAGACCAGAATTATGGAATCCACGTGATTTGAGAGGTACCGTTTTGGGTACTCGCGGGGTACACAAAGAAAAAGGTCAGAGACAGCACCGTCTCTGACCTGCATAAACTATGGTGGGCCGTCAGGGGTTCGAACCCTGGACCTTGGGATTAAAAGTCCCCTGCTCTGCCAGCTGAGCTAACGGCCCGCGGGTGGCATTGTACCACGGTCTGGGACTATTCCCAACTCCATTGCCCGTTCTGGAAAATCACAACTTCACGTCCATCAGGCGTAATGCCCGTAATATCGATGTCGTCCGTGCCGATCATAAAATCAACGTGCGCGCTCGAGACGTTAACGCCATGCTCCAGGAGCTCCTCCTTGGACATGTTGTACCCACCCTCGATGCATTCGGGGAAACCGACACCCAGCGCGAGATGGCAGCTAGCGTTCTCGTCATAGAGCGTATCGTAGAACAGGACGCCACTTTCGCGGATCGGCGTATTCTTGGAGATGAGTGCGACCTCGCCCAGATGAGCGGCACCTTCGTCGGTGTCAATGATGCTCGCAAGCGTCGCCTTGCCCACGCGGGCGTCGTAGTCCACCACACGGCCGCCCTCGAACTTAATCCAAAAATCGTCGACCTTGTTACCGTGGTGGATGAGCGGCATGGCCGAGTACACGATACCGTCGGCACGCATGCGATCTGGCGAAGTGAAGACTTCCTCGGTGGGAATGTTGGGGAAGAAGGGGTGCCCATCGGGCGTCTTGCCCTTGCCGCCGGCCCACTCGTGACCCTTCGTCATGCCAATCGTCAGATCGGTTCCATTTGCCGCGGCGTAATGCAGGCAGTCAAAACGATTGTCGTTCAGGAAACGCAGGTTCTTTTCGAATGCAGCGTCATGGAGTTCCCAGTCGCTCTCCGGGTCCTGGCCATCGGCGCGAGCGGTGTGCAGAATCGCATTCCACAGCTTATAGATTGCAACCTCATCGGCGTCTCCCGGGAACACCTCGTGCGCCCAAGCAACGACCGGCGCGCCGGCGATGCACCACGGGTTGATGTTGTAGTCCAGCCCACGGCGGAAGACCTTGCACTGCGTATTCCTTGCCTTGGAAGCCGCGGCGGGCTTGGCGGGATCGATACCCTTGAGAGCCGCAGGGTCCGCACCCTCGATAAAGATAAAGCAGGCACCGTCCTGGGCCAGGGAATCCAACTGCAGGCGCTTCCACTCGGGCGTCTGCTCAAAATAGCTTTTATCGACATGCTCGTACGTGAGCCTCGTCACGGCATCATCGGCCCAAATGACCGTCACGTGGCCAGCGCCGGCGTCATAAGCCTCCGCGACCACCACGCGGGCAAAAGGCGCGCACTCAACCGGAGACTGAACGACAACCTCCTGGCCGGGCTTGACGTTTACGCCCTTGTGGACAACCAGACGCGCATAGTTTTTAATCTTGGGCTCCAGGGCCTTCATGCCCTCCAGAGCTTCTTCGACCGTCAGGGCAGCTCGAATCATGTGCCACTCCATCTATCTATAGAACAGTAAAAGGCGCGCCGCAAAAACGACGCGCCTTATATCTTAGCGATAAGTATGGATACAAGCGCTACTTCTTCTTGGAGGCCTTCTTGTCCTCCTCGGCAGCCGCGCGCTCAATAAGAGCGTTGAGCTTGTTCTCGGACATGCCCTCAGCCTGCGTGCGGTACATATTACGCAGGGGACGAATACGAGCGAAGTCATAGATAAAGTCACCCAGGATGATGACATAGGACGCAACGATGCCAACCATCTGAACAGGACTGGACACCGTGCCGCCGGGAGCTAAGTAGTGCGAAACCCAAATTGCCACGATGAGCACCATGCCGATAGCGAGCACGGCCCACCAAATACGGCGGCGCTTGGTGTAGTCCTCATCCTGCTTGAGAAGGTTATTCGACACCGTGTAGATGCGATCCTCGCGGGCGCGCTGCTTGGCCTTGCGGGCGCGTTTTTCCTCCTTGGAAAGGCCTTCCAGGTTTTCACCCTTCTCGAGCTCTTTGCGGCGAGCTTTAGACGAAGCCGGCACGACGCGAACGGAGCTCGCTGCCTGGCGGGCGGGCTTAGCAGATGCGGCGGACTTGCGCGCAACCCCGGTAACTTCGTGGGATTGCGTGCGCTTGTTCGTGGCGCTACGGGTACTCACTTATGCGTTCTCCTTCATGCTTATGAACTGGGAGCCCGTGATGATCTGGAAGGCCTCGCGATAGCGCTCGGACGTGCCATCGATGACCTCGGCGGGCAGGTGCGGGGTCTCCCCCGTCATATCCCAGTTGGCTTTGAGCCAATTGCGGACGAATTGCTTGTCGTAGCTGGGCTGAATCTTGCCCTCCTCGTAGCTGGCGGCAGGCCAGAAACGGCTGGAGTCGGGCGTGAGGCACTCGTCGATCAGCGTAACCTTGCCATCGATGACGCCGAACTCGAACTTGGTGTCGGCTATGATGATGCCTCGAGTGGCGGCATACTCGGCAGCGGCCTTATAAATCTTGAGGGACAGGTCACGAATCTGTGCGGCGATGTCCTCACCCACGATCTCACAGCAACGCTCGAACGAAATGTTCTCGTCGTGGTCGCCGATCGCGGCCTTCGTGGACGGCGTGAACAGCGGCTCGGGAAGCTTGGAGGCCTCGGTCAGACCCTCGGGCAGCTGAATGCCGCAGACGGTACCGTTCTCGTCATAGGTCTTCTTGCCCGAACCGGTCAGATAGCCGCGGACGATGCACTCGATAGGAATCGTCTGGGCCTTCTTGACCAGCATGGCGCGGCCTGCGAGGTAGTCACGATACTCGGCAAACTCCTCGGGGAAATCCGCCGGGTCGATGGAGACGAGGTGGTTGGGAACGATGTCGGCAAACTTATCGAACCAGAATGCCGAGATGCGGTTGAGCACCTCTCCCTTAAACGGAATCTCGTCGGGAAGAATGAAGTCGAACGCAGAAATGCGGTCGGTGGCGACCATCAGCAGGTTTTCACCGGCATCATAGATATCACGAACCTTGCCACGGGAATCCGGACGACGCTCCATCGTTGTCACGTGAGTCACTCCTTACCAAAATACGACAGTAATGCGGGTTCTTTCCCGCACGTTTTCGCAAACTCGGAGCGGCAGGGACGAAACCCCTCCTTCACCGAATAGCGAAAAGCTAGTGCTCCATTGTAGTAGATGCCGCGTCCGCCGTGTGCTCGCGAGGCAGATGAATCGTAAAAGTCGTACCCTTTCCAAGCTCCGACTCCACGGATATGTAGCCGTGATGACGCTCGACAATCTGCTTGGTCACGGCGAGGCCCACGCCCAGGCCGCCCGCTTCGCGGGCGCGACTGGCGTCGGCACGCCAAAAACGACCGAAAATGCGCGACAAATCATCCTTGGCGATACCGATGCCCGTATCCGAAACCGCGATATCGACGTGCTTGCGGTCACTGAGCACCGACACCACGACCCAACCCCCCTCGGGGGTATAGCGCATGGCGTTACTCAAAAGGTTGATGACGCATTGCGTGATCATGTCGGGATCTGCCTCGACAACGTCATCGTGGCCCTGTGTCTCATCTGCAAAGCGCAAACGCAGGTCACGGTCGGCAAACAGGCGCTCCTGGCCATTCACAATCGAACGCACAAACGGCACCATATCCACCGGCTCCAGGTTGAGCGGCGCGGTACTGTTTTCCATGCGCGACAGGTCGAGCATCTGCTGCACCAGACGGGCCAGACGACGCGTCTCGGATGCGACTGTCTCCAGGTGTTCGTCATCGGTGGGATACACACCATCTTGCATGGCCTCGACCGTTGCAAGCATTGCCATGAGCGGCGTGCGCAGCTCATGGGCAACATCAGAGGTCAGGCGCTTCTCGTGCCTCATATCCTTTTCGAGTGAGGTGGCCATCTCGTCGAAGGTCTCTCCCAGCTGATCGATCTCATCATCGCCGCGCAAGCCCGTACGAGCGGACAGGTCTCCATCGCGGATTTGCTTGGCGGTGCTGGTTATACGATGAATCGGCTTGGTGAGCATGCGCGACACGAGTGATCCGATAACGACCGAGATGCAGACAGCCACAACCGCGGCAAGGGCCATGGCGTTAAAGGTCTTCTCCCTGAATGCTGAGTCTGCCTTGGTGAGCAGGGCATCCGAGCCAATCGCCCACAATTTGACCTGACCCACGTGCTCGCCGGAAGACGTCACGATCTCAACGTTGGCAACACTATTGGAATCGGTGGGAGCAGACGAGACCGGGCTGTGCGATGCCTTCTTTCCGCTCGTACCGTCGGTCGTCGCCTGATTTTCGCGTACATCGGCAGTAGCGCTTGCCGAGGGCCACGAGTCGTCGTAGACAACAACGCCCTTTTTATTGACGACCTGCATGCCCAGATCGTCGGACACCAAACTCGATGTCGCGACCGTGCGCAGCTCGCCCGCAGTCCAATTGCCGTTTTCCTCGTACGACGTCGCAAGCTTTTCGGCTGCGGAATTGGCGATTTCGACAATATTGGAGCGCGTGTAGTCCGAAAAAACCGTACCCCATACAACGGAGACCACGCCTACCAGTACCAGTACCGTCATGAGCGATGTCAGGGCGAAAGCCAGGGCCATGCGCGAGGGATAGCTCATCGTTGGCCGTGAATCGGAACGAGGCGTGTTCCAACTAGCCTTGGAACCCGCCTCGTTCTCCTGCTTATGCTTTTGCCCGATTTCAAAGCGCGCAGGTGTCATATGTGATTTCCTTTATTTCTCGTCCGACTTATCGGTCTTGGTCGGAGCCTCGAAGCGATAGCCGACACCGTGAACGGTGTAGAGCCACTTGGGCTTCTTGGGGTCGTCGCCTAGCTTGGCGCGAAGGTTCTTCACGTGGCTGTCGATGGTGCGCTCGTAACCCTCAAAGTCGTAGCCGAGCACCTTCTCGACCAGCTCCATGCGGTTGTAGACGCGGCCGGGGTGACGGGCAAGCGTGGTGAGCAGCTTAAACTCGGAAGCCGTCAGGTCGACTTCCTTGCCCTCGACCAAAATCTTGTGGCCCGAGATGTCAATGACCAGATCGCCAAAGTCGAGCACCTCGACGGCCGGCTCATCGGCCTGGTGGGCACGGCGGAACAAGGCGCGTACGCGCGCGACAAGCTCGCGCGGCGAGAACGGCTTGATCAGGTAGTCGTCGGCACCGAGCTCGAGGCCGATAATACGGTCCTCGATCTCGCCCTTGGCCGTCAGCATAATGATGGGGACATCCGAGGTGTCGCGAATGGTGCGGCAAACGCGCTCGCCGGGAATCTTAGGGAGCATGAGGTCGAGCACGACCAGGTCGAACTGATGCTTCTCGAACTCCTCGATAGCGGACTGGCCGTCGCCCACGCCCACAACCCAATAGCCCTCGCGCTCGAGATAGGCAGCGACAGCGTCACGGATTGCCTTCTCATCCTCGACCAGCAGAATCTTTTTTGCATCTGAAGCCATAACACGGCCCCCCTGTCTCAATTAGCTAAGAACAAGCTCATTTTAACGCACCTGAGCCCACCGGGTATCGCATGGGTGCGATAGCTCGGCGGGCGGTACTCATAATCACAACGCGCTTATTCCCCTGCCGGCGCCTTTTTAACCCCTTGGAGACTAAAGAGAGAACAAGCGAGCGGTGACCGTCTCGGGAATTCCCTGGCTGTTACGCACCGTTGCGTACGTTAAGAACGAGTTCGATTTACCCGCCGTAGCAGGATAATCGCCATACTCCAAGGCTCGGTCGGGCGACAGAAGCGAGCCGTAGGTCTTAGCCGAAGTGTCAATCAAAAAATGCGACGCCTGAACTTTAACCAGGTATTTATTTTTCCTTCCCGCAGCACACGCGAGCGGCTCACGCGAAAGGAAGAGGTACGGCCCGCCCTCGTTACCGATATAGGTGCCCATATTGCCCAGGCTACCCACACCGCTATACGTCGCCTCAATGGAGAACACGAAGGTGTCGCCCATATACACGGCCTCGAAAGGCGAAACCGACGAAGGAAGCACCAGCTGAGCTCGCTTCGTGTTGTTGCCGTCAGTCAGGTCGATCGCCGTCATCCCGTAATAGACGCCCTCATCATTGTGCACGCGGGGCGAGATGGTCAGGATGCCGTCGCTCACACGCGGGGCGGATGCGAAGCGGCCCGTCGACTTCCAAATAGTCTCAGGCTTGGACTCGCTGGGCGACTGACGGTAGCAATACGAATCGTTACTCGTCTTGGTGCCGCCGGACGAAGGCATCTTATACCAGATGACCGACGACCCATACGCTGCGAAGAGTGGCGGATCGTAGTTTTTGCCACCGCGGTCGAGCTCGACAGCATTGCCGGTAAGGGAGGAGCCTGCAAGGTTTTGCGCATAGAGTTTCCAAGACGCATTGGCAAAGTTCATCTCGACCCACGCAAACACGCCATCACCCGCGCGAACGTCGTAAAACGCATAACCGGTTCCCTCAACGGGATCCTCGATAAGTGTGGTAAGCGAGCCATCGCCCAGGTTGAGCACACCCAGCGTATTGGCATGCAGGGCAGAAGCAGGCGCCATCATCGCGGCGGCGTAGTCGCCGTCGCAGTAGTACAGCAGCGTTCCCAGCGGCAGTGTCCACGAAGCCGCGGGCTCAAGATCGATATCAACAGCTTCGTATTCATCAGTGATCGAGACAATCTTCGAATCGTCCTTGATAACCTGTGGCTCGCCGGCGGCATCATCGCTGGTGCCCGTTTTTTTCGAGCAACCGGCCAGTACGGCAGCAACACCGGTAGCGGCGCCACCCAGCACAAAACCTCGACGCGTTATTCCATTCTTAAAGCGATCAGCGATGCCCATTAGGCGATCTCTGCGCGAGCGGCTTCGATGGCGCGTGTGAGCTGATCGGCGCATGAGGTCTTTCTCATACCGCAGGTATTACCGGCGAGAACCTCGATTACGCGATCGGTGGGAGCGCCCTCGACCAGCCTGGAGATGGCCTTAAGGTTGCCATCGCAGCCGCCGGTAAACTCGACGCCCAGCACCTTGCTGCCGTCATCGGAAAGGTCAAGGTGGATATTGCGAGAACATACACCCTGAGGCTTGTAGTCAAAACTAATCATTGCGTTCCCCTCTCGTAAAGCAATTTCAGACGTCTATTATCCCCGTCTTTCCCTAAATGCAACGAGGCGCTTTGCCGGCAACACACATTACCAGCAAAGCGCCCTAAAAAGCTAATGTTATGTCCGAACCTACTCGAAGCTCAACTGCTCCAAGCGATCGAAGACCGTATCGATGCGGGTAAGGAAGTCCCACGGATCAAAGATCTCGTCGAGCTTCTCCTGGCTGACGGTGCAGCGCGGATCGGCCTCGAGACGCTCCTTAAAGGTGGGGCCAGAGACACAATCCTGCACCTCGTGCCAGGTGGCCATGGCGTTTTCCTGCACGATAGCGTAGGCGTCCTCGCGGGTAATGCCCGTGTCGACGAGGGCAAGCAGCACCTTAGAGGAGAAGATGAGGCCGCGGGTCTTGTTGAGATTGGCCATCATGCGGGCCGGGTACAGCTGCAGGCTGTCGATAACGCGAATGAGGCACTGGAACATATGGTCAAGCGCGATAAAGCTATCGGCCTGGGCGACACGCTCGGCGGAAGAGTGCGAAATGTCGCGCTCGTGCCACAGGGCGACGTTATCGAAGGCAACCTGGGCGTTTGACTTCACGACGCGCGACAGGCCGCAGACCTTCTCCATGGTGATGGGGTTGCGCTTGTGCGGCATGGCGGAGCTGCCCTTTTGGCCCTTGCGGAAAGGCTCCTCGGCCTCGAGCGTATCGGTCTTCTGTAGGTTGCGGACCTCGGTCGCGATGCGCTCGCAGGTGGCCGCTGTAGTGGCAAGCACGCCGGCAAGGTAGGCGTGGTGATCGCGGCTGATGACCTGCGTGGACAGCGGATCGTGGACCAGGCCCAGATGTTCGCAGACGTACTCCTCGACGAACGGATCGATGGAGCTGTAGGTGCCGACGGCACCGGAGATGGCACCGAAGGCAACGTTCTTGCGAGCGTCCTCAAGACGATCGAGATCGCGCTTGAGCTCCCATGCCCAAGAGCCAAACTTCATACCGAAGGTCATCGGCTCGGCATGGATGCCATGGGTGCGGCCGGCGCAGAGCGTATTGCGTTCCTCGAAGGCGCGACGCTTGCAGATCTCGCCAAGCTTCTTAACGTCCTCGATAATCAGGTCACATGCCTGAGTAAGCTGATAGCACAGAGCCGTATCACCCAGATCGGAGCTAGTCATACCGTAGTGAACCCAGCGGCTAGGCTTGGGCTCGCCCTCGGGAACATCGGCGTCGATATATTCCTTCATGTTGGTCAGGAAGGCGATGACATCGTGGCGCGTGACCTCCTCGATCTCGTCGACCTTTGCCTTCTCAAAGTTGGCGTGGTCGCGAATCCACTGGGCCTCTTCTTTGGAAATACCGATCTTGCCGAGCTCCGCCTGGGCCTCGCAGGCCAAGACCTCAATCTCCTGCCAAATGGTGTACTTATTCTCGAGGGAGAAGATGTGTCCCATCTCCGGGCGGGTATAGCGATCGATCATAGCGGCTCCTTTTTGGTTATTGGCACGTTGGTCGTAACCCAACCATTGTACCGTGCGCGGGTGCGAGTAACGATAACGGGCATTAACCTAACATTTTGGAATTGGAGCGGGCAATGTAAATGGGCTGCGGTGTCACCGCAGCAAGCGGCAATAGTTGCGTGAACTAATGTAATTTCAGTCGCTATCTGCGAAGCTACACGCAAAATTACTTTAGAAGGAGACGTACTGTTTGCCGTTTCCCCTGGCGGCTGCCCTGCAAGGTCAATGGAAAGCGCAAACATTATATGCATTGAAATATATGAGCTCACAGCTGGTCTACAGCCTTATGTGCGACTGACTAATGTAGCGAGAGATATAATTACATTAGTTGCGGATTAAATTACATTATATGGAGTGTCATGATACGAAAACCGAGCGAAATGCCCTCCCTGCTTCTGCGCATCATTGCCGACGTCGAGACCGAGGTCGTCGAATACAAGGCAGCAAAGCAGAACTATGATTTCGAGGACATTGGCAAGTATTTTTCCGCCCTCAGCAATGAGGCAAATTTGCGCCAGGCAGAGTGCGGATGGCTTTTCTTTGGCATTTCAAACGACCGCCAAATAAAGGGGACCGCCTACCGTAAAGAATCCCAAACGCCAAGCGTCGGCCTGCGACGTCTAAAGCACGAGATCGCCCAATACACAAATAACGGCATGACTTTCGAAGAGATTTACGAGTTTGAGGTTGATGGCAAGAGAGTCATTGCTTTCCAGATACCGGCTGGCAGCTTCGCAACGCCAACGACCTGGCACGGAATCCCCTGGTCACGTGAGAATGAATCCCTCGTAGAGATGCCCAAGTTCAAACTCGACGCCATCTACGGGCAGAGTCGACCCGACTGGTCGCGTCAGATTGCCTACGAGGCAAACCTCGATGACCTTGATCCAGAGGCAGTTAGCTTTGCGTGCTCCAAATTCGTCGAAAAGTTCGGAGAAAGCCAGCCCGCCGTTCGTAGCCTCGATGAAGAATCCATCCTCAGCAAGATGGCGCTGGTAATCCACGGCCACGTGAGCAATGCGGCGCTCGTTCTTCTGGGCAAACCGGAATCGAGCGTCTTTCTGGGTGGTATCGAGCCGCGCATCACTTGGACGCTCTATGCGAGTGACGGCTCCACTATGGCCTATGAGCACTTTGAGCCGCCCTTCATTCTGCAGGTCGATCGTATCCTGGGAAAGATAAGAAACGAAAAATATCGCTTCTTCGACCGTGAAGAGACGCTATTTCCCACCGAAGCGCATCGTTACAGTCCCGAAGTCATTCGAGAACTTCTCCATAACGCCATAGCACATCAAGATTTCAGGATGTCAGGGAAGATCAACGTTCTCGAGTATGAGGATAAGCTTGTATTCAAGAACGAGGGTACTTTTATCCCCGAGACGATAGAGAACGCGCTCGCGAGCGGCTACAAACCGCCCTACTACCGTAACCCCCTGCTTTCAAGCGCCATGAACAAAACAGGCATGATGGACCGCAACGCCATAGGCATTCGCAACGTCTTCGACATTCAGCGCAACCGCCTATTACCAATGCCCACCTACGATCTATCTGAGATTGGGCGCGTTGCCGTAACACTGTACGGCACGGTTCTCAACGAGGACTATTCTCGACTTCTCGCAAGCAATCGAAATCTTGATTTGGTGACAGTGCTGCTGTTGGACCTCGTTCAGAAGGGGTTGCCCGTCACAAAAGAACAGTCGCGCCTACTTCATGAACAGGGCCTCGTTAGAGGCCGCTACCCCAAACTGACGGTCTCAGCCGAGGTGGCAGCGGCCACCGGTGCCCACAGCGAGTATGTGCGAAACAAAGGCGTAGACAACAGTGTCTTCAAGGAACTGATTTTGGAACTCCTGCGCGTGCGCCCATGTTCAAGAGCGGAGATTATCGCAGGGCTGGATCATGCCTTGCCGGCAGACCTTACGGCAAAGCAAAAAGGCGACCATGTAAGCTATCTGCTCCAAAGCCTACGGAAAGCTGGTCGCATCACCAACGCTGGAAGCACTTCGGCTGCTGAGTGGCACATAGTCGAGTGATATGACTCGCGATTTCGATTCTGCCAACAAGTACATTCCAAGCCAAGTGCGCAACTAGCCCAGAATGTGCCTGACTGCCAGTCGTGATAGGACACATCCTTCGTCGCCTAGCATCGCACAGCGTCAGGCAACAGCGCATATGGTTGATCCAACTGAAGTCGACACCCAATCGGGCATTGCGACCTCGCGAGACGGCAGTCTCATACAACAAAAATAGCTCCCTGCCACTCCATGCATGAGCGGCAGGGAGCGCTCATGGCGGACCATTTCTCAAGTTCCACCTTCCTCAACCGTAAAAACGCCCAACGTCTTAGAGGCTGTTTTTATGTTTGTTGGCTTCTTTTTCTTTAATTAAAAATCATCCAAAATGATCTACGCCAAACTCGTTAACAACTGGGAGAAATACACTCTGCATAGCGGAACGATCATCCTGGCTTGTTCTGGCCAGAAATACGGCATCCTTGGCAGGGTCATCATGCTTACGGAGGTGCCCTGTCGGGTTCGAGTCCCGGCGCTTTATTGAAAAAAAGCACGGCGCCGAAACGGTGTCGTGCTTTTACTTTTTTTGGAGCGGGCAACGGGACTCGAACCCGCGAGTGTCAGCTTGGGAAGCTGATGCCTTACCACTTGGCGATGCCCGCAATTATGCATTCCAGCAAATCGGATGCTTGCCTAGTATATACCGAGCATCACAAGGGAGCAATATAAATGCAGCGCACCGTCGCACACCCCGATGCGAAAGCCTACGACACGTGCTTTAGCTGATCTTTTGCATCAGAAAGCGCGTGTTCTACCCCGTTTTGCACCTCAGTGTCAAAACGATACGCAGGGACCGAAACGCTCAAACCATAGAGACGCCCGCCTTTTTCTATGGGAACGGCGACGCACTCAACCCCTTCTGCCATCTCCTGATGATCATATGCAAAACCGCACCGTCGAACCTCTTCGAGCTGCCGCATCAGGTCATCCATGTTCTTTACCGCATGCTCAGTCGTTTTTTCGAATGGAACAGGAAGCAGCGAGCGAACCAACTCCTCATCCCATCGAGATAGAATCGCCTTTCCAATCGCCGTGCAGTGTGCAGGAAGGGTCTTACCGATTTCCGATGAAAGACGGATGTGCTGGGGGGAATCAACGCGCGAAATATAGAGGACACGGCCGTGGTCGAGCACACCGAGCTGACAGGTCTCTCCGCACGATGCGACAACCTTTCGCATGGCTGTCTCAAAAGAGGACAATCCCCCACTCTCACGATCGAATGCCTTGCCCAGCAGATACGTCTTAAGCCCAATCGAATACCTACCGCTAGTCTCGTCATAACTAACGTAATCTGAATCGGCCATGGTGTGCAAAATCGAGAAGAGGCTACTCTTTGGAGCGCCGACAATGCGGCATATCTCCGCCATGGTAAGTCCGCTCTTTGTAGCCGAAAGGGCTTCAAAGATTGATAGCACCCGCAAGGTAGAACGGTGGCCAGCAGGATTATATCGCGAGGGCATGGCAACGCTCCTTGTTCATTAACGCCCAGACTTTCCCCGTAAGTATAGCGGCGTGCCCCTTAAAGCAACCGTTCACCGGCCAACCAAAACCATTCGCGGCGGGCCCGTGTGAGGTCTTTAGCATTTCATATATACTGTTCCGTATAACGAATAGCGTTCGTATTTACGAACGCTATTCAAGTGGATATAGGGAGGAAACATGTCAGACGTTGCAAGCCAAAGTCAAAACGCCGTAGTTATCGACCAGAAGGACAATGTCGCCGTCGCTACCTACCAACTGAAAGCTGGTGACGAGGCTCGTTACCCAACGCCGGACGGAACCATGGAGGCCGTCACGGTGACCGACGACATCCCGCTGTTCCACAAGATTGCCCTCGTGGATATTCCCAAAGGGGAGAAGATCGTCAAATATGGTGAGTTCATCGGTGTGGCCACCACGGACATCAAGCGCGGACAGCATGTTCATACACACAACTGCGCCAGCTCCGACGACCTGAAGGACTCCGTCGTCGCCGACACCGACTCCGTCGCCACCAAGACCTTCTCGTCCGCAGAGGGCACACGCACCTTCATGGGCTACCGTCGCCCGGACGGTCGTGTCGGCATCCGCAACCACGTCCTGATCCTTCCCACAAGCATCTGTGCCTCCGACACCACGGAGAGGATCGCGAACGCGGTCGAGGGCTGCATCTCCTTCCACAACCAGAATGGCTGCTCGCAGGTCGACTGCGACCAAAAGGTGACCATCGCCGCGCTTGCCGGCTATGCCGCAAACCCCAATATCTACGGCGTCGTCTGCGTCTCCCTGGGCTGCGAGGGCTGCCAGAACGACATCGTGGTCGACGCGATTCGTGAGCGCACCAACAAGCCCATCGAGACCCTGGTCATCCAGAAGGTCGGTGGCTCCATCAGGGCAATCGAGGAGGGCACGCGCCTTGCCCGCAAGATGGTCGCCGAGGCAGACCGGTGTGTCCGCGAGCCCACTGACATCTCCGAACTCATCTTCGGCACCAACTGCGGCGGCTCCGACCCCTCGAGCGGCCTGGGCTCCAACCCGCTGATCGGCGAGGTCTCCGACTGGCTCGTCAACCATGGCGCCACCTCCGTGCTGTGCGAGACACCCGAGCTCTTTGGCGCCGAGCACATCCTCGCCCGTCGCGCGAAGGACAAACAGGTTTCGGACGACATCCTCAAGATCGTCTACGACTACGAGAAGTACGTCCAGATGTTCGGTGCCGAGATGCGCGAGGGCAACCCCAGCCCCGGAAACATGGCCGGCGGACTCACGACCCTCGAGGAGAAGTCCCTCGGCTGCGTGCACAAAGGTGGCCACAGCCCCCTCAACGCCGTCTATCCGTATGCAGCACAGCTCAAGCCGCACGAGGGACTCGTCGTGATGGACACCCCCGGTAACGACCCATCTAGCGTGGGCGGCATCATCGCCGGCGGCTGCCAGCTCGTAGTTTTCTCGACCGGACTCGGTACCCCCACCGGAAACGCCATCGCGCCCGTCTATCGCCTGACCGCCAACAAGCGCACCTATGAGGTCATGAAGGACAACACCGACCTCGACGCGAGCCCGACGATCTACGGCCCCGAGTCCATGGAGGAGATGCGCGACAGGATGCTCGACGACATCATTGCCGTCTGCAACGGCCGCAAGGTCTGCGCCGAGGTTCTGGGCTACACCGAGACCGCCCTTCCGCACATCTGCAATTACATGTAGTAAGCCATCAGCCCAGACAGCGGCCCGTCATATGTATCTACATGACGGGCCGCCGCAGAAAGAGACAGACCATGCATCTTCCCATTTTAAAAACACTCCAGAAAATACCCGCCGGTCTCATGGTGGTACCGCTGTTGATCGGTGCCGCCCTTAACACATTTTGTCCTGATGCCCTTAAGATCGGATCGTTTACCACGGCACTCTTCTCAAGCGCTGGAACGGCAACCGTTGTAGGTCTGCAGATTTTCTTTGTCGGCACCAACCTGCGCTTAAATCAGGTTGGCGAGGCGCTCAAGCGAGGATCGGTCCTTCTGCTTGCGAAATATGCCGCCGGCGTCGTCTTAGGTCTGGCGGTCGGCGCCATCTTTGGAAAGGCGGGGGTTCTGGGCGTTTCCGTCTTGGCTATTATCAGCTCGGTCACGGGCGCAAACGGATCGTTGTATCTCTCGCTCATGAGCGAGTACGGTGACCCTGCGGATACAGCGGCACAAAGCATCATGAACATCCATGACGGACCGTTCCTCGCATTGCTCACACTCTCCGCCTCGGGCATGGCCAACATTCCGCTTCTGTCACTGCTCGCGGCCATTGTCCCGCTGATCCTCGGTTGTATTTTGGGAAATCTCGATGAGGATCTTCGAGCTTTCTTCCAGGCTGGCGCTGGGCTTGTTGTACCGTTTGTGGGGTTTTGCATTGGAGCCGGTATTAATTTCTCGAGTGTCATCGAGGCAGGCGTCTCCGGTCTCGTTTTGACCGCCATGGTCTTCTTTGTCGGCGGCGGTTGCGCGCTGCTTGCCGACAAGTTCATCGGTCGTCGTCCTGGCTATGCTGGTGCCGACATCGCGTCTGCCGCCGGCAACACCATCGCGACACCAGCGGCGGTCGGCGTCATCGATCCTTCGTGGCAGCCGTATGTTGCAGCCGCTACGACGCAGATTGCGGCGGCAGTCGTTATAACGGCTATCATCGTTCCGCCCGTGGTAGATTGGGTCGCCCGCAAATGGGGCTGCCCCAAATTTGACGAGAAGAACTCACAAGAGGTTGCGTGAGACGACGAGCCTATCGCTTAATGCGGCAGCATGCATATTCGACACACACCTTGATAGAACAACAACCCAAAAAAGGAGCAGCGGCAATGTTCGAGGGAATTTTTTGCCCTTCCATAACCATCACCGATGATAACGGAGCAATTGACTACGAACTGTGGGGCAGGCACTTGGATCACCTAGCCGATGCCGGCATTGACGGCGTGCTGTTGTTTGGCAGCATCGGCGAGTTCTACAGCGTCAGCCTTGAAGATAAGAAAGCGGTTGTTGATTTTGCTATCAAACGCGTCGCAGGGCGTATGAAAGTCTTCGTCGGCGTCGGTGACACTGTCTACGATCACGTCCTGGATCTCACACGCTATGCTCAGAAAGCCGGCGCCGATGCGGTCCTCGCGGTCTCTCCGTACTACTTCGGACCCACCGACGATGCAGCCGAGAAATATTTTGGAGGCATCGCGGAGGCAACCGACCTCCCCGTCGTGCTATACAATTTCCCGGCCCGTACCGGCAGCGATCTGTCACCCGCACTCGTGGCCAGGCTAGCCGCCAAATATCCGAATATCTGCGGCATCAAGGATACGGTCGACACCATCAGCCACACGCGCAAGGTCATCCATGCCGTCCGCAAGGTCAACCCCGACTTCTCGGTCCTTTCTGGCTTCGACGAGTACTACCTGGTCAACCGCGCGAGCGGCGGCAACGGCGTCCTGTGTGGCCTCACCAACGTGGAGCCCGAGCTCTTTGTGAGGATGCACGGCGCCTACCAGGCAGGCGACTTCGCGACCGCCATCGAGTGCGCCGAGCGCATCTCGTCGCTCATGGCCGTCTACGATGCATGTGATCTATTCATCTCGGCCATTAAGGTGGCGGTCAACATCAAGGGTCTTCCGATCTCAACCACAATCTTTGATCCTGCCGTACAGGCCAGCGATGTCCAAAGGACGACAATCGAGAAGCTCCTGTCATAGACGTATAGTTGGATCGATGCGAGATGATTGTTCTCATGTCGATCCAACTCCTGTTGGTTCTTGTTTAATTTGTGAATTTATCCCCGTAAATTCACAAATATGTGGAGACAAGGACCTGTTGTTCCTGCGTTTCGCGTACTTCTACCTGCGCTTTTGCACGATTATATTTTTCGGGCTCAATTTGTCAGATATCGGTCAAGCTTTTGGTCAGCTCCCGATACTTACCCGCATGAACACCGGCGGTAGCCTCATCCCACGCGTCGCAATTTCCCCGCGCGACGCATAAGGGATAAGGAGCAGCCATGTCCAATGCACCCACGCACTCTGTCCACAGCGCAATCACAGCAAGATCGCTGCTCCTAGTCCTCCTTTTACTTATAGGCTGCATGACACCGGATGCCGCGCTCGCCATCGACGGTAACGATTCGCTCGGATTCCGCACTATTAGCAATGAATGCGGACCTTTTGGAGTTGGCAAATACGAGGCGCAGGATTCTTCAATTGCCTACTGCATGAACCAAGAGCGCTTTGGCCCCAGCACACCGGGTGGCCCCTGGCTCACCTACAATCAGGGCTGGGTATGGCTCGAAGACGAATTTGCAGCCGTCATCTGCCATGGTTATCCCGCCGCCACATCCTTTGGCGGGCATAGTCTATCCTCCGATCGGGCGCGTGCCGCAACCCAGCTTGCCGTGTGGATGCTCAACGGCACTACCCATACTGACGGATCATTCTCATACACAACCGCCCAAGGCATCACAAAGAGCGGTAGGTTTACCGGAGACAATGAAGTCGTTGCTGCCGCAGGCTGGCTTTACGACAGCGCCAAATCGGGAAAAATCAAAGCCGCACCACATCGCGCGCGACGCTATCTGGGAACCGTCTCGGGCGGCAGCAAGCGTCAAGACATGCTCTACGTACTCCCAGCTGTCTCTGTATCCTTCCAAAAGCAGTCGGCCAATGCCGCCATCACCAGTAAAAACGAAACCTACAGGCTCGATGGAGCGAAGTTTGACATCTATGAGTGCGCTGGCGACAAGTATATCGGTAGCATTCAGATGGATAGCAACGGTAACGCACGAGCGACGCTTTTACCCAACACGGAATATTATCTAGTCGAAACCAAAGCTCCAGCGGGCTATATCCCCAGAAGTGACCGTATCGCCTTTTCCACTGGAAATGATGGCGGGAATGTCGTCATCGATGAGCAGCCCGGTACCATTACCCTGCGCATCGCAAAGGTCGACGCCGCGACAGGGGCTGGTCCTCAAGTCGGCGCGTCACTCGCCGGTGCCGAGTTCACCCTCGTCTCACAGTCTACCCCGAGCTGGACGCGCTCCATCACGACGGACGAGAACGGCCAGGCAACACTTACCGACATCCCCTTGGGTACTGTGACCATCTATGAGTCGAGAGCTCCCGAGGGTTATCTGTCCTCCAAGGAAACCTTGAGCTATACCGTCGGCGCCGAACAGCTTGGAGATATGGGCGTCATTGAGCTCGAGAGTCGCATCCCCAACACCCCCATCGCTTTTGACCTCGAGATTTCAAAGTTCAAGGACTACGGCAATAACGATGGATCTGGTATAGAGCAGCCGGCGGTAGGTGTCGTTTTTGAAGTGGTGAGCAACACTTCGCAGCAAGTTGTTGGAACGTTGACCACCAATATCTACGGCTTTGCATCTACCAAAGAGCAGGCTGGAGCATGGTTTGGTAAAGGCGAGCGTCCCGATGGCGTCCACGGAGCCATACCGTATGACCGTGCCGGCTACATCGTTCGCGAACGTGCCGACACCGTTCCCGAGGGCTTTAAGCAGGCAGGGGAATGGGTTATCACGGCAGAGCAGATTGCGGACGGCGCGGAACTCCAGTACATCGTAGACAATCACGCCTTGTCGACGCATCTTCAAATCGTCAAATGTGACGCCAAGACCGGCAGTGCCGTACCGCTCGCCGGGTTCACCTTTCAGCTGCTCAATGCCAACCGTGAACCTATCTCACAAACATCTTGGTATCCAACACATACCGTCATGAATAACTTCACGACCAACGAAACGGGCACGGTTACCCTACCCGAATCACTTAACCCGGGCACATATTACATACGAGAGACTTCCGCCAAGGAACCGTATCTTATTGGAGGGGATCTGGAGATAACGATTCCCGCCGACAAAAACCTTACGCCCGTCGCGGTCGCATCGTTTTATGACGATGCGGCAACCGGAAAGATCGAGATCGTTAAGAACGATACCGCACATGGACATCCCCTTGCCAATGCTGTTTTTGATATCCGCGCCATAGGCGATATCGTTCGGCCCGACGGCAGTATTGTTGCCTTGGATGGTGAGACCGTCACGACCGTCACGACCGACGATCACGGAATTGCGCGTGCTGAGCATCTTTCTCTGGGGCGTGGAACCGCCACTTATGAGGTTGTCGAGGTGCGGGCACCCGATGGATACCTGCTCGATCAAAGCTCCCACACCGTCAGTCTGTCGTATACCGACCATAAAACACCCGTAATCGAAGCACATCTCGATGTTTCTAACGACTACACCAAAGTCGATATCTCTAAAGTCGATCTGGGTGGCAAGCAGGAAGTAGAAGGTGCCAAGCTCGCCCTCTACGGTGCCGACGGGGCAGAAATTGACACCTGGATCTCCTCTGGCAAGCCACATCGCGTCGAGCATCTTTCGCCCGGCACCTATACCCTGCGCGAACTGATGTCCCCGCGCATCTATGACCTTGCCGAAGACGTAACATTTGAAATTAAGGCCACAGGAGAAGTGCAGAAGGTGGTCATGAAGGACGCTCCCATCGAAATTAAGGGTAGGGTCGATAAGCGACAAGAGATCGCCCGCCCCATTGAGAAGAAGCTCGTCGCCAACGGGGATGGCAAAAACCGGGCCGCGGCACAATCCGATACGGACGGCTCCTTCTCCTATACGCTTGATGCTAAAAATGATTCGAATACCTGGGTTGATGAATTTACTATCACCGACGATATCGAATGCGCCAAAGACGGAACGGCCAGACTTATCGCCATCGAAACCCCTGTCGTGACCGGGGACGTAAACGGTCTTTGCAACGTGTGGTATCGGACATCTCCCGTGGGAACCATCGATACGGATACGCAAGCCAACGCAACGCTCAGTGACGGACACGACAACCCCTGGCTTACAACAGACGAGGTTAAAAAACTCCTAGGTGACGATGTGCGCATGGTCGATTATAAGGATTGGCATCTTTGGAAAGCCGACGTCCCCACAACGGAGTCGATCACCCTCGAGACAAAGGAGCTCGGCCTTTTGAGCGACACCATCATCACGGGCATTCGTCTTGAGTACGGAGCCGTGTCGGCCGACTTTACGACAAGAGACGCTGCGCAATCTTGGACCCGTGAGGACCTCAAAGACGAGCATGACGATCTTGATGACGCGAAAGCCATCCTTGGCTCGGATAAACACGGCGCCGTCGTCCATATGCAAGCCACATCGTCTTACACGCCCCAGACCGCGATTGCCAATAGCGCTCGCGTCGACCTCTGTCGCAATGGCGGCGGCGATCATCTCGAATCGCATGACGAGGATCGCGTCATCCAGCGATGCGCCCTACCGCAAGATTTACCAGCAACGGGTTCCGTTCCCATCGCCGCCTGCCTCACCGCCTTCATGACCTCCGGCGCCGCGGCTATCTGGTTTGCCTGCCTAAAGCTGACTTCGAAACGCCGCTGACGCAATAAAAAAGAGGCGAGCCCGTCTCCCGGCTCGCCTCTTTTTCGTGTGTAGCACAGTTCCTATTTCGCAGATGCAGACCCACCGTCGATGAGCGCTTGATCGGGCTTGGAAATCCCATCGGCTCCCAAACGCTGTTCTTGCTCAACCTCTTCGTTGATTGTGGACTCAGGCGTCGAGCCCTTAACGCCCACGATATACGCGGCCCCAAAACCAAGAGCAATGGCAATAAGGGCTAAGATGAGATAGACAGGCCAATGGCGCTTGATGTATGAAAACACGCTGACTCCTTAGAGGTCAATCTACGAACGACGAATGACCTCGGTCACGACTTCGGACGCCGTAGCGATATTTGTCGGATTGACGTTATACGGCAGATCATCCTCGGTGTAGGCGCACGCCAGGCGTGGTCCGTCGACGCCGGCAATGGTTAGGGCGCGTCGGCTTGCCTCGAGCGCGGCGTAGGCGTCGGTCTTGGCATAGGACATCTCAAATGCACCACAATCGACATGGAACGACTTGCAGACCTTGCTGACTAAGTTCATGATGCGGCGATCGCCCTTAAGTAACTGTTGTTCACCTTCGACCGTCACGACCGAAAGCCTGCCGGCGCCAATCGATTCGAGGTTAATAAAGAACACGCCACGAAGCTTGTCGCGATGCGAGGCCAGGAAAGCCTTCATGCCGGCACCATCGCAATCGGAAGCACCCGTTGCAACGAACCAGATATCATGGCCGAGCAGCTCATCATCCCCCATAGAGGCAACTGCCGCGAGCATATCCTCACTCGATGCGCCATCGGAAGACGTAGCGCCGCCCTTCCAACCGTCGTCATCGTCTTCGAAGTTATCCCACGAACCGATGCCGCGGCCAGACTTTTTGGCATCGTAGTCGTCTTCGACGCCCAGCCAGTCGCTCATGCTGTCCTGATCGTTCTTTTTCTTGCGACCGAACAGACCTCCGAGACCGCGCTTCTGGGGTTTCGAGGTCGCCACGGGAGCCGAGATGGTCTTGAGCGGTTGCACATCAGACACGACGGGCACGGAGGGAACCACCGGTGCCGATGTGGGCTCGGGGCCCTGCGCCGTCGCAAAGGGATCATTTGTCTGTGCCGAAGGATCGGGAAGATCGAACAGCGACGTGCGGGACGCGGCGTTGGCCTGTTGCATCGAAGGCAGCGACGGATCGGGGACCGAGGCCAGCGGTGACGAAGAGGGCGCAGGCGCTGAGGCCGAATCGGGGATATTCATTTGCTGGCGCGGAGGCACCTGAGACGAAATCTGCGCCATGAGGGAGTCAACTGTCTCGTCTTGCGTGGGAGCGACATTGGCCACCGTGGCACCGGGGTCGCTCGGCGCGGGCATGGTAAAGATCTGCGTAGAATAAGGCCTGGACTCATCCGTCTTGGGAGTCTCGTCAACCGCAGGGGGCTCCTGCTCCATAGCAGGAGCCCCGACCTGCTCGGGTGCGCTGGCCTCAACGGAATCGGCCTCGTCGACAACCGAATCATCGGCGGCGTCCTGGGCATCATCAGAGATGGGAAGGGACTCGGCAATTGCGGTGCCCTGCTTTTCAAACGTCATCGTGGCATCAAATGACATGGTGCCATCGACCGGCTGCTGCGCCTCAGAGGACGTCGCAGCCACGGAAATGTCAGCGGATGTCGGCTGCGGCGTCTCGAAGGACGTCGTGGCGTCGGCGACATCGACAGGCTCCGGCTGCGCGGCCTCGCTCCGCTCGAACTCCCGTGCCGCACGCTCACGCTCGGCCTCGGCGGCCTGCTGCTGGGCGATGGCCTCCCGCTCGGCGGCCTCGCGGGCGGCGGCGCGCTTTTCCTCAAAGTCGTCGACGAACTTCTTGCCCTTCGCAAGGGCACCCTTAAAGAAGCTAGAAGCGCTGGCACCAATCGAAGAGAACGCGGAAGCGATATCGGCATGGGGCGTTGTCGAGGGAAGCTCGGCCGAGAAATCGGTGTCACTCTCATAGGACACGCGCTGCGGATACTCGTCATAGTCTTCGTCGGCGGTCTCGTCTTCAACCTGTGCCGGAGCGGCAGGCGCCAGAATATCCAGACCGGCTGCAGGATCGAGTGCGGTCTTTGCGTCTGGCTCCGTGGCAGCAACAGGGCCAGCGACCGGCTCGGCGGGAGCAACAGCCGTATTGGCCGCGGGAGCAGGCTCCGGCTCAAACGTCGGCTCCTCGCCCTCTTCGTAATCGAGCGTGCAGGACTCGGGGAGCATGCCGAGCGCACGGATGGCATCCGAACCAAAGCGGATATTGCCGGCGGCATTGCGATAGAGTCTGGGCTTGGGCTCGGCGACTTCGACCACTGTGGGCTCCTCCGCCGGCTCGGCGGAGGACTTTTCCTCATTGGACACTTCGGCCTGGGCAGTCTGGTCTTGAGCCTCGGGCGCGACAACGCCGATCAGCGTCTCGTCGGCAGAGGCACCATCAAAACCATCGATCTGTCCATCAAAAGCCTCGTCCTGCTCGGGTACATCGACAGGCGCCACCGGCTGGCCAAACTCGTCCTCGTCGTAGGAAGGCTCCTCATATTCAATGGTGTTTCCGTAGTCCTTTTGCTGCTGGGCCGCGGCATACTCGGCCGCCGCGCGCGCCATTTCCTCGGCGCGACGCTTCTGCTCGCCAAAATAGGTATCGAATGGGATGTCGTCGGGGAACTCGTTTTCGCCCTGATAGGGGGCAACGTTGTCCATGACACCGAGCATGGCGGCAACAGAGGACTTGTTACACACCGCGCCAGACGTGTAGGGAAGCACAAAACGGTTGGAGATGATATTGGCGGCGTTGGCCAGCGCCACAAGGGAGGCCAGAATCGCGACAACCCACAGCAGCACCTTGAGCACGCCGGGAAGCGGCAGTATACGCAGGATGGCGACAGCCGCGGGCGCGATCGTGGCGACAGGCAAAAGCTTGGCGATGAGCGCGCGATACGGAGCGTAGGGCTCGCGAGCAAGGAGCTCGGCACGGGGGGAATCATAGTGCGCCACCACGACGACCGGGCGGTTGCGCGGAGACGCAAGCGGGCCCGAGGCCTTGTGATAGGCGATGACATTTTGGCTCACACCGGTCTTTCCCAGGCGCGAAACCACGGGGCGCCCTGTGCGCTCGAGCACGTAGAGCACGGCGCCGACAATGGCCAGCAAGGTGCCGACCAAGCCGATACCGCCACCGATGCCCATCAGCAGGGCGCCGGCAAACGCGAGGATACCGGTAACGGCAAACGCCAACCTGCTGGGCGCGGGAGCATTAAATTCCTGCACCTCGGGGTCAAAGCCGTGGTTGCGGAAAATCTGAGCGATATCCTCGGCAGCCAGGCGCTCTTCTTCACTGCACGCCGGCGTAATGCCGGTGCTCTGCAGCAGGTGGTTAATATAGTTCTGGGTGTTCGCCATGTGCGCTCCACATCCATAATCCGACAAATAGGCCCAATGCATGCACATTAGAACCGTATATAGTCGAAAGTATACCCCGAGCGAGCGCAAACGACCGAATTCGGGCCATCTTAACGCCACGAGCGGACAAGGATATAGCCTAATCTCCATATCGGACTAAAATCGTGGCATCAAACGACCTTCTCATGCGAGGATTCTATGACGGCAAGCGACGCGACCGCGACAATTAAAAAGGGGGCGCCCGAGCCCGGTTTCGATAAAACGGCTCAGCGCATCCTCAACCTTTTCTTTGTACTCAACAGCTCTCCCGAACCGCTGACGACCGAGCAAATCGTCCTGGATTCCGATTTGGGATACGGCTCGGGCAATATCGACTCAGACAAGCGCAAGTTCCGCCGCGATCGCGACAAGCTGCTCGAACGCGGCATCGTTATCAGGGAAGTTCGTGCTGCCGGAGCGCAGGAAACCGAGGAGAGCGCGTGGGCGATCGACCGCGAGCACACGTTTGCCGCGGGCGGTCTCATCACCGCAGACGATGCCGACATCCTGCTCAATGCCATCGACCAGACACTCGCGGCAGGCTCATCCACCTTTGCCGCGCCGCTTGCCGACATTCGCTCCAAGATTGCCTACCTCACCGGCATGTCGGCGACAGGAGAGGCACCGATCCGCCGCTCTCCCGCCGTCGATGCGGTATGGAGTGCCTTTGCCGAGCGTTGCGCGCTGCGCTTTTTGTACCAAAACGGACGCGGCGAGCAACGCGAACGGACCGTTTGCGTCTACGGCATGTTCGAGCGCGAGGGCGCGGCATACTTTTGCGGCCTCGACAATGCCACCGACAAGATCAGAACATTCCGCTGCGACCGCATCATTCGCGCCTGGAGACCTTCGAAGGCCTACGCCGTTCCTGCGGACTTCAATCTCAACGATTATTTATTCTTTGAGTTCGATTTTGCCGACCGCCCACCTGTTGCGGCTACGTTCTCGTTCGCGCGTGAAGCGCAGGCCGATATGATCAGCGGTCTCACACGCGGACGAGGCGAACTCATGCGCACCGAAGCAGGTTGGACCTGGACCGTTGACGTGCGCGACTTTGAAGCCGCAGCCTCTTTTTGCATGGCCCATGCCATGGATGGCATGAGGCCCGTCGCCCCCGATTCTCTCAAGCAGGCGTGGAATCACCTCATCGAAAGGACGGTGCACGAGCATGCCCGTGCGTAAACTCACCAGCGAGCAAAGACTCTCGCGCGCCATCGACATCATGGAGACCCTCTACGCCGCCGGCGAGAATGGCATGACACGAGACGAGCTTTGCAGCCGCTTTGATATCACGGGGGCATCGCTCGACGAGATTTTCGAGATCGTCTCGACGCTTGCGGACCGGGAATCGGGCGCACGCATTATCTGCGAACACCGCGGCGAGTGCGTGGTCCTCACCGGTGATGCGGGGCGCGTGCTACCGCTGCGTCTGAGTGCCGCCGAGGGCGCTGTGCTCAACCATGAACTTGAATCATTGGGGATCGAACCCCAAGCGGCGGCTCGAATTCGGCGCGCCCTTCTTCCCAAAGAGCTCGGCTACAACCAGCGCGTCTTTGACACCGTCGCCCACGGATCGCACTGGCAGCAGCTGAGCTGCGCCATTCGGGACGGCGTTCGCTGCCGCATCTCATATCGCTCGATGGATGACACACAAGCGCGCGAGCGCTTGGTCGACCCCTTGCGTATCACAACAAACGGCGACCAAACGTATCTGATTGCCTGGGATGTCGCGGTCGATGAGCAGCGTACCTATCGTATGGATAAAATCGAGGACCTGGTCTTGACCGATGACTCCGTCGTGCGCCACGCACCGGAACCCGCGACCCTCCATGACTCCCTCGCCCAGGCGGAGCGGAACGCGAAGCTTCTCATGCCGCGCGCCTTGGCAGAGCGCCTAGACTGGCCCGGCATCATGTCGATTGAACCCAGTGGGGCGGACAGCTCAACAGTGAATGTGCGCTACGGCTCCGAGCTCTGGCTGTTAAGCCAGGTAATCGCAGCGGGCGGGGCCATCCGCATCTTGGATGACCCCGCCCTGTCAGAGCGTCTGTGCGATATGGCAAAATCCCTCGTCTGTCCGCTTTAGCGGCGCCGTCCATGCGCCTGGCGCCACAGTTGCAAATAGTGCCCGATCTGCGCCGATTCGATGCGCTGATAGGAGCTCGTGGGCAGCGACGTTAAGAACTTCTTACCGTAGCCCTTCGTCACCAGACGCGGGTCGGCCAAGATGAGTACGCCACAATCGGTCGATGATCGAATGAGGCGACCGGCTGCCTGCTTGACCTCGAGCACGGCCTCAGGCAGCGAATAGCGCGCCCAAGCGCGGTCTTCGCGCAGATTGCGTTCGCATGAGAGCGGGTCCGTGGGGCTCGAGAACGGCAATTTGGGGATGATGACGCAGCGCAGCGTCTCGCCGCTGGCGTCAAACCCCTCCCAAAAGGCCTTAAGTGCAAAGAGCGACGAGGTCGGTTCGTTGATAAACCGGTCGCGTAGACGACGCGGAGACGAGTTACGCTGCTGGCAGTTGAGTTCCAGACCAGCACGGACCATCTTGGGCTCGACGCGGGCGTACAGTTCCTCCATGTCACGCCGGTTAGTGAACAGCGTGAGCACCGATCCGCCCATGGCAAGATGGGCCTCGACCAGCACGCGCTCGAGCGCCGTAAGATAGCTCTCACGATCGCGCGGATCGGGGATATCCCCAGCCACGACCACGGCCATATTCGAATCGAAGTCGTAGCTCGAATCCAAGTGCAGCGACGATGATGTCGATGCACCGATGCGATCGAGGCCGACGGCGTGGTTAAAGTGCTCAAAGCTCTTGGAAACCGTCATGGTCGCCGAAGCAAAGATAGCCGTGTGGACCTCGGGCAGCCACTCGGTTGCCAAGGCCTCGCCAATGTCGATGCGCTCTGCGGTCATTGACTCTCCGCCGGCACGCAGTCTGCGATTGACCTGCAGCGAATACACGTAGTGTTCATCGGTGCCATCAATGATGAGTTTGAGGTTCTCGGCCAGCTCGTGCAGGCGGCGCGAGATATCACCCAGGTCGACAACAACCTCGGGCCTGTCGGCGGCTGCGGCTTGCACCAGCGCGTCGACGCTCTTGTCAGCTTGTTCCAATGCGTCGATGGCAGTGTAGGTCGGCTGTAAGAAATCATGCCAATCATCCGACTCGCGCAGTTCGGGGCCAATCCATAGATTGGCATTGTCATAACCCCCGCGGGCACGGCGGCCAAGCTCGCGAACGCCATCGAACACGCCGGCGACTGCCATGCTCGCGCGCGCAACCGTCGACGTCGCCTTGGCAGTAAGGCCCAGATAGAGCGTAGAGCCCTCGGAGGTTGCCAAATCACGGGAAACCTGGCTCAGCGCACCGGTGCTCGAGCCACCCAGGCGCTCAAACAGAGTGCGCGATTCATCCGCCGACACCACGCGCGCCCACTGACGGCGCGCCTCGCGCTCGATGGAATGGGCCTCGTCGATTACCCAATGACGAATCGGAGGCAAGATTCTGCCCTCGGCCGCGACATTGCGGAACAGCAGGGAATGGTTGGTGACCACCACATCGGCATGCGCCGCACGGCGGCGAGCGCCGTGGACCAAGCATTTATCGGGGAAAAACGGGCATAGGCGACGGGCGCACTCTCGTGACGCCGTCGTAAAGTCGGGACGGTTGACGCTGCGCCAGCGAATGCCGAGCGAGTCGAGGTCGCCATCGGCCGACTGACACACGTACGCCATGATGACCGCGACTGCCGTAAGCGTGTCGGCAGGATCACGCTTAGTCGTAATTTCGACTTGGCCGCGGCTCATGCGCTCAAGCTTGCGCAAGCATGGATAGTGGTCATAGCCCTTGAGGGCGCAAAACGATAGACCCCCGTCCAGCTGCTCGGCAAGTTTGGGCAGCTCGTGGAACATGAGCTGGTCGGCAAGATTATTCGATTTAGTCGCGATACCAACCGTGATGTTGTTGCGGCGCGCGGCCTCGGCAAAAGGCACCAGGTAAGCCATCGACTTGCCGACGCCCGTCCCCGCCTCAATCACGCGATGCGTTCCCGTAACGAGTGCGTCACGGACCTCGAGCGCCATCGCGATCTGTTCATCGCGCGGCTCGTACGTGGGATACATGCGATTAACCAGACCGCCCGGAGCATAGTCCGCCTCGATTTCCTCACGGCTCGGCATCTTAAGGACCGGTAGCTCGTCCGCATCAACGCGATCATCTGCCCGATCGGCCTTGAGTACGTCGGCACGGGCGGCGCTGAGAGAGAAGATGGAGCCGGGGTTCTGTCCCGCCAAGAACGAGAAGATGGGACGATAGGACCAGGGTACGTCGGGGTGCATGTCGGCCAGGCGCGCCATTAAGCCCTGAGGCAAGTCGGTGAGCGCCACGAGCAACACGCGCCACACACCACACAGGGCGTCGACATCGGCGTTGGCGCGGTGCGACACAGAGTCGCAGCCAAACAGGTCGGCCATGAAAGACAGCTTATGCGAGGCAAGGCGCGGAAGCGCGATGCGCGACAGTGCCAGCGAGTCGATCCAGATGTCGCTGACGTTGACACCGCCCTTGACCGACTCGATAAACGAACGGTCAAAGGTGGCGTTATGCGCAATCACCGGGCAGCCGCCGACAAAATCGGCGAGAGCGGCGACAGCCTCAACGGCCGACGGGGCATCTGCCACATCGGCGTTTGTAATGCTCGTGAGTTCGGTAATCTCGGCGGGGATCAGCTGCTTGGGATGCACGAAGGTATCGAACCGATCGACAACCTCGCGGCCAGAAAGGCGGGCCGCCGATATCTCGATAAGCTCGTTGTCCTGCACCGAAAGACCCGTGGTCTCGGTATCGAGGACGATAACATCTTCCTCGATGAGACCAAACGATTGGGTTTTGGCACGCTCGGCAAGCGTGGCGTAGGAATCGATGACAAACTGTGGCGTTCCCGACGAAACAGCGTCCTCGATTAGCATGCAGTGCCCGCTCGACGAAGTCCCATACGAATCAGACTGTCACAGACCTGCGGGAACGTCATGTCATCGGTGTGGCGAATCTCATCCGGATACAGCGACATATCGGTCATGCCGGGAATCGTGTTGGTCTCGAGGATGACGGGGCCATCCTCGCTCACGATAAAGTCGCTGCGCGAGATACCCAAGCAGCCGAGTGCCTTATGGGCAGCACAGGCGAGCTCCTGGGCGCGAGCGTAGTTCTCGGGTGAAATCTGTGCCGGAATTCGATGGATATCCGCGGGGTCCACATACTTCACGTCCAGGTCGTAGAACTCGCAGTCCTCGGGCTTACGGATCTCGACAATCGGCAGAGCACGCACATCATCCTCGCCGTATACGCCGACGGTGATCTCGGTACCCTCGATGCACTTCTCGACCAGCACTTTGTCGCCATACTTAAACGCCTTGGCGATTGCCGCGGGCAGCTCGGTGGGCTCATGGACCAGGGAAATGCCATAGCTGGAACCATTGACGGCCGGCTTCACAAAGCAGCGCGCGCCACAAACCTCGACAATGTGTTCGATATCGATCTCATCGCCCGACTCGATCGCCAAGCCGGGGGCAATGGGAATGCCCGCCTTGGCGTACAGGATCTTAGAGACCTCCTTGTCGGCACCGCAGGCGCTGGCAAGCACGCCCGAGGCCGTGTAGGGGATACCCAGGGTCTCCATGGCACCCTGCATGGCGCCATCCTCGCCGCCAGCACCGTGCATGGCGATAAACGCCACGTCAAAGCCACCGGTCGCCATGGTTACCATAAAATCATCGGCAGCTGTGTCGAGCAGCTCCACCGAAGTGTAGCCAGCCTCCTTCAAGGCCGCCACGACGTTCTTTCCCGAATTGAGCGAGATCTCGCGCTCAGCGGAATGACCGCCCGCCAAGACCGCTACGTGCATGTTCTCTAGGCTTTTACCCGGCATGGGCAGACTCCTCCTCTATAATTTCTGCAGCTGATACCATATTGTAGCGATACCCTCTACGTTTCCCCAAAATCGAAAGGCTTCCATGAATCCCAGGACTAAATCTCAGGACATTCGCGACTTGAGCCAAAACGATATTCGCGAGCTCGTGGCAGAACTCGGCCAGCCCGCTTTCCGCGCGAAGCAGCTCATCGAATGGGTCTTTGAGAAGAACGTTTGTTCGTTTGACGATATGACCAATCTTCCCAAGGCTTTCCGCGAGCAGCTTAAAGAGGCTTTTGCCTTTGACACGCCGACTGAGCTCACCAAGCAGGTATCCAAAGATGGCTCTCGCAAGTATCTGTTTGAGTACCACGACGGCATTTCCGTCGAGACCGTAGGCATGCCCCGTCGTAACAAGCTTTCTGTCTGCGTGTCCACCCAAGCCGGCTGCGGCATGGGCTGCGCTTTTTGCGCCACCGGCCTCAACGGCCTCAAGCGCTCGCTGACCGCCCAAGAGATCGTTGACCAGGTACTTCATGTATCCACTGACTTTGGCGAGCGTGCCACAAGCGTCGTTTTCATGGGTCAGGGCGAGCCCTTTGCTAACTATGACGAGGTTCTCAAGGCCCTCCGAATCCTCAACGACCCGGACGGCATCGGTATCGGTGCCCGTCACCTCACCGTCTCCACGAGCGGTGTTATTCCCGGTATTCGCAAATTTGCCGACATCCCCGAGCAGTTCACGCTTGCCGTTTCCCTGCATTCCGCCATCCAGTCGACGCGCAATAAGCTCATGCCCGGTGTTAAGAAGTACACGCTGCTCCGCCTTCACGAGGCGCTTCAGCTCTACACCGAGAAGACGGGCCGCCGCCCGACCTATGAGTATGCCATGATCGAAGGCGTCAACGATACGAACCCCGAAATGCAGGCGCTCTGCGATTTCTGCGAGGGAACGCTGTGTCACGTCAACCTGATCCAGCTTAACGACATCGAGGGCAGCCCGCTCAAACCGTCGCCGATTCATAAGGTCGAGGATCTTCAGCGCCGCCTTGAGTCTCGTGGCATCGAGACCACGATCCGTAATTCTCGCGGCAATGATATTGATGCCGCCTGCGGTCAGCTGAAGCAACGTTTCAAGGTCCAGAAGAACGCATAGGGGAGTCTGTACCCCATAACGTTTCATGTGAAACATCCGACAGCCCTGGTTGCAAACAATGTGACCAGGGCTGTTTCATTTGTATTCATTTAATTGGATTTGAATTACGTAAGCTTAGTTTAATAGCAAAAATGAGGGGCCCTTATCTCATGAATCAGACAAGGGCCCCATCAAAACAGGCAAGTAATTGTTAGGTACCTAATAACCAACATTTTCCCACTGATGGTTAACCCAGTCTTGGTTAATCTTGGGATTCTTAGTCACCTGAGCAGTGCGCATAGCGACATCTTCGGTCATCACATCCATTTTCTTCTTAGACGTATCGACAATATCCTGAGCTCCGCGCAGCAGTCGACCGCGCAGTTCATCATCTGTCGCAATCTTATAACCAGCAAAAGCACCAGCGACAACGGTGGTTGCAAACGCAATGACTGCGAGAACCTTACTCTTCATCCTGATCCTCCTGCCCAAATTGAATCATCTCGCCAAGGATACGGGAGAGCTCTTCTTCGTCTTTGAACTCGATTTCAATTTTGTTCTTGCCACGCGAGCTCTTCACACGAACATTCGTATTGAAAACTTGACGAAGAACTCGAGCGGCCTTTTTGAATGACTGAGGTGTTGCTGGCCTCGGAGTCCTTGGCGTATCTCCGGCAGAAAACAACGGAGCAAGATTTTCTGTCGCTCTAACGGAAAGACCTTCTGCAACAACCTTCTCAGCAAGTCGAATCCTGGCATCTTCATAGGGCACTGCAAGAATCGCTCTCGCATGGCCCGCAGTAAGCTTGCCCTCGAAAATCATCTGCTGTACGACCTCGGGCAGATCGAGGAGGCGCAGTGAGTTTGTAATTGCAGAGCGCGACTTACTCACTGCCTTTGATAACGCCTCCTGGGTCATACCGCTGGCATCGATGAGTTGACGATACCCTTTAGCTTCTTCAACTGGATTTAGATCAGAACGCTGAAGGTTTTCAATAAGAGCAAGAGCCAGCATTTCTTCATCATTAACATCTTTAATGATGACAGGCAGTTCCTCAAGACCAGCGAGCTTTGACGCCTGGTAACGACGCTCACCAGCGATGATCTCATAGCCGTTTCCATGCTTGCGAACCAAAAGCGGCTGCAAAACTCCATGTTCTTGGATTGACTCACTCAACTCGCGAAGTTCAGTTTCATTAAAGTGAATTCGCGGCTGATTAGGGTTGGGAACGATATCTTCAATAGGCAGTTTTATTTCAGATGCGGCATTTGAAGCCGATGCGGACGAGCCACCGGTCTCATACTCGGCCTCTGAGACCAAAGCGTTGAGTCCACGTCCCAACCCCCCACGCTTCTTTGCACTAGGCACGCTTGATCACCTCTTTTGCAAGGTTCATATACGCTTTTGCACCCTTATTTTGAGGCGCATAGGTAATTACCGGTTCTCCAAAAGAAGGAGCTTCGGAGATTTTAACCGTACGAGGAATCAGTGTCTTAAACGCCTTATCACCAAAGTACGATTGAACCTCCTCAACAACCTGATTCGACAGTGAAGTACGTGAGTCATACATGGTCATAAGCACGCCGTAAGTGTCTAAGCCCTTGTTCAGACGTGATTTGACCATCTTCATTGACTCAAGCAGCTTCGTAACTCCCTCGAGTGCGTAATACTCGCACTGGATCGGAATCAAAACGCTATCTGCTGCGGTCAAAGCGTTGATGGTAAGCAGGCCAAGTGAAGGGGGACAGTCAATGAAAATAAAATCGAACTCGTCCTGAATCGGCTCAAGCAAATCTTTAAGGCGAGTTTCACGAGCAATTGCGCTTACGAGCTCAATTTCGGCCCCTGCAAGCTGAATTGTAGCCGGAATAACGAATACCTTTTTGCAATTTGTATCAAGAACAAGCGACTCTGCCGGTTCATCATTCAACAATGCATCATAGATGCAGTGTTCAAGGTCCTCTTTTTCAATTCCAAATCCGCTGGTGCTATTTCCCTGTGGATCAAAATCAACAATCAGTGTCTTGCGACCTTGCTCACCCAGTGCTGCTGCAAGGTTTACAGCCGTCGTTGACTTACCGACGCCACCTTTTTGGTTGATGATTGCAATGATACGCGTGTCTTTTGCGCTCTTCGAACGCTTAACGTCGCGAAATCCCACGGTCCCTCCTGGTGTGTATTAAAGCTGTCAAACGGAGGATGTTTCACGTAAAACATTCCGATTCGATATCAACCGCCATGTTTCACGTGAAACACTGCAAGTTGTTACTATCCATTATGTTTCACGTGAAACATCTAGGCAAGCGGATTTTTCTTTGCCATGCCATTTGCACGAGGCAATGAAACGGATGCTGGATGGGTCTTTTTAAGAACAATGAACTCCCTGTGGCCCAAGCCCTCAGGCAAATCAATTGCGTCATTCAGAAGCAAGGTGAAGCCGCAGATCTTAGCTGCAGACATGCCGGAAGCAAGTTCCTCATCCGATGGATTGCCCTTAGTAATAACAAATAACCCTCCATCCTTGAGGTACGGAGCCGCATACTCAACAAGAATTGGTAGAGGGGCCAGTGCTCGGGCGGTTACGACAGAGAACTGCTTCTTATGGCTTCGAGCATATTCTTCAAGGCGATCATGAACTGCATGACTATTTTTCAATCCAAGAGCATGAACAAATGTATTGACAGCATCAACCTTCTTGCCAACAGAGTCAATATAAGTAGCTTTGCGATGCGTGGCTATCGTTAATGGAATACCAGGGAAGCCAGCACCTGTTCCCATATCGAGCAAAGCTCCCTCAGGAGCCCTATTGATATAAGGGAGCAAAACAAGTGAGTCCAGGATATGAAGTACCGCAGCATCTTCTACGTTAAGAATACGGGTGAGATTGGTTGTCTTATTCGTTTCCAGAACCAAATCCAAATGCTGAATACATTTCCTTAGCTCAGCATCAGTTACGCTCAAGGAACACTCTTTGCAATAGGAAGATAGACGATTCAGCATCTCGTCAGCCTGCTGATCCGTAAGTACAAACAACAGAAGATCCTTTCTGACAAAAATCAGTGTATCGAGAACTTTTGACAAAAAATGGGGACGTGGAAACCACGCCCCCTTAGCATAAGCTCGAGTAGATTATCGAGCAACAATCACCACATGGCGATCAGGGTCAGAACCCTCAGAATGGGTATCGACTGCGTCGTTGCCACGAAGTGCAATATGAACCAGTCGGCGCTCATAGGCATTCATAGGCGGAAGCGAAACACTCTTTTGAGTACGGACGGCACGCTCGGCGGCAGACTGAGCCATAGAGGCAACCTTGTCCTGACGACGGCTCTTGTAGCCCTCAACGTCAACCACAACCGGATACCTAAAGCCAAGCTTGCGGCTCACCAGCAAAGAGAACATGACCTGAAGGGCATCAAGGGTACGACCATGACGGCCGATGAGAACAGCAAGATCAGGAGCCGTAACATCCAAAATCAGCTCACCCTCGTCACCCTCGTACTCATCGATAGGAGAGTTGGCGGCATCGAAGTGCGAAAGGATGGAACGCAGGATGGAAATCGCAACATCGGCAATGGTGTCGAGCTCCTCATCGGTCAGCTCTTCACCGGCCTTGTAGCGCTGTGCAATCTCGGGATAATCGCCCGCAATCTGCGGGGCAACCTCCTCAAGCATATCCTCGATGATCTCTTCAGACATAACGTACTCCAAAGGTTAGGTACCTAAATAAGATTGATATCCCGACTAATTCTTCTTGTGCGGACGCGGCTTCTTCTCGCGACGGGTAACCTCGACCTGCAGCGGGGCGTTCTTAAGACGCTCTTCCTCTTCGGCCTTAGCCTTGTCGATAACCTTCTGCGTCACGAAGATCTGCTGAGCTACTTGCCAGATATAGGACACATCGTAGTACAGTAAAACGCCAACGGGCAGGCTCCAACCCATCCAAAGCATCATGACGGTCATGACAACAGCCATCATGCGCATGCTCTGCGCCTGCTGGCCGGTCTGGTTGCGCGACATGTAGAGTTGCGGAATCAGAGTCAGGACGGCAAAGAGAATCAGGCAGATCAACGCGGGCAGTGCAACCATAAAGCCATCGGCAAACGAGGCGCTCGGCGTGGTGGTAAGGTCAGGCAGGATGTTGAAGAAAGAGAACGTACCGACACTAAAGTAGTCCGGCAGGTTACGCAGTAGCGTATATAGAGCGAACAGGACAGGCATCTGGATCAACAGCGGCAGACAACCAGCCATGGGGTTGAACTTGTTCTCGCTGTAGAACTTCTGCATCTCCTCGGCCTGACGCTGGGGGTCGTCGGCGTAGCGCTCCTGGATCTCGAGCATCTTGGGCTGCAGCACCTGCATGCGAGCCGTCGACTTGGTCGACTTGAGCATAAGCGGCGTCAGCAGCAGACGGATGATGACCACCAGGATGATGATGGACAGGCCCCAGTCGACCGCAAAGGTCTGGATGAGCTTGAGCAGCTCAAAAAGGATGTTAACGATCCAATCCCACATGTAAGTTTTCCTCCGATAGCGAGTGCCCGCTAAGGCACAGGGTCATAACCGCCGACGTGCAGGGGATTGCAGCGAGCGATGCGCCTCACGGCAAGCCAGCAGCCTCTCAAAACACCGTACTTCTCAATCGCCTGGATAGCGTATTGCGAGCACGTTGGGTAATAAATGCAGGCGTCAGGTAACAAGGGCGAAATAACCTGTTGATATATGCGAATAGGAGCGATGGCAACACGTCGCAAAACGTGATTGCTCATCGCTCCTCCCCGGCAACACCGGCGCGTTTCATAAGCGAACGCAACGCCTTGTCCATCTCCCGCGGCGAGGAAACCCTCGTCTTGGGAGTCGCGAACAAGATGATGTCATAACCCGCAACGGGAAATCCGCAGCTGCGGGCGGCCTCGCGCATCACACGCTTAGAACGGTTGCGCACGACTGCACAACCGAGCCGTTTAGCACCAACGAAGGCGACCCTTCCGGAGTCGCCTTCGCCAACCGATTCACATATGGTCATTCGAATCAGAGGGTGATTGAAACGCCGCCCCTGACTGAACACATGCTCGAAATCTTGCCGAGACTTAATAGTCTTCATGCGAGATGTGTGTATCGCTGCTAGACAGTGAGACGCTTGCGGCCCTTGGCGCGACGACGGGCGAGCACGGCACGACCACCCTTAGTGGCCATACGGGCACGGAAGCCATGGGTCTTGGCACGCTTACGCTTATTAGGCTGATACGTACGCTTCATCTTAAGTTCCTCCTGCTGCATTTCGAGTGTCCGCGGGGCGCGGACGCAGATATAGACACGTGAGCTTGAAGATTGTAGGGAAATCAATGTTCAAATGTCAAGAAATCAAAGGTAAAAGGTTGCAAAGAGTACACGGTTCCCCCATAAGAAGAACCGGCATTTGAGGCAGCAGGCAACTTTTCACGAAATTTCATCGAGTTTTCAACAGGTCGTGTTGGAAATGTTGAGAACTTTTCGTCCGTTTTCCACAGTTTTCAACAGGTTTTGAAAACTTGTCGAAAGATGAGAAACATTGCGCGGTGAGCTACTATTTGTTCAAAACCTTTTGAAAGATTGCGAGCGGCATGTCTGACGACTTCTACACCATGGTCGATTCCGGTGATCCGGCACCCGACAACGAGCACATCACCGGCGTGCGCGAAAAACGCAACGAGGGTGAGCAGGTCACCGCACAAGCACCAAAGGCCATGTATGCAGCGCGTATCGCGGTCTACGATGACATGCTGTCGACACCGCGTGTCATCGTCATCGATCCGCAAGACGTCCGTACTTACTTGGAAGAGACAACCAACACCGTCTACCGGTGCATGAAAGAGCAGGGTGGACGTATCTCGCTGATGGTTATCCGCGAGATTGTCGAAAACTTTATCCACGCGCATTTTGCAGAGCCCATCATCTCGATTCTCGACGGTGGCGATACCATCCGCTTTGCCGATCAGGGTCCGGGCATCGACGACAAAGAGCGTGCCTTCGATTTTGGCGTAACCAGCGCAAACAGCAAGATGAAACGGTATATCCGCGGTACCGGCGCCGGGTTTCCCATGGTACAGGAGTACTTGGAAAACGCCGGCGGCGCCGTCTCCATCGAGGACAACATGGGCAACGGCACCGTCGTGACGGTAAGTCTGAACCCCAAGCGCGTGCAGGAAATCGAGCGTGCTGGCGGGCGCGGGGCAGCCGTGCGACCCGAAGCAGAGCAGCAGGCATATCCCATGCCGGGCGCCTTCACGCAGCAACCCGCAGCGATGCAACAGGTGCAACAGCAAATGGTGCCCGGGCAGCAGTCTGGCATGGCCCCCATGCAAGAGCCGCAGGCACCCTCGGGCGCGATTCCCCAGAACATACCCGATACCAAGCCGTCGATGGGCCAGGATGTGGGAACCCTGCAGCAGATGGTGGGCGCATCGGCTGCACAGCAGATGTCCTATCAACCGAACCAGCAAGGGTATCCGACTCAATACGCGCCGCAACCGGGATATGCGCAGGCATACCCCCAGCAATACCCGCTGGGATACCAGCAGCCGTACCAACAAATGCCCCAGGCGCAATACAACCCATGGGCCCAGCAGATACCTCCGCAGCCTTACCAACAGTGGCCGCAAAGTTTTCAACAGCAGCCGCTACCCATGCAGAGTTCTCAACAACCAGCAGCTCAAATGATGTATCCTAATGCGGCGAATCAATATGCACAGCCGCAGCAAAACGTATTTGTGAGCGAGCGCGGCGAAGCGGCGCTGGGCTATCTGGCTCAAAACCAGGAGTGTGGCGCAACCGACCTGGCACGAGCGTTTGGAAACTCGGCGCCCACGTGGTCGCGAACGCTCAACGACTTGGCACAGGCCGGATTGGTCATCAAACATGGCCAGAAATATCATCTGACCGAAATAGGCAGCGCTCGCGTGCGAGCCCAAAGTTAAGGGACGGGAGATACAGTGGACGAGGAAGCAAGCATCATCCTGGGAGATGCCATCGCCTTTTGCCAGCGCGACGGCCAAGATGCACGCCTCATCAATATGCTGGGACAATCGCGCGCTGTGAGTTTAACCGAGGACGCTCTGACGATCGAGGCCCCTTCACGCTTTGCCATCGCTCAGCTCAAAAAGCATCAGCCGACCATCGAGGCGTACCTAGAAGAGATCGCCTTTGCACCGATTGCACTCAACATCGTGGCGCCGCAAGGCGCCTCGGCAAATACGGCCCCGATCATTCACCCGGTAGCGACCGCCACCGCAGCGGCAACGGCGGCGCCCGAGCCTCGACGCGACGATGTTTCCCGTGAAACCATGGCAACGCTGCCGACCGCTTCGGTCACACCGGCGGTAGAGCCAGCCCCCTCACCCATCCCGACCGCCACGCATATGCCCGTCACGCATGAGGCGACACCCGGCGAGGAATCGGGCATTGCAATCAAAAACACGTTGTCCGCCGACGATTTCCGCCGCATGATGACCCAAATGAATGGCAGGCCACCAGCGAAAAGCGCAAGTTCGACCGCAGCACCGGCAGCGCCTTCGGCGGCGGCCACGGCGGCAGTCGAGAAAAACGCTGACGGGGCACCCCTCGCAGCGAATTCGAAATTCACGTTTGAAAACTTCGTCTTCGGACCGGAGAACAGCCTTGCCTACCGATCGGCGCTCAAATTCGCCATGCTTGCAGACACGCCCGGTACCTGCACGTCGCTGTTCATCTACGGCAAATCGGGCCTGGGTAAGACGCACCTGCTGCTCGCTATCAAAAATGAGCTGGCAGAGAAATCCCCCGAGATCAAGGTGAAGTACGCCAATTCGCAGGCATATCTGGACGACTTGATGACGGAATTCGACCGCCAAAAGAAGAGCAACGCCCCCATTATGCAGGCGTACCACGGCGTCGACGTGCTTATCATCGATGATATCCAGAACATCATCGGCAAGCGCGCGAGCGTGGATTACTTCTTCCAGTTGATGGACGAATTTATCCGTAACAACAAGAAGGTCGTGATCGCCGCCGACCGCGCTCCCAAGGACCTTAATATGGATGAGCGCCTGACCAGTCGCTTTAATGCCGGCCTGCTGTGCCTGGTGGCGGAGCCCAGCTACGAGATGAAGTATAAGATCTTGCAGCGGTATTACGAGAACACGATCGCCACCGCACCCGAGGCGGGCAACGACTCGCTGCTGGCGGCCTACGGGGGCGGCGGCGGACATCTGACCGACGCGCACTTTAAACACATGGCCGAGGTCTCGGGCACCAACATTCGCGAGCTCGAGAGCTTTTGCGAGCGTTGTGCCGGCGAAGCGGGCGATCGCGAGCGCGAGGGCGGGGAGCTCACCTTTGACGACATCGACGCCATCGCCAACCAGTACTTCGACACATCGGCCAAGAAGATCAATGTGCAGACGGTCCAGTCCGTCATCGAGGAGCAATACGGTGTGACGCACGAGGAACTCATCGGGCCTCGACGCAACGCCAATATCGCCAAGGCGCGCCATATCGCTATCTACCTGGCGATCGAGATGTGCGAGATGACGACGACGGCCGTGGGCGCCGAGTTTGGCAACCGCAACCACTCGACCGTCAGCACGAGCTATAAAAAGGTTCAGAAGATGATTCAGGAAGACCGGACGGTTACCGAAGACCTCAAGTCGCTGCGCGATAAAATTACACTGCGCTCGTAGGTAAATGGACACACCTGTTGAAAACTTGTCGAAACGGCGGTTATAAGGTGTCAAAAACTCGAGCCGGGGTGAGGAGAAGTTTTGCGCAGGTTTTGAACGTGGAAAACATGCCCGGTTGCACACAGGTTCCTGTCGATTCTCTTTTTAGGGCTGACCTGCACTTTTAGGAGTAATCAACAGTTTCGTCAGTACTATTACTATTATTAAGATATTTATATCTATAGAAAGGTATTAAAAGATGAAGTTCACCGTCAGCCAGAGCTCGCTTACGCAAGCCATCGGCGTCGTTATGAAAGGCGTCGCTTCGGCATCCACCCTTCCCATTCTGTCGGGCGTGCTCGTTAAGGCACAAGACGGCATCTTGGAATTCCAGACCTCCAACTACACCATCTCGATTCGTCACCGCATCGCGGCGCATGTCGAAGAGGAGGGCGAGATGGTGATTCCCTGCAAGATGCTCTCCAACATCACCAAGACCCTTCCCGATGCCCCGGTCACCTTTGAGCTGTCCGAGCGTCAGGTTTTGATTGGCTGCGAGAAGAGCTCTTTCCGCCTCAACACGCTCGATGCCAACGACTTTCCCGAGTTCCCGGCATACGCCATCGAGAGCGCCGTCGAGCTGCCGATCAATATCCTGTCCGAAATGGTAAGTCGCGTATGGCGCGTCACCTCGACTGACAAGGCCCGTCCCATCCTGGGAGGCGTGCACATGAAGGTCGAGAACAACACCGTGCGCCTGGTCGCGACCGACTCCTTCCGTCTGGCCGTATGTGACACTCAGGTCGAGACCTCGACGCTCGAGGGCTCTTTTGAGCTCAATGTGCCTGCCGACGCCTTCAACGACGCGCTGAACATCATGGCCAGCCAGGCGACCATCATGATCGGCGCCACCGACACCCAGGTTGTCTTTGAGTCCGGCAACACCACCTACGTGTCGCGCCGCATCGAGGGCGTGTATCCCAATTACAAGCAGCTCATCCCCGATTCGTGCGTGACGAGCGTCAAGATCGACGTCGCCGCCTTTAACGCCGCCCTTAAGCGTGTGGCCGTTATCGCGAGCGCCAACCCTGCCGTCAAGTTCGAGATCGATGTCGAGAACGGCCAGATGGGCCTGTCCTCCATTTCCAATGACCAGGACCTCGCTCAGGAGACGATCGATGTTGAGGCCGAAGGCGAGTCGGGCACCATCGCCTTCAACTACCACTACATCTTTGGCTGCCTCAATGCCCTGTCCAAGGAGAAGGAGATCACGCTGGAGCTCAAGAGCTATTCGCAGGCTGGCATCTTCAAGTCCTACGACAAGATCAACTACCTGTACCTGGTCATGCCGGTGCGCATCTAGCACTGCCCATGACCATGTACGCACGCGATCTTTCCGTTGCGCGCTATCGCAGCTTCGACAGTTACCGTCTTGCCCTGAGCGACGGTGTGACCGTGCTCGCGGGCCCCAACGCGGCGGGAAAGACCAACCTCATAGAGGCGCTGCAGCTGCTGACGAGTGGCGCCTCGTTTAGGCATCCGACCGCAGCAGAGCTCGTGCGCGACGGCGCGGGCTCATGCAAGGTCGAGTTGAGGCTCGAAGGTGATGGGCGCGTACTGGACATGGGGCTGAGCGTGGAAGACGGCAAGCGTTCGTTTAGCCGCAACGGCAAGCGCTGCGCTGCGTCCGGCGTGCGCGGGGTGCTGCCGAGCGTTCTGTTTTGCCCGGACCACCTGGATATGGTCAAGCGGGGTGCCATCGAGCGCCGTACCGCACTTGATGACTTTGGCGTTCAGCTGAGCGCGCGCTATGCCGATTTGGCTAGTGCCTACGGGCGCTGCGTGAGCCAGCGCAATGCCCTGCTCAAGGAGACCTGGTGCTGCTGCGAGATGCTCGCCGCCTGGAACGAATCGCTCGCCCGCGCCGGTTCGGCCCTGCTCGTGCATCGTCTAGCCCTGCTCGACCGGCTGTCGGGCCATGTGTGCGACGCTTATGGCCGCGTGGCATCTGGCGAGCCCGCCGGTGTGTCCTATGTGTCCACGCTTGGCGACCTGCCTCGCACCGAGGATCGCGACGAGCTCAGGAGCTGGGCGTATGAGCACATGCTCTCGGCGCTCGATGAGCGCGCCGGCGAGGAGATCCGCCGCGGCGTGACGCTCGTGGGTCCGCATCGCGACGAGATTGAGTTTTCCGTCGCGGGTCGATCGGCCCGTTCATTTGCCAGCCAGGGCCAGCAGCGAACGCTGGTGCTTGCCTGGAAGGTGGCAGAAGTGGCCGTGGCGCGCGATATCCTGGGCACCGCGCCGCTGCTGCTTCTGGACGACGTGATGAGCGAGCTCGACGCCGGGCGGCGAGGCGCTTTTCTGCAGCTGATCGGTGATGATATCCAGACAGTCATAACCACCACCAATCTGGGGTATTTTACCGATGATCTGCTTGATCGAGCCAAGGTGGTGAGCATGGGTGAGACGCGCTAATTACGAGCGCGCGAACGGAACGGTTGCCTTCGGCGGCTTTTTGGATGCCGAGCGTCAGCGCGTCCTGGCGGCCGCGACACCTGAGCGCCGCGCGCAAATGGAGGCTGCAGAGGAATCTCGTGCGGTCTATCGCGCCTGGAATACAGTGTGCTCGGGCACGCGCGAGGGACGCCATGTGACGGGCCTGCGCTACCTGCCCGAGTCCAACGAGCTGCTGGTGTACCTCGATTCGCCCTCATGGACGCAGGAGATGACACTTTTGCGCGAGATTATCCGCGCGCGCATGGAACGTGCCGGTGCGCACGTCGACGGCCTGGTGTTCAAGACGACCGCCCCCGGCCACACCCCGCCCGCTGCCAAGGAGCACCTGCGCCCGGCCCTGGCCGAGCGTCCGCCGGCTCCGCATGCCGACCTAAGCGATGCCGAGCGTGCCGAGATCGAGCGCCAAGTGGCACCTATCGAGGACCAAAAACTGCGCGAGGCCCTCGAGAACGCCATGAGAGCCAGTGCCGAGTGGGCCAAGGGCGTGCAGAGCAAAAAAGAGCCTTAAATCGCATCTGGTGGCCTTGTAGAGCCAAATACCCTCGTTCCCGAGGGTATTTTTTACGATAAACTAGTAAGGCTGTACACATTTTCTTAACTGAAGGAGGACGTGTGGCAAACGAAAACGATTACGATGGCGGCGAGATTAAGATTCTCGAAGGTCTCGAGGCCGTTCGTAAGCGCCCGGGCATGTACATTGGCTCGACGAGCGCCAGCGGTCTTCATCACCTGGTGTGGGAGATCGTTGACAACTCCGTCGACGAGGCCATGGCCGGTTTCTGCACCGAGATTCAGGTGACGGTCCACGCCGACAACTCCATCACGGTCGTCGACAACGGGCGCGGCATCCCCGTCGACGAGCATCCTATCAAAAAGATCCCGACGCTCGAGGTCGTCATGACGATCCTGCACGCCGGCGGTAAGTTCGATAACTCGGCCTACAAGGTCTCGGGCGGCCTGCACGGCGTGGGAATCTCCGTCGTCAACGCCCTGTCCAAGCGTGTGGTCGTACAGGTATGCCGCGACGGCAACATCTACGAGATGGAATTCTCGCGCGGCAAGACCGTCAAGAAGATGGAGGTCGTGGGCACTTCGGAGACGACGGGTACCACTGTCAGCTTCTGGCCCGACGACGAGATCTTCGAGACCTGCATCTACGATTTCGACACGCTGCACAACCGTCTGCAGGAGACGGCATTCCTCAACAAGAACCTCAAGATCGTGCTGACCGACGAGCGCGAGGCGACTCCCCATGTGGAGGAGTTTTGCTATGCCGGCGGCATCATCGACTTCGTCAAGTTCCTCAACGAGGGCAAGGATGTCCCCGAGGCCTTTAAGGACCCCATCTATATTGAGGGCAAATCGGATCCGGATGCGCCCGTGACCAAGATGGGCGAGGTCGAGGTGTCCTTGCAGTGGAATAGCGGCTACGGCGAGAACGTCATGTCGTTTGCCAACGACATCTACACCCCCGAGGGCGGCATGCACCTGGAAGGCTTCCGTACCGCACTCACCCGCGTGATTAACGATTACGCGCGCAAACAGAACCTGCTCAAGGAAAAAGACGCCAACCTCACCGGCGACGATGTGCGCGAGGGCCTTTCGGCCGTTATCTCGGTCAAACTGCCCGATCCGCAGTTTGAGGGCCAGACCAAGGCCAAACTCGGCAGCTCCTATATGCGCGCGCTGACGCTCAAGATCGTGACCGACGGCCTTGCCGATTACCTCGAGGAGCATCCCAAGCCCGCTCGCGAGATCGTCAAGAAGGCCCAACAGGCCTGCAAGGCGCGCAACGCCGCCCGCAAGGCGCGCGAGGCGACCCGCCGCAAGAGCCTGCTCGAGACGGCGTCGCTGCCCGGCAAGCTCGCCGACTGTTCGGTGCGTGACGCCGAGTTGACTGAGCTCTTTATCGTAGAGGGCGACTCGGCAGGCGGCTCGGCCAAGGACGGCCGCCGCCGAGACATCCAGGCGATTCTGCCCCTGCGCGGCAAGATTTTGAACGTCGAGCGCGTGGGTGACCACCGCGCGTTCTCGAGCGACACCATTCAATCGCTTATCACCGCGATCGGCTGCGGCGTCACGACGAGCGCCGGTGACGGTGGCGACTTCGACATTACCAAGGCGCGCTACCACAAGATCATCATCATGACCGATGCAGACGTCGACGGTGCGCATATCCGCATCCTGCTGCTGACGTTCTTCTACAAGTACATGCGCCCGTTGATTGATGCCGGCTACATTTACGTCGCTTGCCCGCCCATCTTTGGCATTAAGGTACGCAACAAGATTCACTACGTGTATCCCAACGGCCGCCAGCCCGAAGACGAGATCCTGCGCGACACCATCCAGAGCTTGGGACTGAACCCCGACGACAACGACGAGGACGGCAAGGCCAGGGACGGCAAGATCACCAAGAAGCGCAAGGGCTACACCGTCCAGCGCTACAAGGGCCTGGGCGAGATGGACCCCAAGCAGCTTGCCTCGACGACGATGGACCCCAAGACCCGCATTCTGCAGCGCGTGTCGATCGAGGACGCCGTGGTGGCGGACCGCGCCGTGCGCGAACTGATGGGGTCCGAGGTCGGCTATCGCCGCGAGTACATCGAGAAGCATGCACATGATGCACGCTTCTTAGATGCCTAACCTGTTCGGCTTTCCCAGCCACCGCACCTTCGCCCTCAATCCTCTTTCGGGCGAATCTGCGGCGCCTGGGAAACCTAGGAGGGTTATCCGGCATTCCCGGTAATCCGTCTCCGTGGTAGGGAACTAATGGACCACGCAAACCATGAGGAGGTAACGTGGCAGACGATATCAACAATAACGAGGGTATGGACGAGGCCGGCGACGCCGGCATGCCCGACGATCTGAAGCGCCTGCTCGCCCGCGCCGAGCAGGGTGAGGATGGCAACCCGGATTCCTACAACCCCGACGCCGAGGACGCAGAAGAGGATGACGACGCCGAGCTCGAGGAGAGCTTTGGCGAAGTCGACCGTGGTGCCTCGGCCGGCGAGGATATCAACGGCGGCCAGCTCCAGATTTCGGAGTTTGGCCGCGAGATGAAGCAGTCGTTCATCGAGTACTCGATGTCGGTCATCACGGCGCGAGCCCTGCCGGACGTGCGCGATGGCTTAAAGCCGGTGCACCGCCGCATCCTGTACGCAATGAACGAGAGCGGCATCTACCCCAACCGTCCGCACAAGAAGTCGGCCTGGACGGTCGGCGAAGTTATCGGTAAGTACCATCCGCACGGCGACTTCGCGGTCTATGAGGCCATGGTCCGCCTGGCACAGTGGTTCTCCATGCGCACGCCGCTCATTGACGGTCACGGCAACTTCGGCAACATCGACGGCGACGGCGCCGCCGCCATGCGTTACACCGAGAGCCGCCTGGCAAAGCCCGCCATGGAGCTCCTGCGTGACCTGCAGAAAGACACTGTCGACTGGCAGCCCAACTACGACGAATCGCTCGCCGAGCCCCAGGCGCTGCCCGCGCGCTTCCCCAACCTGCTGGTCAACGGCAGCCAGGGCATCGCCGTCGGCATGGCCACCAACATCGCCCCGCACAACCTCACCGAGGCGATCGAGGCCACCTGCTACCTGATCGACAACCCCGACGCCACCGTCGACGAGCTCATGCAGATCATGCCCGGTCCGGACTTCCCCACCGGTGCCATCATCATGGGCAGTGCCGGCATCAAGCAGAGCTACGAGACCGGCCGCGGCTCCATCACCGTGCGCGCCAAGGCTCATGTGGAGTCCACCAAGACCGGCCGTAGCCGCCTGGTCTTTACCGAGATTCCCTATATGGTCAACAAGGGCACCCTGCAGGAGAAGATCGCCCAGCTCGTCAACGACAAGCGCATCGAGGGCATCTCGGATATGCGCGATGAGTCCAACCAGAAGGGTATCCGTCTGGTCATCGAACTCAAGAAGGGCGTCATCCCGCAGGTCGTGCTCAACAACCTGTACAAGTACACCTCGCTGCAGACGACCTTCGGCGCCAACAACCTGGCGCTTGTCAACGGCGTCCCCAAATGCCTGAGCCTGCGCGAGATGCTGCAGCACTACATCGACCACCAGGTCGACGTCGTCACCCGCCGCACCCGCTTTGACCTCAAGAAGGCCCAGGCGCGTGCCCATATCCTCGAGGGCTACCTGATGGCTCTCGACCATATTGATGAGGTCATCAGCATCATCCGCTCCTCGCAGACCGACTCCGAGGCCAGCAGGCGCCTGATCGAGCGCTTTGGCTTTACGCCCGAGCAGACCACGGCCATCCTCGAGATGAAGCTGCGCCGCCTGACCGGCCTGGAGCGCGACAAGATTCAGGAAGAGCTGGACGGCTTGCGCCGCGCCATCGCCTACTACGAGGACTTGTTGGCGCACGAGGAGAAAATCCTGGGCGTCATCAAGGAAGAGATGCGCGAGATTTCCAAGAAGTTCGGCGACAAGCGCCGCACTGAGATCAGCCATGTCGAGAAGGACCTGGATGTCGAAGATTTGATTGCCGACGAGGACATGGTCGTGACCATCACCCACACCGGCTACGTCAAGCGCATCCCGGTGGCCGCCTACCGCGCCCAAAAGCGCGGCGGCAAGGGCGTGTCGGGCGTTAATCTCAAAGAGGACGACGTTATCGACGAGATGTTTATCGCGTCCACGCACGAGTACGTGCTGTTCTTCTCGAGCAAGGGTAAAGTCTATCGCCTGAAGGTGCATGAGCTGCCGGTCGGCACGCGCCAGGCGCGCGGCACCGCGATCGTCAACCTGCTGCCGTTCGAGGAGGGCGAGAAGATCGCGAGCGTCATCAGCTGCCGCGAGTTCCCCGCCGACGAGTACCTGATGTTTGCCACCAAGAGCGGCATGGTCAAGAAGACCGTGATGAGCGCCTACGACCGTAGCCGCCGCGACGGCCTGATCGCCATCAACCTGAGGGACGACGACGCGCTGCTCGCTGTACGTCGCGTGCGCGAGGGCGACAAGATCATCATGGCCACCACCGCGGGCAAGGCGATTATGTTCCCCGAGGACCAGGTGCGCGCCACCGGTCGCGATACCAGCGGCGTCCGCGGCATTGGCATGAAGGAAGGCATGAGCGTTCTTGGTATGGAGATTACCAACGGTAACGGCGACCTGTTCGTCATTACCGAACGCGGCTACGGCAAACGCACGCCGGTCTCGGATTACCCGGAGCAGAACCGCGGCGGTCAGGGTGTCTACACCATCCAGATGACCGAGCGCAAGGGCAACCTCGCAGCCATGAAGACGGTGGGTCCGCAGCATGAGCTGTTCATCGTGACGGAGGGCGCGACGGTCATTCGCGTCAAGACCGACGAGATCAGCCAAACCGGGCGAGCCACCCAGGGTGTCAAGATGATGACCGTCGACGATAACGACCGCGTATGCGCCGTCGCCCGCATGACGGCCGCCAAGGAAAAGCTCGAAGGCGAAGGCGCCGAGGCCGCAGCCGACGCCGAAGAGGCCCCAGTCGACCTAGGCGACGGCAACGACATGCCAGAGGATCTCCTCGACGAATAAGAGGCCCTAGCCGGTAAAAATCATCAGACCCCATATATCGGCGGTCGGCGCACCTGCGCGCCGACCGCTTTTTTGAAAATCTTTGAACCCCACGTCTGCCCCGGCTGCTCGGCGGCATGCGAAGTCGATCGCGAGTTCCGCACGAGCCGGAGAGCACTTAATGTGCTCTCCGTGCGAGCAGGACTGTCCGAGCAGGCGACTTCGCATGCCGCCGAGCAGCCGGGGCAGACACCCCACCCAAAGTTTTTCAAAAAAGTTGTTGACGCGCGCGTAACGACTCGTCTAATATATCCCTTGCGCGATGGACCTGTAGCTCAGTTGGTTAGAGCGTCCGGCTGATAACCGGGAGGTCACAAGTTCGAATCTTGTCAGGTCCACCATCAAAACATGAAGAGCCCCGGGGCATTGCCTCGGGGCTTTTTTCTTATCCAACAAAGTAGTCAAAATAGCCCCGTCCCAAATTAACTACTTTGATTTTGTGTGCTGGGCGAAAGATTGGGTAGTATAGCTATTCAATGCGGCGACCCTGCCGTGTGTTAACCGCTACGTACCGGAGGTGTTCCATGGTTCGTGTCGACATAGAGACCATCGTCATGGCCGCCGGTCCCGTGCCATCGCTTATCGTGCTTCGCGAACGCTGCGGCAAGTCGGATTCGACGGCACCCCTGCGTTCACTTTCCATTCAGACCGGCTCGTTTGAGGCCGCGGCCATTAGCCGTGGCATCGATAGCGGCCGCGCTGAGCGCCCGATAACGCATGACCTGCTGCTCGACACCGTCGATGCCCTGGGCGCCAAGCTCGAGCGCATCGAGATCGTTCGTGCCGAGCCGCCAGTGTTCTATGCGACGATTGTCGTGCTGGTCGATGGTGACGAGCGCAAGGTTGACGCCCGCCCCAGTGACGCCATTGCCCTTGCCGTGCGCAGCAATGCCCCCATGTTTGTGGAGGACGACATCATGAATCGTCTGGGTACCGTTTCTGCCCATGTCGAGGAAGTTGACGACGAGCAGGAGTTCGAGAAGTTCGACGAGTTCGTCCATACGCTCTCCCCCGATGATTTCTAAATGTCTGGCACGCGAGCGGAGAGGTCGCTGATGGGTACCCGCGTATCGGCTGAAGCGGCCGCCATCGCGCGCGAAGCCCAGATGCGCTCGGAGGCATCCGAGGCGGCTCGTATCGCCTATGTGATGCAGGCCCGCACGCTTCGCGAGCGCCGCGGCTCCTATATCAAGATGGTTATCATCTCCGCCCTTGTCGCGGTAATCTGTTCTCGTCTTCGTGGTACAGTTGGTGCGCTTGGGTTTTCGATTTCAACAGGCTTGGTAATCTGGGGCGTGGTCGATGCGGTAATGCTGACCAACCAGATCAAGGTGCTCGCCAAGCGCGCGATGGATATGATGCGCGTCCGCGACGCTGCCGCCAAGATCGCTGCCGAGGCACAAGAACTGTAACGACGCCGGATTCGATGGGAAGGTCTAAAGATGGCACAGGATATGCAGAGCGCCGGCAACGTCTCCGCCGAGCTCGACGCCATGGTGTGTGACCTGATTGGTGCGTTCTTGGACGACCTTGCCGCCGGCGAGAATCCGGGCGTAGTTGTGGCGATCGAGGACGCTGCTTCCAACCGCTATCTGGCGGCACTCGACGAGGACGGCGAAGAGGCATGCCTGGAGGCTGCCACCAACTTTATCTCCGAGCACAAGATGGGCCTTAAGGACGAGGGCCTAGGCCGTATCTCTCGCTATGCCATCGGCTATACCGGCTGTGTTGAGATTGACGGCGGCTATCACGACGCTCTGCTCGTGAGCTTCTTTGAGACCACGCTCGAGAGCGGCTTTTCGGCATATGTGCTGTATGAGGGCATGGGTGCCGGCGATGGTTTTATGTGGAGCGACCCTGAACCTGCAGGTGAGGAAACCCCTCTCATCTAAAATCGCTAAAATAAACGAGTTTTCGGTAAAAGGCTCAATATTCCCGCTGAGCGTTGTATTGCTGGGCGGGTCGCATACGCGTGCCGTTTGTATATGGATAGAAGATAGGGGAACTACATGCGCGTAGACAATCTGAGGAACATCGCCATCATCGCCCACGTTGACCACGGCAAGACGACGATGGTCGATAAGCTCCTGCGTGCCACGGACGCCTTCCGTGCCAACCAGCAGGTCGAGGACCGCGTCCTGGATTCCAACGACCAGGAGCGCGAGCGCGGCATTACGATTCTCGCCAAGAACATCTCTATCGAGTACAAGGACGTCAAGATCAACGTCATCGACACCCCGGGCCACGCCGACTTTGGCGGCGAGGTCGAGCGCGTGCTGCGTATGGCCGACGGCGCCCTGCTGCTGGTCGACGCCTTTGAGGGCCCCATGCCCCAGACCCGCTTCGTGCTGCGTCACGCTATCGACACCGGCCTTAAGATCATGATCGTCATCAACAAGATCGATCGTCCGGGCGCCAACCCCGAGAAGGCCTACAACGACTGTCTGGACCTCATGGCCGACCTGGGCGCCACCGACGACCAGCTTGAGTTCGCCATGGAGCACGTGGTCTACGCCAGCGCCATGAATGGCTTTGCCCGCCTTGACCCCAACGACGGCAACATGGACATGTATCCGCTGCTCGATATGATTATCGACGACATGCCCGCGCCCGAGGTTGACGAGAACGCCCCGCTGGCCATGCAGTGCGTGACCATCGACCACTCCAACTTCGTTGGCCGCATCGGTATCGGTCGCGTGTACTCCGGCACCATTCACCAGGGCGATCAGATTCTGGTCGTCAAGAACGACGGCTCCAGCGCCACCGCTACCGTCAAGCAGCTCTTTACCTTCGACTACCTGGGCCGCACCGAGTGCCAGGAAGTCGGCGCCGGCGATATTGCCGCCGTCGTGGGTATTGAGCGCACCGATATCGGCGATGTTTACACCGATCCCGAGAACCCCGTCGAGCTCGAGCCCATCGAGATCGACCCGCCGACCCTGTCCATCGTCTTTGAGGCTTCGACCTCCCCGCTCGTCGGCCGTGACGGCGACATCGTGGGCGCCCGTCAGCTCAAGGAGCGCCTGTTCAACGAGGCCGAGAACAACGTGACCATGAAGATCGAGGAGCTCGAGGACAAGAGCGGCGTCGAGGTCTCTGGCCGCGGCATTCTGCACCTGTCCGTTCTGATGGAGTCCATGCGCCGCGAGGGCTTTGAGTTCCAGGTCGGCCGTCCCCGCGTTCTGTTTAAGAAGGACGAGAACGGTAACAAGCTGGAGCCTGTCGAGCAGGCTGTTGTCGAGTGCCCGGACGAGTACTCGGGCAAGGTCGTTGAGGTCTTCGGTACCTCCGGTGGCATCATGACGAGCATGGATACCTCGGGCATCGTGACGCACCTTGAGTTCAAGATCCCGACGCGCGGCATCATGGGTCTTAAGAACCGCATTATGAACGTCACCCACGGCGAGGGCGTGTTCTACCACACCTTCCTGGAGTACGGTCCCTACGCCGGCGAGATCGGCAACCGTCAGAACGGCGCTATGATCTCCATGACCACCGAGAAGGCCGTTGCCTACGCCCTGGGTACGCTGCAGGAGCGCGGGCAGCTGTTCGTTGAGCCGGGCACCGAGTGCTACGAGGGCATGATCGTGGGCGAGCGCAGCAAGGCCGGTGACATGGTCGTCAACATCGCCCGCACCAAGAACCTGGGTAACCAGCGCTCCTCGACCTCCGACATCTCCGTCCAGCTGGTGCCGCCTCGCACCTTCTCGCTGGAAGAGGCGCTGGAGTACATCGCCGACGACGAGCTGGTGGAGATCACTCCTAAGAACATCCGCCTGCGCAAGCGTCTGCTCAACGCCACCGACCGCAAGAAGGCTGCCGTCCGCGCCGGTCAGGTCAACAAATAAGCGCTGGGCCTTATAGCGTCTAACAAGAAAGGGCGCCGACCACGATGGTCGGCGCCCTTTTTGCACCCCCACAAAGGTGCCCGGCCCTTTTGTGGGGGGTTGCTTTTGTGGTGGTTGGCGCCTAGGCGGTGGGGAGTCCTGGCGTGTTGGAGGCTTGCTGCGGCTTGAGGTGGGCGTTGCGCCAGATGATTTGGATGATGTAGCCGAGTGTAAAGACGAAGGCTACGCCGCTGATGAAATCGCCTACGAGGGGGATTGCCGTGAGCGCGCCCGCGGCGATGCCACCTACGGCTGCCATGACGTAGCGGTTCTGGTTATGTCCGACCATGCGAGCGATCGCGCACCCCGCAAAGGCACTCGACACCAACGCGATGCCGATAACGCCGCACAAGAGGGTTCCGGCAAGAGACAGGCCGGCAATCGAGATAATCAGCAACAATACGGCAGGGACAATGGCTACCGTTCCCAGAAGACCGCTCATCCACAGGGGCGTGGGGCGCTGGTGGAGCATCCCGCCGGCGCTGGCGGTCGCACGCGGAAAGACGAGTTCGAGCAACAGGGCGATGAAGCAGGTCGAGAGTGCCGCGGCGACGATACCGCCGATGACATCGTTAACGGTGGAAGTATCCTCGTTCTCGGTGCGGTCGATCTTGAGCGCGCCGACCTCGGCTCCTGCGGCGCGCTCGGGGTCCTCGGAAACATGTGCGCTCACGGTACCGGTGATGTGGGCGTTTTTGCCTAGGATGAGTTTGTCGGCCCAGACCTCGACATCGCCATCGACGGTGCCGTCGATGGTTACCGTACTGCCTGCGAGCGCTGCCGACTTGGCAGAGCCGCGCAGGGCCACTGTCTCGCCCAGCGCGTAAAAACAGTTGGCGGTGCTACCGGTGTTGAGCACGACATGCTGACCGGCTACCGTCACGCTGCCATCGATTGCGGTTTTGGAGATATCGATGGTGCGCGCCGCCAGGCGAATGGCGCCGCCTACGGTGCAGTCGCGAATCGATAGGCTGTCGCCTGCCGCGATAATATCGCGGTCGATAGAGGTATCGTCCAGGTTAAGGTTTTGGCCGGCCCAGTACAGGTCGCCCTCGACGCCAGACGGATTCGAATCAACTTCGGTTGCGAGTACGTTGCCGGCGGTGTCTGTGCCGGCGAATGACGCCGTGGGAAGTACGGTCAGCGCAAGCGCGATCAGTGCGAATAGGAGGGCGATGCGGGCCTGCGCTTTACGGCACCGGGACGACGGTTCTAGGTTGCAAGGCATAGTGAATCCTTCGTTAGATACTCGACATGTATCTAACAGGGTACCCAACGTGCGGGCGCTCTAAAAGAACCTCTCGGTTGCATTTCGAAGGGTCGTGCCGCACTGTCTACTATTTGCGATGCAAGAACCGCGCGATGTCTTCTTCGGTGGGGCTTTTGATGTCAAAACGCAGCGACAGCCAACGCAGACCCATGGTCACCGCGACGCACACGATGAGGGCGGTGATGTTGCTGACGAGTCCGCTCATGACGAGGCATACATAGCTTGCCGATCCGGCGATGGCCGCGATGGCATAAAAGTTAGTGCGTTGGAAAATACCCGGAACCACGCCCATAAAGCCGTCGCGCAACATGCCGCCACCCACCGCGGTGAAGAAGCCCATCATAATGCAAACGACGGGTGCAAATCCGTAGACCAGTGCCTTGTCCGCGCCGGTTGCCGCATAGATGCCGACCGAGATGATGTCGAGCAGGGGAATGAGTTTCTCGGGTTTATCGACGATTGCCGGGAAGATGTAGATGATGGCTGCCGTGGCAATGGAAAGCGGCAGTGCCATCGGCTGGTTGAGGATGTAGACGTTGCCCACCTGCAGTGTCATGTCGCGTAAAAGACCGCCGCCCAGACCGCAGACCACCGCGAGCGCGACCGCGCCCACCAGGTCGAGCTTGTGGGCGCGCGCGACCAGCACGCCCGAGATCGATGCCGCGACAACAGCGAACATCTCGAGCCAAAAGGGGATAGCGACCATGGCATCCGAGGCATGTGAGGTAACGGTCAAAGCGGCGGCGACGGGCAAGATGGAATCCTTCTGATTGCGAGTTTAGACAATGCCCGTACATAGTACATGTTCGGCGCCGATTGCGACCCTATTGCTCGGCAAACGGTCGGCAGCGGATGCTGGCGTGGCATTGCTGGGATGCCAAGGGTCCAGAACATGTACGTCACCCTCCAAAAACGACATTTTTCGACATCTTTGGAGGCTGACGTACAGGTTTTTGAGGGAGGGGCGGGTTCGAATCCCTCCTCCTCCACCGTATGTGCTTGAACATGACTCGATAACAAAAAAGCTCCCGTTGCTGGGAGCTTTCTCAATCGAAATGGCGGAGGAGGAGGGATTCGAACCCTCGTGACCTTATACAGGCCAAACGGTTTTCGAGACCGCCGCATTCAACCACTCTGCCACCCCTCCGCGTGGGGTAAAAACAAAGCAGGCTCGAAGGCCTGCTTTGGAATTAACTGGCGGAGAGTCAGGGATTTGAACCCTGGAGACGCTTTTGACGCCTACACGATTTCCAATCGTGCTCCTTCGGCCACTCGGACAACTCTCCGTTAAATGCGAAAGTCAGTATACACGAGGAATTGCAAAGTGCAAACAGAAAAGTTGGCATTTTTTGAAACGCTTGGCTTCGTGACGGGATCCAGGAGGCCAAAAACGGGCTCTGGCCAGCATGGCTGCATGCGGCAAATTGTTCAAAATGGGTATTTATATACGACGTGACAGCAATTTTAAAATTCGTTGAACGGTGTTGCGAACCACTGGTATGCATTTCGCGACCACAGCCTTGCAAGTGTTGACCTGCGGTTTGATTTGGTTTGTCCCCGCAGCGCCGTATCTTGTCCACGGATCCGTCAAGCATTTGGTCGGCATTTGGTTGGAAGACGCATGAAGTGCCGTGTGAGTATGGACATATGTGGAGGTCATGAGGTTGTAGCTGCATATTCTTGCAGCCTGGGAGGTTGAAAGATATTATTACCAAGTCTTTTCCTGCTTCAGGCGCACCTTCACGACCTGAAGCCACATTTGCCCAGAGGAGGTGACAATATGAAGGCTTATGAACTGCTGTTCTTTGTTGACCCGTCGCTCGACCCCGAGACTCGTCTCGCTGTTATGAAGCGTATCGATACCACGATCGCTGAGGGCGCTGGCAAGGTCGACTCCGTTGACGAGTGGGGCAAGCGCAAGCTCGCCTACGAGATCAACGACCTCACCGATGGTGACTACACCCTCATCAACTTCCACGCAGATCCTACCCAGATCGCCGAGCTTGATCGCGTCCTGCGCATCACCGACGCTGTGGTCCGCCACATGATCGTCCGTCGCGACGACCAGGAGTAAGACTGTCGTTTTGGACTGGGCTTGTGCCCCAAGAGGAAGTAGTGAGTTATGAGCATCAATCGAGTGAACATCACCGGTAACCTCACGCGTGATCCCGAGCTGCGCGCCACCGCCGGCGGAACCCAGGTTCTGTCCTTTGGCGTCGCCGTGAACGATCGTCGCCGCAACCCGCAGACTGGCGAGTGGGAGGACTATCCCAACTTTGTCGACTGCACTATGTTCGGCACGCGCGCCGAGGCCGTGAGCCGTTTCCTGGCAAAGGGAAACAAGGTCGCGATCGAGGGCAAGCTGCGCTACAGCTCTTGGGAGCGCGACGGCCAGCGCCGGAGCAAGCTTGAGGTCATCGTCGATGAGATCGAGTTTATGAGCTCCCGTGGTGGCCAGGGTGGCTACGATCAGGGCGGTTACGCCCCCGCAGCTCCCGCGCCCGCAGCACGTCCTGCCGCACCGGTGGCTACGCCGCCCGCGGTCGACGTCTACGATGAGGACATCCCGTTCTAAGGGTTGTTCACCTATTTTTGAGTGAGAGGCGGCTTCGGTTCGCCGAAGTTGCCAAACGAAAGGTATTTTGACATGGCTAATGATTTTTCTGCACGTCAGCCGCGTCGTAAGTACTGCCAGTTCTGCAAGGAGAACACTGAGTTCATCGACTATAAGGACACTCAGCTTCTCCGTAAGTACATGACCGACCGTGGCAAGATCAAGCCCCGTCGCGTCACTGGCGCTTGCACGCAGCATCAGCATGACATCGCCAACGCCATCAAGCGCGCCCGCGAGATGGCTCTCCTGCCGTACACCGTCCCCGTGGTTTCCTCTCGTGGCAACCGCGACCGCGGCTAAGAAGGGAGACGCATCATGAAGGTTATTCTTCTCGATGAGATCAAGGGCAAGGGCGGCGAGGGTGACGTCGTAGAGGTCGCTCAGGGTTACGCTGAGAACTTCCTGTTCCCCAAGAAGCTCGCTGTTGCCGCCACCAAGGGCAACCTCAAGCAGCTTGACGAGCGTCGCAACAACATCGCCAAGCGCGAGGCCGTCCGTCTGGCTACCGCCAACGAGACCAAGGCTGCCTTCGAGGGCAAGACGGTCACCGTTGACGTCAAGGTCGGCGACGAGGGCATCCTCTTTGGCTCCGTTACCGCCGCTATGATCGCTGACGCCATCAAGGCTCAGCTCGGTATGGACATCGACCGAAAGCGCGTCGAGCTCGGTAAGCCCATCAAGGTTGCCGGTGCCCACACCGTTGCCATCTCGCTGTACCGCGAGATCAAGGCCGAGGTTGTCGTTCTCGTCGGCGTTACCGCCGAGGAGCTCGCTGCCGAGGCTGAGGTCGAGGAGGCCGCTGAGGTCGCCGAGGCCGAGACCGCCGAGGTCGAGACTGAGGCTGCTGCCGAGTAGCATTTGCTGCAACGCAACAATCTTGTTCTAAGAAGGGCGCTCTGGGAAACCGGGGCGCCCTTTTTGTTTTTTGCGCTGAGTGAGTGTCATGGTGAACGTTGCGTCGAAGTCCTATATACGGGACCGTTCATCCGTTTCGTTCGGTGATGATTGGCGGCGCGTGGCCCGTTTTGGGACCGTGGCTGATACTATGGATGCTCGCAAGCGATATGAATGAGGATGCTCATGGCATATGACGATAGGGAGACCGGGCTGACGGTTGAGGACCGCGGCTCAAAGTTGGGTCTTCCTCAAAACCAAGATGCAGAGGCCAATGTACTGGCCGCTATGCTGCTATCGCCCGAGGTGGTCGAAGAGGCCCAGGTCGAGCTGCAGCCCGATGACTTCTACCGGCCCATTCATAAGACCATCTATACCGCGATGGTCGATATGTACAACAGCCGCATTCCCATCGACTCTATCTCGCTGATCGATTACCTGCGAAGCATCAACAAGCTCGATGCCGTGGGCGGCGAGGCGTACATTTTGGAGCTGATGGGTCAGACCCTGTCGCTCGTGAACTGGCAGCACCATGCCGCCATCGTCCGTCGCGACTCGATGCTGCGCGAGCTGATCGGTGCCACCAACGAGATCAACGCGCTGGCCTATAACGCCCCTACCGACACCAAGGAGGTCGTGGAGCTGGCCGAGAGCAAGCTGCTCAAGGTCACGGCGCGCGAGGTCAAGTCGAGCTACAAGACGTTGACCGAGTTTATGGTCGAGGCCTATAACGAGGCCGAGGAAGTATGCCAGGCCGGCGGCCAGGCTGCGGGCGTGCCCACGGGTTTCCCGTCGCTCGACCGCATGCTCATGGGTTTTCGCGAGGGCCAGCTCATCATTATCGGCGCCCGTCCTGCTGTAGGTAAGACGTCGTTCGCCCTGAATCTGGCGCTCAACGCTGCCGCCGCTGGATATACCGTCGGCTTCTTCTCTCTGGAGATGTCGGGCAAGGAAATTGCCCAGCGCCTGATTTGCGCCTACGCCATGATCTCGATCAGCGACTTCCGTACGGGTCGCATTAGCCCCGAGCAGTGGGCCAATATCAACGAGGCCACGCAGACCTTGTCCAAGCTCGATATTCTGATCGACGATACGCCCGGCACCACGGTGACCGAGATCCGCGCCAAGAGCCGCCGCATGCTCCACAACAAGGAGAAGGCCATCATCATCCTGGACTACCTGCAGCTGGTGAGTCCTCCGCCGGGACGTCGCTCCGAGAGCCGTACCGTCGAGGTCTCCGAGATGTCGCGTGGTCTGAAGATCATGGCCAAGGAGCTCAAGATCCCGCTCATCGCGCTGTCGCAGCTCTCGCGTCAGGTCGAATCCCGTACCGGCAAGCGTCCGCAGCTTTCCGACCTTCGTGAATCGGGCTCCATCGAGCAAGACGCCGATATCGTTATGTTCTTGGACCGCTCCGCCGACGAGGCCGAAGCCTCGCGCGACGATCGACCCGACGAGGGCGTTACGCGTATCGTCGTGGCCAAGAACCGTTCGGGCCCGATCGGTGACGTCGACCTGATGTTCCTGCCGGCATCCACCAAGTTCTATGAGCTTGATGGGTCGCATACCGAGGAGTAGGACAGGCGCCCGTTGCACGGGTATACTGGGAATGTTTTGTGCTTCTGCGTGCCGGCGTGGCACGTAGACAGTCCATGAATGTAAGGAGTAAACATGCCGTCAACCGTTTTGGTCGGTGCCCAGTGGGGCGATGAGGGCAAGGGTAAGATTTGCGACCTGGTCGCCGGCGGCTTCGATGCCGTCGTGCGCTATTCGGGCGGTAATAACGCCGGCCACACCATCGTCGTCAACGGCAAGAAGTACGGCCTGCACCAGGTGCCCTCCGGCATCATGTATTCCGACCATGTGTCGGTGATCGGTAACGGCTGCGTCGTCAACCCCAAGGTTGTCCTTGAGGAGATTGACATGTTCGAGGCCGACGGCATCACCACCAAGAACCTCAAGATCAGTGGCAACGCGCACATCATCATGCCGTACCACATCGATCTGGATGGTGCTTTTGAGCAGAAGCTCGGCAAGAAGAACATCGGTACCACCAAGCGCGGCATCGGTCCGTGCTACCAGGACAAGATGGCCCGCATCGGCCTGCGCATGCAGGACATGCTGGACGAGGCGCTGTTCCGCGACAAGCTGGAGACCGCTCTTGCCCGCGTGAATCCCGAGCTCGAGCTCATCTACCACCTGCCCACCTACACCGTGGACCAGATCTGCGATGAGTACCTGCCCATGGCCGAGCGTCTGCGCCCCTACATCACCGAGACGAGCCTGCTGCTCAACAACATGATCGACGAGGGCAAGGGCCTGCTGTTCGAGGGTGCCCAGGCAACGCTGCTCGACATCGACCACGGCACCTATCCGTATGTGACGTCTTCTAACTGCACCGCCGGCGGCGCCATCACCGGCTCCGGCGTCGGTATGAAGAATGTCGACCGCGTGCTGGGCGTCATGAAGGCCTATATCACCCGCGTCGGTTCGGGTCCTATGCCCACCGAGCTTTCCTATGAGTCCGAGGCCGGCCATACGCTGACCGAGGAAGGCTATGAGTACGGCGTGACCACCGGTCGTCGCCGTCGCTGTGGTTGGTTCGATGGCCCCATCGCCAACTACGCTTCGCGTGTCAACGGTCTCACCGATATCGCCCTGACCAAGCTCGACGTGCTTTCGGCCTTCGACACCATTAAGGTGTGCGTGGCCTATGACGTCGATGGCGAGCGCTATACGAGCGTGCCCGAGCACCAGGTGCGCTTTGAGCATGCCAAGCCCATCTACGAGGAGCTCCCGGGCTGGAAGTGCGACATCACCGGCTGCCGCAGCTTTGATGAGCTGCCGCAGGAGGCTCAGGACTACGTGGCGTTTATTGAGGATCTGGCACACACCCGCGTGACCTTTATCGGCGTCGGCGCCGGTCGCGAGCAGATCATCAACCGATTCTGGAAGTAATCGGCGTTATTTGGTTATTGCGATATACCCCTTCGCAGCCCGGATGGGCGGCTGAGGGGTATATTTGCTTGTAATGGGCCCGCTTGGTTGGCGGGCCGCTCATCCATAGAGGAGGCACCCTTGAAGGCGGACACTCAAACCATCGACATCCTGTTGTTGGGCAGCGGCGGCCGCGAGCATGCTCTGGCAGCCAAGCTCGCAGCATCACCGCGCGCCGGCAAGCTCTACATCGCGCCGGGTAACGGCGGCACCGTGAGCTGCGGCGAGAACGTGGTTCTCGACGACTGCGATCCTGCGGCCGTGGCGGCGTTTGCCCAGAGCCACGGATGCGGACTCGTGGTGATTGGCCCCGAGGCTCCGCTCGTGGCGGGCGTGGCCGATGCCGTCCGCGCAGCGGGTATCCCGTGTTTTGGCCCGGGTGCCGAGGGTGCCCAGATGGAGGGCTCCAAGCTGTTCTCCAAGCAGCTCATGGAGCGCGCCGGCATTCCGACGGCCGCCTACGGCTCGTTTACTGACGAGGCTTCGGCTCTTGCCTATGTGCGCGAGCAGGGCGCCCCGCTGGTCGTGAAGGCTGACGGCCTGGCCGCTGGCAAGGGCGTTATCGTGGCGACTGAGCTTTCGCAGGCCGAGGAGGCCGTGCGCGAGTGCTTCGGTGGCACCTTTGGCGATGCCGGCAACACCGTTGTCATTGAGGAGATGCTGGTTGGCCCCGAGTGCTCGCTGCTGGCCTTTACCGACGGCAAGACCGTGCGCCCCATGGCCACCTCGCAGGACCACAAGCGCGCGCTCGAGGGCGACCATGGCCCCAACACCGGCGGCATGGGCGTCTACAGTCCGGTGCCCATCGTGACCGACGAGGAGCACGCCACCATGGTGGCGGTCATGGAGCAGACCGTGGCCGAGCTCGCTGCCGAGGGCATCGACTACCGCGGCTGCCTGTACGGCGGCTTTATGCTTACCCCCGCCGGCCCCAAGGTGCTGGAGTTCAACGCCCGCTTTGGCGACCCCGAGACGCAGGTCGTGCTGCCGCGCCTCAAGAACGACCTGGTCGAGGTTATGCTCGCCTGCGCCAACTGCGAGCTTGATCAGATTGAGCTCGATTGGCGTGACGAGTGGGCCGTGGCTGTTGTCCTGACGAGCGCGGGCTACCCCGGCAGCTACGAGAAGGGCAAAGTCATCACCGGCATCGCCGACGCCGAGGCCATGGAGAACGTGACCGTGTACCATGCCGGCACCGCCGTGGTGGGCGGTCAGCTCGTGACCAACGGTGGCCGCGTGCTTGCCGTGGCCGCGTTGGGCGACACGTTCGAGAGCGCTCGCAACCTTGCCTACGAGGCCTGTGAGAAGATTGATTTTGAGGGCAAGACCCTGCGCCATGACATCGGCCTGCGCGCACTGCGTGGCCGCGACGCCTGGGATGCCTAAAGTCCGAGAGGGATGAGACGGATGGACGAGAAGAACGAAGAGCTCGTGGACGCGCAGATCGTCGAGGAAGATAGCCGCGCGTACGGACACGCCGAGGACGAGCCGGGTGGTGAGGTTGTCGACGAGCCGATGCTGGTGCTGGGCGATGACGACCCGCACGATGCCGAGTTGCACGAGAAGATTCTTTCGGAGGAGTGCGCCTGGAAGGGCAAGATCCTCGACGTCCACCGTCTTGAGGTTGAGCTGCCCAACGGTCACCGCAGCGCCCGCGATGTGATTCGACATCCGGGCGCGGCGGCCGTCGTGGCGCTTACCGAGAGCGGCAAGATCGTGCTGGTGCGTCAGTACCGTACCGCCATCGACCGCGTGACGGTCGAGATTCCCGCCGGTAAGCTCGATCCGGGCGAGGATCCGCTCGATTGTGCCAAGCGAGAGTTGCATGAGGAGACGGGCTTTAGGGCCGGTCGCATTCGCTTTTTGACATCGATCGTCACGACCTGCGGCTTCTGTGACGAGATCATTCACATCTACCTGGCCACCAAGCTCGAGTTCGATGCACCCAACCCCGATGATGACGAGTTCGTCAACGTGGACCTCGTGCCGCTGCACGAGCTGATCGACGCCGTGCTCGACGGAAAGATCGAAGATGCCAAGACCGTCGTGGGCGCCTTGGCCTGCGATAGCATCGCGCATCGCCTGGGTGGAGCCGAACTTTAACGAGCGGGAATGATTCCGCAGGTTTGTGTAAGTTAGCGAAAGTGCTCCATTTGAGGCAAGGTGGCCTAAAAGAGGAGGGAAGCGTATGGATATACGCGACCGACGATTGAAGGCCAGATTGTTCAAATGGGGCACTTGCAGCGTCGAGACGAAACGCGGTTTGGTAAAACCGCGTAAGGTGATTATGCTGAAAAGGTTTCTTTCTTACTACAAGCCCCAGATGGGGCTTTTTGTTGCCGATACTGTTTGCGCCCTGGTGCTTGCCGCCATTGACTTGGCGTTTCCCATTATCCTGCGCAATCTGACTGGCGGGCTCTTTACCCAGGGTCAGGCTGCTATTATGCAGGCGCTCGGTATGATCGCGGTTGGCCTGGTGCTGATGTATGCCATCCGTTGCGCCTGTCGCTACTTTGTGAGTTACTGGGGCCACGTGATGGGCGCGCGCATGGAGTCCAAGATGCGCGAGGACCTGTTCGATCAGTACGAGCGCTTTAGCTTTGCGTATTTCGATCGCAACAGCTCGGGTGACATGATGAGCCGCGTGGTCAACGACCTGTTCGATATCTGCGAGGCGGCACACCACGTGCCCGAGTGGATTATCATCTGCGGCATCGAGATCGTCGGCTCGTTTGTGATCCTCTTTGCTATTGCCCCGGTGCTGGCGCTTGCCATGGCCGTGGTGACGGCGGTGTTTGCGGTCATCATGTTTTGGCAGAACATGCGCATGCGTGAGGTCTTTAGCGACAACCGCAAAAAGATCAGCGGTATTAATGCTCAGCTGCAGGATTCGCTGGCGGGCATGCGCGTGGTCAAGAGTTTTGCGAACGAGGAGGCTGAGCGCTCCAAGTTCCGCGCCTCTAACGACCGCTATCTTTCGTCCAAGGAGAATATGTATCACGCCATGGGCGTCTACACAGCGACGTATGGCCTGCTCTCGGGCGTGCTGTACGTGATCGTGGTGCTGCTGGGTGGTTGGCTCGTTGCCCAGGGTCAGCTGCAGGCGGTCGATATGGCGACCTTTGCACTCTACATTTCGCTGTTCTGCACCCCGCTCGAGACGCTTGTGAACTCGGCTGAAACGTATCAGAAGGCCATCGCCGGCTTTAAACGCATGGACGAGGTGCTTTCGACCGCTCCGGATATCCAGGATAAGCCGGATGCCACGGACCTGCAGGTGAAGGCTGGCGCGGTTGAATATCGCGACGTGTGCTTTAGCTACGAGGACGTTGAGCTCGGCGCAGGCGAAGAGGCTCGTCCCGTGATCGACCATATGAATCTGTCCATCAAGCCCGGACAGACCATTGCCCTGGTTGGCCCCTCGGGCGGTGGCAAGTCCACGACGTGTTCGCTGCTGCCGCGCTTTTATGACGTGGCTGCTGGATCCGTCAGCATCGACGGCCAAGACGTGCGCGACGTGACGCAGCAGAGCCTGCGCCGCGCCATTGGCCTGGTGCAACAGGATGTCTATCTGTTTGACGGTACGATTGGCGAGAACATCGCCTACGGCAAGCCGGGCGCCACGGCAGAAGAGGTCGCCGAGGCCGCCCGCCGCGCCAATATCGATGCCTTCATTGAGTCGCTGCCGCAGGGCTTCGACACGGTCGTGGGCGAGCGCGGCAGCCGTCTTTCGGGCGGCCAGAAGCAGCGCGTAGCCATTGCGCGCGTGTTTCTCAAGAACCCCAAGATCCTGATCCTGGATGAGGCGACGAGCGCCTTGGATAACGAGAGCGAGGAAGCGGTGCAGGAGTCGCTCGAGCGCCTGGCGCGCGGCCGCACCACGATCATCATCGCCCACCGTCTCTCGACCATTAAGCATGCCGACGAGATTGCGACCGTCGAGCATGGTCGCGTTGTGGAACGTGGTACGCACGAGCAGCTTCTCGCCCGTGGCGGCACCTATGCCCGTTACTATCGAATGCAGTTCGAAGGTGCGCGTGCGCACGAGCTCGACTGATTGATATGACAGGAAGTATATGGCTGAGAAGAACCCTTTGACTCCGGAAGAAGTGACGGAGTTATTCTCCGAAATCGATGCATCCGGCGTTTTGGATCCGACGCTTGCCAAAAAGCGCACCGAGCGCATGCGCGAAAAAGAGGCTGCGGCCAAGCGCGGCGACAAGGCGGCGCTGGCGCAGCTTCGCAGCGAAGATCGCGTAAGCCAGACAAAGCAGATCGACCCGCTGTCCGAGGACGACCCTTCGGGCTCGCAGGTGAGCCATACCATTACGAAGACCGCCGTGGCCGTAGTTATCGGCATTCTGGTGTTAATTGTGGGCATGCAGATTGGCTACGGCGTGATGCGCCGCCTGAACACTGCTAACCTGTCCGAGAGCGTTTCGGTGGATACCGTTTCCACGGCACTGAAGGGCGGCCTTGAGTGGGGCAACGGCTTTACGCAGTTCCCGCTCGACTTTAGCGTTGACGAGGCGGACGAGCACACGGGCGCGGTAGAGGTGACGGTGTTGGACACGTCGTCTGCCAACGAACTCGAGCTGCTATCCAACGGGCAGATCCAGGCTGCGGCACTTGCGACCAACGCGCTGCTCAACGATAAGATCGACCGCGTGGTGTATAACGTGCACGCCTATATCGACGAGGATAGCAAGATCCAGCACGACTCTTTCTTTGGCATGTTTCCCGCACAGGGCCATCAGAGCGCCATTCTGACGTTCGTGTGGACCAAGAGCTCGTCAAATGCCACGAGCATCGACTGGAAGATGCGTATCGTGAGCATGGACGACACGATTGCCGAGCGCATCCAAAAGCAGGTGAACTCGGTGTCGTCACTGATTGAGGACCCGGCGGTAAGCCAGACCAAGATCTCGGAAGAAAAGGCCGAGCGCGACTTGGAGCATCGCCTGCACGGTCGCGAGATCTTCCGCGGCGGCAAGCCCGACCGCACGCCGTCCGATCTGCTGGAGCAGGATAAATAAGACGCCATCATCCCGCGTGAGCCAAGTGCCCGCGCGGGATGATTTTTCTGGGACGGGGATTAAAAAATCATTCTGAGAGCGGGGCTTTGTCGCTGAGTAGTCAATTTGGGACGGGGCTATTTTAGCTACCACGGCCGGTGGCACACCGGTTAGGTTGGTCGACGGCGTGGGTAGCTAAAATAGCCCCGTCCCAAATTGACTACTCGCCAACTGCATGCATGACAGAATGATTTTTTAATCCCCGTCCCAGAAAAATCATTATGCATAGAAAGTCATAATTGTCATTTCGTAAACATTTTGATGAAATTAACGCCATGGTGCATGCTTGCGGTTACAATACCGCAAGGCCTAACTACTAACCTTTAAGCCGGTCCGGAGAGACCGGGAAGGAGAATTATGGCGAACAACCATACTGCGGGCATTGCTACCCGCACCTTCGCGCCCAGCGAGCTTTGCCAGCGCATGCTGGCTAAAACCAGCAAGGGCACCTGCGGTCCCTGCATCCTGTACCTTGAGGATGGGACCATTTTTTATGGACGCGCATGCGGCGCCGAGGGTACCGCGACCGGCGAGGTCTGCTTCAACACCTCCCTCGAGGGCTACTTTGAGGTCATGACCGACCCGAGCTATGCCGGCCAAATTGTAACCATGACCTATCCGCAGATCGGTAACTACGGCATCGACGAGACCGACGTCCAGTCGGCCTTCCCCGGCGATACCGATCGCCCCGCGAACGCTCCCGCCATGCGCGGCATGATCGTCCGCGACATGTGCACTACGCCTTCCAACTGGCGCTCGGCCGTCAGCGTGTCGGAGTACCTGCGTGCCCACGGCATCGTCGCCATCGAGGGCGTCGACACCCGCGCTCTTGTGCGCCACCTGCGCGACAACGGCTCCAAGATGGGTGTTATCTCGACGGAAATCTTTGACGTCGCCGAGCTTGCCGAGCGTCTGGCCGCAGCGCCGACGCTGGTGGGCGAGAACCTGGTCAAGACCGTGAGTTGCTCTGAGCCCCACGCTTTTGCCGCGATCGATCTGCCCGCTACGCATGGCTTTGCGCTTGCCCCTGCCGCTCCTGCCCGCCACAACGTGGTCGCCTACGACTGCGGCGTGAAGCGCGGCATCCTGGAGGGCCTCGTCCGCGCTGGCTGCGACCTTACCGTCGTGCCGTGGGATACGCCCGCGAGTGAGGTGCTCGACATGAATCCCGACGGCGTCTTTTTATCCAACGGCCCCGGCGACCCCGATGCCGTGGTGGAGACCTACGAGCAGGTGCAGCAGCTGATCGGCAAGGTGCCGGTCTTTGGCATTTGCCTTGGCCACCAGATGATCAGCTTGGCGTGCGGCGCCCAAATGGAAAAGCTTAAATTCGGTCACCGTGGCGGTAACCAGCCGGTTATGAACCTGGTGAGCCGTCGAGTGGAGATCACGGCGCAAAACCACGGCTTTGGCCTGCTGTTCCCCAGTCTGGGCAAACTGATCCCGGAGCTTTCCGGCGGCGAGACCGAGCATGCGGCCAATGGCGACCTGCGCGCCTGGGTGCGCCGCGGCATCGCGCCGGTCGTGATGAACGAGCGCTTCGGTCGCATTCGCCTGACGCACGTGAACCTCAACGACGGCACCGCCGAGGGCATCCAGCTGCTCGACGCCCCGTGCTTCTCGGTCCAGTACCACCCCGAGGCCTCGCCCGGCCCCACCGATGCCCACTATCTCTTTACCGCCTTTACGCGACTCATGGACGGCGAGGAGAACTACCTGGCCATCGACACCGCGAAGGACCGCCTTGCCGGTTGGAATTTCGCCGACGATGGTTCCGCCGCGACCAAGAACGAGGAGAACTAACATGCCGAAACGTACTGACATCAAGCGCATCCTCGTCATTGGTTCGGGCCCCATCGTAATTGGCCAGGCCTGTGAGTTTGACTACTCCGGCGCCCAGGCCTGCAAGGTGCTCAAGGAGGATGGCTTTGAGGTCATCCTGGTCAACTCCAACCCGGCGACCATCATGACCGACCCGGGTCTTGCCGACCGCACCTATGTCGAGCCTATCACCGCCGAGTTTATCGAGCGCGTAATCAAGAAAGAGCGCCCGGACGCGCTGCTGCCCACGCTGGGCGGCCAGACCGGTCTGAACGCCGCCGTCGAGCTGGCAAAGGACGGTACGCTCGACAAGTACGGCGTCGAGATGATCGGCTGCGACCTTGCCGCCATCGAGCGTGGCGAGGACCGCAAGCTCTTTAACGAGGCCATGGCCGAGATTGGCCTGGAGGTCGCGCGCTCGGGCTATGCCTACAGCGTGGCCGACGCCGAGACTATCGCCGAGCGCGTGGGCTATCCCTGCGTACTGCGCCCGAGCTTTACCCTCGGCGGCGCCGGCGGCGGCATCGCACATACCCACGAGGAGCTCGTCTCCATCGTGAGCCAGGGCCTGGAGCTCTCGCCCGCCCACGAAGTGCTGGTCGAGGAGTCCATCGAGGGCTGGAAAGAGTATGAGATGGAGGTCATGCGTGACCACGCCGGCAACGGCATCATCGTGTGCTCCATCGAGAATCTCGACCCCATGGGCGTGCACACCGGCGACTCCATCACCGTGGCTCCGGCGCAGACGCTCTCCGACCTTGAGTATCAGCGCATGCGCGTGGCCTCGCTCGCCATTCTGGAGAAGATCGGCGTCGAGACCGGTGGCTCCAACGTGCAGTTTGCCGTGAACCCCAACACCGGTCGCTTGATCGTCATCGAGATGAACCCGCGCGTGAGCCGTTCGTCCGCGCTGGCCTCCAAAGCCACGGGTTTCCCCATCGCTAAGGCTGCCGCACGACTGGCTGTGGGCTATACGCTCGACGAGATCGTCAACGACATCACCAAGGCCACGCCCGCCTGCTTTGAGCCCACGATCGACTACTGCGTCGTTAAGGTGCCGCGCTTTGCCTTCGAGAAGTTCAAGGGTACCGACCCCACGCTCACCACGCGCATGAAGGCCGTGGGCGAGATCATGGCGATTGGCCGCACCTTCGAGGAGGCCTTCGGCAAGGCTATGCGCTCACTGGAGGACGGTCACCAGGGTATCTGCGCCGGTGGCAAGGAGGGTGTCGACAAGCTGAGCGACGACGAGCTCGCTCAGGCCGTGGCAACCCCGACCGAGCATCGCATCTTCTTTGCGGTCGAGGCCCTGCGCCGCGGCTGGGATGTTGCGCGCATCCATGCCATCTGCGGTATCGATCCGTGGTACCTCAACCGCATCAACGATATGGTGCAGGTCCAGGAGAGCATCCGCGGCCTGCGTGTGGAGGACATTGACGCCGACGCAATGCGCCTGCTCAAGCAGTATGGCACGAGCGATGCTGAGATTGCCGCGCTGACCGGCTCGGACGAGCGCTTTGTGCGCGCCTATCGCAAGGGTCTGGGCGTGGTTCCCAGCATGAAGACGGTCGATACCTGCGCGGCCGAGTTCTCGAGCGCCACGGAGTACCACTACAAGACGTACGAGAACATCTACCGCACGAGCCCAGATGCCAAGAAGTGCGTGGCTCCCGACGAGACCACGCCGGCGGACAAGCCCAAGGCGATGATCCTGGGCGCCGGCCCCAACCGCATTGGCCAGGGTATCGAGTTCGATTACTGCTGCGTGCACGCGAGCTACGCGCTGGCGGCCCGCGGCTTTGAGACCATCATGGTCAACTGCAACCCCGAGACCGTCTCGACCGACTACGACACGTCCGACCGTCTGTACTTTGAGCCGCTCACCTACGAGGACGTCATGGACGTTATCGATGTTGAACGCCCCGACGGCGTCGTGGTGACGCTCGGCGGCCAGACCCCGCTTAAGCTGGCGCGCATGCTCGAGGAGAGCGGCGTGAACATTATGGGCACCAAGCCCGACGCCATCGATTTTGCCGAGGACCGCGAGCGCTTCGCCGCCCTGCTCGACAAGTTGGGCATTATGTATCCGCCGGCGGGCCAGGCAACCTCGTTTGAGGAGGCCGAGGCCGTGGCCGCGCACATCGGCTACCCGCTGCTGGTGCGTCCGAGCTACGTGCTGGGCGGCCGCGGCATGATGATCGCCTACGATGCCGAGCATCTGCGCGATTACATGGCAGAGGCTGCGCGCATCAGCCCCGACTACCCGGTGTATCTGGACCGCTTCCTGGAGGGCGCAATCGAGTCCGATGTCGACGCCCTGTGCGATGGCGAAGAGGTATACATCGGCGGCATCCTGGAGCATATCGAGGAAGCCGGTATTCACTCCGGCGACTCCGCGACCTGCATCCCGCCGTTCAGCTTTAGCGAGAGCCTGCAGGCGAAGCTCCGCGAGACCACGCGCCGCATCGCGATGGCGCTGGGAGTCCGCGGTCTGGTCAACGTGCAATATGCCATCAAGGGCGAGACCGTCTACGTGATCGAGGCCAACCCGCGCGCCAGCCGTACCGTGCCGTTTATCTCCAAGGCCACCGGTGTGCCGCTGGCCAAATGCGCGGCGCGCATCATGGCAGGCGATTCCATCGCGAGCTTGGGCCTGCCGAGCGACGAACGTCAGCTGGACTGGTTCTGCATGAAGGAAGCCGTCATGCCCTGGGGTCGTTTCCCGGGCGCCGACGTCATCCTGGGGCCCGAGATGAAGTCGACGGGCGAGGTCATGGGCATCGCCAAGAGCTATCCCGAGGCATATGCCAAGACGCAGCTGGCGATCGACTACAAGCTGCCCGACCCGAGCGCCGGCAAGGTATTCATCAGCGTGTGCGACCGCGACAAGCGCCACATCCTTTCGGTCGCGCGTATCCTGCGTTACCTGGGCTTTGACATCTGCTCCACCGAGGGTACGGCGCGCGTGCTGCGTGGAGGCAACGTGACCTGCGAGATCGTGGAAAAGATCAGCGGCCCGCACGACAGCGAGCGTCCCAACATTGGTGACCTCATCGCCGACGGCAAGATCGCGGTAATCATCAACACGCCGTATGGTCCGGGTTCGCGCGGCGACGGCTATCTGCTGCGCACCGAGGCGGTGCGCCGCGGCGTAACCTGCGTGACCGCGATGTCCGCTGCCAACACGTACGTGAGTGCCATCGAGGCGGTGCGCGAGGACCAGCAGGGTCACGGCAGCGCCAACGACATGGGCATGGACGTCATAGCCCTGCAGGACCTGCCGCAGTACACGGTGTAGCGTGGGCTGTCCGGCCGGGGCGGGAGGGGCCGAGTTTCCTCCTGAGCGACTCTGAGAAAGTGAGGGGGGGCCCCGCGGATCGTTGGCGCGGCCGGGCCACTCTTTGTATGTGGGCCTTTTTACTGTTCGTCCAGGACGCCTCTGGACCATTAGGTCCGATTCGTATTTTCACAAGGTTGGAGGTAG
>ENA-OQLI01000236-OQLI01000236.1-human-gut-metagenome-genome-assembly--contig:-NODE-236-length-78965-cov-16.650460_pt1 | contig 78965 bp, 83 predicted proteins | sample MGYA00242805_ERZ504812 | MGnify/ENA primary metagenome ERZ504812 (study PRJEB26092, sample SAMD00036430) | human gut metagenome | host: Homo sapiens | study: EMG produced TPA metagenomics assembly of... | reverse complement strand
CTGCCAAGTCTATAGCCGGGTAGCCAAGCCCGGAAGGGATAAACGCTGAAGGCATCTAAGCGTGAAGCCCCCCTCAAGATGAGATATCCCATCCGAAAGGAGTAAACCCCCTTGAAGACGACGAGGTTGATAGGGCAGAGGTGGAAGTGTGGTAACACATGGAGCTGACTGCTACTAATAGGGTGAGGGCTTGACCAAGAAAGCATGGTCAGAATTGATTCGGTTGGTTGTCAACATGTATGTGGTTTTGAAGATACGATAATATTAGGAGCAGAGAGATCTGCTTCTTTTTTTGTATATTAGAAAGGAATCCCCATGTCCTCAATCACACGAATCAACCGCGACGATATGCTCGAACTCACCCGTCGAATGACAATTGCCCGTACATCCATGACACGCATAGCTGGCAGTTACATGGACGCAGATGGATTTATCGATGGAACCTTCAATACCAACTTCCTAAAACTGAAAAACTCTGAAAAAGAAAAAAACCTTACTATAGCCAAGGCAATTCCGTTCGCGCAAACCAACCAGAATCTCAAACGCTATAAAATTTCTAAAGAAGCATATGCATTAGGTGGAATCCGTCAGCTCCTTTTGGGAATCAAATCCTGTGCTCTCAAAAATGATGCACTTTTGGAATCTTTTTATGACTACATTGCAGAAAATTACCATACAAATCATGATTATGCAGTATATCTCTTCCATAATACTTATGATATCCCTCTCAAAGCAGCCGATCACGAAAGCCTCTGGGAATCCGAAGAAATCTACGAATATATCATCTGTGCAATCTGTCCGGTTTCCGGTGATTATGAACCAGGTAAACCAGAATGTGGTTTCATTTTTCCGGCATTTAATTCCAGAACAGAAGATCCGGACTACATTGATATCTACCAAAGTAATCCGGATTTTCCCCAAAAAGACTTATTAAAAATATTACAAATTCCTGAGTAAGTATATTTATGCCATCATGGGCATGATCACGTGTTATTTCATCCAATGGAAGACAATCAGACAGATGTTTACTATACAGGCAATGGCGATAAAATATATTGGACTTTTGGAATCTCCGAGCCCACGAAATAAAGTAACCGTGCTTCCAATTGTTCTTTTTTTACGAAAAATTAGTCCTGAAGCAGAGCTTTTTCTACGTTTTCAAAGCCGATACGCTCAATTGTTTCTGCAAAACGTTCTCCCTTCAGGCCGTTATCACGGAAAAATAAAATTGCTTTTTCAATAACATTCAGCGCTTCTTCTTTGGATGCGAAGATTTTACTGAGAGATTTTCCGCGAGAAATTTTTTTCCCCCAGCGTCCACCGATATAAATTTTATATCCATAAATACCATCTGCAATTGTATGGAACGGACATTTTCCGACACAGCGACCACAATGTCGGCACTGCATCTCGTCAATTGTGATTTTTCCATCTACAACTTTGGCAACACCATTTGGACATGCTGCTTCAATTGCGCATTTTTTGCAGCCTTTGCAGAGTTCACTGTTTACTTCAGGAATACGCTGACCGATAATGCCGACATCATTCAGATTGGGTTTTACACAGTTGTTTGGACATCCACCTACTGCAATTTTGAATTTGTGTGGCAGGGTAACATCCTGAAATCCTTCATAAAAACGTCGGTAGATTTCCTCAGAAAGTGCATAAGAGTCAAGCAGCCCGTACTGACATGTCGTTCCCTTACAGGAGACAACCGGACGAACTTTTGCACCGGTGCCACCGGTCACTAAGCCTTCTTTGGCGATAAATGCCTGAAACTCTTCAATTTTATCATAGGGAATTCCCTGAATTTCAACAGAAAGCCGTGTGGTGTATAACAGATTTCCATTGCCGAATTTTTCGGCAGCATCGGCCATACAGTGATGTTGTGCGGCGGTTACCTTTCCGTTTACGGTGAGTACCCGTGCAGAAAACAGATCAGTTCCTCGATTGTTGAGGAAGCCCATCCCTTTTACTCTTTTTTCATCTTCTTTACTGATTGTTAATGCTGACATTAGTAAATTCTCCATTCTGTTTATTATTATAACTGTTTATAGATAGTAATTTTTATTTACAATTCATAATATACCACTTGAGTATGTATTTGAAAAATGATATTATTTTATATAAATAATAGATATTTCCTATATATGCAAAATGACTGGAACAGAACAATTCTATAAATACGATTCCATAGAGGAGAGAGGGAAAATGACGATTCGGCATTTGAATATTTTTGTTGCAGTGGCGGATTATGGTTCCATGAGTGCAGCTGCAACACATTTATATTTATCTCAGCCAACGGTAAGCCAGGCGATACGGGAACTGGAAAAACATTATAATGTTTTGCTGTTTGAACGCCTGGGGAAAAAGCTGTATCTTACAGAACGGGGGGAACTTCTTCTGCCGAGAGCAAGAGAACTGGTCCGCCAGTTTGAGGAAACAGAAGAATTGATATTGAATCAGGGCCAGTCATTAACCCTGAAACTGGGTTCAACGATCACAGTAGGAACCTGTCTGACTCCGCGTTTGATTCCTGAACTTCAGAAAAGTTGTCCTGATGTAAAAGTTTCTTCGTATGTAAGCAACACGAGAGCGATTGAACAGAAATTACTGCGTTCTGAGCTTGATGTAGGAATTGTAGAAGGAGAAATTTATTCTCCTGATCTTCATGTGCTTCCAATTGTAGATGATTGCCTTGTTCTTGCAGTGGGGAAAGAACATCCTTTTTATTTAAAAAAAGTATTGCATGTGCAGGATCTTGAGCAGGAACAGTTTGCAATGCGAGAACAGGGGAGTGGGACACGGCAGTTGTTTGAAGATTATGCGACACGGCATCAGATTTCTTTTCAGACAGTATGGGAGGCAAACAGCCCTGGAACATTACTTAATGCCGTGCTTTATGATGGTGTCCTTTCGGTGATGTCTTTGCGGCTGATGTATCACGAGATCAGAAATGACAGTATTCATGTTTTTCAGAATGAAAATGGCGAGTGGAATCGGAAATTTAAACTTGTGTATCACAAAAACAAATTTCTGACGCCTGCGGTCCATGAATTGGAAAGAATCCTGCATTCCTATCGAAACGTAGAGATACCGGAAAATGCTGGAATATTGAGATAAATACGAAGGGAAGTTTATGAAAAAATATCTTACGATAACAGTAAGGGAGCAGATGCAGGGAATGACTGTTGAAAAAGTCCTTTATGATTATCTGGAACTGACCAAAAAGCAGGTCAGTCGTGCAAAATTCCGCCCGGATGGTATTTGCAAAAATAAAGTACAGTGCAGAGTAACAGAGAAAGTTTCTATGGGAGATGAGATTTGTATATGCCTGGAAACAGATGAAATACAGTCTGCACAGCTGGTTTTGGCAAAGATTCAGGGAGAGAGACTGTGTATTTTGTATGAAGATGAAGACATACTGGCAGTAAATAAACCGGCAGGAGTGTTAACGCATCCGGCGGGTATGCACTATAGTGATAGCCTGGCAAATCAGGTTGCTGCATATTTTCAGGAAAGAAATCTTTCAGTCTGTATACGTCCAATCGGCCGACTGGATAAGGAAACATCCGGAATCGTTTTGTTTGCCAAAAATCAGGTTGCAGCACAGAGATTGCAGGAACAGCGTGAAACAGGAGTCTTAGAAAAACAGTATCTTGCTTTGGTGGATGGAAACCTGCCGAAGGATCAGGATGATATTTGGCATACGATAGACTTTCCGATTAAAAAAATTGGGAATCATCCGCTTCGAATGGAAGCAGTAAAAAAGAGTAGCAGTGCAGAAAATGAAAAATACATTGCACATCAGTTAACTGATTATATAAATTGTTTTCAGGCAGTGACACATTATCATGTCCTTTACAGTACGGATAAATGGTCGGCAATAAAGTTAAAACTGGATACAGGACGGACGCACCAGATTCGGGTGCATATGCAGGCAATTGGACATCCACTGCTTGGTGATTCCATATATAATACATCAACAATGAACCGAGAACAGTGTACAATTTATCGTGCAGCATTACATGCCTGGAAAGTGAGACTTCGACAGCCATTCAACGGCAGGAAGATAGAACTGGAGGTACCTGTGCCGGAAGATTTTAAGAAATATGGAGGTTTTTATGTCAGCTCAGGTTCGTGATATGACCAAAGGATCTCCGGCAAAACTGATTCTGCTTTTTGCAGTACCGTTAATGCTGGGGAATATTTTTCAACAGTTGTATACAATGGTGGATACGATTGTTGTTGGCCAGGTTGCCGGTGTACAGGCACTTGCAGCGCTTGGCGCAGTTGAGTGGATCATGTGGATGACACTTGGAGTTTCTACAGGTGTTACGCAGGGATTCTCAATCCTGATCTCGCAGCATTATGGGGCAAAGAAATGGAATGATCTGAAAAAGACAGTTGCCCATAGTTATCTGCTTACCGCAGTGACGGCTATACTGCTCCTTCTGATCAGTCAGCTTGCTGCCAGATGGCTCCTTGTTCTGTTAAATACACCAGATAATATTATTGGAATGTCACTGATTTATCTCAGAATCGTATTTTGCGGGATTCCGATCGTAGCGGCCTATAATATTTTTGCATCTGTGCTGCGGGCACTTGGAAACAGCAGGACACCGTTGATCGCAATGATTATTGCAGCTTTTATCAATGTAGTGCTGGATCTTGTTTTTGTCGCAGGTTTTAACTGGGGTGTGGCAGGAGCTGCACTGGCAACCGTTATCGCACAGGCTTTTTCAGCTTTTTACTGTTTCCTTATTGTTCGTAAAATTGAAATCGTACATACAGACAGGGACGATTTTGCAAAAGTCCCAGGGTTGAATCGAAAATTATTTGGACTTGGAGCGCCAATTCTGTTTCAGGATGTGATCATTTCTGTGGGTGGGCTGGCTGTTCAGTTTGTTATCAATGGATATGGATTTTTGTTTGTTGCCGGTTTTACTGCGACAAATAAACTTTACGGAGTATTGGAGATGGCAGCAATCTCTTACGGCTATGCAGTGGTCTCCTATGTCGGACAAAATCTGGGAGCCGGAGAGATCACGAGAATCAAAAAAGGAGTTCATGCGAGCTCGTTTCTTGCCTTTCTTACATCTGCGTTTATCAGTATAGTGATGTTTCTTTTTGGAAAGACGCTGCTTTCGATGTTTATTTCCGGAGATACAGAGCAGACAAGTCAGGTACTGGCAATCGCCTGGCATTATCTTTCTATTATGGCATCCTGCCTGTGTATCCTTTATTTTCTGTATGTATACCGTTCTGCATTACAGGGGCTCGGAAATACCATGATTCCGATGTTGAGCGGAGTGGTAGAATTTTTTGTCAGAGTCGGTGTGGCACTTTTACTACCGAAACTGATTGGTCAGAATGGGATTTTCTATGCAGAGATTGCAGCGTGGACAGGAGCTGCTGTTTTGCTGATGATCAGTTATTATATCAACATTCGCAAATTTGCCTGATGCATGAAAATTTGCTATAATCGCATTAGAAATTTTGATGGGATCGGGAGACAGAAAATATGGAACAGACACAAAAAGACAATATCATTAAGAAGTTGATTGATACACATACAACGGTTTCCACGATGGAGAGCTGCACGTCAGGTATGATTGCATCTACGATCACAGATACAGAAGGAGCATCTGCAATCTTTCCGGGAGGATATGTGACATATCTGAATGAAACGAAAATTTTCATCGGCGTGGAGGAAGAAATCATCCGAAAGTATGGTGTGTACTCAAAAGAATGTGCCGAAGAGATGGCGAGAACCGTGCAGGAAAAAATGCATACAGACATTGCCATTGGAATAACCGGGACGACCGGAAATATTGATCCGAATAATGCAGACAGTATGCAGGGAGTTGTGTATTTTTGCATTCGCGTAAAAGATAAAGAAAATACTTTTGAGGTGCATGCAGAAGTTGCAGGAATGAATCGGCATGAGATCAAGCAGATGTATACGGATATGGTATTTGAAAAACTTCAGACACTTGTGATGTAGGATAAAAGAGTGTATATTGTAGAAAGAATTATAGTAGAAAATATAATCTGGAGGAAATGATAATGAGTATCAAAGAAGAAATTCATGGATTAACAGATGAGATGCTGACAAATCTCGGAAGACTGGTTGCAATTGATTCACAGCTTGGAACTCCGTCAGAAGGGAAACCGTTTGGGGAAGGTCCGGCCAAGGTACTGGAAGAGGCACTTAAGATTGCCGATGAACTTGGGTTTAAGACTGTAAACCTGGACAATTACTGTGGATATGCTGAAATGGGCGAGGGCGAAGAAATCGTTGGTATTGCCGGACATCTTGATATTGTACCGGTTGGTGGAGACTGGACTTATGATCCATTCAAACTGACCAGAGAAGGTGACCATGTCTATGGACGTGGAACTACAGATGACAAGGGTCCGGTTCTGGAAGCACTTTATGCAATGAAACTGCTTCGTGATTCCGGCGTAAAACTCAATAAGAGAGTTCGTTTGATCATGGGATGCAACGAAGAAACTGGATCAAAATGTATGGAACATTATAACGAAGTTGCAGAAGAAGTATCCTGTGGTTTCACACCAGATGCGAACTTCCCGTGCATTCATGGTGAAAAGGGAATGGTGATGATGACAGCATATTCTAAGAACACCAGGATTATTTCCATGAATGGTGGCTTTGTTTCTAACGCTGTCTGCGATACTTGTAATACCGTTGTTCCGGCGGAAGCAGGGCTGAAAGAAAAACTGGAAGCAGCTCTTGCTGAAACAAAACTTCAGGAATACAAAATAACAGAAGAAAACGGTGAGATCAGTATTTACGCAAAAGGTGTTCCGGCACATGCCAGCACACCGACTCTTGGTGTTAATGCAGCAGGTGTGACATTTGAATGCCTTGCAAAAGCCGGATTCGAAGATGACTTCGTAAAATTCTATAATGAACATATCGGAACGGCATGCGATGGCTCCGGACTTGGTCTTAAATTTGAAGATGAGTACGGAGAACTGACTCTGTGCAACGGAATTGTTAAGACAGAGGACGGAGTGGTTTCCTGTACGATCGATATCCGTGTACCGGTTACTCTTAAGGGAGACGAAGTACGCAAGATGTGCGAAGACAGACTGGAAGATGAGAATGGACGTATCGAGATCCATATGATCGGTGATTCCCTGTTTTTCCCGAGAGAATCCCCGCTCGTAAACGCTCTGTACAAGGCATATGTAGATGTGACCGGCGATACAGAAAACAAACCAATGGTAATCGGTGGTGGAACTTATGCGAAGTCACTCAAGAACATTATCGCATTCGGACCGGAAATGCCGGGAATTGATTATCGTATCCATGGGGCAGACGAATTTATTCTTGTATCAGGAATGGAAGAAGCTGTGCTTGTATATATGGAAGCAATCAAAAATCTTCTTGCAATCTAATCAAATGAGGATTTGTGATATCTGTTCTGACAATGAAAGACAGTTTTCTGTTTTTGCAATCCTGATCTGGCAGATGAAATGTCTTTAAGCAGGATTTTGTCTGCGTAATCAAATAATATAAATGGGTAAAAAATCTGACAGAAATGGAGAATTAAATTATGGAGTTGTTGCGGATAGAAAGGTCGGTATAATGCACGTTTACAGATATGGAAACATGGAGGCAGATATTGTTCTAATTCAGTTGGCTGGTAATCATGATATATCTGAAATCAAAGATGAAGTAGCAGAAATTCAGCATCTGACCTCTATGGATTTTGAACTTATTGCAGTGAAAGTTGATGATTGGAATAAGGAATTGTCCCCATGGAAGACTCCTGCCGTATTTGGAAATGAAGATTTTGGAGACGGAGCGGTACAGACATTGGAAGAGATTTTGCTATTATGTTCAGATAAAAGTAAAACGTATTATATTGGGGGATATTCTCTTTCAGGGCTGTTTTCATTATGGGCTGCCTGTCAGACAGATCTGTTCTCCGGGATTGCGGCAGCATCGCCGTCTGTCTGGTTTCCGGGATTTATAGATTACATGAAAGAGTATAAGATAAAGAGTAAAAATGTATATCTTAGTCTTGGAAATAAAGAAGAAAAAACTCGAAATCCTGTTATGGCAAAAGTAGGAGACTGTATCAGAGAAGTGCATGCATGGATAAAAGCAGAAGGAGTGAACTGTACGCTTGAGTGGAACCAGGGGGGACATTTCAAAGAACCGATGACTAGAACTGCGAGGGCATTTGCCTGGGTGATGCAGCAAAATAGAAACGAAAGCAGAGTAGAGAAGGAGCATCTGTGAAAACACGTGAAGAGGTATTGAAATTTGGTCTATCCTTTAAAAATGTATATGAGGAACGCCCGTTCAAAGACCAAAACTGGCAGTTGGTGCGCGTGAAGGAAAGTAAGAAAGCATTCCTCTGGATCTACGAAAAAGACGGATATATCAATCTGAATGTCAAGGTAAATCCGGAGTGGCGTGACTTCTGGCGATCGGCGTATGATGCCGTGATCGCAGGTTACCACCAGAATAAAGAGCACTGGAATACCATCATTTTGGATGGAACTATACCAGATAAAGATATCAAAAGAATGATCGCGGAAAGCTATGATATCATCACAGACAGCCCGACAAAACGAATATACGAGGCAGTCAAAAAGATTCCAAAAGGTCATGTCGCAACCTATGGAAAGGTTGCAGAGATGGCAGGTAATGCGAAGATGTCAAGAGCAGTGGGAAATGCTCTCCACAAAAATCCGGACCCGGAACATATTCCGTGTTTCCGAGTTGTGAATGCGAAGGGAGAACTTGCGGGGGCATTTGCGTTTGGCGGAGAACAAACGCAGGCAAAACTTCTTGAAGAGGATGGAGTAGAAGTAATTGACGGTAAGGTTGATCTGAAGAAATATGGAATTGAGATGATTTAGAATAAATCCAGTTTTTCTTACGAAAGAGCAGTTTGTGTGTTATCCTTATTAAAAAATATAAAGAGAATGAGGTTCTCCCTAAGTAATAAAATTACTTAAACCGCTTATGAAAGCTGATGATTTCTGCGAGTAAATGAACGCAGAGATTGTCAGCTTTTTCTGCGTATATGAGGAGGAAAATTATGTTATTAAGTATTTCGCTGATTCTTATTTTAGGGATGTTTATGGGATGGATATGCCAGAAAATCAAATTGCCGAGTTTACTTGGCATGCTGATTACCGGTATTGTTCTGGGACCATATGTGCTTAATCTGTTGGATGACAGTATTCTTGGAATATCTGCAGAACTTCGTAAAATAGCATTGATCATTATTCTCACAAGAGCAGGTCTTGGACTGGATCTAGCTGGGCTTAAAAAGATTGGAAGACCTGCTGTTCTTATGTGTTTTGTGCCTGCGTCTTTTGAACTGATCGGCATGATTTTGCTGGCACCAAAATTAATGGGATTAACCGTATTGGAGGCGGCTATTATGGGGGCAGTACTTGCGGCAGTTTCACCGGCTGTTGTTGTACCCAGAATGGTGAAGCTTATGGATGAAGGCTATGGAGTAAACGAAGGAATTCCACAATTGATTCTTGCAGGTGCATCCGTTGACGATGTGTATGTCATAGTTCTGTTTTCTACCTTTGTTGGGATGATGCAGGGGGAAGGTGCTTCCATACTTAAGTTTGTCAATATTCCCATTTCAATATTCTTGGGAATTGCAATAGGATTATTAATTGGAGTTTTGTTAGCATATTTTTTTAAGAAGATGCATATTCGGGATACGTCAAAGGTTCTTATTATTTTGAGTATTTCGTTTTTACTTGTAGTAATGGAAGATAAATTGTCAACTCCAATTACATTTTCAGCATTGATCGCTATTATGTTTATCGGCATAGGATTACAGAAAAAGAGGAAAACTGTTGCAAAAAGACTTTCTGTAAAATATGGAAAGCTATGGGTTGCGGCAGAAGTCTTTTTGTTTGTGCTTGTAGGAGCAACGGTAAACATCGGATACCTTGGAAAAGTCGGAGTGAAGGCTCTGATTGTTATTATTGGTGCATTGGTATTTAGAATGTTTGGCGTATTTGTATGCCTGTTAGGAACAAGTCTTAAAAGAAAAGAAAGGCTGTTTACGATGCTGGCATATACACCGAAAGCAACTGTCCAGGCTGCAATTGGGGGGATTCCGCTTGCATTAGGTTTTACCTGTGGAGATCTGGTACTTACAGTGGCGGTTCTTGCGATAGTACTTACGGCACCGTTGGGGGCATTTGCCATCGATTTGTCGTATAAGAAGCTATTAAATAGATAGAGACGATTGCAAGTTTAGAAACGTAAGGAAAAAGAGTAGTGACACATTTTATTCAATAAAATTTTGTTTGTGAATGGAGAGAAAAGCAATGTTCAGACCGATTCGAAGAAAGAAAAAAGAAATGGATATTGATGCAGCAAAAGAACTTCTGCAGTGCAGCAGACGAGGGGTGCTTGCAGTAAATGGGGATGATGGATATCCTTATGCAGTCCCTGTCAACTATTTTTATGACAGCGATGCAGGAAAAATATATTTTCATGGAGCACGTGTCGGACACAAAGTAGATGCCTTAAAAGCCAGCGACAAGGTATGTTTTACCGTTTACGGAAATGAAACCATCAAAGAAGAGGTGTGGGCACCGTTTGTACAGAGCACAGTTGTATTTGGCAGATGCCATCTGGTAGAAAAAGGAGCAGAAGCAACAGAAATCCTGAAAAAGCTTGCGGCGAAATACTATCCGAATGAACAACTGATCGATGAAGAAATAGAACGTTCGGGAAAAGCTGTACAGCTTTTTGAGATAGAAATTGAACATATCAGTGGTAAAGAAATTCAGGAAAAGTAAATCAAACCAAATATTAGTTTGTCTGGTATCGAACTCAGGGTACCAATTTTGATACCCTGAGTGGTACCCTGCTCTTTTCGGGCAAAACAAAAGAGCCTGAATGCCATGATTTTAAAGGCTTTCAGACTCCTAATGAGCAGGGGATGAGAGAATCGAACTCCCACCAAAGGTTTTGGAGACCCCTATCATACCATTTGACCAATCCCCTGTATTATTAAAATAATTGCAAATTTATCTGCAACAAATCAAATTATAGCAGATATGCTGAAATTTGTCAAGCGGAGATGGAGGGATTTGAACCCTCGCACCGGTTACCCGATCTACCGCATTTCGAGTGCGGACCCTTCAGCCACTTGGGTACATCTCCATGTCCTGAAAATTGTCTCAAACATGTTTATTATATAAGCAGTTTGTCGAAAGGTCAATTCTTTTTTTTATTGACGTGAAAAGAATCCTATAATATGATATAAGGAAAGATATCCGCAGAGTAATAATACATCAGGTATTAACATCTTTGCAGAAATTGCGGAAAGAGGTTTGGATTTTATGAACAGAAAAAAAGATGTGATTCTCAGGGCCACTGTGGCTTTGACTGAAAATTATAAAAAAGAAGAGTTATTTATGCCAAAAAATAACAGAGAACTTCCAAGCAGGGCAGCAGTGATCGATGTTGTCAAGGAACTTCGTTCCGTTATTTTTCCGGGTTACTTCTGGAATGATTCGGCAGCAAAGGTATTTCCGGAATATTTTGCGGGATACCGTCTGAATGATCTTTATGACAGACTCAAGGAACAGATTGAAATTGCTCTTTTATATGCACAGCCGGAATTAGAACAGGAGGGCGCAGAAGAAGAGGCAGACCGTATCTGTGCAGGCTTTTTTGAACAGCTTCCAGAGGTGCAGCAGCGTCTTCTGAAAGATGTGCAGGCGGGATTCGACGGTGATCCGGCTGCCAAGAGCAAAGAAGAAATCATATCATCGTATCCTGGTTTGTTTGCCATTTATGTATATCGCCTGGCTCATCTTTTATATAAAGAAGAAGTTCCGTATATTCCGCGAATCATGACAGAATATGCACATGGTAAGACCGGAATCGATATTAATCCGGGAGCAACGATTGGAGATTACTTCTTTATTGATCATGGTACAGGTGTGGTAATCGGTGAAACAACTGAGATCGGCTGCAATGTAAAATTATATCAGGGAGTAACTCTTGGGGCGCTTTCTACGAGACAGGGCCAACAGTTGGCCAATGTGAAACGTCATCCAACGATCAGGGATAATGTGACAATCTATTCCAATGCGTCTGTACTTGGCGGAGAAACGGTTGTGGGAGAAAATACGATCATTGGAGGTAACACATTTATTACAGAATCTGTTCCGGCCAACACCAAGGTCAGTGCCAAGAGCCCGGAATTGGTGATCAAGAAATCTCGCAGTGCAGTATCCAAAACAGATGTCTGGGATTGGCAGGACTGATTTTCAAAACTGACAAAACAATACAAAATAACAGAAAAAAATATAAAATAAAAATAATTTAAAAAAATTAAAATTACCTGTTGACAAACTATGAGTTATAAGATATACTCAATATCGTTGAAGCGAGCGGATACAAGCGTGACGCGAGAACAGCGATATGCGGGTGTAGTTCAATGGTAGAACACCAGCCTTCCAAGCTGGATACGTGGGTTCGATTCCCATCACCCGCTCTTATGCGATAGTGGCGTAGTTGGTAACGCGCGACCTTGCCAAGGTCGAGACCGCGGGTTCGAGCCCCGTCTATCGCTCTTAAGGACTCTGAGTTTTCAGAGTCCTTTTTTCTTTATATAAAAAAGTAAGGAGGAATGAAAGATGCCAGTACCAACCCCTCACATTGAAGCGAAAAAAGGTGAGATTGCTAAGAATGTTCTGATGCCAGGAGATCCTCTCCGTGCGAAATATGTAGCAGAACATTTTTTAGAGGATGCCAGACTGGTCAACCAGGTCAGGAATGTATATGCTTATACAGGAACATATAAAGGAAAAGAACTTACGGTTATGGCTAGTGGAATGGGAATGCCGTCTATCGGTATTTATTCTTATGAACTGTATAAGTTTTATGATGTGGACAATATCATCCGTATTGGTTCGGCAGGCGCTTATACGGACAGACTTGCTGTATACGATGTAGTTCTTGCAGACAGCGCGTGGAGTCAGTCCAGTTTTGCGAAAGTGCAGAATGGGTGTATGGATGATGTGTTGTACCCATCTGAGTCGCTGAATACCAGAATCCTTGATGCGGCGCATTGCTTGCAGATTCCGCTTAAGACTGCGCGTATTCATTCCTCTGATGTTTTTTATACAGAAGATAATGTGGATGGTTATAAAGAGATAATCAAGAAACACCAATGTGAATGTGTGGAAATGGAAAGCTTCGCACTGTTTCACAATGCGAAGCTTCTTGGCAAAAATGCGGCGTGTCTTCTGACTATTTCAGATTCTTTTGTGACACATGAGGAATTATCTTCATTGGCGAGACAGGAGTCTTTTGAAAATATGATGAAGATAGCCCTGGAAGCATGCTGATCAGGAAGAAGTTCTGTCCTGTTCAACCAGACCATAAAAAGAAAGCAGATAGAGCCCGCAAAGGCCGACCAGTCCATAGATGATTCTGGAAAGCAAACTCATACTTCCAAAAAGAAGAGCCACAAGATTCAGGTTGAAAAAACCAATCAGTCCCCAGTTGATGGCACCGATTACAGTGAGTGTCAGTGAAAAGTATTGTAAAAATTTATTTCCCATAAGTCACCATCCTTTCATAGTGCTAGTATGGCAGGATAATAAAAAAATATTCGCGACAGATCTGCTCTGCCGCGAATATTTTTTTACTGTAATTTAATTGTCTGTGAAGTGACATTGCCCCCACCGAAAGCAAATGCTTCAGATGCTTCCAGAGTAACATCAGATTTATCATTCAGAGAGAATGCGTAGCAGACGGTTACTGTACTTCCTGGTTCTACTTCGGCAATATAATTGTCAATCGCAGGTTCATCTTCTTTTGGAACAGCCGGTGAAAGCTTTTCTCCATTCTGCTTTGCAGAAAGCTGAACATCAACTAATGCACTGGATGAGGAACTGCTGTTGTTTGTATAGTCACAGTACAATAACAGACAGTCAGAATCATCAATTGCCTGTGTGACACGAAATTCTTTCAGGCGAAGTGTGAAATGATCATTGTCCATATCAATGCTGGTAGTTTCAGCTGGTGTGACAGTTGCTTCGACACCTGCGTTTTCTGAATTGTTCATTTCAGCCAGGGATTGATTGATCTCATCCTGAACGTTTGTGAAGTTTGCAGACATAACTTTTACGGTGTCGGCATCCAGAGAAACAATTTTCCATTTTCCATCTGCTTCTATTAACGGATAAGTGATGTCGATGGATGTGAATTTATCTTCTACGCTACCTGACTTTTCCTCCAGAAGTGAAGCTAGTTTCTGCTGTGTTTCTTCTTCGGTTAAAGTCGTGCCGGAAAATGCTGTGGAAACAATCTGTTTCAGAAATTCTGAGATGGTTTCTTTGTAAATATCTGCACCATCAATGTAATTGATGTGAACAGTTACAGATGCAGTGCCGTTCTGAATATGAAAATTGGTTTTGCCGATTTTGTAGGTCATCTTCTCATTGATCTTCTTGAAAAATGAAGAGTAAGCATCACTGGTGATATCTGCATTGTCAAGAGCAGACATATCATTGCTCTGCAGAAGGTTTTTCATTCCGTCAAAGTTCATGGCGCGCATGTTTTCCAGAAAATCTTCTGTTGCGGAAATTGGTTTCTGGCGTTGCATAAAATAAAATCCAGTGCCGCCGGCGACAGCAAGAATGAGGATGATCAGAAAAATGATCCACCCTTTTTTCTTTTTTTTCTTACGTCTCGGAGCAGCGGATTGTTCTTCATATACTTCCTGATTATTAGTATCCATACTTCCTCCTTATGAAGTTGCCTGGCTACGTTTGAAATTGTAACCGTATTGTTGCGCAATAAACGCATGCTTATCATTAACTCTTTTATTATAGCAGAAGGCGACGTTACTTGACAAGGTCATTTACGGACTCTAAAATGAGATTATAATGAAATACAAAATAGAAGCAAAAACAAAAGAGAAGTGACTGTAGCTCAGGAGGGGAGAGCGAAGGTCGGATGGAGGGAAAATATGGCGATAAAATATGAAGGAAGTTTTCTTTCAGAGGCAGATACACTTGAGATTTCGGTACTTTGCCTGATGCCGGAACCAGGGATAAAACCACGGGTAATCGTTCAGTTGGTGCATGGAATGAGTGAACATAAAGAACGATATATCCCATTTATGGAATATCTGACAGACAAAGGTTATATAACAGTGATTCATGATCACAGAGGACATGGGAAAAGTGTTTCGGATAAAAAAGATCTGGGATATATGTACGGAGGCGGTGCAGATGCAATGCTGAAAGACGTCCTGACGGTGAATGAAGAAATCAGACGCCATTTTCCGGAATTGCCGCTGATTTTGTTCGGGCACAGCATGGGGTCACTTGCAGTAAGAGCATTTGCTGCAAAACATGACGACTGTATGAATATGCTGATCGTCTGTGGTTCACCAAGTGAAAATAAAGCAAGACCTCTTGGAAAAGCAATTGCGAAGGTACAGGGAAAACTACTGGGCTCACATCATAAGAGTAAAATTCTGGAAACCATGTCTTTTGGAACTTATGCATTGAAATTTAAGGATGAGAAAAACAAAAATGCATGGATATGTTCTGATCCGGCAGTTTATGAGGCTTATACAAAGTCTGATCTGTGTGGATTTACTTTTACAGATGATGCATACATAGCACTGTTTGATCTGATGAAAAAAGCATATGACGTACATAGATGGACCTGTACCAGACCAAAGATGCCTGTATTGTTTATCAGTGGGGCGGAAGATCCGTGCCTTGGAAATGTACGGAAATTTGCAGGAGCGGTCCATGCCATGCGAAGAGCCGGTTATCTTGACGTGAAGGGGAAATTATATCCGGGAATGCGCCATGAAATTTTGAATGAAAAAGGAAAAGAAAAAGTCTGGCACGATGTATTTGTATATATGAAGAAAAAGGGATTTTAAAAATGTATCAAATCTGATATAATCTTTTTTGTGAAAAATTACCAGATTTGGAGGAGATAAAATGAGAGCAAGTGGCATTTTGATGGGGATATCCAGTATTCCGTCAAAGTATGGAATCGGATGTTTTTCAAAGGAAGCCTATGATTTTGTAGATCAGCTTGAAAAAGCAGGACAGCAGTACTGGCAGATACTTCCACTGGGACCGACAGGGTATGGAGATTCTCCGTATCAGTCTGTTTCTACATTTGCAGGGAATCCGTATTTTATTGATCTGGAGGAACTGATCAAAAAAGAACTCCTGACCAAAGAAGAATGTGAGGCCTGTGACTGGGGTGGCAGTGAATCTTATGTTGATTATGAAAAAATATATCTTTCCAGATATAAACTGCTCCGCAAAGCATATGAAAAGGCAGATCTGAAGACGGACCCGGATTATGCGGAATTTTTGAAAGAAGAAAAAGACTGGCTGCAGGATTATTGTCTGTTTATGGCAATCAAGAATGATCAGAAGGGAATCTGCTGGATTGACTGGCCGGAAGAATTAAAGGATCGTCATTCAAAGGCAGTAAAAGAGGCAGAGAAAGAGCTGGCAGAAGAAATAGAATTTTATCGTTTCCAGCAATATTGTTTTACCACACAGTGGAGAAAACTGAAAGCATATGCAAATAAGAAAGACATCAGTATCATTGGAGATGTGCCAATCTATGTGGCTCTGGACAGCTCTGACGTATGGGCAAATCCGGAAATGCTACAGTTTGACGAAGATTACAATCCAAAGGCAGTTGCAGGATGCCCTCCAGATGCTTTTTCAGCAACCGGACAGCTGTGGGGAAATCCATTGTATGACTGGAAGGCACTTAAGAAAGACGGTTATGGCTGGTGGGTGCAGCGAATGACACACTGCCTGGAACTTTATGATGTAGTCAGAATCGATCATTTCCGTGGATTTGATGAGTATTATGCTATTCCGTATGGGGACAAAACTGCTGAGAGGGGAAAATGGGAAAAGGGTCCGGGAATGGATCTGTTCCATACACTTGATAAAAAAATCAAAGACCTCCGAGTGATCGCAGAAGATCTTGGTTTCCTGACAGAAAGTGTTCTGGAAATGCTGAAAGAGAGCGGATATCCGGGAATGAAAGTGCTTCAGTTTGCGTTTGATGGAAGTGAAGATAGCAGCTATCTTCCATACAAATATGATCACAACTGTGTAGTTTATACAGGTACACATGATAATGAGACCACAAAAGGCTGGTTGGAAAATCTGCAGGGACATGATCTTAAATTTGTCAGAGAATATATCAACTGTTATGAACAGCCGGTCAATGACTGTGTATGGGCACTGATACGTACAGCACTTTCAAGTGTAGCTGATCTTGCAGTCATTCCGATTCAGGATTATTTGTGTCTTGGAAATGAAGCCCGTATGAATGCTCCGTCTACATTCGGGGATAACTGGAAATGGCGGCTTACTGCAAATCAGATTTCGGAAACAACGTTGTATCATATGAGAGAAGTGACCAGGATTTATGGACGTCTCGCAAAAGCATCTGAAGAAAAGGAAACTGATGAAATTGCGAACACAGAGGAAGAAGAACGGCAGGATAATGACCAAAATTCTAAAATAGTTGAATAAATGCGTGAGAGGAGAGGCAGAATGGAAGAACAGAATAAGAATACTGAAAAGAAGGAGAACGAAGTGCAGACTTCACAGGAAAATACCCCACAGAATGCGACACCTACCAGAAGCTATGTACTGATGATTCTGGCAGGATGTTATCTTTTGTATACAGGGTACAGATTGTGTAAAAATGTCATCGATGGAGTTGACGGTGGCAGCTGGGGCTTTTTTGCGGCAGGAATCGGTTTCCTGATCGTGGGAGCGGTAATGCTTTTTATTGGTGGTAAGAATTTTATCAAACGAGATAAAGAAAAACGTGCGATGGAAGAAGCTGCCAGGGCAGAAGAAAAAGCGGCAGAGCCGGAGAAAACGACAGAGAAAAAAACGATGAGTATTGCGGAACGTGCGAGACTGGCTTCAAGTCTTGAAGAGTCAGAGAGCGAAGACAAAACAGAGAAGCCGGACGAATCAGAAACGGCTGATATAGCTTCAGAAGAAAAAACAGATGAGTAAGTATTAAAAAAGCGTCGCAGAATGTTATCTGCGGCGCTTTTTGCGTGTTTTTTTCTTCTTTTTGTGTGAGCCGGAAGGGTTATGCAGGGTAGACCAGCAGAAAAACTGAACCAAAATGATTCCGATCAATGCTCCGGAACTGTCAATGCAGACATCTCTGACAGAAGGACTTCGTCCGGAAACAAAAGATTGATGGTATTCATCCAGCCCTGCGAAGCCTGCACAGAAAATACCGGCGAGGAGAAATAACCAGAACCCTCTCACTCGATATACATAAAGCGGGAAAGAAACAGCCACGGCAAGAAGAAAATATTCAGTCATATGAGCTGCTTTCCGAACATAAAACTGAATGGAATTGGCCTCATAATTCAGCTCATCATAACTTTTGCCTTCATGCAGAATCTCGCTTTTGATTTCTACGATATTATAACTGATCTTGTAACTTAATTCCCCGGACACCTCCCCGGTCTGGGCTGAAAATGAAAAGATCAGATACATCATAAGCAAAGCTGGTATAAAAGATAATGGTTTTAATAGTGTGATCAGTATTTTCATGGCTTTAAATATAGCAAAGGGGGAAAAGATTGTCAACTGAGAGGAAGGTATGTTATACTTATATCAATTATGAACCTGCATCAAAAGTGATTAAAGAACAGGTAGGAGACAGGAATTAATCTAAGGGATAAGAGAGGAACAAAAAAGATGAGTTTAGCAGATGTTACGTTTATTAATATGTGCAGAGATGTCATAGAAAATGGAACCAGTACAGAAGGAGAAAAGGTACGTCCAGTCTGGGAAGACGGTACATCGGCCTACACGATCAAGAGATTTGGAGTAGTGAATCGCTATGATCTGCGCAAAGAATTTCCGGCTCTGACACTTCGAAGAACTGCACTAAAAAGTGCTATGGATGAGATACTCTGGATCTGGCAGAAAAAATCAAATAACATCAAAGATCTTCACAGTCATATCTGGGACAGCTGGGCCGATGAGAATGGCTCCATTGGTAAGGCATATGGTTATCAGCTGGGGGTGAAACATCAGTACAAAGAAGGGATGATGGATCAGGTAGACCGTGTATTATATGATTTGAAAAATAATCCCTACAGCCGTCGCATCATGACGAATATTTACGTACACCAGGATCTGCATGAGATGAATCTGTATCCATGTGCATATTCCATGACGTTTAATGTGACGAAGGAACCAGGGAAAGACAAGCTTACTTTGAATGCAATCCTGAATCAGCGTTCACAGGATATTCTGGCTGCAAATAACTGGAACGTCTGCCAGTATTCAATCCTTCTGATGATGATCGCACAGGTATGTGACATGGAAGCAGGTGAACTTGTACATGTGATTGCAGACTGCCATATTTATGATCGTCACGTACCGGTTATCAAAGAACTGATCAGTCGTACTCCGTATCCGGCACCAACTGTGAAACTGAATCCGGAGATCAGGGATTTTTATGAGTTTACAACGGATGATCTGATAGTAGAAAATTATCAGACATGGCCACAGATCAAAAATATTCCGATCGCAATCTGATGTGTTTGAAAATAAGTATATTGCTGTAGAGAAGAGGGTAATGAAGTATGAATATTATAGTAGCAGTAGATAAGAACTGGGCAATCGGTAAAGATAACAAGCTTCTTGTAAGTATTCCGGCAGATATGAAGATGTTTCGCCAGGAAACAACTGGAAAAGTTGTTGTTATGGGACGTAAGACTCTGGAAAGTTTTCCAAATGGGCTGCCTCTTAAGAACAGAACAAATATTGTCCTGACAGGAAACAAAGATTACAATGTCAAAGACGCGATCATTGTCCACACTGTAGAAGAACTTCTGGAAGAAATAAAAAAATATCCGTCAGAGGAAGTATACTGTATTGGTGGAGACAGTGTATACAAACAGCTTTTGCCTTACTGTGATACAGCACATGTGACAAAAATTGATTTTGCATATGAGGCAGACAGCTATTTCCCAAACCTGGATGAAATGCCGGAGTGGAAAGTAACTGCGGAAAGCGATGAGCAGACATATTTTGATCTGGAGTATTCTTTTATGAAATATGAAAGGATAAAATAAATATTTTCTCTGCAAATTTTGCATTGAAGTCACCACGATAAAGTGCTAAAATGGATGAAAAGAGTTACTGAGAAGGGTAACTGGAAAAGAAATCCATATGACTGGAGGAAGATATATTATGGAAAAAAAGAACATTGACTGGGGCAGCATCGGATTCGGTTATATTCCGACAGATTATCGTTATGTTGCCAATTTCAAAGATGGTAAATGGGATGAAGGACAGCTGACTACAGACCCGAATGTTACACTGAATGAATGTGCCTGTGTATTCCAGTATGCACAGACTGTATTTGAAGGAATGAAAGCTTATACAACAGAAGACGGACATATTGTTACTTTCCGCCCGGATCTCAATGCTGAGCGTCTTGCAAATTCTGCAAGAAGACTGGAAATGCCGGTATTCCCGGAAGACCGTTTTGTAGAGGCTGTTGTACAGACGATCAAGGCAAATGAAGCATATGTACCACCATATGGCTCTGGTGCAACTCTGTATGTACGTCCGTATATGTTTGGAAGTAACCCTGTTATCGGTGTTAAACCGGCTGACGAGTATCAGTTTCGTATTCTGACTACACCGGTTGGACCGTATTTCAAAGGTGGCGCAAAACCGATTACGATCCGTGTCACAGACTTTGACCGTGCTGCACCGCATGGAACAGGTCATATCAAGGCTGGTCTGAACTATGCAATGAGTCTTCATGCTATCATGGATGCGCATCGTCAGGGATATGATGAAAACATGTATCTGGATTCTGCTACAAGAACAAAAGTAGAGGAGACAGGTGGAGCGAACTTTATCTTTGTCACAAAGGATAATACCGTTGTTACACCGAAGTCCAACAGTATTCTTCCATCTATCACACGTCGTTCTCTGATCTATGTTGCAGAGCATTATCTTGGACTGAAGGTAGAAGAACGAGAAGTATATCTGGACGAAGTAAAAGACTTTGCAGAATGTGGACTCTGCGGAACCGCAGCTGTTATCTCACCAGTTGGCAAGATCGTAGACCATGGCAAAGAAATTTGCTTCCCAAGCGGAATGGAAGAAATGGGACCGACAACAAAGAAACTTTACGAGACACTTACCGGCATCCAGATGGGACGCATCGAAGCTCCGGAAGGCTGGATCAAAGTTATCGAATAAGATTTATTGTATCAGATATAAGACAAGGTACAGGCAGATGTCCTGTGCCTTGTTTTTTTGTTTGTATTTCGTTATAATAAGAGAGAGTTTACAGGAGGACGGAATGGACAAAAAATCTTACGATAACGGAACGGATTTCAGTTTTGTGGAGCAAAAAGTCCGCGAAGTGCAGACAACAATAGAAAATGCTGTAAAAACAAGCAATTATCAGGAACTGAATCAGTCCATCACGAAGATGGTTAATAATACACTGAAACAATATCAGAAAGAGCATCCTACGACGGTTCAGAAAAAAACTGAGCACAAAGTTATGAATCAGAAAATACAGGAAACTCATCCGGAACTGTACGGAAATACCGGAGGCGAAAAGGTAAAAGATATTCTGCTGATCGTATTCGGTGGGCTTCTTTCCGGAAGTATGGCAATAGGACTTCTGACAGTGCAGATTCTGCAGGCTGTAATAGGTCACGGCGGTATCACTTCGACTGCAGTGACGTTGATTGGTACACTGGCAGGCGTGGGGATGATCTATGGAGGCTGTACAGGACTTGGCAGATTGAAACGCTTCAAGAAATATGTACAGGCACTTGGAGACAGAACGTATTGTGATTTTGAACGTCTGGCAGGGGCTGTGGGCCGCAGTGTGAAATTTGTAAAAAAAGATATCAAATTTATGATTCAGAAAGGCTGGTTTCTGGAAGGACAGACGGATCAGAAGGAAACATGCCTGATCACAAGCACAGAAACATATCGACAGTATACAGAGACACAGAAGGCACTGGAGCAGCGAAATGAAGAAGAATGCAGAAAACGCCAGCAGGAAACAGAGCAGCAGAAACAGATCAGTCCGGAAGTACAGGAAGTTCTGGATAAAGGTGAAGCATATATTCAAAAAATCCATGCAAGTAATGATGCAATCCCGGGAGAAGAGATCTCGGCTAAAATTGCCCGCATGGAACAGATTGTAGAACAGATTTTTCAGAGGGCAGAGGAGCATCCGGAAATTATCCCGGACCTTAAAAAAATGATGGATTATTATCTACCTATGACAGTGAAACTTCTGGATGCTTATGAAGAAATGGACAGACAGCCAATTCAGGGAGAGACGATCCGCTCATCCAAAAAAGAAATTGAAGATACGCTGGATACTTTAAATGAAGCATTTGCAAAACTCCTGGATTCAGTTTTTCAGGATACCGCGTGGGATGTTTCCAGTGATATATCTGTGCTTCATACGATGCTTGCACAGGAAGGACTGACTGGAAATGATTTCAGTAAGAAGCAATTATAAAAAAACGAGTATAAAATACATTTGCCATAGAACACGATAAGGAGAACGATATGGGTGATGAAATGAAACAGGCAGAAACAGGGATGCCGTCACTTACACTGGAACCAGATTTTGCACCGGAAGTGAAGAAGGAGCCGGAAGTGCAGGTACAAGGACAACTGATGGAAGTTGCACCGGAAATGGATCCGGTCCAGCAGAAGATGGCACAGACAGTACTGACACCGGAAGAACAGAAGATGGTGGACGATTTTGCATCTAAGATTGATGTGGAGAATCTGACACAGGTCATGCAGTATGGCGCTGGGACACAGAAAAAGATGGCCGATTTTTCAGATGAGGCATTGAAAAACGTAAGAGCACAGGATCTTGGTGAAGTCGGAGAACTTCTTTCAGGAGTTGTTGGAGAACTGAAGGGATTTGATGCCGAAGAGGAAAAAGGTTTTCTGGGATTTTTCAAAAAACAGGCAAATAAAGTAGAAAATTTGAAAAACAGATATGACAAGGCTGAAGTAAATGTAGAAAAGATTGCAGATGCACTGGAAAAGCATCAGGTTCGTCTGCTCAAGGATTCTGCAATGATGGACAAAATGTATGAACAGAATCTCCTGTATTTTAAAGAGCTTTCCATGTATATTCAGGCTGGTAAACAGAGGCTTGCACAGACCAGGAACGGCAAACTGCATGATCTGGAAGAAAAGGCGAAAATGACCGGACTCCCGGAGGACGCGCAGGCGGCTAAGGATCTGGACAGTAAATGTGCCCGTTTTGAGAAAAAACTTCATGACCTGGAACTTACCAGAATGATCTCACTGCAGACAGCACCACAGATCCGCCTTGTCCAGAATAACGATACGATGATGGCAGAAAAGATTCAGACTACACTGGTCAATACGATTCCACTCTGGAAAAGCCAGATGGTACTGGCACTTGGCATTGCACATTCAACAGAGGCGGCGCAGGCACAGAGCCAGGTATCGGATCTTACAAATGAACTCCTTCGAAAAAATGCAGAGAAACTGCATATGGCATCGGTAGAGACAGCAAAAGAATCGGAACGTGGTATTGTGGATATGGAAACACTTCAGAAAACCAATGCAGATCTGATTCAGACGCTGGATGATGTAATGAAGATTCAGAAAGAGGGCAGAGAAAAACGCCAGGCAGCGGAAGCAGAAATGGTCAGAATGGAAAATGACCTGAAGGCTAAACTGTTGGAAATTCAGCACTGAAATACAAGAGGGGCTGTTTGAAAATAACAGCTCCGCTTTTTCGTCAAAAAGGAGAGAAGAGCATGTATCGTGATCATACAAAAGTTGTACAGATAGGAAATAAAAAGATTGGTGGAGGTAATCCAATTCTGATTCAGTCTATGACGAATACAAAGACAGAAGATGTGGAGGCAACTGTCCGCCAGATTCTGGAGCTGGAAGCAGCTGGATGTGATATTATCCGTTGTGCAGTGCCGACTATGGAAGCTGCGCAGGCACTGAAAGAAATCAAAAAGCAGATTCACATTCCATTGGTGGCAGATATTCACTTTGATTATCGACTGGCGATTGCCGCAATGGAAAACGGTGCAGATAAAATTCGTATCAATCCTGGAAATATCGGAAGTACTGACCGTATTCAGGCAGTTGTGGATGTTGCAAAAGAGCGAAATATACCAATCCGTGTAGGAGTCAACAGTGGTTCTCTGGAAAAAGAGCTGGTAGAAAAATACCATGGTGTAACAGCAGAAGGACTGGTGGAGAGTGCACTGGATAAAGTACGTATCATTGAAGAGATGGGGTATGACAATCTTGTGATCAGTATCAAATCTTCGGATGTTATGATGTGTGCCAAAGCACATGAGCTGATTGCAGAAAAAACAGATCATCCTCTTCATGTTGGTATTACAGAGGCGGGAACTCTGTATTCTGGAAATATTAAATCTGCCGTAGGACTTGGAATCATTCTTTCACAGGGAATCGGAGATACGATCCGTGTTTCTTTGACGGGCGCGCCATTGGAAGAAATAAAATCTGCCAAACGGATCCTTAAGACACTGGGACTGCGTAAAGGTGGCGTAGAAGTTGTTTCTTGTCCGACATGTGGACGTACACGTATTGATTTGATCGGGCTTGCAAATAAAGTAGAAGCAATGGTACAGGATATCCCATTGGACATTAAAGTTGCTGTTATGGGGTGCGTGGTGAATGGACCTGGTGAAGCAAAGGAAGCAGATATTGGGATTGCCGGAGGTGTTGGTGTCGGTTTGCTGATCAAAAAAGGTGAGATTGTGAAGAAAGTACCGGAAGACCAGCTTCTGGATACTTTAAGAGAGGAACTGCTTCACTGGGAGGGATAAGAGAGGCATAGAGTGTGGAGAAAGAATTTTTCGATGTATTTCCCAATTTAAAAGTAAAAGACCAGCTGCATGAATGGCTGGAGATGGTAACTGTATCAAAAGTTTCCTGCAATCCAGCGAAGACGAGACTGTGGGTTTATATTCATAGTGAACGCTGGATCCACAAGAAATATATTATGGCACTGGAAGATCAGATTGAGCGACAGTGCTTTTCAGGTCTTGAAATACAGGTAACAGTGATTGAACGTTTTCATCTTTCCAGACAGTATTCCCCGGCCAATTTTCTGGAAGTTTATCGTTCCAGTATGGAAGTGGAACTGAAGAACTTCAATATGCTTGAATACAATCTTTTTAAGCGTGCGCAGATTGCTTTTCCATCGGATGAGCAGATGAATCTGACTTTACCTGATTCTGTGATATCCAGAGAAAAAAGCGGGATTCTGGTGGAATATCTGGAAAAAGTTTTTTGTGAACGATGTGGGATGAATCTCAAGATCAACCTGCAGTTCATAGAGACAGAAGAGAGCAAATATCGCAAAAATGCTGCGCTGCAGATCCGGCAGGAGGTGGCGAATGTGCTGAAACATGCCAAACTGACACCGGAGCCGCTGCAGGATGAGAAAGAGAAAGATACGGCTGCAACGGAAGTAAAGGATGGCAAAAAAGCAGAAGCGAAGACTAATAAAACAGAACAGAAACCAAAAACATTTGAGAAGAAAAGCCAGCGTGGAGAGTTTCATGGAGGATTCCGCAAAGACAGTAATCCGGATGTGATCTATGGAAGAGATTTTGAGGGAGATACCATTGATCTGGAATCTATTACCGGTGAGATGGGAGAAGTCATCATCCGTGGACAGGTTATGGATGTGGAAGCACGTGAGATCCGTAATGAAAAAACAATCCTGATATTTCCGGTAACAGATTTTACTGATTCTATTGTGATCAAAATGTTTCTGAGAAATGAACAGGTACCTGAGATTACGGAATCTGTCAAAAAAGGTGCCTTTTTGAAATTTAAAGGAGTAACGACGATTGACCGATTTGACAGTGAGCTGACGATCGGATCAATATCTGGAATTAAGAAAATTGCAGATTTCCGTAGTACCAGAATGGATACCAGCCCACAGAAGCGAGTGGAACTGCACTGCCATACCAAAATGAGTGATATGGATGGTGTTACGACTGCAAAGGATCTGGTAAAACGAGCTTACGAATGGGGGCACAAGGCAATCGCAATTACAGACCATGGTGTTGTACAGGCTTTCCCGGAGGCAAACCACTGTTTTGATGCATGGGGAGGATGTGTTCCGAAAGATTCAGATTTTAAAGTCCTGTATGGTATGGAAGCATATCTTGTTGATGATATGAAAGGCATTGTTACCAACAGTCAGGGACAGCCGATTGATGGTAAATTTGTTGTATTTGATATTGAGACAACAGGATTTTCACCGCTTACATGTCAGATTATAGAGATTGGTGCTGTGAGAGTCGAAAATGGTGTGATCACAGACCGTTTTTCGACGTTTGTGAATCCAAAGGTACCAATTCCGTACAGAATTGAACAGTTGACAAGTATTAATGATTCTATGGTTATGGATGCACCGGATATTCAGACAATACTTCCGCAGTTCCTTGAATTTTGCGCGGGAGCTGTCATGGTGGCCCATAATGCGGACTTTGATATGAGTTTTATTATAGAAAACTGCAAACGACAGGGGCTGCCGCAGGAGTATACATATGTGGATACGGTTGGTATGGCACGTTTCCTTCTGCCGGCACTGAACCGATTCAAACTGGATACGGTTGCCAAGGCTGTCGGAGTGTCTCTGGACCATCATCACAGAGCAGTGGACGATGCAGCATGTACGGCTGAGATTTTTGTACGGTTTGTGGAAATGTTAAAAGAACGAGACATTTTTGATATGGATACGCTGAACCAGCAGGGAAATGTATCTGTGAATACAATTAAGAAGCTGCCGACATATCATGCGATCATTTTGGCGAGAAATGAGACCGGACGTGTGAATCTCTATAAACTGGTTAGCCAGTCACATCTGAAATATTACAGACGTCGTCCACGTGTACCGAAGAGCCTTTTTCTGGAACACAGAGAGGGACTTCTGATCGGAAGTGCCTGTGAAGCTGGCGAATTGTATCAGGCACTTCTTCGAAATGCACCGGAACCGGAAATTGCCAGACTGGTCAATTTTTATGATTATCTGGAAATTCAGCCACTTGGAAATAATGCATTTATGATCGCAGATGAAAAAAATGATCGTGTGAAATCCAATGAGGATCTGATTGAACTTAATAAGAAAATCGTAAAACTTGGAGATCAGTTTAAGAAACCGGTTGTTGCCACCTGTGACGTACATTTTATGGATCCACAGGATGAAATCTATCGCCGGATCATTATGGCCGGAAACGGATTCTCAGATGCGGATAATCAGGCACCTCTATATCTGCGCACTACAGAAGAGATGTTGGAAGAATTTTCTTATCTGGGAAGTGAAAAAGCAGAAGAAGTGGTTATTACCAATACCAACAAGATTGCAGATATGATCGAGAAGATCTCTCCGATTCATCCGGATAAATTTCCACCGGTTATTGAAAATTCGGATCAGGATCTGAAAGATATCTGTTTTAACCGTGCACATGAGATGTATGGTAAAAATCTTCCAAAGATTGTAGAAGACCGTTTGAACAAGGAGTTGCATTCTATTATTTCCAATGGATATGCTGTTATGTATATCATCGCGCAGAAACTGGTATGGAAATCTAATGAAGATGGTTATCTGGTTGGCTCGCGAGGATCAGTAGGCTCTTCACTGGCGGCAACTATGTCTGGTATCACAGAAGTAAATCCTCTGCCACCGCATTATTTGTGTCCGGAATGTAAATACAGTGACTTTGATTCGCCGGAAGTCAAGAAATTCGGAGGTATGGCCGGATGCGATATGCCGGATAAAGTATGCCCGAAGTGTGGCGCTAAGATGAGTAAGGAAGGCTTTGATATTCCTTTTGAAACATTCCTTGGATTCAAGGGAGATAAGGAACCGGATATTGACCTTAACTTTTCAGGTGAGTATCAGGCGAATGCACATCGATATACAGAGGTTATCTTTGGCAAAGGGCAGACCTTTAAGGCCGGAACGATTGGTACACTTGCGGAGAAGACGGCATTTGGTTATGTGAAGAATTATTATGAGGAACGGGGACAGCACAAACGTTATTGTGAAATCAACCGTATTGTGCAGGGATGTACCGGTATCCGGCGAACGACCGGCCAGCATCCGGGTGGAATCATTGTCCTTCCAGTGGGCGTGGAAATTGAAAAATTCACGCCGGTACAACATCCGGCAAACGATGAGAACAGTGATATTATCACAACACATTTTGATTACCATTCTATTGATGGAAACCTTTTGAAACTGGATATTCTCGGACACGATGATCCGACAATGATCCGTATGCTGGAGGATCTGACAGGCTTAAGTGCCCGTGATGTTCCTTTGGACAGCAAGGAAGTTATGTCTTTATTTGCAAGTACGGATGCATTGGGAATCAAACCGGAGGATATTGGAGGCTGCAAGCTCGGATGTCTGGGTGTACCGGAGTTCGGTACAGATTTTGCCATGCAGATGCTTATTGATACGAAACCGAAATATTTTTCTGACCTGGTACGTATTGCCGGATTGTCTCATGGTACAGACGTATGGCTGGGAAATGCACAGACATTGATCGAAGAAGGAAAAGCAACGATTTCTACTGCAATCTGTACACGAGATGATATTATGATCTATCTCATCAGCATGGGGGTAGAAAGCAGCCTTGCCTTTACGATCATGGAAGCTGTACGTAAAGGAAAAGGTCTGCGCGAAGAGTGGGAAGCTACCATGCGTGAACACAATGTTCCGGAATGGTATATCTGGTCCTGTAAAAAGATTAAATATATGTTCCCGAAGGCACACGCAGCAGCATACGTTATGATGGCATGGCGTATTGCCTGGTTTAAAGTATTTAAACCCCTTGCATATTATGCGGCATTTTTCAGTATCCGTGCAACGGCTTTTTCATATGAAACGATGTGTATGGGACGTGACAGGTTAGATTTCTATCTTGCAGAACTTCGCAAAAAGGGCGATGCAGCGTCAAAGAAAGAACAGGATACGATCAAAGATATGCGTATTGTACAGGAAATGTATGCACGAGGTCTGGAGTTCATGCCAATCGATCTTTACCGTGCCAAGGCAAATCGTTTTCAGATCATTGATGGCAAACTGATGCCCGCATTGAACTGTATTGACGGAATGGGGGATAAAGCTGCCGAGGCAGTCGTAGATGCTGCCAAACAGGGAAAATTCCTGTCGAAGGATGATTTCAGAGATCGGACAAAGGTCAGCAAGACGGTTATCGATCTGATGGATGATCTGGGAATCTTTGGAGATATTCCACAGTCTAATCAGTTTTCATTGTTTGACGGTGTGATTGCCTGAATGGATATCATTTATAAAAAATGGGGATTACCGATAGAAAAGCCGGGTATGTTACCATAGCGAAAAGGAGACAATTATGAAAAAAGAGGAGTTAAGGTATTTACAGAGACTTGCGGAACTCTATCCGACGATCGGAAAGGCTTCTACTGAGATCATTAATCTGCAGTCGATTCTGAACCTGCCAAAAGGGACAGAACATTTTATGTCGGATCTGCATGGAGAATATGAGGCTTTTTCGCATGTACTTCGCAATGGTTCTGGTGCTGTACGCAAAAAAATCGATGATGTGTTTGGCCATACACTGAGCAATAATGACAAGAGGGCGCTGGCTACACTGATTTATTATCCGAAAGAAAAAATACAGCTGGTCAAAAAGACAGAGGAAGATATGGAGAACTGGTACAAGATTACTTTGTACCGTTTGATCGAAGTCTGCAAGACTACAGCGTCCAAATATACAAGATCCAAGGTACGTAAGGCATTACCTCCGGATTATGCGTATGTTATTGAAGAATTGATCACAGAAAAGGCGGAAGTGCTCGACAAAGAAGCTTATTATGATTCTATTGTCAATACGATCATTGAAATTGGCCGTGCAGAGAATTTCATCATTGCACTTGCAGAACTGATACAGAGACTGGTTGTAGATCATCTGCATATTCTGGGTGATATTTTTGACAGAGGCCCGGGCCCGCATTTTATCATGGACCGTCTGATACAGTATCATTCTCTGGATATCCAGTGGGGAAATCATGATGTAGTATGGATGGGGGCAGCAGTTGGGCAGAGAGCCTGTATAGCAACGGTGCTTCGTAACAGTATCCGCTATGGAAATCTGGATATTCTGGAAGATGGATACGGAATTAATATGCTTCCGCTTGCGACATTTGCAATGGAAGTATATAAAGATGATCCGTGTACTGCTTTTGAAATGAAGGGAACATCTAATTATAATGCACTGGAAAAAGAACTTGGACAGAAGATGCATAAAGCAATTGCAATCATTCAGTTTAAGCTGGAGGGACAGCTGCTTCGAAGACATAAAGAATTTCATATGGAAGACAGATGTCTGCTGCACCGGATCAATCCGGAAAAAGGTACGGTTACACTGGCAGATGGAAAAGAATATCCAATGCTTGATACAGAATTTCCAACGATTGACTGGAAGCATCCGTATGAACTTACTCCGGGAGAACTGGATGTGATGGAACGTCTGGAAACTGCATTCCGAAACTGCGAAAAATTGCAGAATCATATGCGGTTGTTGCTGGACAAAGGTGGACTTTATAAGATATATAATGGAAATCTTCTGTTTCATGGATGTATTCCATTAAATGAAGACGGAAGTCTGAAGGAAATTCAGATTTACGGAAAAACTTATAAGGGACGTGAATTGTATGACGTTCTGGAGGCATATGTGCGGAGAGCATTTTATGCGGTTGACAGAGAAGAACAGCGTAAGGGCAGAGATATTTTGTGGTTTATCTGGGCAAGTCCGTCTTCGCCGCTATTTGGCAAGGATAAAATGACTACATTTGAACGATATTTTATTGCGGATAAGGAAACTCACAAAGAAACAAAAGGTGCGTATTATCATCTTCTTGAAAATGAAAAAGTAGTAGATGGAATGATACGGGAATTTGGATTGGATCCGGAAACCGGCCATATCATCAATGGACATGTTCCTGTGCATCAGGGGGATGGTGAGAGTCCGGTCAAATGCAATGGGAAAGTAATTGTTATTGATGGAGGATTCTGCAAAGCTTATCAGAAAGTAACAGGAATTGCCGGATATACGCTGATCTACAATTCTTATGGCCTGGTGCTGACGGCACATGAGCCTTTTACATCCAAGGAGCAGGCAATATCTAAAGAAAGTGATATTGTATCCAACAGAGTATCCGTACATTATACATCCAAACGTCGTTTAGTAGGGGATACAGACACAGGAAGAGCTCTGAAAGAACGTATCGGTGAACTGCGACAGTTGCTTGACGCATACAGAAAAGGTATTATTAAAGAGAAAAAATAAAGTACAAAAGCAATAACAGAGGTGAGCGAATGAGAAGAAAAAACAGACTGAGGGTACTGCTGGTGATTTTGGTCTCAATATTTATCATGTTCAGTGCAGCAGCACTTCTTCTGGCAGGATTTCAGAAAAGTGAGAGAGAGGCACAAAAGAAGAAAGAAGCAATGGCAGCGCTGGAAAGTCTGCCGACAGCAGCACCTACGGAAGTTCCTGTGACACCGTCTCCGAGTCCGACACCGAGGCCAACAGCGACACCAACGCCGATACCAAAAGAAAAAGTAAGTTTTAATCCGGATGATTTCTGGGATTACTGGTATAGCACAGATGGACTTGTGACAATTAATATATATAATATCAGTCAGGACAGTGTATCATTCAGCTTCAGCCAGACAGATGCAGGACAGACACAGTCTGTTTCTGCTGATGTAACTGCGGAAGTGGCCGGAACTGCGGCAGCATTTTCCTTTACAGATACAGCGGGAAATGCAGCTTCAGGAAATCTGACATTTGACAATGGTCAATTATATCTGCGTGCGACGACAGCAGAACCAGTTTCTTCTGTATATCCAAATGTAAGTTGTATTATGAGCAGAACACAGGTACAGCTGCAACCGGATCCGACGGTTACACCAACGCCGGCCGAGCAGGCACAGAATACGGCTGAGACAGGAGAATATTTCTTCCCGGAGAGCAGTAATCGTTATCTGACAGATGAGGAGATTTCAGCATATAGTTCAGATCAGCTGGAACTTGCAAAGAATGAAATCTATGCACGCCATGGACGTCAGTTTGTAACAGATTATATTGCGGATTATTTTAACAGTAAATCCTGGTATCAGGGTACGATAGATCCGGACACTTTTGATGCCGAACAGAATTCTATTTTCAATGAATATGAGCTTGCAAATATTTCAAAGATTGCTGAGTGGGAAGAACAGAAAGCGAGTCAGGGAAACTGACTCGCTTTCTGCGTCATTTGATCGGTTCTTTGTTATCGGTTCTTCCAACCAGATAATCAATGGTGGTATCATAATAATCAGCGAGGCGGATCAGCATTTCAATTGGAATATTACGAGATCCTGTTTCATAATGAGAATAAGAACGCTGACTGATATGAAGAATTTCACCAATTTTCTTCTGAGAGAGATCGGAATCTATACGCAGATCCTGAATTCGTTGAAATTTCATTCTTATACCTCCTTCATTTTCTGTAATTATAAAACAGTCCGAAATGTGCTATTGCAATACGGAGCAAAATGGACTATAATAAAAATCATTTCTTTTTTTATTCCCATAATACAATTATAAATTAAAAAATATAGCAGTGCAGATCGAGGTGCATGTGCATACAGGAGGTTGTTATGTTTGCAAGTGTACTATCAGCAGCGATTTTAGGCATGGATGTTCATCCAATCCAGGTGGAGGCAGACGTCAGTGATGGTCTGCCGACATTTACGATGGTTGGATTTCCTTCGGCACAGGTAAAGGAAGCACAGGATCGTGTCAGAACGGCATTGAAGAATAACGGTATTGCACTTCCACCGAAGAGAATTACCGTGAATTTTGCTCCGGCTGATATTAAGAAAGAAGGAGCTGGATTTGATCTTCCGTTAGCAGCTGCTGTTTTGGCGGCGTCAGATATTCTGAAATCGGAACAGCTGGATCGGGTGATGATGGCCGGAGAAATAAGCCTTAATGGAGAAATTCATGCAATATCAGGGATTTTGCCTATAATCATCAGGGCGAGGGAGGAAAAGTGCCGGTTTTGTGTTGTTCCATATGAGAATCTCCGGGAAGCGACACTGATACCGGATATGAAGGTGATTGGAGTTCGCAATCTGCAGGAAATGATACGCTATGTGCAAAGTCCGGATTCTTATAGAAAAGAAGTGGGAAAAACAATAGAATCTCCGGGTAAAGAAAAACTGGATTTCAGTGATATTCGAGGACAGGAAAGTCTGAAACGAGCCGTGGAGATTGCAGTCAGCGGTTTTCACAATCTGCTTATGATCGGGCCTCCGGGGGCAGGAAAAACGATGGTTGCGAGAAGAATTCCGGGAATTATGCCGGCACTTACATTTGATGAAGGGCTGGAATTGACAAAAATCTACAGTATTGCCGGATTGCTCTCGAGAGGAGATCCTCTGATCAGAGAAAGACCTTTTCGCAGTCCGCATCATACATGTTCAGCACAGGCTCTGGCTGGTGGTGGCCGAAATCCCAGACCAGGGGAGATCACACTGGCACACAGAGGTGTATTGTTTCTGGATGAGATGCCAGAGTTTTCCAGAAGAAGCCTGGAGATTCTCAGACAGCCACTGGAGGACAAGGTGATACGTATCTCCAGAGTATATGGGACGTATGATTTTCCGGCAGATTTTATGTTGTGTGCGGCAATGAACCCATGTCCCTGTGGTCATTATCCGGATATGAACAGATGTCGGTGTACACCGGCACAGGTAATGCAGTATCTGGGAAGAATAAGTCAGCCGCTTCTGGACAGACTGGATCTTTGTGCTGAAGTGTCCCCGGTAGATTTTGAAGGACTGAGCAGTGGACGAAAAGGGGAGAGTACACAAACGATCAGAGAGCGGGTTATCTGCGCACAGGATATTCAGAGAGAACGATATAAAATAGAAGGAATTCAGTTTAACGGAGAATTAAGTGGTGCTCAGATTGAGAAATATTGCAAGATGGAAAAAGACGCCCGGCAGCTTTTGAAGATGGCATTTCAGAATATGCCGTTCAGTGCCCGTGCCTATCACAGGATTCTAAAGGTGGCACGGACAATCGCAGATATGGAAGCGACAGAAAGTATTCACAGACATCACATAGCAGAAGCGTTATCCTATCGGGCATTTGACAAAAAATACTGGAATTAATCAGGGTATAAAATCTGAAGAGGAGTGATAATTTATATGGAAGGAACTCTTAACATCAGAAAAAGTGACACGGAAATGTCTGTGCGTGAGATTTCGAAAGAAAGTCCGGAATATCCGCAGAAACTTCTGCATTATGAGGGAATGCCGGAGATTTTATATGTCAGGGGAACATTACCGGATCCACGACGACCGGCAGTTGCAATCGTCGGAGCCAGGGCAGCCAGTCCATACGGGCGTATGCAGGCGTTTCGTTATGCCAGGAGACTCAGTGAAGAAGGAGTGCAAATATTAAGTGGGATGGCATATGGGATTGATACTGAGGCACACAGAGGTGCACTGGAAGGAGAAGGAGGCACATGGGCGGTACTTGGAAATGGCGTTGATATCTGTTATCCTTCGGGTAACAGAGCACTTTATCAGCGAATTCTGCGAGAAAAATGTGGTATACTCAGTGAACAGCCGACGGGGACGCGGGCAAGAAATTATTTTTTTCCGGCAAGAAACAGAATTATCAGCGGACTGGCGGATCTTGTTGTGATTGTTGAAGCAAGAGAAAAAAGTGGTTCATTGATCACTGCACAGTGGGCACTTGATCAGGGAAAAAGTGTTTTTGCCATACCGGGACCGGTAACAGAGGAACTTAGTATGGGGTGTAATAAATTGATCTATGACGGGGCAGGTATCGCATATACACCGGAAATACTGCTTCGGGAACTCGGAATAGATTGTGAAAAAATTGTTAAAGTAAAGACAAAAAATGAGTTAGGACTTGCAACCGATTTAAAATTGGTGTATAGTTGTCTCGATTTGCAACCAAAATCTGTGGAATTTTTGATCCAGAAGACAGGACTTTCGCCGGAAAAAGTCGGCGGTCTTCTGCTGGAGTTGAAAATATCGGGGTTAGCCCGGGAAATAGGCAGGCATTATTATGTAAAGACAACATAAGACACGGATCAGCCTCCCGGGAAGTTTAAGAAGTGTTGCTGTAACGGAGTGAACAGTAACGGAGAAGTAGGAGAGATAGCATGGCGAAATATCTGGTGATAGTGGAATCACCTGCAAAAGTAAAAACCATTAAGAAATTTCTTGGGAGTAACTATGATGTACAGGCATCAAACGGACATGTGCGTGACTTCCCGAAGAGTCAGTTTGGCATTGATGTAGAGAATGATTTTGAACCAAAATATATTACGATCAGAGGAAAGGGAGAATTGCTTTCAAATCTTCGCAAAGCGGCCAAAAAAGCAGATAAGATATATCTTGCAACTGACCCTGACCGCGAGGGAGAGGCAATCTCCTGGCACCTGATGCAGGCGCTAAAAGAAGATCCGTCTAAGATGCGCAGAATTTCTTTTAACGAAATCACAAAGACTGCTGTAAAGAATTCCATCAAACAGCCGCGGGATCTGGATATGAACCTGGTAGATGCACAGCAGGCACGAAGAATGCTTGACCGTATGGTAGGATATACGATCAGTCCGCTCCTTTGGGTAAAAGTGAAAAGAGGCCTGAGTGCAGGACGAGTACAGTCTGTAGCACTGCGTATTATCTGTGACAGAGAAGATGAGATCAATTCTTTTATTCCGGAAGAATACTGGAGTCTTGAAGGTGAGTTTCGTGTAAAAGGAGAGAAGAAACCTCTTCAGGCAAAATTCTATGGCACGGATAAGAAACTTCCAATCCATAATAAGGCCGAGATGGATGAACTTCTTGGAAAACTGGAAAATGCAGAGTATGAAATTACAGAGGTAAAAAAAGGCGAACGTATCAAGAATGCACCCCTGCCGTTTACAACCAGTACTTTGCAGCAGGAGGCAGCCAAAACACTGAATTTTTCTACACAGAAAACAATGCGTCTTGCCCAGCAGTTATATGAAGGTATTGATATTAAGGGAAGCGGCACGGTTGGTCTGATCAGTTATCTGCGTACGGATTCCACTCGAATCTCACAGGAAGCAGATGAAGCAGCGCGAACCTACATTGGTGAACAGTATGGAGAAAACTATGTTTCTACAAGTGGAAAGATGGTAAAAAAAGACCAGAAGATTCAGGATGCGCATGAAGCAATCCGTCCGACTGATATTACCAGAACGCCAGTCACGGTCAAAGAATCTCTTTCCAGAGATCAGTTCCGTCTGTATCAGCTGATCTGGAAACGCTTTACAGCAAGCCGTATGTCTGCAGCAAAATATGAAACAACATCAGTAAAAATCAGTGCAGGAGAGTATACTTTTACGGTTGCTGCCTCCAAGATCATATTTGACGGATTTATGTCTGTGTACATGCAGGAAGAAGATAATCAAAAAGGCAATGTACTCAGTCAGAGTCTTGAGAAGGGAATGAAGCTGCAGCTTACTGAACTGAAACCGGAACAGCATTTCACACAGCCACCGGCACATTATACAGAAGCATCTCTTGTAAAGGCACTGGAAGAACAGGGAATTGGACGTCCGAGTACTTATGCTCCGACGATTACCACGATCATCAGCCGCCGTTATGTATCTAAAGAACAGAAAAATCTTTATGTGACGGAACTTGGAGAAGTTGTTAATAATATTATGAAACAGGCATTTCCAAGCATTGTAGATGTTCGTTTTACTGCAATGATGGAAGGCCTTCTGGACTGCGTTGAAGAGGGTACTGTGCAGTGGAAAACGGTTGTCAGAAACTTTTATCCGGATCTTAAGAGAGATGTGGATGCTGCTGAGAAAGAACTGGAAAAAGTTGAAATTCAGGATGAAGTTACAGATGAAATCTGTGATGTCTGTGGACGCAATATGGTCATCAAATACGGACCACATGGAAGATTCCTTGCATGTCCTGGATTTCCGGAATGCAGAAATACCAAACCGTATTATGAAAAAATCGGTGTGGCATGTCCGAAATGTGGAAAGGATGTTGTGTTGAAGAAAACCCAGAAGGGTCGTAAATATTATGGTTGTATCGACAACCCGGAATGTGATTTTATGTCATGGCAGAAGCCATCAGCAAAAAAATGCCCGGTTTGTGGAAGCTATATGGTCGAAAAAGGAAACAAGATTGTCTGCAGTGAGACAACTTGCGGTTATGTAGAGCAGAAGTCTAAAGAAGATTAAATATATAAATTTTCTGAAAATGCGGACAAAATCGAAAAAAATATAAAAATATCTTGTATTTTCGTTGCAAAACGTGTACTATTATACCATAAGATTGAAAACATCGAAAAAACAGGAGAAGGAGGCCGTAATGAGCGTTCAGTTGTTGGATAAAACCAGAAAAATCAATAAGCTTTTGCACAACAGCAGTTCCAGTAAAGTTGTATTTAATGATATCTGTCAGGTGCTGATGGACACATTAAGTTCCAATATCCTGGTACTGAGCAAAAAGGGTAAAGTACTTGGAATCAGTTTATGTCCGGGCGTTGAAGAAATTACCGAGCTGATTGAAGATAACGTAGGCGGACATGTAGATTCTCTGTTAAATGAGCGTTTCCTTGGCGTTTTGTCTACAAAGGAAAATGTGAATCTTCAGACACTTGGATTTGAACATGTAAACAGCAACTGTCAGGGTATTATCAATCCAATCGATATTGCCGGCGAAAGACTGGGGACTGTTTTTATGTATCGTAACGATAAGCCTTATGATATTGAAGACATTATCGTCAGTGAATATGGCACAACAGTGGTTGGTCTGGAAATGATGAGAGCGGTTCATGAAGAAAATGCAGAAGAGGACCGTAAACAACAGGTTGTAAAATCTGCATTCAATACACTGTCCTTCTCAGAACTGGAAGCGATCATTCATATATTTGATGAACTTGATGGAGAAGAGGGTATTCTGGTTGCAAGCAAGATTGCAGACCGTGTAGGAATCACCAGATCTGTTATTGTAAATGCACTTCGCAAATTTGAAAGTGCCGGGGTAATCGAATCTCGTTCATCAGGTATGAAGGGAACTTATATCAAAGTACTTAACGAAGTAATTTTTGATGAGCTTGAAGAAATTAAAGCTCAGCGAAGCAAAAAATCATAAGGACAGCAGAAGCTGTTTATAAAGAGAGGTCTTTTCCTATGAAGGAAAGGGCCTTTTCTTTTATAAAATACTTAAAAATCAGAAAATGAGAAAACAGGAGAAAATAAGAGAAAATAAAAGATAAATAAAAAAATAATACTAATTTACAGCTTTGAAAAGAGTTGCAGAAAATCATGATTTTAAATAATATAGGGACAGTGATTAGCACTCAAACGAAATGAGTGCTAGTAATTCGAAAAAGGCAACAATAAAGGAGGAAATAGATCATGAAATTAGTACCTTTAGGTGACAGAGTTGTATTAAAACAGTTAGAAGCAGAAGAAACAACAAAATCTGGTATCGTACTTCCGGGACAGGCACAGGAAAAACCGCAGCAGGCAGAAGTTATTGCAGTAGGTCCTGGCGGAGTTGTTGACGGTAAAGAAGTTAAGATGGAAGTTGCTACAGGTAATAAAGTTATTTATTCCAAATATGCAGGAACTGAAGTAAAACTTGACGGCGAAGAATATATCATCGTAAAACAGAGCGATATTCTCGCAATCGTTGAATAATCGTAACAGAATAAAAAACGTTACAGATCATTAAGCATTTCAGGAGGACAGTCATCATGGCAAAAGAAATTAAATTTGGTGCAGAAGCAAGAGCTGCACTTGAAACTGGTGTAAACAAACTTGCAGATACAGTAAGAGTAACAATCGGACCAAAAGGAAGAAACGTTGTACTTGACAAACAGTTTGGTGCTCCGCTTATCACAAATGACGGTGTTACTATTGCAAAAGAAATTGAACTGGAAGACAGATTCGAAAACATGGGTGCCCAGCTGATCAAAGAAGTTGCATCCAAGACAAATGATGTAGCTGGTGATGGTACTACTACAGCAACTGTTCTGGCACAGGCAATGGTTCATGAAGGAATGAAAAACCTGGCAGCAGGTGCAAACCCGATCATCCTGAGAAAAGGTATGAGAAAAGCTACAGATGCAGCTGTAGAGGCTATCAAAGAAATGAGCCAGAAAATCAGTGGCAAAGCACAGATCGCAAATGTTGCATCTATTTCTGCAAGTGATGAAGAAGTAGGTCAGCTGGTTGCTGATGCAATGGAAAAAGTTTCCAATGATGGTGTTATCACAGTTGAAGAATCCAAAACAATGCATACAGAACTTGATCTGGTAGAAGGTATGCAGTTTGACCGTGGATATATTTCTGCATATATGTCTACAGATATGGAAAAAATGGAAGCAAATCTTGAAGACCCATATATCCTGATCACAGACAAGAAGATCAGCAATATTCAGGAAGTTCTTCCGTTACTGGAGCAGGTTGTTCAGGCTGGAGCAAAACTTCTGATTATCGCAGAAGATGTAGAAGGTGAAGCACTGACAACTCTGATCGTAAATAAATTAAGAGGAACATTCCAGGTAGTTGCTGTTAAAGCTCCTGGATATGGAGACAGAAGAAAAGAAATGCTGCAGGATATCGCTATTCTGACAGGTGGACAGGTAATTTCCGAAGAACTTGGACTTGATCTTAAAGAAACTACAATGGCTCAGCTTGGACGTGCAAAATCTGTCAAAGTTGCAAAAGAGAATACAGTTATCGTAGATGGTCTGGGTGATAAGAAAGAAATTGCTGACCGTGTTGCTCAGATCCGTAAACAGATTGCAGAGACAAAGTCTGAATTTGATAAAGAAAAATTACAGGAAAGACTTGCAAAACTGGCTGGCGGCGTAGCTGTTATCCGTGTTGGTGCTGCAACTGAAACTGAAATGAAAGAAGCAAAACTTCGTCTGGAAGATGCTCTTGCAGCTACAAGAGCAGCAGTAGAAGAAGGAATCATTGCAGGTGGCGGATCTGCATATATTCATGCATCCAAGAAGGTTGCAGAACTGGTTGCAACTCTGGAAGGTGATGAAAAGACAGGTGCAAACGTTATCCTCAAAGCTCTGGAAGCTCCGCTGTTCCATATTTCTGCAAACGCTGGTCTGGAAGGCTCTGTTATTATCAATAAAGTAAGAGAATCCGAGCCAGGTGTTGGATTTGATGCTCTGAACGAGAAATATGTAGACATGGTAGGTGCCGGAATCCTTGATCCGGTTAAAGTTACAAGAAGTGCTCTGCAGAATGCGACAAGTGTTGCTTCTACACTCCTGACTACAGAGTCTGTAGTTGCTACAATCAAAGAAGATGCTCCGGCTATGCCGGCAGGTGCTCCAGGAATGGGCGGCATGATGTAAAATAAATTTATGCGAATTAAGGGATTGGCGTCATAGACGCTGATCCCTTTTTGTGATAAAATTTAATAAATATTATATATATTAAGGAGAATGTACATATGAGCGATCTTTATTCAGAATTACTGGTTAAAAAAGAACCAACCGCAAAAGATTCCATAGTCAAATATGGAATGATCGTACTGACAGTCCTGGCAGTGGGCGCAGGCCTTTTTATCAGTCCGATCCTTCTTCTCGTTGCAGTTGCGTTAGGTGTTGCATCTTATTTTGTGATTCCGCGGACGGATCTGGAGTATGAGTACCTTTTTGTAAATGGAGAATTTGACATTGATATGGTCATGTCAAAATCCAAACGGAAAAAAGTTATGTCCATGAACTTGCGTGAGGCAGATTTGGTCGCGCCTCTTGATTCACACAGAATGGATTATTACAATGGTAACAGCCGATTGAAAACACTGGATTATTCTTCCGGAAATCAGCAGCACAGACGATTTGCCGTTATTATAAAAAGCGGTGGAGAAAACTGTAAGATTATTATCGAACCAGATGAACAGATGGCACAGGCTATCAAAAATTCAGCTCCAAGCAAAGTTTTTTTGGATTGACACTGTAAGTTATTTTTGTTACACTTTGAATCAAAATCAAACTAACATAAATACAAGGGAGGAAATGCAATGGGTACTATCATTGGTGAAGGCATTACATTTGATGACGTTCTGTTAGTTCCGGCATATTCAAAAGTAATTCCGAATCAGGTAGATGTTACAACGCACTTAACGAAAAAAATCAAGCTGAACATTCCTATGATGAGCGCAGGAATGGACACCGTTACTGAGCACAGAATGGCAATTGCCATGGCGAGACAGGGTGGTATTGGAATCATTCATAAAAATATGTCCATCGAAGCACAGGCTGAGGAAGTAGATAAGGTAAAACGTTCTGAGAACGGTGTTATTACAGATCCATTCTTTTTATCCGCAGACCATACACTGGAAGATGCCAATAATCTGATGGCAAAATTCCGTATCTCTGGTGTTCCAATTACAGAAGGTAAGAAACTTGTTGGCATCATTACCAACCGTGACCTGAAGTTTGAAACTGATTTTACAAAGAAGATCAGAGAATGCATGACTTCTGAGGGACTGATCACAGCCAAAGAAGGAATCACACTTGAAGAGGCAAAGAAGATTCTTGCCAAATCCCGAAAAGAGAAATTACCCATTGTAGATGATGATTTTAATTTAAAAGGTCTGATCACAATCAAAGATATTGAGAAACAGATCAAATATCCTCTGGCAGCCAAAGATGCACAGGGACGTCTTCTCTGTGGTGCTGCAGTAGGTATCACATCAAATGTTCTTGCACGTGTTGAAGCACTTGTAAAAGCAAACGTAGATGTTATTGTTATTGATTCAGCACATGGACATTCAGAGAACATTCTCCGTGCAGTACGTCAGATTAAAGACGCATATCCGGATCTGCAGGTTATCGCAGGTAACGTTGCAACAGGAGCTGCTACAAAGGCTCTGATTGACGCTGGTGTTGATGCAGTTAAGGTTGGTATCGGACCTGGATCTATCTGTACAACACGTGTTGTAGCTGGTATTGGTGTTCCACAGATCACTGCTGTTATGGATTGTTATGAAGTAGCAAACCGTTACGGAATTCCGATTATTGCAGATGGTGGTATCAAATATTCCGGAGATATTACCAAGGCCATTGCAGCCGGTGCAAATGTCTGCATGATGGGAAGCATCTTCGCCGGATGTGATGAAAGCCCGGGAACATTCGAACTGTATCAGGGACGTAAATACAAAGTATACCGTGGCATGGGATCCATTGCAGCTATGGAGAATGGAAGTAAAGACCGTTACTTCCAGCAGGATGCGAAGAAACTTGTTCCGGAAGGTGTTGAAGGACGTGTTGCATACAAAGGACATGTGGAAGACACTGTATTCCAGTTGATGGGCGGCCTTCGTTCCGGTATGGGATATTGTGGCGCAGAAACAATTGAGAAGCTTAAGACAACAGGACGATTTATTAAGATTTCTGCTGCTTCTCTGAAAGAGTCTCATCCGCATGATATCCATATCACAAAAGAAGCACCGAACTATAGCGTAGACGAATAAAGTAACTGAATAAAAATATTTAGCTGATGTATTTATTTTTGTTCTTGCTAAATGAAATAAGATAGTATATTATGATTACAACGACTGCATGACTGGCGGAAGTAGGATGAACTACAGGGAGTGCAGTAAGTGAACGTGCCGACCGCCTGGGCAGCCTGGAAACAGACTACCCAGGCGGTCGCTTTACTTTATCACACTAAAGGAGAATGATCATGGAAAAAATTTCACTGGAAAATGAACTGAAAAACAATTCTTATCCGGGCAGAGGAATCATTATCGGACGTTCTGCAGACGGAACAAAGGCAGTTACCGCATACTTTATCATGGGAAGAAGTGAGAACAGTAGAAACCGTGTATTTGTTACAGATGGTGAGGGAATTCGTACACAGGCATTTGATCCTTCGAAATTGACAGATCCGAGCCTGATCATTTATGCTCCGGTACGTGTTCTTGGAAATAAGACAATTGTGACAAATGGTGATCAGACAGATACTATTTATGAGGGATTGGATAAACAGCTGACTTTTGAGCAGTCCTTAAGATCACGTGAATTTGAGCCGGACGGACCGAACTACACACCAAGAATTTCCGGTGTGATGCATATCGAGAATGGAAATTACAGCTATGCGATGTCTATTCTGAAGAGTGATAACGGTAATCCGGATTCTTGTCTGAGATATACATATGCTTACGAAAAAGCAGTTCCGGGAGAGGGACGTTTCATTCATACCTATAAATGTGATGGTAATCCGTTACCAAGCTTTGAGGGTGAACCAAAGTTGGTCGATATCCCGGATGATATGGATGCATTCACAGAACTTCTCTGGAACAGTTTGAATGCAGATAACAAAGTTTCTTTGTTTGTACGCTATATTGATATTGCAACAGGAACATATAATACAAAAATCGTAAATAAAAATCAGTAAGGAGAGTATAGAGATGAAAGAATTACAGTTAAAATACGGATGTAACCCAAATCAGAAACCTTCCAGAATCTATATGGAAGAAGGACAGGATCTTCCAATCAAGGTACTTTCCGGCAAACCGGGCTATATCAATTTTCTGGATGCCTTTAACGGCTGGCAGCTGGTTCGTGATCTTAAGAAAGCAACAGGACTTCCGGCAGCAACTTCTTTCAAACATGTTTCTCCTGCAGGAGCTGCAGTAGGACTTCCGCTTACAGAGACACTGGCAAAGATCTATTGGGTAGATGACATGAACTGGAAAGCATTTTCCCCACTGGCATGTGCATATGCGAGAGCTAGAGGAGCAGACAGAATGTCTTCTTTTGGCGATTTTATTTCTCTTTCAGATGTATGTGACAAAGATACTGCGATGCTGATTAAAAGGGAAGTTTCAGATGGTGTGATCGCACCTGGATATACAGAGGAAGCACTGGAGATTCTGAAACAGAAGAAAAAAGGAAATTATAATGTGATTGAAATCGATCCAGATTATGTACCGGCTCCACTGGAACATAAGCAGGTATTTGGTGTGACATTTGAACAGGGACGCCAGGAACTTGCAATCGATGATGCGTTGATTTCCAATATCGTGACAGAAAACAAAGAACTTACAGAAGAAGCAAAGAGAGATCTGAAGGTATCTCTGATCATTCTGAAATATACACAGTCCAATTCGGTATGCTTTGTTAAAGATGGTCAGGCCATTGGTGTTGGAGCAGGACAGCAGTCACGTGTACATTGTACAAGACTTGCCGGACAGAAAGCAGACAACTGGTTTCTGCGTCAGAGCCCGAAGGTACTGAATCTTCCGTTTAAAGATACGATCAGCCGTGCAGAGAGAGATAATGCAATTGATGTCTACATCGGAGAAGAGTACATGGATGTATTGGCTGACGGTGCTTGGGAAAATGTATTTACAGAGAAACCGGAAGTATTCACAAGAGAAGAGAAGCGAGCATGGCTGGATCAGCTTACAGATGTCACACTTGGTTCGGATGCATTCTTCCCGTTCAGTGACAATATTGAAAGAGCACATAAGAGCGGTGTGAAGTTTATTGCTCAGCCAGGCGGTTCCGTGCGAGACGATGCGGTAATCGAAACCTGTAATAAATATGGAATGGCGATGGCATTTACCGGAATTCGTTTATTCCATCATTGATTATGATGAGCGAATATTAAACATAAAATTAATTTGCAGGAAATGTCGAAAAAGAGAGGAAAAAGTTTCCTCTCTTTTTTTAGAATATGCTATGCTATGTTTAGCAGCAGGAAAAAGGAGGAGAAGAGGAAGAATTTTTTACCTCTGAAGAAACATTACCTGATGCTGGGACAGTCGGAGGGAATATCCGTTGGAATTATCCGGGAAATATTATTTCGATAGAGAAGAACTCTGCTGGAAAAGGAAATATCCTTACGGAACTATTATGTCAAAGTAAGGGCATATAAGACCATTGATGGAAAACAGTATTATGGCACTTATAGTTCTGTTAAGCGTATAAAAGTAAAATAAAAGAATAAATTATCAGACCAGATAGAAAAGGAAATGCTTCGGCTATATTATTGAAAGTCCGAAGCATTTCTTTGTGCTATGAAAAAAATAGCAACAAAAAACCGGACATAACAGTCCGGAAAATAAAAAGAGCGATAGACGGGGCTCGAACCCGCGGTCTCGACCTTGGCAAGGTCGCGCGTTACCAACTACGCCACTATCGCAAATGTCTTGTGAAGAAGTGCGTTCCTCATCGACAAGACATATAATACCAGATATAATTGTAGTTGTCAAATGTTTTTTCGAAAAAATTTGAAAAATTTATAAAAAACATTTTGTACGAATCAAGTGATTTAGGAATGATAGTAACGAAGTACATGTTCCGGATAATACTGATCTCCATAGTCCCATGGACCGGCCGTGTCGTATAGAGGATCTTCTTTGGAACGCTTGGTTTCTCCGCTTGCTATTTCGGCAAAAGCTTTTGAACTTTCTTCAGACCAGGAGGTGATGCCATTTTTTTCCAGATAGTTAAAATAGACATCTGCTCCAAAATTGTATCCCTGAAGAGCAAGTTTGATGTTGGCAATATCATTCGGTCCTGTAACATCTGCTTTGGCCATAGAATATTTCAGTTCCTGAATTCCGCAGGCAATAGAATAATCTACATCTGTGATGCCGTTTGGAGTCTGAGGATATTGTGTGTTATATGCACCTTCAGAGGATTGCATAACGTCTGTTCCCTGACCGGAGCTTTCCTGCATCATAAGAGCCAGAATAAGATCTACATATGCAGACATATCGTATTTTGCAGCAACTTGTTCTACATCGCTGCGATAAGATTCGCAGGCAGAGTTGATCATATGAGTCTGTCTGGAAGTACGGAGTGGTCGTAAAATAAGAAAGGACAGAGACAGGATTATGATAAGAAACAGTATGAAGCAGAGAAACTGTTTTTGTCGGCGAATCTGATGCCGGCGTTTTATGAGACGCGCTTTTTTGGTAAGGTGCACGCTGTTTGGGTGTTTTTTATGTTTGATCTTTTGTGTCTTCTTCATAGGTATTATTGTAATCGGTAAAGCTGCTTTTGAAAAGAAAGAAATTCTAAGGATTTTCTTAAAATTTCGTGAAAAAACTGTGTAAATTTGAAATCATGCGTTTCATGTGCTAAAATAAGCCAGAGTAAGAGATGGGGAAACGTAAAGTTATAGAGATGAGGTGAAAACCTGTGAAAAAAAAGGTATGTGCAGTTTTACTGGGGACTGCTTTGACATGTCATGTACCGCTGGTGTATGGTGCGGTACAGGATTATCAGGCAGTTACAGAAGCTGATAAGGAAGACAATAAAATTTTTCAGGCATTTTCAACAGAGGATGGAAGCGGCAATTCAGTTAATGTTGCAGCTATACAGGATACCGTGTATGTTGCAGCCAAAAATGCCGGGATCTATTCAAAGCCAGGCGAATCCAGCGAAAAAATGGGGGACGTTGCATTGGGTGATACATTGGAGAGAAGTGCAGTCTGTGATAATGGATGGAGCAAAGTATCCTGTGAAGTAAATGAAAGCAAAGTTATTGGATACATTCAGAATCAGATGCTCAGTGATACGGATCAGATTCAGCCTGCAGATAAAGATGTTGAAGTAAAAAGTGATGCTACGGTACTGGATTATCCAAGCCGGAAAGATGGGGAAGAAGTAGGGGAAGTTCTTCAGCTGGATGAAGTGAAACAGACGGGAACAGTTAATGGAGTATGGAGCCGGATTACTTATCAGAATGATGATGGAACAGAGGCAGAAGGTTATATTCCAACAAGCTGTCTGGACCTTCCGGATGCGGTGGCAGAAGAAGCAGATACAATTGATAAGGATAAAGATGCGGGAACACTCCATGAAGGCAGTGGAGAGGGCGTATTTGCAGATGCACTGGAGGATGTGGACCCAGGTGTTTCAGTAGAAAACGGAGTTCAGATCGGAACACCGGTTGCGGCATCTTCAGACGCAAATCTGCAGGATCTAGGCGTATTTAAGATTACACATTACTGTCCGTGCAGTATCTGTTGCGGACCATATTCCAATGGAATTACATCGACTGGCGTAACGGCAACTACTAATCATACGATTGCAGTAGATCCATCTGTGATTCCGTATGGAAGCAAAGTAGTGATCAACGGACAGGTTTATGTTGCAGAGGACTGTGGTGGTGCAATCAAGAAAAATCGTATCGATATTTATGTTGCAACGCATGCTGAGGGCGAGGCTAAAGGTACATATGATACAGAAGTATATTTGATAAAATAAACAAAAGGCAGGAACCTGAAAATTCAGGATATCCTGCCTTTAATCATCTGGTGATCAGTAAAGGTAAAATCATTTATCTTGCCATGGCGTAAATTTTTCCATGTCTTTCATGTTTAACTGTTTGAAAACGCCAATGGTACGTGTATCTTCAAAACTGCATTTGAAAGCCAGTTCATGAATCTGTTCGTCGGTCAGATCCAGACCTAGTTCATGAAGGCTGGTCGGCATATGGATTGAACGGAAAAAGTCTTCCATTGCTTCTATACCGGCGAGTGCTGTATTTTCATAATCAGCAAAACATGGAATATCGAAGATGTTGGTGGCAAATTGTGCGAAACGCTCCGGATTGGCATCATAAACATAACGTGCCCAGCTTCCCCAGAGTGCAGCAAGACCAGCACCATGAGTAACATCGTAAAGTCCGCCAAGTTCGTGTTCAAGCTGATGACAGGCCCAGTCACCACCACCAGTTCCACAGCCGGTCAATCCGTTATGAGAAAGACTTCCTGCCCACATGATCTCTGCTCTTGCATTGTAGTTACCAGGTTCGTTCAGCAGGATTCGTGCATTGTAAATAACGGTCTGCATCAGGGATTCACTGATACTGTCAGTGATCTCCATGGTTTCGATGTTGACAAAATAACGTTCCATGGTATGCAGAAGAATATCTACACAGCCACTTTCGGTCTGATATTCCGGCAGAGTATAGGTGAGTCGCGGGTTCATCAGAGTGAATTTCGGGCGACAGAGGTCACTGCGGGTGCTTCCACGTTTTAACCAACCATCTTCATTTGTAATGACACAGGAACCGCTCATTTCGCTTCCGGAAGCGGCAATCGTAGGGATAGCGCCGATTGGAAGACAGGCGTTTGGAATCTCTGTTTTGAGAAAAAAATTCCAGACATCGGTCCATGGATTGGCAACACCATAGCCAATGGCTTTTGCAGAATCAATAACACTTCCACCACCGACAGCCAGAATGAAATCCACAGATTCTTTCTGACAGAGTGAGATACCTTCTCGTACTTTGGAGAGACGTGGGTTTGGGACAACTCCGCCCAAAGTGACAAAGTCGATTCCTGCTTCAGTGAGACACTTACTGATTTCGTGAATCAGACCGGATTTTACAGCACTTTCGCTGCCATAATGAATCAGTACTTTGTGGCAGTTATAATCTTTTAATAATTCACCAATTTTTAGATGTGTATCTTTTCCAAAAATCACCTTTGTAGGTGTGTAATATTCAAAACTTCTCATGATGATTAAACTCCTTGTTTATAATCAAGCATAACATAGTAAAAATATATCATAATTGTAACAAAAATTACAGAAAAAACAGTAAAAAAATTAAGAAAACAGCAAAAACTATGTATCAAAAAAGTTATATAAGACAAATTCTCTTGAGAAAATAACAATAGTCCAGTATAATAGAAAGAGAAAAATGGAAGAATAAAAGCTGAAATTTTCAAAAGAATGGTGTATATTATAAAGCAATGGGAAATTCAGGTGATAAAATGGAAAATATAATTATTATCGGAGCAGGTCCGGCAGGCATATCTGCGGCACTGTATGCTGCCAGAGGCAATTTAACCCCACTGTTGCTCAACAATGGAATCGGAGCACTGGCAAAAGCAGAAAAAATTGAAAATTATTATGGCCTGGAACGACCACTCTCAGGAGAAGAACTTTATGAGAGAGGAGTTGCACAGGCAAAGGCTCTGGGCATTCGCATAATTGATGCACAGGTGCTTGGAATTAATGGATTTGATACATTTACAGTCCAGACGACTGCTGGAAACTTTGATACAGTAAGTGTGATTCTGGCAACAGGCGGAAAGCGGTCTGCACCGAATATTCCGGGAATTCGGGAATTTGAAGGCAAGGGTGTCAGTTACTGTGCGATCTGTGATGCGTTTTTCTACAGAAACCGCGATGTGGCGGTAATTGGAAACAGTGATTTTGCACTTCATGAGGCGGAAGAACTGCGAAATGTAACTTCATCAGTGACAATATATACAAATGGCAGAGAACCGGAGTTTTCAAGAGAACATCCGATTGCAGTGAACACAATGAAAATTCAGGCAATCGAGGGTGGAGATACCGTTTCGGGTATTCGGATGGAACATGATGTTGCTTCAATGGAAAATGAAGACAGGGAATCATTTTATCCGGCAGACGGGGTGTTTGTGGCACTGGGGACTGCCGGCAGTACTGAGATCGCACGACAGATGGGCGCGGAACTGACAGATAAAGGAAATGTCAGAGTCAATTCTGAGATGGAGACAACGATTCCGGGTCTGTTTGCGGCGGGGGACTGTACAGGCGGACTCCTGCAGGTATCCAAGGCAGTCTATGAGGGAAGTATGGCGGGAATCAATGCCGGTAAATATGTTCGTCAGAGAAAAAAGGCAGCAGACTGAAAAATAACAAAATGAATAAAATATCAAAGTAAAAATACTGAATAATAGTATATACAGAAAAGGAGAATTAGTATGGCAAAAACAATTACATCACAAAATTTTGAAGAAGAAGTTTTAAAATCAGAAAAACCAATCCTGCTTGATTTCTGGGCAACCTGGTGCGGACCTTGCATGCGTCAGGACCCAATCGTGGAAGCACTGGCAGAAGAAGGTTATAATGTAGGCAAAATCGATGTGGACCAGGAAATGGGGCTTGCACAGCAGTTTAAGGTTATGAGCATTCCGACTATTTTGATCTTTAAAGGCGGACAGGAAGTACATCGTCTGGTTGGACTGACATCCAAAGAAGACCTTAAGAAACTTCTGGATGAATAACAGCAGGAAGGGTTTAGTATATTCATGAAAATCTTACTTGCAGCATGCAATGCAAAATATATTCATTCAAATCTGGCAGTGTACGATCTGAAAGCATATTCATCTGATTATGATGAGCATGTGATTCTTAGGGAGTATACGATCAACCAGCCAAAGGATGAGATACTGAAAGATATTTACAGCAGTGGAGCAGACGTTGTCTGCTTCTCCTGCTATATCTGGAATACTTCTTTTGTACGGGAACTGATTCGTGATCTTGTTAAGATACTTCCAAAAACAGCTTTTTGGGCAGGCGGTCCGGAGGTTTCTTACGATGCTGAAAAATTCCTGACAGAAATGCCGGAGATGACCGGAGTTATGGTAGGAGAAGGCGAAAAGACATTTCATGATCTTCTGGAATTTTACATAGATGGGAAAGACAGCCTTGAAGAAATTTCGGGAATTGCATACAGAACTGGTGATAAGATCATTCATAACGGCTGGCGGGAACTGATGGATTTAAGTGCAATTCCATTTGTTTATGAGCATCTGGAGAAATTTGAGAACAGAATCATTTATTATGAGAGCAGCAGGGGATGCCCGTTTTCCTGTAGCTACTGTTTGTCTTCCATAGATAAGAAACTTCGTTTCCGGGATTTGGAACTGGTCAAAAAAGAATTGCAGTTTTTCCTGGATCACAGAGTTCCACAGGTGAAATTTGTGGACCGTACTTTTAACTGTAAACATGAACATGCTATGACAATCTGGAAATATATTCTGGAACATGATAATGGTGTGACAAACTTTCACTTTGAAATTTCCGCAGATCTCCTTCGAGAGGAAGAGATGGAGCTGATGTCACAGATGCGCCCTGGACTGATTCAGCTGGAAATCGGTGTGCAGTCAACGAATCCGGAGACGATTCGGGCTATTCATCGACATATGGATCTGAAAAAACTGGAACATTGTGTAAACAGAGTTCACAGTTTCCGAAATATCCATCAGCACCTGGATCTGATTGCAGGGCTTCCGTATGAGGATTATGATACTTTTCATCAATCATTTAATGATGTATACCAGATGAAACCGGATCAGCTTCAGCTTGGATTCCTGAAAGTTCTGAAAGGCTCGCTGATGCAGAAAGAGGCCGAAGTCTACGGGATCGTTTATAAAGAAAAAGAACCATATGAAGTGCTTTCTACGAACTGGCTTACCTATGGAGAAGTTCTAAAATTAAAAATGGTGGAAAGTATGGTAGAAGTGTATTATAATAGTGGTCAGTTTTGGCATACACTGGAATATTTGGTACCGTTTGAAAAGGATGCTTTTACTTTTTACGAGAAACTGGGTTCTTTTTATGAGAAAAAAGGTTACAGTGAGATCTCGCATTCCAGGATGCGGCGTTATGAGATACTTTTGGAATATCTGCAAGAAGAAACAGATGTTCCGACAGAAGTGGCTGCACAGAAAATGTTGTATGATCTTTACCTGAGAGAAAAACTTAAGAAGCGCCCTGTATTTGCTTCGGACCAGAAACAGTATGAGACAGCAGTATGGAACTACCGGAAGAATAACCAGGTTTCCAAAACAGCACATATTGAAGTGTTTGAGAATGGAACGGTGATTCTGTTTGATTATGAGAAACGTGATCCATTGTCGAAGAATGCATATACAGAGGTTATTCAGTTATAAATGGCTGAGTGGAAAAAGTTGATTATATCAGATGTGAGATGACTCCCACCTCTGCAGGTGGCGAGCAATAAAAATGCCGAGGCATTCTTGAAAATAGGAGAGGTGAGGACGAAGATGGGAATATTTGACCCGAAAAAAAGAAAAATTATTACAGCGGTGATCGCAGTGATACTGGTTCTTGCGATGGTTGTACCAAGTGTTCTTTCTATTTTATTATAAAAGGAGAACTGGAAATTAGAACACTGGAGGAAGAGTATGAAACTAGGACAGCAGGCGTTAGAAGCACTGCAGGCGGAAATTACAGGAAGAATATATCCGGGAGATGACCTGGTGGTGGCAGGAGAGACAGGTATATCAGGTACGTTGGAACTGATCTGCCGGGAGTGGGATAAGCTCAGAACATATTTTTCAGAGAGTTTTCTCCGTATGGGGGTGGAAACACTGAAAAATTGTATGATTTCAGAAGAAGATGTATTTTGGAAAGAAGCTGGGTTTTCTGCATTGTATTTTACAGAGAACGGTGGGATTTTAAGTGGTCTGTGGAAAATGGCAGAAGCTTCTGGAGTTGGTATGGATGTAGATCTTCGCAGAATTCCAATCCGGCAGGAGACGATAGAAGTCTGTGAACGGCTGGATGTGGATCCGTATAAACTGGAGGCGAAGGGATCTGTGCTGATTGGCACTGCGCAGGGAGATGCACTGGTACGGGAATTAGAGGCACATGGAATCCATGCAGCTGTGATTGGATATGCAGACAGTGGAAACGACCGTCTGCTTCACAGTGGAGAAATTACCAGATATCTGGAACGTCCGAGACTCCATTTGACGGAAATTATACCTGGAAAGGACAGAAAAGATGGCAAAGCTTAATATTGTACTGCTGGAACCTGAAATTCCGGCAAATACAGGAAATATAGGAAGAACATGTGTTGCAACAGATACGAAACTACATCTGATCGAGCCTCTGGGATTCAGTCTCAGTGAGAAGGCACTCAAAAGAGCTGGTATGGATTACTGGAAAGATCTGGATGTAACGACATATCTGGACTACGAAGATTTTGTGGAAAAGAATCCAAATGCGAAAATTTATTATGCAACAACGAAGGCGTTGAAGACTTATACAGATGTGCAATACGAGGAAGATTGTTATATTATGTTTGGCAAGGAAAGTGCCGGAATCCCGGAAGAAATCCTGATGGAACATAAAGATAACTGCGTACGGATTCCAATGATCAATGAGATCCGTTCACTGAATCTGAGTAATTCAGTGGCAATCGTGCTTTATGAGGCACTGCGGCAGAATCATTTTGATCATATGCAGCTTCAGGGACAGCTTCATAACCATACGTGGGAATAAGAAAAAATATAAACGATAAAAGGCAAAGTGGATGAATTCTCTACTTTGCCTTTTCTAATGTAAAAATAAATTCTGTTCCAACACCCTCTGTACTGATCACATTGATGTGTTGTCCATGTGCATGAAGAATCTCTTTGACGATTGCCAGACCAAGGCCGGTTCCTTTTTGATCCTTGCCTCGGGATCGATCAATCTTATAAAATCGTTCCCAGATCTTCTGGAGACTTGCCTTTGGAATTCCAATGCCATGATCTTTGACAGAAACAAAGATCTTGCCGTTTTTTTCGGTAGTCTCAAGTGTAATCGTGGAATTGTCCGGGCTGAATTTGATCGCGTTGCTCAAAAGGTTATACAGCACCTGTTGGATCTGTTCCATATCTGCCTGTGCCATCAGTTCCTTTCCGGATAAAATCAGTTCCAGAAGAATATTGCGACTGGTACAGGAGCCTTCAAAGGATGCAGCTGTCGCTTTGATCACACTGTTGATATCAAAGGGCTGGATATGAAGCATACGTTTCTGGATATCCAGTTCATTCAGAGTCAGAAGTCCGCGGGTAAGTTTTTCCAGACGTTCTGCTTCGTATGAAATAATCTTTAAATATTTTTCCTGCATTTCCACTGGAATCGTTCCGTCGATCATCGCTTCCACGTAACCTTTGATCGAAGTAAGTGGTGAACGGAAATCATGTGAAATATTGGAAATAAACTGTCGTTGGTATTCACCGTTACGATTTAGTTTATCAGCCATATAATTCAGATTCTTGGCAAGATATCCCAGCTCATTTTCTGAATCGACAGGAATCTGGTAGGAGAGATTTCCGTTTGCAAATTCTGAAGCTCCCTTTGTGATTTCCTGAAATGGCCTGCGTATACAGCGGATATACAAGAAAAACAGTAAAGCTACACCGAGATAAGTGAGAATATACAAAATCTGAATGATCCAGAGCAGAGTGCTGCGGTTCTGATACAAGTCACTCATCAGATAATGAATGGCAACGTATCCCCGCGTTGTCATATTCTCGGTGATTGGTGCAATCGTGCTGAGATGTGTCTCGGGAAAATATCCGTAGAAATCACCAATCTGATAGTAATTGCTGTCCCAGGAGGCTGGGTTGAAGCCTTCTAAGTTAATTGGATTATCCGGTGAGATATCTTTGCGTGTACTGAGGATGATCTGTCCGTTGCTGTTGATGATCCAGATGATCGTATCAGGATAGTTTGCAGCAAGGGAAAGATTGTTCCGAATCTCCTCCATATTAGAAGAAGTGATGTTGTGACTGACCAGATTATTTTCTGCAATGCGGTGAGCTGTCTGGTACATATCTGCACTTATGGATTTTTCCAGGCGATTTTCTAACAGGTGAGAACCGACATATGTTACCAGCAAAAAACCAAGGACACCAAGCAGTATATATGTGGTAAAAAACACCGTTGTCAGTTTCTTTTTCATTTGTTTTTGACCTCAAACTTGTATCCGATACCCCATACAGTAGAGAGGCTCCACTGAGGATGGTCTTTAATTTTTTCGCGCAGTCTTTTAATGTGGACATCTACGGTACGAGTGTCACCGATATATTCATATCCCCATATATGATCCAGTAATTGTTCGCGGGTAAATACCTGGTTTGGAGATGCGGCCAGAAAATAGAGAAGCTCCAGTTCTTTTGGCGGCATATCAATTTGTTTTCCCATATATGTGACAGAGTAATTTGTCAGATTGATTGTCAGATCTGGAAAGCTGACACATTTTTCATCCGGATTGCCAGCAGGCTGACGTACTTTGAATCGACGCAGGACTGCACGCACACGGGCAACCAGTTCTTTGGTATCAAACGGTTTGATAATATAGTCATCTGCCCCCAGTTCAAGACCAAGTACTTTATCGAAGGTTTCGCCTTTGGCAGAAAGCATGATGATCGGCACATCAGATGTGTGACGGATCTCTCGGCAGACCTGATAGCCGTCAATGCCAGGAAGCATCAGATCCAGGAGGATCAGATCTGGCTGAAAAGAAGCAAAGTCTTTCAGAGCCTGTTCACCGTCATTTACAATTCTGGTTTCAAAACATTCTTTTGTAAGATATAAAGAAATCAGTTCAGCAATGTTGTTGTCATCATCTACGATTAAGATTTTCTGTTTTGTTACCATGGTATTCGCCTTTCACTTATTTTTTGAATTCTACAATTGTTACACCTGCATCACCCTCGCCGAATTCGCCGAGACGATAAGAGGCTACATGTTTCTGGCGCTTCAGGTAATTGTGAACGCCTTTGCGGAGTGCACCGGTTCCCTTGCCGTGAACGATTCGTACAGTTTTTAGATGCGCAATATAAGCATCATCCAGGTATTTGTCCAGTTCTGCAACTGCTTCATCGACTGTTTTTCCAAGAAGATTAATTTCCGTAGAGACACTGGCTGATTTGGACATACGGATTTTTCCTGCCCCGGTCTTGGAAAGAGACGGAGTGGTGATCACTGGTTCATCAATCAGCTCCAGATCAGAAATATGGACTTTGGAACGAATGATTCCCATCTGAACAAACAGATAACCTTTAGAATCCGGGCGGGTACTTACTGTACCTTTGAGATTCATGCTGAGAACACGGACAGTATCGCCCAGGTGGATATCTTTTGCTGTGAGCACTTTCTTTGGTTTCTTTTTGGGGGTTGGCTGAGCCATTTTCTGTTCTGCTTTGTTGAGACGTTGGCGAAGCTGCTGACGTTCACGTTCAACAGCGGCGGTGTCTACATATTCATTATGGAATTTATGGAAAAGCTTCATAGTCTGGTCAGCGTAATCCTTAGCATCCTGAAGAACTTTATGTGCCTCTTCGTTTGCCTGACGGATGATACGCTCTTTCTGAACATCCAGTTTTTCCTGTTTGTTTTCCAGCTGTTTCTTAAGCGTTTCAATTTCCAATTTGTACTGTGCAATCTCTGTGCGCTCGTTCTCAATTGTGATACGACTTTCTTCCAGCGAGGTCAGTACGTCTTCAAAAGATTCATCTTGTTCATTGATCTGTTCGCGTGCCTTTTCAATGATGGATTCAGGGATTCCGAGTTTGGAAGAAATTGCAAATGCATTACTTTTTCCGGGAATACCGATCAGCAGGCGATAAGTCGGACTCAATGTTTCTACATTAAATTCGCAGCAGGCATTTTCGATACCGGAAGCGGAAAGGGCAAAAACTTTCAGTTCACTGTAATGAGTAGTTGCCATGGTGCGGATTCCGCGTTCATGCAGATAAGAGAGAATCGAGATGGCCAGTGCAGCACCCTCCGTCGGGTCAGTTCCGGAGCAGAGCTCGTCAAACAGAACCAGGGAATGACGGTCTGCTTTTCCAAGAAAAGAGACGATATTTGTCATGTGGGAAGAAAAGGTACTTAATGACTGTTCAATACTCTGCTCATCACCGATGTCAGCATAAACTTCGTGGAAGAGAGCAAGTTCACTGCGGTCCAGAGTTGGAATGTGAAGACCGGATTGTCCCATGAGAGTGAGCAGACCGACTGTCTTCAGGGAAACAGTCTTGCCGCCGGTGTTTGGACCGGTGATAACAAGCAGATCAAATTCATCACCCAGACGGATATCGATTGGAACGACTTTTTTCTTGTTGATCAGGGGATGACGTGCTTTTTTGAGGTTGATGCGTCCTTCATCATTAAAGACAGGTTCGCTTGCATTCATTTCCATCGCAAGCGTTGCTCTTGCAAAAATAAAGTCCAACTGAACCATCAGTTCAAGATTGAGTGAAATTGCTTCCTGTTCAGTAGCAATCTGTTGGCTGAGATCAGCCAGAATCACTTCGATTTCTTTCTGCTCCTGAAGTTCCAGTTCGCGCATGTCATTGTTTAACTTGACTACGGACATTGGTTCGATAAAAAGTGTAGAGCCGGTAGAAGACTGATCGTGGATCATACCGGGAACCTGCCCTTTGTATTCGGCTTTGACAGGAATGCAATATCTGCCATTTCGCATAGTGATGACAGAGTCCTGTAGATAGGTGCGGGCACTGCCGTTTACCAGCCCTGCAAGCTGTGTATGGATACGATCGTTGGTGATCTTCATGTTTCTGCGGATCTGGCGGAGAGCAGGGCTTGCATCATCGCTGATTTCCTCCTCGGAGAGAATGCATCTGCGGATTTCTGTGGACAAAGGTGTGAGTGGAGAAAGTCCATCAAACATGCTGTCCAGAGAGTCACCAGGAAGATCGTTACGTTCTTTACGAGAGTAAGTTTTGACTCTGGAAGTGTTTTCAAGAAGTCCGCAGACTGCCAGAATTTCCTGAATACTAAGAGCACTGCCGATTTCCAGACGTTTCAGAGAACCACGGATATCTTTGACATTTCCAAAAGAAATGGATCCTTTTTGGAATAGTCTTGTCAAAGCATCTTTTGTCTGTACCTGCATCAGGCGGATCGTTTCCAGATCTGTAGATGGTTCCAGGTTTTTACAGAGCTGTTTTCCCATATAAGAAGACGCTTTTTCTGTAAGTTTTTCTATGATTTTTGGATATTCCAATGCATTTAATGCTTTTTGATTCATAATAACTCCTCGTTGCTTAAATTGGCTTAGTTCACCAGTCTCTATTCTACATGATTTTGACAGGAATGAAAAGAAAAATGTGAAATTTTGTTCATAAAAACTTCATAAAATCCGGGTATGATTTCCCATAAGTATTGTATTTACAGGGCTTGCGGGAATAGGCAGTGAGTGGGGAATGAGGGTTTTGTGACATTGTTGTGACAAATGCCGGAGAAAATGCAAATTTATAGTGTCAGAAACCAGTAGAAAAGATATGACGGTTCGGTTATAATAAAGAAAAAGCATTGAGCGAAAGGTGTGGAGCAGATGAAAAAGACAGCAGACAACTGTGCCATATTAAAAAGCGACAGCCAGTATACGATATTCATTTTTAATGACCAGGTTATCCGCTTTGCGACATCATCAAAACTGGAAAGATATACAGAAGTAAAAGAATGGGATAAAGGATATCTGGTTGTAATGGCGAAGTATAAGAACCTGAATGAGATGGAAGAGTATATTGATCTGATTCCGATTCTTCAGAACTTATATTATGATGTAGATGAATTCCTTGCACCGATAAAGGAGGTCCGGATTGATTATGCAGCTTGATATAAAAGATGTAGCAGATGCAGCAGACATGATTATTAATGGATATGCATATACGCAGGAGGGAAAATATATTCGGATACTTAATCTGAATAGACCAAACCATGCAGCAGTTATATACGATGATAAGATTGTGGAAACCAATATGGATGATATCGAAAATCAGATAGTCTTGGATTACTATTTGAACAATAAGCAGTTTATGGAGGACTAGCCATGCCGAAATACTATGAATTCAAAGTGTGCGGTTATTATCTGTATTATACTGCAAGCTGTGTAATCGAGGCCATGCATGTTCATGCCAGCGACAGAAAACTGACAGAAGCAGGATCAGCGAAGTTTTTTGTCAAAAATGATGGTGATACAACTTTGGAGAAACAAGGAAGTCTGACTGATCGTGAAGTAAGAAAAATCAGAGCGTTCATTAAGGAACATTATAAAGAAATGTATCTGAAATGGGTTGAGCTTGCTGACACAGGATTTTATGGCGAAAAATAAAAGAAATACTGAAGAAGAAAGCAATGTATGTGTGCCGGTAACAATAAAAATGCTGTTAGATCAGTATATCAAAATATTACAGAAGATATATGGAAGTCATTTAAAGACAGTAATTCTATATGGATCCTATGCAAGAGGAGATTATAAGGTAGATTCTGATATCGATATAATGATTCTCCTGGACTTGTCAGACATGGATATTAAACAGTATCGTCATGAGCTGTCAGGAGAAACTTTTGACTTCAACATGGACCATGACCTTGACATTAAACCGATAGCAAAAAGTCAGCAGCACTTCCAGAACTGGGTTGATGTATACCCGTTTTACGCGAACGTGAAAAGAGAAGGGATAAAATTATTTGATGTCTTTTAATGCAAAAAAATGATAGAGGTTAGAACTGTTAAAAGTTCTGACCTTTTTTATGAAGATATGCCTTTGATTTGTCGAAAAATGTCAAATTGTAATCTATTGTGTTATAACAGAATTGGAAGTATGATGAAAGAAAAACGAGAGGAGAAATAGGAATGGAGGATAATATTAGGACAGAGGTAATTAATGCTATTATTGATGGACAGAGTGATTATGCAGGCGAATTAATTGAGGCACATAAACCGGAATATTTATATAAATATCGTTCTGGTAAAGAATATGATTTTGATACATTAGAAAAGAAATCTGTATGGATTTCAAGAGCGACAGTAATGGATGATGACGAAGATGGCCGCCTTTATGTATCAGATGAATTTAAAAGACTGTTTGAAATTGCTAAAAAAGAAAATCCCAAATTTAATAATACTAAATATGATAGAGCTGTTTATGGTATAAGCGATGAATCTAAAGAAAAAGTTTTCATTAGTTCATTTTCCGAATTGAGTAATGATAAAGATATGTGGGAAAGATATGCAAATAAAAATACAGGATTTTGTTTGGAATATAAGTTTGATGATGTGGCTTCTGTAAAGGGGTATCCAGCACTTAAATGCTGGCCAATTAGCTATGAAAAGAAAGAACCGTTGGGTGTACAGGAACTTTTAAATAACAATAATTCCGTTTTTTCAACTTTGTATAAGAAGAATATTGTTGGAAATTTGGGGGAAAAATGGATAGAACAACGGGAATGGCGTTGGTCATGCTTTGAAGACAGCTTGGGAGCGCTGGATACAGAAAATGGAAAAAATATTGAGGTGCCTATTCCGACCAGAATATTAATTGGCAAAAATATGCCAGATGATAAACTGAAAAAAATGAAGAATATTGCGAGCAATTTAAAAATTGAATTGGTTTATATGAAATAAAATTGTTAAATTTGCGTAGACATCCTTCAAGAAATCTTTCTTTGTCTTTTCCAATACAAAATAGAATATCAAATATGCAATAAAGCACTCAATGCCTTATGACATGATGCCTCTTAAGTAGACGAGGGTAAATAACCGGATCTACTTAAGGGGAATCAGCGGGGATTGGGTGTTTTTTATTTGCAGTTTCTTTTAAATAATTATTATGAAGTAGCTCCCATTCGTTCCTTAATTCTAAGATTATTTTTTGTAAACGCATTTCACAGAATTGTTGATAATCTATATTATCTAAACCAAAGTTATCTGCGTAAGGTGAGATTTTATTTATTATAGGCAAGGTGTGCTTTTCAAAATCATATTTAATGCCTATGTATTGAGTCTGTACAGTATCTATATCGTTCAGCGCACTATTCAAAAAACGAGATAATTCGGAAAGAATGCTAGTACTAGGATCTAAAAGATAATTAAGAGCCCGAAGAATCTGATATTCTACAGAATCAGTATTATAATCTTGGTTGAGGCATTTGGTTAGTCTCTTCAAATGTTCTATTGAGGTACCGCTTAATCCTAATTCATCAGATAATGCCATATTTTGATAGTAGCGGCTATCATTTTCGCCGAGTAAATATTCATAGGGGGCATTAAAATATTTATGATAAGCCTTTAACTCAGTTAATGATGCTGAGCGTTTATTATTTTCTAATTCGGAAATTTTGGGAGCAGGGATACCGAGATCTTTTGCCAAATCTTTGGCTTTGTAATCTTCCATCAAATTAGGGTTCTTTTCTTTTCGCAATTCTCGGAAAGGATTTTTATTCAATTTAGACCTCCAGATTACTGAAATAGCAATTACAAAATACAGAATACTAATAAAGTAACAAATTCGGTAATAAAAATGATTTTAATAACCACATATGATAAAATACTTTTAAAGTAAATAATAATTATTAATTACTAAAATAGTAACACATGAAAAGCTTATTTGCAATAGAAAAAGGAGTATTATATGGCAAATATTAAAATCAGAGATGCAATAAAAAAAGCTCGCTTGTTTCATTATGAAATTGCAGATGAATTAGGAATGTCTGAATCTGCATTTAGTAAGTTAATGAGAACAGAGCTTACACCAGAGAAGAAAGAAAAAATTTTGCAAGCGATAAATAAGATTCAGGAGGTGTAGTAGATGAATTTAGAATTGGAACAAGAATTTAAAGTAGAGATGAAAGCAGGAAAGATTGATAGAGCTTGTCAAAGATATAATCTGGGGCGTAATACAATGAGACGGATTGCAGAAGAGGCTGGAGCGGTAATTCGCATAGGTCGCATATATCTGATTAATTTTTCAAAAGTAGATGCGTACTTAGATGAAATTTCAGAATAGAGAAATCGCTTATGGCAAATCCACAGCTTGAAGATGGTTTTATGCGGGTGGCAAATGGGATCGTAGATAATATCTGCAAACTTTCACTTAATGGGACCGAGCAAAAAGTTATTTGGTGTGTCATCAGATATACTTACGGATTTAATAGAAAGTCACATCGTTTATCAGCTTCTTTTATTTCACAGTGGGCGAATTGTGATATTAGTTCTGTTAAAAGAGCTCTAAGACGCCTTCAAAAGATGAATATTATTGTTTGTATTAATTCTGACAAGCGAGGTGTAACAGCAGAATTGAAATTTAATAAAAACCCTGATCAATGGAAGCTGACTGGTGGCAGAAATGACACTAGTGTTAAAAATGACACTGGTGGTGAAATTGCTACTGGACTGGTGGCAGAAACACCCCTGGAGCTGGTGGCAGAATTGCCACCTAAGAAAGAACAAATAATAAAGACAAATATAAAAACAAAATCTCATAATGATTTCTTCGAAAAAATCTGGAAATCGTATCCACGGAAATTGGGAAAATCGGATGTGACACAAAAGGCTAAAAAGGAACTTTATGAAGCAGGAGAAGAGGTTGTTCTTAGGGCTATTAATTCATACATATCGGAGATACAGGAAAATGGAACAGCAGAAAAGTATATCATGTATGGATCCACATTTTTTAATAGTAGGTGGCGTGATTATGTCAGAGAGCCGGAAGTGCAGTTCGAGACTAAAGAAGAATCAGAAGAACCTGTTGATTATTCTAATGTAGAAATGGGGTGGTGAAGTTGCTTGATGAATACAGTCCTGATGATGCGTGGCGTTTTCAACGAGAGTCAGGCATTCCTGCAGTTCAAAAAGGAAATGAAATTAGATTTGATTCCTGTCCTTATTGTAAGGGTGGAAAAAATCATGATAGAGGGACATTTGCTATTCATTTGCCAACAGGACAATTTAATTGCTTGCGGTCATCCTGTGGAGCAAAAGGAAACATGCATATCTTAGCCAGAGATTTTACATGGTTTGACTTAAGGCGTGGTGGAAATACATATAACCAGCCGAAAAAGCAATACAGAACTTTCAAGAAGATGCATCCAATAGAATCAAAACCTGCTGCTATTAAAATTCTGGAAGCACGAGGAATTTCTGCTGATATCACTAAGGAATATGAGATCACAACACAGACAGAACATGAAAACATATTGGCGATGCCATTTCGTGACGAAAATGGTGATGTGCCCTTTATAAAATATCGAAAAGCAGATTACAATCCTAAAATCGACAAAAACAAGGAATGGTGTCAGGCCGGCGGGAAACCGATTCTGTTTGGTATGCATCAGTGTAATTTGAATAACAAAACACTGGTTCTTACAGAAGGACAGATTGACAGTTTATCAGTTGCAGAAGCTGGGATTGAAAATGCGGTTTCTGTTCCGACAGGGGCAAACGGATTTACCTGGATACCTCATTGCTGGAAATGGTTACAGAATTTTGAGACATTAATTGTCTTTGGTGACTTTGAAAATGGAAAAATGACTCTTCTCGATGAAATGAAAAAGCGTTTTCCGGGAGTGGTAAAAGCAGTTAGGCAGCAGGACTATAAAGGTTGCAAAGATGCTAATGAATTGTTACAGAAATACGGAAAAGAAGCAGTGAAGCAGGCTGTAAATAACGCGGAAAGGGTGGCGATTGACCGAGTAAAGGAAATCGCAGATATCGAGGCTGTGGATTTATTTTCGCTTCCGAAGATATCAACAGGGATTACAGGGATTGATAAAGTCTTATCTGGGGGAATTTATTTGGGGCAAACGGTTATTTTGACAGGCAAGAGAGGAGACGGAAAGAGTACACTTGGCTCCCAGATACTGGCGAATGCTTTGGATAACGGAAAATCTGTTTTTGCATACTCTGGAGAGTTGCCCGATTATTTTTTCAAGCGTTGGTTGGATTTTCAGATTGCAGGCCAGCAGAACGTAATTGATCGCGCAGGAGAGGCCGGATCGGTAAATTATTTTATTCCGGACAGCAAGGTTCACAAAATCTCTGAATGGTATCGGGGACGAGCTTATCTGTTTGATAACCAGTCGACGGAAGATAACGAATTGGAGTACTTGCTGTCAACTATAGAAAAGGCAATACAACAGTACGGAATCCAACTGGTGTTACTGGATAACTTAATGACCGCTCTTGATATTGGTTTGGATATAGACTTATACAGGGCTCAAAGCAAGTTTGTTGATAAGCTGGTTAAGATTTCAAAAAACTATAACGTGGCCGTAATTTTGGTTGTACATCCCCGTAAAAATAGCTTAGGCGCAGATGATAATGATGTTGTCAGCGGAAGTTCAGATATTACAAACAAAGTTGATGTCGTGATGACCTATAAGCGGGACAAGACCTTGCCCGATGATGAACGTCTTTTGGCAATTTCAAAGAACCGTTTAACCGGTAAGCTTGCGATAGGAGCAAAAGCTATCAAACTTTATTTTGACGAAGCATCAAAGCGAATAAGCGATGATCAGGATAATTTCAGGAAGCCTTATGGTTGGGAAGCAGATTCAAATGGCTTTATGCCAGTTACAGATATGGAGCAAATGGAAATTCCGTTTGATTGAAAATATATTTTATAGGCGAATTACCGCCGGAAAGGATAGCAACCATGAAAGTAATGACGCAGGATAAAGTAAGAATCATTGATTTTAGAATGCCGTGCACAGAGGGATATTTTATTCGAGAAAGAAGAATGTACATAGCAGAATACAAAAGTTGTGAGCGAGCAACGGAAGTTCTTGAGGAGATGCTTCAGAAGTATGCAGCAGGAGAAAAGATATCTATCATGCCGGAGGAGTAACCAGTGAACGATAAAGAAGAATTAAAGCAGATATATGACATCTTCGTGGATTGCTGGAGGTTATACAAAAGGCTGTATCCTCCGAGCAGACCTGAAGACGATGCATACTGGCAGGGAATGATGAAAGAATTAGAAGTGTTACGGAAGAATTATCATCATTCCCGGTTGTGTGAGGACCTTCTTTGTGCTGTTGTCAGGGATTTAGAAACAAAATCCAAAAGAAGTAATCCTGCTGCCAGTATGAAAGAGCAATGAGGGCGGTCACCCTTGTGATTCATCATATCATGCCGGACTGAACGGTGCAAGATGGGGCAAACATGTACCACAACTGTGGTCAGGTTTGATGGTAAAATATATGTAACAGGTAATATTTCATTGTTTCGGAGGTGGTTTTTGTGGTAGTTATTGCACTTTTGTTATTTGTGATTGTATGTGAGCTGGCGGCTATTTATGACAGACAAAATGGGGGAAAATGACATGGGAAGAAAGAAACAGATTTCAGATCAGAAACGCTTGCACAGGGAAAGAATGCGATTGCAGAAGGGCGTGTTTAGTTCTCTGGCTAATGCGATTGGGAACATTGGAGAACTTTATGCGGATTTCGTGCAGAGCGATGAGGTACGTAATTCCATGAAAGCTACAGCGGATAAAGCAATTGAATGCATGGATAATATTAAAGAGCTTAATGAGCTGGAAGAACAGCTGAAAGTAGAAGAACAGGAAAGCGAGGATGAGGATTAATGGAAAAAATAATAGTTCAGACCGGTGCGAAGACATACCAGATTGCAGACCAGGACGGAAATGATCTGGGCGTGTTCAGATTTATTCCGTCAGATGCCGGGATTTTAAAGAGATACAAAGAGGCAGCAGCTTTCTTTACTGGAATTAACGAAAGGATTAAGGACAAAGATTTTGAGGAAATTCTTCCAGATCTGGAAAAGGAAGCCGGGGAGAAGATTGACCTGTTGTTTGGTGCTCCTGTATCAGAGAGCTTCTTCAAGATTACCAGTCCGTTTACCATCCTTGACAGCGGTGAGATGTTTGCAGAGCAGATTATTGCAGTTATTGGTGGAATTATTGAAAAAGAGCTGAATGCCAGGGAAAAGGCGCAGCAGGAGCGGATGAAAAAGTACACTGAAAAATATACTGGATGAGAGCTTATGAACTGCCCACCTCATTAAATATTAATGGGGTGGCTTACACTATCAGAACAGATTTTAGAGCAATTATTGACATTCTTATTGCTATGAATGATCCAGATTTAGATCAACAGGCAAAAACATTTATTATGTTACAGATCTTGTATGAAGAGTGGCAGAATATTCCTTTTGAAGATCTGACAGAAGCATGTCAGAAAGCCTGTGACTTTATCGACTGTGGACAGGTCGATGACCCGAACAGACCAAAGCCCCGTTTAATGGACTGGGAACAGGACGGAGATATGATTGTACCGGCTGTAAACAAGGTTGCCGGAAAAGAAATCAGAGCCGTTCCATACATGCACTGGTGGACGTTTTTCGGATATTTCATGGAATCCGGTGAATGCCTGTTCAATACAGTTGTTGGAATCCGGTCAAAAAAGGCAAAGGGCGAAAAGCTCGACAAATGGGAAAAGAAATTTTATCAAGAAAACAAGAATATTATTGACATAAAAACACGTCTCAGCGAAGAAGAGCAAGCGTACAAGGACACGCTGAATGAGATGCTTAACCTCAAATAGTTTGGAGGCAGATATAACATGGCAGATGGTTCAATTATCATTGATACCAGAATAGATACCGGCGGTGTGTCGAAAGGAATGAACGCTGTAAAGGCTGGAGTGACCAGAATATCCGCACAGGTATCGAAGATGGGCGATTCAGCAAAAAGTTCTTTCCAGAGGCAGATAACAGCGATAACAGACCTGTATCAGAACTACGAGAAGCAGGAACGTAAAGTATCAGAGCTAAAATCAAAGCTCGAAGAACTGAGCAAGGTCAAGATCGAGACAGAAGAATATAAAAAGCTCAAAGACGATATGAAAGCTCTGGAAGATGAGTTTGAAAAGATAGAAGCGAAACAGCGTGAATGGCTTGACATGGGCTTTTCGATAGATTCTGCACCGCTTAAGGAACTTGACAAACAGATGGACGGTATCTGGGCAGATATTGACCGGTTACAGCGGAAACAGAAAGAGATGCAGGCAACTGGAAGGGCCTATGTGGATCCTACATCAACAGATGCGTATAAGGATACAGCCGAGAAGTATAATACGGAGTCGCAGAAGCTGGAACGTATAAATGGAAGGCTGTATTTATCATACAATAATCTGAAAAACAAGGTTGAGGAATACCGACAGAAAAATAGCCGGCTGGCACATGCTATGCAGAATCTTCAAAAGGCTGCTGCCCGTGTAGGTATGGTTGTAAAAAATATGGGATCGGCATTGAGAAGTGCCAGTTCCTCGATTAAGAGCATGGTCTCAGCGATGAAAAAAGCTGTAGAGAACATGTTTAATCTGAACAAACAGACAAATCGGTCGAGAATGAGTCTTTCCCGAATGCTGGGAATGTCGTTGCTGTTTTCAGGGGTATTCCGGGCGATAAGTGCTGTCAGTGATGGTGTGAAGACCGGATTTGAAAATCTGGCACAGTATTCTAATAGTACCAATTCAGCAATCTCCTCTTTAATGTCCAGCATGACGAGGCTGAAAAACTCATTTGCTACAGCCTTTGCACCTGTTCTCACCGTGGTAGCTCCGATCATGTCAAGATTTATTGATATGATTTCCAGGGCAATCACTTATGTGGGAATGTTTGCAGTAGCATTAACCGGACAGGATACTTTTGTAAAAGCCGTTGGAGTGCAGGAAGATTATGCTGCAAGTCTTGATAAGACCTCGAAGAATGCGAAAAAGGCATCGAAGCAGACAAAAAGCTATCTTTCTTCGTTGGATGAGGTGCACAAAGCTTCAACCAGTGGGAGTGCAGGAACAGATGATTCCGGTGGATACAAAGCACCTACACCGGGACAGATGTTTGAAACGGTCCCGATTGCAAATAGTATTAAAGGAATTGCGGATAAAATCAAGAAGCTCATTAAATCGGAAGACTGGGAAGGTCTTGGAGCTTATATTGCCAGTGGAATAAATAAAGGACTTCAAAAAGTCTATGATGCTATCAACTGGAAAAAGGTTGGACCCAAAATAACAAAATTCTGTAATGCATTTACCAGAACATTTAACAGTCTGGTAAATCACATCGACTGGGATTTGATGGGGCGGACGGTTGGTGCCGGTATCAACACGATTGTAAATACGCTGAATCTCCTGATTACAGGAATCAACTGGAAAAACCTTGGTAAGAAATTTGCAACCGGAATCGCCGGCTTTGTTCGGGAAGTCAACTGGAACAATCTTGGACAGCTCATAGGAAACAGGTTCATGATTGCCTGGAATATCTTTAACGGAATGGTCCACAGCCTTCCGTATAAGGAAATTGGACAGGCGGTTGCGGATGGCCTGAATGGTGCTGTATCAAGCTTTTCCCTTTCAGAAATCGGAGATACACTGGCAACCGGATTAAATGGTGCATTCACATCATTGTACAGCTTTACAGAGCGTTTTGACTGGTCAGAGCTGGTAAATAACATTGCCGGTGGTATCAATACCTTTGTATCGGAATTTGACTGGAAAGCGAATGGACGTAAGTTGGAAGCCTTTCTGGACAATCTGTGTGGATCCCTAGTGGATATGGCAGAAAAGACAGACTGGGAGGCTTTTGGAAAAGGTGTCGGAGATATGCTGACACAAGTTGACTGGCTTGGACACCTGAAGCAGGTGATAAAAGCTGTTGTCAAATCGCTTGGAGGCCTGTTTGATGGCATGGAGGCGAGCGGAACAGCCGGTAAGATAGCTGCTTTTCTTGGTAAAGCGTTTATTGCAGTGAAGATTGCAGATATCACGGGAATCAGTGCCCTCGTAAAATTACTACTAAAGGCAATTGGAAAGAAACTGATCGGATCCGAAGCAATCGGAGAATTGTCCGGTAATCTGACTACTCTTTTAGGCAATGCAGTAAAAGGCGCGGCAGGAAGCTTTACTTCTCTTGCATCAGCCATTGCGCCACTGGTAGGCACTGCAGGATTGATTGCCGGTGTGGGTGTTGCGGCAGCCGCAGCTACTTCTGAACTGGCAAAAATGGTGGAGACCATGCAGGGTGGTAATGGTGTTGGTGGTACATTTGGAAATACCATGGACAATTTCATTCAGACATTACAGCGGCGTGGCGATATCATATCCGGTTCTGCAACAGAAATCTGGAATCTGAAAGAGTCTCTTGAGAAAGAGGGAATGACTGCTGAGGAAAAGTCCAGTGCAACGCAGAAACTTATTGATAAGCTGGGTGAAATGGGCGTGACATCTGAGCAGGCAACACAGGCATTCGAGACATTGAGACAGAAGGGGCTCATTACAGAGGATATGTTTGATATCCTGTCAGAATCCATTAAAACACTCGGCAGTGATACAACCAACATGGCAAGTCAGATTAATCTTGGAAGCCAGAGTGCTCAGAAATCTTACGATGATCTGAAACTTGTTATTGGAAATTTGACAAATCAGATGCATCTTGGAACGGATGAACAGGGACAGTTATTGAACGCACTGGAAAGAACAGTGGATTCTGGTGGTACTGCACAGGATGCATATAACAACGTCATGGCAGCAGTTAAGAATATGGGCGGAAATACTGAGACTGCTGCAAGAATTTTCTCAGAGGTCTTCCCGAATGCAGTACAGGCTACAAAGACCAGCGTAGACAAAAATATTGTTGGTGCGCAGCAGACTGTAACGACTTCTACCGGAAAGATGAAGACAGATGCAGAAACGAATCTGGCAGGACTCCAGAAAGCGGCAGAGGACGCCTCCGGCGGTGTGAGTACAGCGACAGTGACAAACTGGGGCAATTCAGCAGCGGAGGTGGATAAGAACCTTGATCAGATGAAGCAGCATGCAAATCTGAAGCTTGGAGAGATGCAGAAGACGGTAGATAGTCATTTCTCCGGTCAGTACAATACCATGACCAATAAATGGAAATGGGCCGGTGAACGTATTGCACAGATAATTTCTGAGATGATCCGGAATACAGAAAGAAGCCTGGAAGGGCTAGCACGTGAGATGAAGTCTATCGGAACGAGGATGGGAAACAATCTGGCAAATGGAATTTCAAATGCAACCAGTGGAATCACAAGGACATTGAATAACGTTGTTGGAAAAGTGAACAGCACGATAGGAAATATTAATAGTTCTCTGTCTGGAATCGAAAGAGCATTCAGCTTTTCTTATGATGTAACGGGTCCTACAGGCAACCGGAGATGGGGCTATTACAATATGAGTTTGCCAAGGGTGAATACAGTTCCATACCTAGCTAAAGGTGCAGTTATTCCACCTAGAAGTGAATTTCTGGCTGTCCTTGGTGACCAGAAGCAGGGCAATAACATTGAAACACCAGAAGCACTGCTCAGAAAGATTGTTCGTGAAGAATCTGGCGGACAGCAGAGCGGCGGAAACGTCAGATTTACCGCTCAGATTAACCGAAGAACAGTATTCGATGAAATTATTGAAGAAGCAAAGTTGAGACAGAATACAAGCGGTAGAAATCCGTTTGAATTGGCATAAAACAATTCCCTGTCATGCAGAAAGCGTGGCAAGGAGAATGCAGGGAGGAAGAAAAATGCTTACGAGGGAAGCAACTTATGAAGATTATGGATTTTCAGAGGAAGAAGATAAGAAATTTAATGAGTTTTGTCGAAAGCTTGAAATGAGGGACAAGATATTGTTGTTACAGTGCGCAGCAGAAGTGTATCCGAACGTTTGTGATGAACTTTATTGTTGTATCGTAATTGGAATGAGCTATGACAAGATGAATAAAAAGAACTTTGTTCCACTTGATCGTAAAGATTTCTATGCATACCGGAAGAAAACGCTGGCTGTGTTCCGGGAGGCATTAAAGGCATGTAATAGATATCCGTTCTAAAAATTGGAATAGAACCTGTCAAAACTGTCTGTTTTTATATATTGGAAAATATCATTGATTAGTTAGGGGTGATTACTATGGCAAAAGGTATATCAGCAGAAGCACGTGAGGACATATTAGTACAGGCATTTTTAACGTGTCCAAATATAAGTGAGATATCCAAAAAGACGAAGATTCCCAGACCTACAATTTATACTGTGATTCATTCAGACAGCTTCCAGCGTAAGTATTCTGAGGCAAGAAACGAGGCCGTAACAGGAGCAATTGCATACCTGCAGGGAAAACTTGGAGAATGCGCAGCAGTGTTGGTCAATACAGCCACTGATACGGAAGTGCCGGCACAGATCAGAGTGAACGCGGCTAATGCAGCATTGTCACAGTGCTCTCAGTGGACAAAGAATGTAGATGTGATTGAACGTCTGAAAGCTATGGAAGAATTGATGTCACAAGTAGAACAGGAACAGAAATCACAGCGGAGGCGGACATAATGAATATACAAGCAAGATTAAAGCAAGCAGAAGAACGGGCTATGCTATTGCAAAAGAAAGCAGATACTATTCACTTGATCATGGTAAAGCCTGTTCCCGGAAAGGAAAGACTTTATACAATATTGGGCGAAGATGGTATTTACAATGAGAAGAAATTGGCTGAATTTCAGCAGAAGCATAGCGTTGTAACGACCATCATTCTTAATATTCCACGTTTGCCAGAGGAAGGAGTATTAAATGCCGAGAAGAAATAAGCGTGTAACGATAAGGGCTACAAGCGTGCCGGAGTTGCATCAGTGGTTGAGAGCTTGCAAAAGGGAAAATGCCAGAAAGAAATCACAGGGGCATAATGGGACGAAGAAACAGACAAAGGATTTGCATATTTAAAGGTGGTGGTGAATCATGGGAAGTCCGTTGATTAAAAGGCTTGATGCTTTATACCAAAGAGCTCAGATGGTAATGGCGGTTCAGGCAGATCATGCTCCGTTTGTGTCCATTGCTCCATGGAGTTTTATGAAAGATGAATGTATCGTGAAATATTATCCAGAGGGAAATTATCAGGAACCAGAGCGGATAACAACTACACTTCATGATGCATTAATGATAGCTCAATATTATTACGAATGTGGGTTGTATGTTCAATTTACAATGAGCCTGTGTATAGAGTGGCTGTTCCTGTATGTGCGTGACGATCCTCGGTATGCTCCGCCACAACAGAAGTCATGGTATACCAAGTGCACAGAAGAATGTCCAGAAATAACAGCCATGTTGGAGAGTGAACAGAGATTTGAAATTATTGGAACATTGCGAAGAATGCCTCAGAATTTTCTTTTTAAGGGATTACCTGATGATATTAAAGATAATTACAAATTAATGGATTCTTAGACAAAAAATGCTGGGGGCATGGGGCTTCGTGGACGCGATTACGCACGCAAAGGAGTTTGTTGACACGATTACGCGCGCGAAAATATTCGGAGATCTCGGAGCCCCTAAAAGAGTAAAGTGCGTTAGAACGAAGACTGAGTGAACCCCGAAAAATAAGACTATAATTATTATCGAACAAAACGAAAAGGAGATTTTTATGGATGGATGTAACGAAAATGTAATTGAATTTATGACCAATGATACCAGAGCAACCTTATCATTCTCACAGGGTCGGTATAAGTCTGTAATCCGTAAGCTGGCAGAGAAACACCCGGAAGATTGCCGGATCATTGCGGATAACAAGGACGGAAGTATTTGCGCTCATGTTCCGGTATCCTGGCTTCGGATTTCTCCGCCAAGGCAGTATACAGAGGAACAGCGGCAGCAGATGGGAGAAAGACTGAAACAGAACAGGTCTGAAAATACAGCAACACAAGGATAAAACAGGGCAAGAAACGATTGCAAAGTGCTTGAGGTAAAGTTGTAAGGGAGAGCAGATAAAAAGGTTAAATGAGCCGATAAAACAGTAGAAGCGATGATGCTGGCATTTAATAAAAATCCTGCTGCCGAACCTACGGTTCAAGGAGCTTTTTCACTATTTTAAGGAGTGTTGTTGAGAATGAAGCCGTGAGGAAGCCGTGAAGAATGGTAAAAAAGGCGGCAAGAACCGGGAGTGCTTGAACTGTCGATTAACATCGATATATTTGCTCGAACAGGCGAGGAACAGGCGAGAAATTAATAAATTGATGGAATAAGATGGTATTTTTGGATATAGCTAAAGAAAGGCGTGCAGATGAATGAACTTGTTTATTTAAAGAATGATGAAGTTGTGTGTGATAGTTTGCAGGTAGCTGAGAAGTTTGGAAAAGAACATAAAAACGTTTTGCAGAGTATTGATAATCTCATTGCTGAAAATTCAGCTGTGAAAATAATGTTTAAGATTTCTTCTTACAAATCTGGTAACGGGCAATCATATAGAAAATTTTATATGAATCGTGATGGCTTTTCTCTTTTAGCAATGGGCTTTACTGGAAAAGAGGCTCTTGAATGGAAATTGCAGTATATCCGGGCATTTAATCAGATGGAGAACTTTATCCGTGAGAAATCTACTCAAATGTGGGTTGAAACCCGAAAAGCAGGAAAGCTTACTCGAAAAGCAGAAACCGATACAATCCAGAAACTTGTTGAGTATGCAAAGGGACAGGGCAGTAGTCATGCAGAAATGCTTTATATGACTTATACCAGACTGGCAAATAAAATGGCAGGAATCAACAAAAGGGACGAAGCTACGGTGATGCAGCTTAATAACTTGTCTTTAATGGAAAATATCATTTTGCATGAGGTTAATCTGGGAATTATGCAAGGGAAACATTATCAGGAAATATACAGGGATTGTAAGAAACGACTTGAAGCGGTGAAAGATTTGGCATACCTCGAAGCGGTATAAGAAGAAAATGGGGACAGTAAGAGATATGGGTGATTTGCAACGGGAAATTGACAAATCCCGGAAGCTGGCATATAATATACTTATCAAGACAGCCAGTAAGGGAAGTTAAGGTTCCCCGTCCTGGCAAGATATATGTTTAAGACGTAGCCGCCTATTCTTTACCAGAGAGACGGTGTGAAATTTTTTCTGTAAATTTAAATCTTCTATGATAATTGATGCGGCTTAACAGCAGATTTCTGTGGTTAAGCCGTTGTTTATTTAATAGCAAATTTAAATTGGTATGTCAAGAGCGCCCAGAGAAATCTGGGCGTATATTTACTCTTGACAGTCCAACTTTTATTGCTATATTAGCCGATCCGGGTACATGATTTCCAGTTCACCACGTACTTTTCCCCAATTCCGGATTGGCATTGTCCATTTTTTGGCTATCTCAAAAGTTCCTAAATATAGTGCCTTCATCAGTGCCTGTGAGCTTGGGAATACGCTTCTCTGCTTGTTCAATCTACGATAGCATGAATTCAGTGATTCAATGGCATTTGTGGTATAAAACGCAGTACGTACCTCTTTGGAAAATTTGAAAATTGGGGAGATTGCATCCCAGTTATCATTCCATCGATTCATAGCACTTGGATATTGTCCTGACCATTTCCTGGTTACTGCCTCCAGCTGTTTTCTGGCAGATTCCTCGTTTGCAGCTGTGTAGATTGTTTTTAAGTCTTTGGCAAAGACTTTCATATCCTTGTTTGCAACATATTTAAGGGTATTTCTCACCATATGAACAATGCAGCGCTGTTGTTCCGTTTTGGGAAATGCAGCAGAGATTGCATCTTTGATTCCGGTCAGTCCATCAGAACAAAGAATAAGAATGTCCTGAACGCCTCGGTTTTTCAAACTATTCAGCACTGACAGCCAATACTTGCTACTTTCATTTTCACCTACAACAATGCTTAATACTTCCTTCATTCCATCTTCATTAATTCCAAGGACAACATATGCGGCCAGTTTTCTGATCATGCCATCATCACGCACAGAAAAATGTACAGCATCTATGAAAACGATTGGATATACCGGTGATAATGGACGATTTTGCCATTCTTCGATTCTTGGAAGGAGCTTGTCTGTGATATCAGATACCATTCCTTCACTTACTTCAAAACCATAAATATCCTCTATCATTTCTGAAATCTGTCGTGTGGTCATTCCTTTCGCATACAGAGCAATAATCTTATCATCAATCGAAGAGATATCTTTCTGGCGTTTTGGAAGTACCTGTGGTTCAAATGAACTTTGGCGATCTTGTGGCACATCAACTTGAAATTCCCCATATTTACTACGGACGGTCTTAGATTTTGTGCCATTGCGATAGTTAGGCTCACCAGATCTTTCATAACGGTCATAGCCGAGATGATCATCCATTTCTTTTTCAAGCATATCTTGAAGTGTTCCAGATAACAGGTCTTTTAATGCCTCCTGGATGTCATCAGCAGACTGAATATCATACTCTTGAAACAATCCCTGAATGAGATTTCTCTTTCCTTCTGTCATTGGTTTTGGTTTGTAAACTTCTTTTTTTCTGTTTGCCATAATAAAAGGCCTCCTATGATTTTTATATTTTATCATAGAAGACCTTAAGGTTGTTTATTTTACAGAGATTTTTTCACAGGCTCACCAGAGAGCAGGGCGGCTATTTCTTATTCTTACTTTTCTTTTAATTTCCCAAATTATAAATTCATCTTGCTGAAATCAATATACAAATCATCATAAATTCCAACTTTGATTGTGTCGGAAAAGGTGTACTGTTCGGAATCACTGGTATCAAAATTGTAAACCAGAATCAAGTTTTTGAGTGGATCCACAATCCAGTATTCACGTACACCGGCGGTACGGTACTTGAACAATTTTGTAAAATAGTCCATTTTCCTGCTGCCTGGCGAAACAATTTCTACAATCCAGTCAGGAGCACCGGTACAACCTTTATCGTTGAGTTTGTTAGGATTGCAGATTACAGAGATATCTGGTTCTACATAGTTTTTATCATTCTCATTCAGGAATACGGCAAACGGGGAAACATAGGTCTTGCAAGAGCCACCTTTAGCGTCAATATAGTCAGCAATCTTCCGATAGAGTGTTCCAACGATGTCCTGATGCTTTCTGGTAGGCGGTGCCATGTAGTAGATTTGACCGTCAATCAGTTCTGCTCGGGTGCCTTCCGGTAAATTGTAAATATCCTCGATGGTATATTCTTCATGTTGTGGTAATGGCATAGTAACACGTCCTTTCTTGAAAACCTGTTAAAATATTATGTTTGAGATGTTGTTGCCTGTTGGAAATCAATAATTAAATCATACCCCATTGCTGAAAGAACTTTTTGTGCATCCTCAAAACCAAAGTTTTTTTTGTTGAGGAGTTTGGTGAGCCCTTGAGGTTTGATGTTTAATTGTTCGGCAATTTCTCTTTGTGATATTTGTTTTTCAAGCATAAGTTTTTTTATCTCAATAACGATTTGTTCATTATCTTTGTATTGTATAGCCATGATGCACCTCCTTATAAACAAAGTATAATAAAGATAAGGTTATAAGTCAATCAAAAAAGATGAAAAATAATACAAAATATATTACAAAATGGTTGACAAGTAACCCGAAATGGGTTATGCTATAATCAGTTCAAGGGAACAGACAACAGCCGGGAGAGCTGAAAGCCCCCAATACTTCAAGCCATATACCTGTGAGAATCGCAATAGGGCATATCAATAGCCAGGAAGATGCTTGAAGGGCTGAGAGACCTTGAAAAGCAAAGGAGGACAGCAATATGAAGTACAATCTCAGCAAGATCATGTTGAAAGCGTGGAAAGTTTACCGTAAGACAAAGAACATCAGCTTTGCAGAAGCACTTCACAGAGCATGGTTATCTGCAAAGGCAGAGGAAATCAATGCAAAAAGAATTGAAGATGCGAAGCATGCAGCAGGAATCACGGAGGAAACCAATACCTTTACTAAGTGGAAAGAGCTTGGTTATAAGGTACAGCATGGAGCATCAGCATTATTTGGATGTTCTCTTATCTGGGGAAGCAGAGGAGATGGGGCAACATACAAAGCCAGTTTCTTCGGAAAGTCTCAGGTAGAAGCAATTTAATAAAAAAAGCCCTTACCGGACTGGTACTCCGATAGGGGCAAAGTAACCCGACATTCAGCAAAATTGAGGGGCTGTGCGTATTATAACATACTCATTCCCCTCAGACAACAAAAGAAAGGAATGGACAGAATGATATCAGTAATGGACGTTCTTATGATTTTCTTTGGTGGGTTTATATCCGCAAAGGTATGTGACAGTATTCGTGAGTTAGAGAGAGGAGAATGAGAAATGAGCAAAAAAGATAAGGCAGTGAAGACACAGGAAGAAGTAGAAGTGATGCAGACCGCAGGTGTTACGACACAGGAGACAGACGGTGCAGGTGTGGTTATGGCAACTGAGATTATTGCAGATCTCAAAAAACAGCTGGAAGAGGCAAAAGAAGAGGCGAAAGAGTGGGAAGAAAGTTGGAATATGAGTCGCGAGCAGGTCAGAGCACTGTCCAGACAATCAGATATTATTAGCATGGCGTTAAGGATGGATGATGTAGAACTATTAGACTTAGCTTTTGGATTTGTTAGAGGATGCTATAACCAGCAGATTAAAAAGGAACAGGAGGCAGAAAACAATGGAGAAGTGTAATTTAACTCAGGTTCCTTGTAGAAAAGCAATAATGGACGTTGTCCAGGCTAACAAAGATAGAAGATCGTTACAGGATACCTATGAGCTGGCAGAACTCTTTCGGATAGCTTGTTCCGGCAATGAAGCATTTATGGAATTATCAGAGGAAGATCAGGAGCGTTTCTGGCTGATTACAGATGCTTTAATGATGAATGATCCGGAAGACCTCAAGAGGGTACATAACCTTGCAAATTATTTGATGGTAAAGCGAATAAAGGACAATGCAAAAGTGGCGGAGGCATAACATGGACTACAAAAAGCAGATAATTGAGATGCTGGAGAAGATAGATAACATTTATTGGCTAAGGTCAATCTATGTATTCATGAAAACGCTGATAGGATAGTGGTACGGAGGTATAGCATGGATTATAAAAAAGAAATTGGAAATCTCTTGAATGAAATCCAGAGCGAGAAATTTCTGAAATTTTTGTATAACGTAATTGTCTCATTTAAGAGACAGTGGGGGTACTAATATGGATTACAAGAAAGAAACTATTGAGATATTACAGAAGGTAAGTGATGATAGCCTGCTTGAGTTCTTCTATAGATTCATTGCCAGAGTAATAAAAAATAGAGGATATTAATATGGACTATAAAAAGAAAATCATAGAGCTGTTAGAGAAAGCAGATCATGACCAAACATATACAATTTTCAGATTTGTTTGTAGTTTTCTGGGAATAAAATAGTACAATCACAGCGAGGGGCGGCGGACTGCTGCCCTTTCCTTAAAGGAGTGACAGTATGGCGAGAGCTAAAAGAGTAGACAATAAAGGTCGTGTATTGCGTGTAGGTGAATCGCAGAACAAAGATGGCCGGTACTGTTATAAATGGACAGATAACAACGGGAAACGTAGCACTGTATATGCACTTACTCTGGCAGAACTGAGACAAAAGGAAGAGCAGATAAAACGTGACCAGATGGATGGAATTTATACAAAGGGTGGGAATTTGACATTAAATGAATTCTTTCGTCTATTCATGAGCACGAAGAAGAACATCAGAGACAGTACACGATGCAGCTATGAATCGTACTGGAAAAATGCCATTGCTCCCAGTGCTTTGGGAATAATGAAAATATCAGAAATAAAACAGATCCACGTAAAGAGACTGTATGCGGATTTGTTGGAAAAGGGATATTCACCCGGAACAATCAGAGCGTATCACATTATATTGTCAGAATGTCTGCAGGCAGCAGTTGATTCCGACATGATCAGGAAGAATCCGGCAAAGGGGAGCAGGAAAGGAATGGATAAAGAAGTGAGCAGGAAAAGAGCGTTGACGATTGAGGAACAGAAAGTTATGTTGGAGTTCACGAAAAACAGCAATTCATATAAAATCCATTATCCGCTGATTGTATTTGCACTGTCAACCGGACTTCGCGTTGGTGAGCTGGGCGGCCTGCTTTGGGGCGACATTGATCTGGAAAAGAACATGATTCACGTGCGCAGGCAGTTGGTATACATGAATCTGGACGGGACTGGTTGCAAGTTTCATATTCAGCCATTGAAGACAGACGCAGGAGAAAGAGATATCCCATTAACGAAGACTGCTAAAAAAGCTCTGATGAAGCAGCGAGAATATGATATGTTATTGGGAAAGCGTGCAAAGGAACAGCCGGTAGCTGGATTGAAGAATTTTGTCTTTCTTAATCATCAGGGCAATCAGCTTGCCGCACAGGTTCTTGACAGTGCTTTACGCAACATAATCAAGGCCTACAACAAGAAAGAGCTTAAACAGGCCGATAAGGAGCACAGGGAGCCTTTCCTGCTGCCTCATATCAGCGCACATATATTGCGGCATACATTCTGCACCAGAGCGGCGGAAAGTGGTGTGGATGTCAAGAGCCTGCAATACATAATGGGACATGCGGACATAACCATGA
>ENA-OQLI01000235-OQLI01000235.1-human-gut-metagenome-genome-assembly--contig:-NODE-235-length-79020-cov-8.653024_pt1 | contig 79020 bp, 79 predicted proteins | sample MGYA00242805_ERZ504812 | MGnify/ENA primary metagenome ERZ504812 (study PRJEB26092, sample SAMD00036430) | human gut metagenome | host: Homo sapiens | study: EMG produced TPA metagenomics assembly of... | reverse complement strand
TGGGCAGCACCGCCAAGATGGGCGCAGGCACCAATGTGCAGGACCGTCTGGTGGCACTTCATGACCTGGACTGTCCGTGGAGACCGGGAGACCTTGCCCAGCGCAAGGGCCGTATCGAGCGCCAGGGCAACCAGAACCCCCTTGTCCATGTGTACCGCTATGTGACGGAGGGAACCTTTGATGCCTACCTGTGGCAGACTGTGGAGAATAAGCAGAAATTCATCAGCCAGATCATGACTTCTAAATCGCCGGTACGCTCCTGTGATGATGTAGATGAAACCGCACTGTCTTTTGCGGAAATCAAGGCCCTGTGTGCCGGAGACCCCCGTATTAAGGAGCGTATGGACCTGGATGTGGAGGTATCCAGACTGAAGCTGATGAAGGCCGACCACCAGAGCAAGCAGTACCGGCTGGAGGATCAGCTGCTGAAATACTTCCCGGAGGAGATTGAAAAGCACAAGGGCTTCATCAAAGGCTTTGAGGCTGATCTGGAAACCCTGTCAGCTCATCCGCAACCGGCAGAAGGCTTTATCGGCATGGAAGTCCGGGGCGATGTTCTGACCGACAAAGAGAACGCCGGTGCCGCCCTGCTGGATGCCTGCAAAGAGGTCAAAACCTCCGACCCGGTGCAGATTGGCAGTTACCGGGGCTTTGATATGTCCGTGGCGTTTGATGCGTGGCGGCAGGAATATACGCTCCTGCTGAAAGGCCAGATGACCCACCGGACCGCCCTGGGTACAGACCCGCGCGGCAATCTCACCCGTATTGACAATGCACTCTCTCAGATGCCCCAGCGTCTGGAGTCTACGAAAGCAAAATTGGATGATCTCTACCAGCAGCAGGCCGCCGCCAGAGAAGAAATGGGCAAGCCGTTCCCTTATGAGGACGATCTGCGGGTGAAATCCGCCCGTCTGGTGGAGCTGGACACGCTGCTGAATCTGGACGGCAGGAGCCGGTCCCAGCCGGAATCCGTAGTTGCCAAAAGTACGCGGCCTTCGGTGCTGGAAGGACTGAAACGCCCGATGCCGCCCCGTAACCCTGAAAAGAAATCAAAACAACATGAGGAGGTGCGATAACATGAATGCCAACGATTTGAATGCGGCTCTTTATGAGAAAATGGCTGCCGAACAGGATCAGTACCGGGACTGGCTGAAAAGCCAGCCCCCGGAGGAAATTTTACATCACGCCTATGAGTACAGTGTCCGGGAGGACATTGTAATGGCTATGGAAGAATTGGAGCTGACGGATGCCCAGGCGCAGGCCCTTTTGGATTCTTCCTCTCCCCTGGCCGATGTGTACCGCTATTTTGAAAAGCTGGAGACTGCACACATGGATGTGGTGCGGGATAGTATTGAGAACCGAGCCGATGATGTATGCAGAGCCAAAGAGGAACTGCGGACAACGACGACTTATTCTCACACTGCCGCCTATGCGTCTGAGCATGGAGAACTGGAACAATACCGGGCTTCCAACCGGGCCAATCTCCAATGCAAGGAGGCTATTGAAGCGGCGGTGCGGGAACATTTTGATGGGATGTACCTTAACCAAGATGCCGCCAAAGGTGTGATTCAGACCTATGGTTTGGACCGGGTTATGCTGGTCTTGGCCAACACCGTCCAGCTTCAGGATTGGGATGGACGCTATTCCCACCGTAATAAGGAATGGGCTAAGACAATTCCTAACTACAACTCCGATACGGTTCGCCGTGGTTATGCGTTGAACAGTCACCCGGCTGTGCTGGACGGCTTTATTGACCTGGTGAGGGAGGAACAGCAGCGCAGCCATACCAAGGGCGAAAAGGCGCAGCAACCCCGAACTTCGGTACGGGATAAGCTCAAACAGGAACCGCCCGCCCATAAGCCTGTCACCCAAAAGAAACGGGAGCAGGAGCGATGACTGCCCCGAACCGCAAGCGGGAGGTGCAGGTAAACTTCCGGGTATCACAGGAGGAGCTGGAGCTGATCGAGCAGAAAATGTCCCAGCTGGGGACAGCCAACCGGGAAGCCTATCTGCGAAAGATGGCGCTGGACGGTTATGTGGTGAAGCTGGAATTGCCGGAGCTGAAGGAGCTTGTTTCCCTTTTGCGCCGGAGCAGCAACAACTTAAATCAGCTCACGCGCCGGGTGCATGAAACCGGGCGTGTTTACGATGCCGACCTGGAGGATATATCCCAGCGGCAGGAGCAGCTATGGGAGGGGGTTAGGGAAATCCTTACCCAGCTCTCCAAACTTTCGTAACAGGGGCATAAACCCTATCTGCGGAGGGAGGAACGGCGTTCTTTTCGCCGCGCCTTCCTCCGCTTTTTCTTTTTGCCCGTATTCTTGCCTTTTACCGGCGCTTGCCGGATAATAAGGGCAGGTAGTAAAGTAATCCGATAAAGGAGTTGAGAGCAAGATGTTGACCTTTGAAAAGGTTTTGGAGATTTTCAAGGACTATCTGGCGTTGGATACGGAGCTGGAGGTCTGCAAGAGCCGGTATGGATATATCCGGGTAGAGTTTAACGAAATTGGGGACATCCTCGATTATTGCAGCGGCGTGGTCTGTCGGACGCCGGAAGAACTGTTTGATGTATTGCTTGATGATTTTCAGGGATATGAGGAAATCAGGCTGACAAAAGGGCGGAGAGACACAACCGAGGATGAATTGGAAGCAATCCGTGTTCTCTGTCAAAGGTATTTGGATCGTCGAGAGGAGGAGATGAAATGACAGTATTTAAGCTACTGCTGAAGATTGTGGTCGCGCCGGTGATAGTGCTGCTTACCCTGTTTGTCTGGACTTGCGTGGCTCTGGTATATGTGTCTGGTTTGGTGCTGGGGCTGGCCAGCATGGTGATTGCCCTGCTGGGCGTGGCCGTTCTGGTGACATACTCTCCGCAAAACGGTCTGATCCTGCTTCTGATTGCGTTCCTTATCAGCCCCTACGGACTTCCCAAGCTGGCTTTCTGGATGCTGAGCAAGGTGCAGGGATTGAAGTACACAATACAAAATTTTGTTTATGGATAAAATGCAGAGTGCAGGAAGTAGTTTTCTTTCCGCACTTTGTCTTGTATAGGCGATTTCTTTAGACAAAATGTTATCTTGGGGTCAACTTGGTGATTATCTTGGAGCGATAAGTGTTTTAGCTGAAAAAGAGTTGCAAAGAAATTTAATCGAATATTTTGCATAAAAAATGCAAAATTAAGTAGTAAATATTGACTTGAGCATTTTTAGCTGTTATAATGGTTACTGAAAAGGCGAATACTGAACATAGGAGGTATTCATTTATGTTGATTCAGTTTACAGTTGAAAATCACAGGTCGATAAAGAATAGTGCCGTAATCAGTTTTGCGGCCTCCAAGGATAAGTCATTTGAAGAATATCTGCTTCATCCTGACGCAAAAAAGACCTTGCTGCCTGCGCTTGCGATTTACGGTGCCAATGCTGCCGGAAAGAGTAATGTGCTGCACGCGATGATGACAATGAAAGAAATGGTGGTAGGCAATGCGGCGAAGGCATCTAAGGGACAAAAGCTGCCGTGGGAGCCATTTGGTGGCATCAAGCAACCGACTACCTTTGAGATCGTGTTTATTTATCAAGGGATTCGTTACACTTACGGTTTCTCTTTTGATGCAAAAAAGATTTATAAAGAGTATCTTTTCCATTGGCCCAATGGCCGGGAGGCTCTGATTTTTTCCAGAGAAGATGGCGTATTTGAGTTCCGTGAAAATATCAATGAGCAAATGACGCTAAGTAACCGGACACCGGACAATAAGCTTTATCTGGTATCCTCTAATGACTGGAATCTGCCTCAGACGGAAAATGCTTATCGGTGGTTTCTTGAAAAGTTAACTTTTTTGATGGAAGAAGAACCGGCCACCTCAGAAACTGTTGCTCAGATTGCCAGTGGCGATGATAAAAAGGCGCGTATCTTAAAGGAGTTGCTTCTTGCTGATCTTGGAATCACCGATGTTGCAATCAAGAATAGTTCAGGTAAAGCACCGGTTATTACAACGACACATCGGATCATTAACGAGGATGGGACAACAGAATATTTCCAGCTTTTAATGGAGCAGGAGTCTGCCGGTACACAACACTTTTTCACCCGAATTGGGGGATGGTTGCAGGCACTTGAAAATGGCGCACTTTTGGTCGTTGATGAAATTGAAGATAGCCTTCATCCCCTCCTGACCAGGCGGTTGATTGAAATGGTGCAGGATAAGGCCATTAACACAAAGGGAGCGCAGTTGATCTTTACAACACATGATGCAATGCTGCTCGACCTGAACTTTTTCCGCAGGGATCAGATTTGGTTTGCAGAAAAGAATGATAAGACTTGTGCAACAGAGCTTTACTCATTGACTTCTTTCTCACCAAGAAAAGGAGAAAATGTGCGTAAGGGGTATCTCCAGGGACGCTTTGGTGCGATTCCTTTTATTGGAGGTGACGCCAGATGAGTAAGATGAGAAAAGAGTATGATCCAAACAAAGTCACACGGCGTAAGCGTAAACCGATCATCTATATCATCTGTGAAGGAAAGGAAACAGAAACGCTTTATTTCAAACATTTTCGTTCACGGAATTGTCTGGTGGATATTATACCGATCTCATCAAAGCACAAAGCTGCCGAGCATTTGGTGAAACACGCAAAATCTTTGATTTCTCAAGCGGACTACTATCCCAAAGACGGAGATCAGCTTTGGTGTGTATTCGACTGCGACGATAATAAAGATTCGGAGCTTCAGGCGGCAGTTTTGTATGCAGAGAAGCACGGGTATAAAATCGCATATTCCAATCCGGCCTTTGAATATTGGTATTTGCTTCATTTTGAAAAACGGAATGGATATTTGAAGGATTCTGCTGCGGTAATCGACATCTTAAAGAGCAAAGGGTATCTGGAGAATTACGGAAAAAGCGTGGATGTTTTTGAAGAATTGCAGGGACATCAGGCAGAGGCCGTTCAATACGCAAAAGAACGGGTGGAGCGATTAAGCAGGGATCAAGTTGCTGTGCTTTGCCGCGACAGCAATCCGGTAACAACGGTCTATGAACTGGTTGAGTTCTTGAATAGTCAGAGAATATAACGTCACCTTTATGGAAGCGTGCATTATGGCAGAAAGCTGTCACTTCAGCGATTGAAATTCGTTGAGTGGCAGCTTTCTTGTTGCATCATAAAGGTATCTACTTGAAAGGGAGGACTTTTCATGGCAACCACACGCATCATGCCGCTGCACATCGGCAAAGGCCGCACGGAAGGTCAGGCAATCAGCGACATCATCGACTATGTAGCAAACCCACAAAAGACAGACCACGGCAAATTGATTACCGGCTATGAATGTGACAGCCGGGTGGCCGATGCCGAGTTTTTGCTGGCAAAGCGCCAGTACATTTCTGCCACCGGGCGGGTGCGGGGAACGGACGATGTGATTGCCTATCATGTCCGGCAGTCCTTCCGTCCCGGCGAGATCACCGCAGAGGAAGCCAACCGGCTGGGAGTGGAGTTTGCCAACCGGTTTACCAAGGGCAAACACGCATTTATCGTCTGTACCCATATTGATAAATCGCACATCCATAATCACATTATCTGGTCGGCGGTCAATCTGGACTGTGACCGGAAATTTCGGAACTTTTGGGGCAGCACTAAGGCTGTTCGCCGGTTGAGTGATACCATCTGCATTGAAAACGGATTGTCCATTGTGGAAAATCCAAAGCCTCATGGAAAAAGCTATAACAAGTGGCTGGGCGATCAGGCAAAGCCTTCTCATCGGGAGCAGCTGCGGGCTTGTATTGACAATGCCCTGGCACAGCATCCCGCCAACCTGGATGAGCTACTGAAGCTGCTTCAGGAATCCGGGTGCGAGGTATCCCGGCGCGGCAAGTCCTATCGCTTGAAGCTCCTGGAATGGGATAAAGTTGCGCGTCTGGAGAGCCTGGGTGAAGGTTACGGTTTGGGGGACCTGCTGGCGGTTCTCTCCGGTCAGAAAGAGCATACGCCTCGGAAAAAAGCGACGCTGCAAGCAGATCCGCCGAAGGTCAATCTGCTGGTGGACATCCAGGCAAAATTGCAGGCCGGAAAGGGTGCCGGATATGCGCGCTGGGCTAAGGTCTTTAACCTCAAGCAGATGGCGCAGACGATGAATTATCTTTCTGAACATAATCTGCTGGAATATGCAGTGCTGGAGGAAAAAACAGCTGCGGTTACGGCTCATCACAATGAGCTGTCGGCGCAGATCAAGGCGGCGGAGAAACGCATGGCGGAGATCGCTGTTCTGCGGACTCATATCATCAACTATGCAAAAACTCGCGAGGTCTATGTGGCTTATCGCAAGGCCGGTTATTCTAAAAAATTTCTGGCTGAGCATGAGGCGGACATTCTGCTTCATAAGGCAGCCAAGAACGCCTTTGACGATATGGGTGTCAAGAAGCTGCCCACCGTCAAAAGTTTACAGACCGAGTATGCCAAGGTTTTGGAGGAAAAGAAAAAAGCCTATGCCGAATATCGGCGCTCCCGTGAAGAAATGCGGGAGCTGTTGACGGCAAAGGCCAATGTGGATCGTCTGCTGAATATGGAGGCGGAACACGATACAGAAAAGGAAAAAGACCATGCCCAGCGGTAAGCCAGGGCATGGTTCAAAGCGTCCAACGGACGCGCAGCCGCAGAATGAAATTCTGCGTTCATGGGGGCTTGGGGGAAACCCCCAACAAGCAGCGCCGGAAGCCGAATGGCTATCCAGGGGCATTGCTTGCCAATCTTATCCCGAATTCGGGATAAAAGTGGTTATACCGAAAGTTGGATTATCCCGAAACCTTATTTTTCAGCCTGTTTCCATGCTGATTTCGTTCAAAAAATTCGGGATAACTTTTTCTCCCTTTTGAGCTGGTTTCAATACTTTTTCATCAGAAGCTTCCCAACATTCGGGATAATCTTATAGCTTCCCATACATCCATCCTTGATAATAGTTTACAGCAGGAAGTTTACCTGACTATATCAAGGAGGCTGTGCTTATGAAAACACAAAAGCAAACCATTAACGAGATGATCGCCCAGATAATTGCTGAGGCAAGAAAGCTGGGCTACAGCGAAGCAACCATTTGGAGAAATATCACGCCCAAATTTCAGACTGTTGCCGTTTATTATGAAAAAAGAGACGTATGTTTCTATGACCCGGCAATCACCAGGGAGCTTGTGGATCTTCAGAAAGAACGTCTGGATCGGGAAGAAATCTCCATCCACTACTACAAACGGGTAAAATCGGCGGCAAACCGCCTGGACGAGTTCTATCTGACGGGAACCTTGCATTTAAATATGCCAAAGCATGGGACAAAGTATCCGGTCTCGGAGGATAGCGAGAAGCTCATCGACCTTTTCCTGGATTATAAAGGCTATGGCCCGAATACCAGGGACGATGTGGTGTGGGTAGTCCGCAGATACCTGCATTACTTTGAATCTTTAGGGTATGCTTCCCTGGAATGGGTGACGGTAGAACAGGTCCGGGAATTTATCCTGAAAACGGCGGCGGAAGTAAAAACCTCCAGCCTGCATAACATCCTGCTCTATCTGAAACATTTCCACATATTTCTGAAAGAAAGCAGCCTCCCGGCCCCGGATTGTGTTGAGCTTTTCTCCTACCGGGTATATCGGGATATGCCAATCCAAAGCTATGTAACGGATGAGGAGCTGGACCAGATCCTACGGGTGATTGATACAGACAGCGAGATGGGAAAACGGGACCGCGCCATCATCCTCCTTGCGGCAACAACAGGCCTACGGGCCGGAGACCTGATCCGGATAAAGTTGACAGACATTGACTGGCGGAAGGGCGAAATCCGATTTACCCAGAGAAAAACAGGGCGTGTAAGCTATACCCCGCTGGTTAAGGAGGCGGGAGAAGCCTTGCAGGATTATATCCTGAATGCAAGGCCGCGCTCTGAGAGCCCGGAAGTATTTTTGCGCCTGATTGCCCCCAGGACAGGGCTGGCGGATGCGGTCAGCATTGGATGTATGTTTCAGCAATACCAAAGGAAAGCCGGGATTTACCGCCATGCCTTTGATGGGAAAGGGTTCCATGGACTCCGGCGGCGGCTGGCAAAAAAGCTTTTGGTGACGGGAACGCCGCTCACAACCATCACACAGATCCTGGGGCATGACGACCCAAAGTCTGCAAGGCAGTACCTTTCCCTGGATACCAGCAGCTTAAAAGAATGCGCCCTTGATTTTAAAGGTATCCCGCTGGAAAGGGGGTTGGAGGGATGAATGATAAGTTTGCCAGTGGATTTGCACAGGATCTGGAAAGTATGATCGCTTTGAAATGCGCCCTCGGTTATTCCGAAAACACTTACCTGGAAAAGGCCAAAAGTTTTGACCGCCGTTGCTTTGAAGTATATCCCGGCCAGCAGGAGCTTACCCAGGCCATTGTGCTGAACTGGCTGAAGCCAGAACCGGGGAAATCACCGCAGACCATCCACGGGAAGGCAGCTTTTGTCAGGGCGTTGGGGAAATATCAAAAATCCATAGGGAAAGCGGCATATATCCTCCCAGACCGGTTTACTGCCGGAGGCACTGTATTCATTCCTTATCTGTTTGGGGATGATGAGCTGGCAGCGCTGTTCCATGAAATCGACTGTTACCAGTATCCACGCGACCCATTCCGTCCGCATCTGCTCCGTACATACTTTCGGATGACTTATACCTGCGGCCTGCGGCCAAACGAAGGGAGGCATCTGAAACGGAACGAGGTTGACTTGAACAGCGGAGAAGTACGGATCATTGAAACAAAATGGCGTAAAAGCAGAACTATCGTAATGTCGGAGGACATGCTTTTTCTTGCAAGGTCTTATGCCGGCATCCGGGATGCCGCATTTCCGGGAAGCGCATATTTCTTCCCCGCGCCGGATGGCGGCCCCTATTCCGCCCAGAAGATGCAGGGGAAATTTAAGTGGTTCTTTGCTCGCACAAAACCGGGAATTCCCAAAGACCTTCTTCCTGCCGTCCGGGTATATGACCTCCGCCACCGGTTCGCAACGGCTGTCCTGAACCGCTGGCTGGATGAAAAGAAAGAACTTTCCTCACGGCTTCCTTATCTGCAGACATACATGGGCCATAAGGATTGGGAGGCAACCGCGTACTATATCCATCTGCTTCCGGAAAAACTGGTGAAATCAGCCGGGATTGACTGGGAAGCCATGAACGGCCTGATTCCGAGGGTAGAACTATGGGAAAAGTAAAAGACGAGCAGCTGTTCAGCCTGTTGAGGAATTTTCTCCTGATCTACCTGCCAAACCAGCGGCACGCCAGCAGCAATACCGTAAAAGCATACCGCACTGCGTGGAACCAGCTTTTGAAATATATAGCGGGACAGAAAAAGATTCCCATGATGTCGGTTACATTTGGGATGATCCGTTATGAAATGGTAGTGGCATACCTGGACTGGCTTTCAGAAGAAAAAGGCGTAGGCCCTGCTACCCGGAATAACAGACTGGCCGCCATACGAGCATTTATTACTTACGCTTCTGCCTGCAAGCCGGAGTATATCAGTTTGTCCAGTGAACTGGCAGCGATTAAGATTCAGAAAAAGGAGCGTTTCCGGGAGGTGGACTATATGTCCGAAGCTGCGGTCAAGGCTCTGTTTGCGGCACCTGATACTCGCACAAAAATGGGACTGCGGGATCAATTCCTGATGATCTTTCTTTATGACACAGGCGCAAGGATTCAGGAGGCCCTGGATGTGAAAATCTGTGATCTGCGGATTGACAAAACACCAACTGTGACGCTTCATGGAAAGGGCGGAAAGATCCGGGTAGTCCCCTTGATGAAGGATACGGTACAACATCTGGATAACTACATGGGTGCATTTCATAAAGGAGAAAGTGCCTTTTCAACAGAATGGCTTTTTTATGTAGAGCGAAAAGGTTCCCGCAGCGCAATGTGTGATGATACGGCAAGGCTCCGCATCCAAAAGTATGCGGAACTGGCAAGGGAAACCTGCCCCGATGTGCCGGAACGGGTTCATCCTCATCTGTGGAGGCACACCAGGGCCATGCACTTATACCAGCATGGAATGGATTTGACAATGATTTCCCAGTGGCTGGGGCACAAACAGGTTGAAACAACGTTGATCTACGCTTACGCGGATACGGAAGCCAAGCGGAAAGCGATTGAAAAAGCCATGGGGGCAGGCCTTGCCGATGCGGAATCAGTGAATTACACGGTTAGCGATGAAGATATGCTAAGACGGCTCTACGGTCTGTGATGCAGGAAAAAAGATTATCCCGAATTTTAGGAATATATCGTTCCAATCCCAGCGGAAGTGTCTTAAAAGTATGGAAAAGTTATCCCGAATCTTTTTATAAAAAGCTGGTGAATAAGCGGTTTTTTCTGAAGATTCGGGATAATCCAACTTTCGGTATAACCGCTTTCTTTGCAGAAATGAAAAGAGCCAGAGAGGAAACCGTCAAATTTCACTCACTGGCTCAATTCGCTTCAATTTTCTTAGATAGTTCTGTTAATTCCTGCATGGTCTCCTGTGTATGGTGCAGCAGGGTTTCACGCATTTCTGACGGGCAACTGGAATAAAGCATTTTCATCTGGTTGGCTCCCTCATCTTCTGGAGAAACATCCGGATTTATTAGAGAGTCCAGAGAGATGTTCAAAACCTTGGCCAATGCTCTTAAAATCAAATAGGAAGGGTTCATCTGCCCTTTTTCAATGTTGGCAATTTGTTTTACAGAAACATGGCTCAGATCTGAAAGCTCCTGCTGTGTCAGGTCTTTTTTCTTTCGGGCCTCCCGCATTATTTGACCCAAAGCGGTTAAATCGTCAATCGGCATAATCATTCACCTCAATAACATTGTATCGTGCCGATTTGTTTTGAGGAATAACCTTATTATGCCCGCTAAAAGGTATGATAATGCCGATTTTGTAATATAAAAAACGAATAGGGCGCAAAGACCCTTGATATTTTTATATCATGAGTCCTTACACCCTACTATGAGTTTTTATCTTGAGATAATTTTTTTAGGATATATTCTGTTTATGTGAATTACCCATCTGCTCTTTTTCTTGTGTTTTCAGATGCGTTTCCCGCTTATCGGTTGCTTCTTTCAAAAGAGCGTAAGTGGCTGCTGCGGCAGGTACGCCAAGCAACATACCGATTGGTCCAGCCAGATTGCCACCTATTGTGATTGCCGCTAAAACCCACATGGCAGGAAGGTTGATTTTTGCGCCCACAACTTTCGGATAGATTGCATTTCCTTCGATCTGTTGCAAAGTAAGCAGGAAAATAATGAATACCAGTGCCTTAAAAGGATTGACTGTCAGAATCAAAAATGCACCCACAAGTGTAGCAATCCAGGCACCGACATAGGGAATCAGTGCTGTTACCCCAACAAGCGCACCGATCATCGGCGCATATGGTATTCTCAGAATTAACATACCGATTGCACACAGGCTGCCTAAAATTATTGCCTCAGTCGTTTGCCCTGCTACAAAAAGCTTGAAGTTTTTTTCACAGACAGCTGCCACATGAATGCCCCGCTCGGCAAAACATGCTGGAATCCATACACGGACAATTCGGGTGATCTGACTTTTTAATTTCTCCTTATTGGCCAAAATATAAATTGAGAACACAAGACCAATCGCAAAATCGACTGCCGTCGCAACCACGCTTCCAAATGCGGAAGCAGCAGTGTCCATAATGGTGGTTCCCAATTGATTCAACCATTCATTCAAATTGTCTTTCAGTTCAAGAAAATCAATATCAATTTGGGACAGCTGTTCTCCGAATGGGATTTTAGAATAGTCAGCCGTGCTTTCAAATGCCACCAGTTGATCCAGACCATTCGTCAAGGATGATATGACAATAGATACTGCATCGATCAATTCGGGAATAACAAGAAAAGCAACACCGACAAAGACCCCTATCACCAAAATAAATGAAAGCAGGATCGCAAGCGGGCGGCGCATTTTCGTTTTCCTAGATGTCGGATGTTTGGGGAACAGATGTCTTTCAATAACCCCCAACGGAACATTCAGAAACAACGCCAAAATCAATCCAATTAAAAGTGGGTTCAGCAGGTCTTTCAACCACATCACGGCATCAGCTACATGACTAATATGTCGGATGCCAAGATAAATCAAAATGCAGGCTGTAAACGTTCCGATAATCCACTTTGATAATTTTTTGTGTGTTTCAATATCTTCAAACATTCAAGACCCTCCTTACATTAGTGGTGCAAATAGCCGCAGTATATCCTGGAGCAGATGCACTACGATATTTGTTTTGCAATCCTTTTCTGTCACCTGTTGGCATATCTCCAGCGTTTGCAGAAAATCCTCCTTGACTTCCATAACAGCTTTGGCCTCATAGAGCAGAGCACCACATTCATAGTGCAGATATAAGCTGCGAAAATCCAAATTTGTTGTCCCGACTGTTGCAGTACGGTCATCGGACACAAAGGTTTTGGAGTGGATGAAACCATTGGTATATTCGTAGATTTTAACGCCTGATTTTATCAGCTCTCGGTAATACGAGCGTGTGGTCATGTGTACCCACCATTTATCCCAGCGGTGGGGTGTGATGATGCGTATATCTACACCACTTTTTGCCGCAAGACGCAAAGCGGAAAGCATACTATCATCGACAATCAGATATGGGGTGTTGATATACACGTACTTCTTTGCATTGTTTAAGATATGCAGGTAAACGTGTTCGCCCACATTTTCTTCATCCATTGGACTGTCAGCGTATGGCTGAACAAACCCCTTTGCAGTAACAGGGCACTCTTGTTCTTTCCATGGGTAGAAGATTTCGTAGTCCTCGTCTGTATGGGTACAAATTTCCCACGTCTGTAAAAAAATTAGTGTGAAACTCCATGCGGCTTTGCCTTTCAGCATGATCGCTGCATCTTTCCAGTGTCCGTGTTTCTCAATGGCGTTGATGTATTCATCTGCCAGATTGATACCTCCGGTAAAAGCCACCTTTCCATCAATGACCGCTATTTTTCGGTGATCTCTGTTATTTTGCTTTACGGTCAGAACAGGTCGGAAGGGATTGAATACGGCGCACTGGATACCGTGTTTTTTTAGCTGCTTTGCGTAGTCTTTCGGAAGAGTGAGAAAGCAACCCATATCGTCATAAATCAGTCGCACAGTTACGCCTTGCGTGGTTTTTCGCTTCAAAACTTCCAAGATGCTGTTCCACATAACGCCTTCTTGCACGATGAAATATTCCAGAAATATGTACTTCTCGGCTTTTTCAAGTTCCGCCAAAAGTGTTTCCAGCTTTCGTTCACCCGGTGTAAGGTAATGTGTTTCTGTATCTGCATATATTGGAAACCCCGTGTATTCCTGCAAGTAATGAATTTGAGGGTAATATTCAGGCAGTTGTTTTGTTGCGCTTTCATAGCAAATGCCGGGGAGTGCATAGAGTGGTTTTGCCTTTTGTTGTGTATGGAGGACACTTTTTGCAAAGCGCCATTTCGAGGATTGTGCATTAGACAAAAGATACATCAGTCCACCAAACAACGGGAAGGTTAGGATCAGGATCGCCCATGCAGTTTTGTAGGCGCCTTTGTCTTTCTGGGAAACGATATAAAGCACCGCAATGATACTGACGATTGTCAGTAGGCGACTGAAATTTCGGGAAAGCTGACTTCCCCCAAGTACAAGGCATATAAGAAAATATACCTGTAAAAGTAGCAGGAGTATCGTCAACATCCTTCTACGGAATAAGACACGGAGCCAACGCTGGCGCATAATGATTCCCCCCCTTCAAACTCAAATCTACGGATTCTTTTTCCGCTGTTCGCAAAATTCCCAAAACTCTTTTGCAATGCGCTCGTAGGTGCTTTTTCCTACGAGATAGCTCATACAGTGGTCAGCGCCCGGAACAATCAGCAGACGCTTTTCTGATGTACAGGCTTTATAGTTTTCGTATGTCATTTCAACTGGAACAAAGTGGTCATCTGTTCCGTGGACAAAAAGAACAGGAATTTGGCAGTGCTTCAACGCTTCTGTAGTTGAGGCAGCATCAGCATCCATTTGGATGCGCTTTTTGCACATCCTATCGGCACCTGTTTTATGCAGAGCATAAGGAATATGCAGATTGCTTTCGGAGACATGTTTCCAAATTGCATGGAGCGAAGTAAATGCACTGTCCGCTGCGATTCCAAATACATTATCCGGCAGTTCCAGTTCGGACGCCATTAGCACAGAGGTTGCACCCATGGATACCCCGGCAAGATAGATGGGAATGCTTTTTCCTGTTTTCTCGTTTATCCAATTTGTCCATGCCAGGCAATCGTAGCGTTCCAGCAAACCTAAACTCATATGGTCGCCGCCGCTATTATTTTGTCCCCGCTGCTCTGCGTAGAGTACAGAACAATGATTATTGCGCCAGAAATCTGCGATTAGACCAAAATCATGTGACCAGGAGGAACGCCACCCGTGCATGGCAACTATAGTTCTTTTCGGTTCTTCGCAGGGACACCAATGCCCAATCAATGAAATTCCGTCGTGAGCAGTGATTTCCACCACGTCACAGCCGCTTTTTTCGAGCTGACCAGCTGCCTTTTTTACAATTTCAGTGGTTTCTATCATTTCAGGTGAACCGGACACACGCATTTTTCCGTTGCTTCTGTCCTGCGGCGCAACCCGATCCATGGCGAGCTGCATCATCTTTTTGGTTAGAAGATGATGCCAAAGCACACAAATCGCACTACCGGCAGCACCTATTATCAATCCTTTTTTCAATGAATCCTTCATAGCACGTCCTTTCATAACGTGGGTATAACTTACTCTTTGTCATTGGCAGTTTTCTTACTTAATTTTCTGCGATATGCGTAATATAACAGAATCGACATTGAGGCTTTTTCATAACCAAACTTGCCGAAGCACTGGAACGCCGCATTGAGAATGGTCAATCTCTTTTCTTCGGTCAGGGCCAAAAATTTGTTCAATTCATTTCCTTCTTCTTACACAATAACCGTTTCGGTTATTCAGAGTATAGCACCAATAACCGAATCGGTCAAGTGTTAATGCAGCAAGTGTATTGATGCGCTTTTTGCAAGCGTCATCTGCGCTCATGTCTGGATAAAAGAACTGATCCACCGATATATCGAACATTGTCACCATCTGATAAAAAGTGTTCAAGCTCGGATGCTGACCGTCGTTTTCGTTATATATGATGGTGCGGGGATCACGGTCAATGATAAGGGCCAGTTGATCCTGTGTCATCCCGCTGGTTTCTCTTTTGCGCTTTATCTCGCACCCTATATCGTGGAAATCAAATTTGCGCTCATCGCGTTCAAATTTCATAGACATCACCCAATGTAATTTTATATTTCAGGTAGTAGTATTTGAACGAATTACATTTTCGTGCAACTGCTGACTTGAACACACCGGTACTTTCGAGACTAATCTTCGTTGGTCTAACAGTATAAAAAGAAAACTTTTGAATCATACTCCAAAATACTTGACCGTTTCGGTTATTGGTGCTATACTCTAAATAACCGAAACGGTTATTGTGTAAAAAGGAGGAAATGAATTGGACAAATTTTTGGCCCTGACCGAAGAAAAGAGATTGACCATTCTCAATGCGGCGTTCCAGTGCTTCGGCAAGTTTGGTTATGAAAAAGCCTCAATCAATGATATTGCGGTAGCCGCACACATTTCCAAAGCGTCTGTGTTTCAGTATTTCGGCAGTAAAAAGCAGCTCTACATTTACCTGCTGGAATACTGCAAGAAAATCATAGAGGGACTATTTGATAAGGAAGCCCTCGATTCCGAAACAGATTTGTTCGACAGGATTCTGGCATCCAGCCGCATGAAAATGGAGGGGCTCCAAAATCAGCCTTTTATCTTGCAGTTTATTACCAGTGCCTGGGAGGAAAATTCTCCCGAGGTGACGGATACGCTGGCGATCCTGACGGAGGAGACCGGCAGATTCCGAAACGATCTTGTTCTGCGGGAAGAGGATGCTTTGAAATTCAAAGACCCAGAGGATGCCCAGCCGGTCTTTCAGATGCTGCTTCTGATGGCCGAGGGCTATGTGGCCGGGTACCGGGGGGCGGCGGCTTTCGATTTTCAGGCTGTCATGGAGGATTTTGAGAAGAACATCGCAATTCTGCGGAAAAATTTTTATAAGGAGGAGTATTTGAAATGAGTGAACAAGCGATTGTCTTGGATGAAAAACAAAGAATGAAAAAAAACGAATGGCTATTATGCCCCAACTGCAACAACAAAACGAGAATTAAAATCTGTGATAATACAGTACTTGAAAATTTTCCGCTATACTGTCCGAAGTGCAAACGGGAAATAATAATCAGCGTAAAACAATTCAATACCACAGTTATCACAGAGCCAGACGCATAGACGCAGAGCCGATAACCCGTTAGCCTTGTGATGCGGATTATCGGCTCTTTTTGCTTTTAAGATAGAAAAGGAGACAAAACCATGAGTAATTCTATTAAAGACAGCGCACAGGCTTTCGCCGTCAATCAAGTGCTGAAATATGTTGACAGCAATCCGCAGGAAGCATTCCCCAAGTTGTTAGATTGGGCGGATAAGTTCGATAAGGATAACCTCTATCTCACACAGCGCCAGCAAATCCGTAAGGTGATGGAGCAGCCTGACAGCAACTGGATGCGCCTGATCAACAGCCTTTGGACGGACATTGATTCTGAAGTCCGCAAAGTGTTCTTCCGCAATTTTATTGTCAATGCATCTCTCTTAGGCAGCCGCAAGCAGGTGGCTAATCGTGAAAAGTACGGCTGCAATATCCCCTGGGCAATCCTGATGGACCCCACTTCCGCCTGCAACCTTCATTGCACCGGCTGTTGGGCGGCAGAATACGGTAATAAGCTGAATCTGAGCTATGAGGAACTGGATGACATCATCAATCAGGCCAATGAACTGGGAACCTATATGTTCCTCTACACCGGCGGTGAACCTATGGTACGCAAGAACGATCTGCTCCGCCTGTGTGAAGCGCATCCTGACTGCGTATTCTCTGCCTTTACCAACGGTACCCTTATCGATGAGAAGTTTGCCGATGAGATGCTGCGGGTGAAGAACTTCTACCCGGCCATCAGCATTGAAGGCTTCGAGGAAGCTACTGATTTCCGCCGTGGCAAGGGTACTTATCAGGCTACTATGCGGGCGATGAAGATTCTGAAAGAAAAGAAGCTGCCTTTCGGCGTATCTGGGTGCTATACCAGCAAGAACATCGACTCCATCAGCTCGGATGAGTTCTTCGATCATCTGGTGGAGTGCGGTGCGAAGTTCGCATGGTTCTTCCACTATATGCCTGTGGGCAACGATTCCGCTGTGGAGCTGCTCCCGTCTCCTGACCAGCGTGAAAAGATGTATAACCGCATCTGCGAATACCGTAGCACAAAGCCTATTTTCACAATTGACTTTCAGAATGATGCGAAATTTGTAAACGGCTGTATTGCTGGTGGCCGCAACTATCTGCATATCAATGCCAATGGTGACATTGAGCCTTGCGCTTTTATCCATTACTCTGACTCCAACATCCGTGAAAAGACCCTGCTGGAAGCATATCAGTCTCCGCTGTTTATGGCCTATCACGACGGTCAGCCCTTTAATGATAATATGTTCCAGCCGTGTCCTATGCTGGAAAATCCTGAATGTCTGCGTAGCATGGTAAAGAAATCCGGTGCCCATTCTACCGAGTATCAGTCCCCGGAAAGTGTTGACCATCTGTGTGATAAGACTACACTTTATGCAGAAACCTGGAAGCCGAAGGCCGATGAGCTGTGGGCTGCTTGTCAGGGCTGTAGTGGGTGTAAGAAGTGATGGACGGCTATCAAATTTTCACAGATGCCACCTCAGATCTCGCACCGGAGTTAACCGCAGGTCTGCCATCTGTTGAAATGATTCCTATGAATGTTGAGATCGGCGGAACAGAATACTCATATGGTTCCCCGGAAGGAATCACAGCCAAGGAGTTCTACCGCTTGCAAAGAGCTGGGAATTTTGCAACGACCTCACAAATCAACCCAACGATTTATTTTAAGCATTTTGAACCCTGTCTGCGACAGGGAACCGATATTCTGTATCTCTGTTTTTCCTCTGGTCTGTCAGGTACATATCAGTCTGCGTTTTTAGCGGTTGAAGAACTACAGCAGGAATATCCGGAAAGAAGAATCATCTGCATTGATACGCTTGCTGCCGCAGTGGGTGAAGGGTTTTTAGTCAGAGAAGCTGCGAAAAAGCAGAGGGAAGGACTGTCTATTGATGAATTGGCTTCTTGGGTCATGGAACACCGATTAGAGGTATGTCATTGGTTTACGGTTGATACCTTTACCCATTTGAAACATGGCGGGCGGGTTTCAGGTGCCGCAGCCGCAATGGGAACGGCTTTGCAGATCAAACCGTTGCTTCATGTGGACAGCGAAGGAAAGCTGCAAGCAGTGGAAAAACCTCGTGGAAGAAAAAAGGCTGTTACCACTCAGATTGCCCGAATGGAACAGGGCTGGAAACCTGAACTTGGTAAATCGATTCTGATAGGTCATGCCGATGACCCTGAAGCAGCAGATATGCTGAAAGAAAGGTTGTTGGAACAATTCCCGGATTCTGAGATTTGTATTGCTTATATTGGCCCTATCATCGGAGCACACACCGGTCCCGGCGCACTGGCATTGATTTACTGGGGAAATAATCGATGACGGAGGATTTGTAGATACGCAAAAAAGCATTCTCCATCATAGAAAAATATAGTTTTGTTTAGAGCTGCCGGGTAACTTATGCTCGGCAGCTTTGAACTGTCTGCTAGAAGTAGTAGGAGGTGAACATATGGTTCCGCATGTATTGGGCGTAGGATACGCCTATAATGAATATGAGGTTACTGCTGGCCGATGGAAAGAATTTGAAATTGAATTTGACTATGCTGATAATATTAAACAAGCGGCCGCAATGCTGTCTTTTAAAGAATATATATGCGTAGCTATTTGCTCTGATGTGATTCCACAAGACGATTTGGATATCTTGAGACAAAAACGTGCGGTACCAATTATTGTTGTGCCACCTTCATATTCGGAGGAACAGCGGTATGCATGTGTCCATTTTGGTGCTGCTCAATATTTACATACCTATAATCATCCTATGGTAGAAATGTTTTCAGAGAAAAATAGTATGAGAAATTGTTTGAAAATACCAAAAGATAAAAGAAGACCGCTAACAATCATCACTGTGAAAGACTTGTCTTTCTGCTTAGAGTACAGGTCTGTAGAGATAGCTGGGGTATGCATTGATTTGACCGAAAAAGAGTTTGATATTCTTGCGCTGCTAATTATGAATCAACGGCAAGTCTATACTTATGAAATGATAATGGATTCTGTTTGGCATGATGATTTTTCGTTTTATTCACGCAATGCGATTTCAAGCCATATAAGTAATTTACGGAAAAAGTTAAAAAGTTCGGAAACTGCATCAGAACATATTAAAAGCATTCGAGGAATAGGCTACAAATTCGAAGTATAGGTATTTCTTGTGCAAATCTTGTATAAATCTAAAGTAAATCTTGCTTTCTGTTCTATACCATAGCTCTCAATAATGGCGAGCAGCTGTTAATTGAGTAATGGTTCAATGAAAACGCGGCTTGCTGAATAGCTGCCGCTTTATACTGCGTAGACAGAAAGGTTATTTACAGCGGCATATAGGAGGATGCCGCTTTGTTTGTTTTAACCTTTTACAGTTCTCATAATCTTCACTTGCTAAAAAAAGTGTAGCTTCCCCTCCGGGGCAGTTCGGCAACCTGTCGGTATTATCGTTCTGCGCAAACCGGAATAATAATGATCTTTTTTGTTGCGCCAGTTTCCTGGAATGGGAGACTGGCGCTTTTGCTTGTCGTTTTTTGCCGAATGTCCCCAAACGGCCTCGATGCCGTTCCCCGCCTCCATTCGATTCACCCGCTAATCACCCGTGAATCGAAATGGAGGTACATAATGAAGAAAGTCAATCTTCGGGATCTGTATCCCGATGTTTATAAAACCGATGCCTTTTTGGAAGTAACCGATGAAGTACAAGCGGTGTTTCAGTCTGACGAGCGAGCTGAAGCAGCCTATGAGCGAAAAATGTATCGCTATAAGGCGCAGTACTCCCTGGACTGTGAGAATGGAATTGAAAATGCGGTCCTGCGAAAGCTGGAGACGCCGGAGATGCTTCTGGAGGAAAAGCAGCTGCGCGAGCAGATTTACTCCGCCGTGATGGCTTTGCCGGAGAAACAGGCAAAAAGAATTTATGCTCGGTACTATCTGGGGATGAGCGTAAATGAGATTGCCGGAGCCGAAGGTGTAGATCCGAGCCGTGTCCGTGACAGCATCCGGCGTGGGCTGAAACAGTTGGCAAAAATTTTTTGATAAAGTTTCATTTGAAGCGCCTGTTTTTTGCCCCTTTTGTCAGTGTTAATAGAAGGACAAGTTTTCCCCTTCGATGGTACTTTGACAATTGAATAGACGGCATTTCTGGTACATAACCCATGTACGAGCGAATCAGGCGCGCCGCCAAGATGGACAGCCAAGGAGGTGATAAACAAGGCTGTTCCCAGCGATCAACGCCAGCCTGAGACCCGGAGGTGGCACTTCGAGCGCGAGGACTCCATGGGGGCTTAAAGATACTTGTTCACACCCGCCCACGGACTTGAGGCGGAACCCTGCGGCGCACGAGTAAAACGACGCTGCGGAGTTATGACATCCGCGCCAGCGGAGACCGGGAATGTCCCCATCGTCAGGGATGCGTGGCAAATGTGGCGAAAGCGAACTTCAAATTCAAGAGAGCTGCGTCCGGTTACCGTAAGCAACAACAGGTCATCATCCAGATGCAGTTTTCTTTTCAAAGTTAGATACCATGCACTGGCAGTTTCGGCTGCCAGTGCATTCATGTGATTTTGAAAGCACGATGACAACCTTGACGGAATGGAGGGAATATGATTTATGGAAAAACTGATTACACGAAAAGAAGCTGCCAGAATCCTGGGAATCAGCATTGCGACCTTGGATGCGGCCCGTAACAACGGCTTGATTTCTTATGTTCAGTATGTGCAGAACGGTTGTGTATATTTTACTGATATGGGCCTTCAGGAGTATATCGCAAAATGCACCCACCGGGCAAAACCGATGGAAAAGAATGCGACTTACCGCAAGACCCGGAACGCCGGAGCATGAGCCAATCCGTATCCTTGCTGGAACTGAAGATCTCTGATAAAACAAAGATACAGCGCTGGAGATTATTTTAGGAGGTGACGGAATTGGCAAAAAGGAAAATGATAATTCCTGAATATGGAACGGTTATAAAAAAAGGTGTCCTGTATTACAGAACAAGAATCAAAGATGCAGATGGAAAACTCGTTGCCCTTTATGCAAGAACGCCCGAAGAACTTTATAATAAGGAAACGATTGCGTTGGAGCAGATTGAGAACGCCACATTTCATCGAAAAACACCCACGGTTGCAGAGTATTGTGAGAAATGGCTGTTGATGCAGTCTGTTCATGTTCGTACCACGACTTTGACGGACTATACCTCAAAGGTACGGCGTCATATCATTGCGGAATTAGGTGATAAGCGGATGGGAGAGGTCAGCCTGGATGATATTCAGCTTGCACTTGTCTCTGTTTCAAAAAAATCTGCATCGGTATATAAGTCGGTCGTGATCCTGTATAAATCTATTTTCCGTGCAGCAAAGGAAAGCCGGATTATAGATAATAACCCGACGATCTATCTAACGACAAAGGGTGGCGGCGTTCCGCAGAAAGATAAAGCGGCGCTGACAGACGAGCAGGTCGAGCGCTTATTGGATGCGGTGGAAGGACTGCCAACCTATGTGTTTGTGATGCTTGGATTGTACGCAGGCTTGCGGCGGGAAGAAATCCTCGCCCTGAAATGGGATTCGGTCTATCTTGATGGAAACTTTCCTTATTTAACAGTGCGGAGAGCATGGCATACAGAAAACAACAGGCCGGTGATTCTGGAAGAATTAAAAACGAAGGCTGCCGAGCGAAATATTCCACTGCCGACCTGTTTGGCTGAGTGCCTGAAAGAGACAAAGGAAAATTCGACTTCGGAGTATGTGGTGCCGAACCGGGACGGCGATCCGCTGTCCTATACGCAGTTTAAGCGGCTGTGGCAGTATGTTGTCACCAGAACAGTCAAGGAACGGTCCTACTACCGATATGAGGATGGAAAGCGGGTAAAGCATACGGTCACACCTGTTCTTGGAGAAAAGGCGGCGCATAACGGTAATGTTGTTTACAGCCTGGACTTTGAAGTAACACCGCATCAGTTGCGACACACCTACATCACGAATCTGATTCATTCGTCGGTAGACCCCAAAACGGTGCAATACCTGGCAGGCCATGAAAGCAGCAAGATTACCATGGACATTTACGCAAAGGTCAAATACAACAGGCCGGATGAGCTGGTCAGAACGATGGGTAACGCATTTTCGCAATGGGATTCAGTGTGAGCATAAAATAACAAACGCGAAAACGAAGCAGGAGCGAGGCAAGGATGTCTCGCTCTTTGCTTTACATAGGCCGTATCTTTGATTAAGTCTGTACTTTCTGATAAAAAGAGAGTGTAGATACGGAAACTGCACGTTATCAGGAAAGGAAGGTCAAAGATGGCGAAAATGAAAACAGAGGTTCCGCAGTACGGAACCATTATGCAAAAAGGAATCCAGTATTACAGAACCCGGATCATGGACGCAGATGGCAAGCAGGTGAGTTTGTATGCTGCTACTTGCGAAGAATTATATGAGAAGCAATTAGAAGCGCGGCGACAGGTGGAGGAGATCATCTTTCGTCGGCAGCATCCGACAGTGGCCGAGTATTGTCAGAAGTGGCTGCTGATGCAGTCGGCAAAGGTATCTGCTTCTACATTGAGAGGATATACTGCTGACATGAAGAACTATATCATTAAGCCTTTGGGTGAGATGTATATGGAAGAAGTGACCGCAGATGATATTCGGCTGGCGCTTGTACCGCTGTCAAAAAAATCGGAGGGGTTATACAGCACAGTAAATATGCTTCTCAAGTGTATTTTCTACTCGGCAGAGCGCAGCCAGATACTTGAGCATAACCCCTGTGTAGGAATATCGGGAAAGGGCGGAAAGCCAGCGAAAAAGAGGGAGGCATTGACAGATCAGCAGGTAGAAGTGCTTCTGGATACGGTCAGGGAGCTTCCTCCCTACTTGTTCATTATGCTTGGGTTATATTCCGGTCTGCGCCGGGAAGAAATCCTTGCGCTGCAATGGGACTGTGTATTCCTGGACGAGTCTACTCCCTATATCTCGGTAAGGCGAGCATGGCGCACGGAACATAACAGACCCGTGATTTCCACTGTTCTAAAGACCAAGGCGGCTAAAAGGGATATTCCGATTCCCAAGTGCTTGGTGGACTGCCTGCGTGAAGCCAAAACAGCATCAAAGTCGGACTATGTGATTTCGGATAGCGAAGGACAGCCGTTAGCTGCATCGCAATTTCAAAGGGTATGGCAGTATGTAGTTGTTCGGTCTACCAAGCCGCGCAACTACTATAAGTATGTGAATGGGCAGAGCATCAAGTACACGGTTACACCAACGCTGGGCATGACACAGAGGAATCAACCCAAAATCAAATATACGCTGGATTTTGATGTGACCCCACACCAGCTCCGGCACACATACATCACGAACCTGCTTTATGCCGGAGTTGATCCCAAGACGGTTCAGTATCTTGCAGGACATGAAAACAGCAAAACAACTATGGACATCTATGCTAAGGTCAAGTATAATAAGCCAGAGGAGTTGTTCAGTGTAGTAAACGGTGCTTTTCATCAGAACGCTGCTGATTGAAAAACAGCCATTTTCCGTGGTTACCACATAGGATAACTGAACAGCGAAAAGTCCGGAAAAGCCCGAAATACCAAGGAAAAACGGCTCAAAAACGAGCGCAATACGGTCTCAAAGCAGCTCGTAGAGCTCCGCAGTTCTCCAAACGTTAAGCAAGCGTTAATCGGATACAACAATATACGATCCAGACGCCGTAAGGCGCTGCATGGCCTCCCAGGACATTGTTCTGGGAGGCTTTTGTATTTCATACCAGCTCTGACGAGCAAAAATAATTATTAATAAAAACCTCCCTTTTTCAGGAGAATTGCGAGATAATAAAGTTAGCCCAAAAACTTTTTTCTTCGCAAGCCCGAAAGAAGGGAGGTTTTTCCAGCAAAAACAAAAGAAAAAATCACGAGAAAAGAATCAAGGGAACACCTGGCACGGTTTAACCTTGCCTGTGAATTGGTAAAGGTTATCCGCCACTTTTTCCCGGAACTTTTATCCTTGTTAAAGCGGGTGGAGGATCCAAGGCACCAAAGCTATATTATCTATAGCAACCACGTCTTACTGATGACACGGATCCTGTCATCTATATTTTATATCAACAGTATGAGGAGTACAAGCGGAGAATTTAATGATGAAACTGTAATTGAAAATATTGGGATGTTGTGCGGAGAAGAACTAAGGGAGCTGCCTTATTGGGAAACGATCAACAATTATCTGAAACGGTTTTCGTCGGATGAACTACAGAAAGTTGTATGTCGACTGGTATACAGGCTGATCCGGAGCAGAGCTTTCGAGGATGCGCGGCTTCGAGGAAAGTACTGGCAGATTATTATAGATGGGACACAGTTGTATCGGAGCAGAAAAGATCTGGGGGAACACAGCCTGTTCTGTCGAAAGAAGAAAGGAACCGAGGAAGAATATACGGAGTACTACTATTATGTATTGGAAGCGAAGGTCGTTCTTCACGAAAAGATTCAGGTGAGCATCCTGACAGAGTTTATTGAGAATGAAAAGCGGGAAGTGGATAAGCAGGACTGTGAGCAGGAAGGTGCGAAGCGGCTGATGGAGCGTTTGAAACAGGAATTCCCGATGCTGCAGATATGTATCTGCGGGGACAGCTTGTATGCGAGTGAAGGATTTTTTAAAGAATGCCGCAGGAAGAAATGGAAATATATTTTACGGTATAAGGAAGGGAGCATCCCCAGTATTAACCAGGAGTATCAGGTATTAAAAAAGCGGGAAAAGAACCGGCAGGAAAAGCCGGAAGGAGTTTATGACTATGTTACAGGGATAGATTACCGCGGAGAGAGTATCAACGTAATAGAATACGAGAGAGAGGAAGAGAAAAAGAAATTTTTGTATGTAACGGATCTGAGTATTACGGGGAGAAATGTAAAAGAAACAGTGGAACGTGGAAGATGGAGATGGAAGATAGAAAACGAAGGGTTCAATACACAGAAAAAGCAGGGGTATTATCTGGAACACCGGTTCAGCCATGATTACCAGGGGATGAAGAACCATTATTATGTGATACAGATTGGACACATGATCGCGCAGATCATAGAAGCATGTGAGAGGTTGTGGAAGAAAGTAAAACAGAGCAGGACGCAAAAGCACCGGCTCCTGCTCAATGCATGGAAAAACCGACGGATAAAAGAAAACGAATCAGAATTGGAGAAAAAATACAAGTGAGATTTGCGTGCAGCTAAAGAAAGGAAGTGATGAGGGGAGATAAGGGGAAAAGAAGGGTGCATAAAGGGAAAAGAGGGGAAGTTCCGGCTTTTTGAGAACGAACAGTCAGATGTAACGAGTAGAAAAGCCTAAAAGACGCGCTTTATATAAACGGAATATATTTTGCTCGTCAGAGCTGTATTTCATAAAGCAATAATTGAAAACAAACGGGTGTTCTGTTAAAATAAACTTAATTACTTATATTTAGAATTACGGCATGGTGTATTAGAACAAGTAAATAATTAAAAGGAAGAGGCTGCGGTTATGAAGTTTGAAGATTTTCAGGGAATAGAAGCGACACATTTGGATTACAAAGTGTCTTTAGAAAAAGAAAAACCTAAGAGCTGGTTAAAATCTGTTGTGGCGTTTGCAAATACAAAGGGCGGTCATATTCTCTTTGGTGTGACTGATAATGGGCATGAACCGGTAGGACTTGATGATGCACAGAGTACAGCAAGTAAAATTTCAGAGCTTTTAACTTCAAGAGTAGAACCACCGGTACGCTACACGTTAACGCCTTTCAGCAGCAGAATAGAAGGCAGGTTATGTATTGACCTTGAAGTAGCTAATGGACCTCATTATCCATATTACTATGTTCATGAAAAAACAAGAGAAATATATGTAAGGCGAGGAGACAGATCTGAAATCGCTACTGTAATTGAACAGAACAATCTGATTCTGAAAGGAATGAATAAAACATATGATTCCCTTCCCAGTTCCTATAACTTATCAGATGTCAGTTTTACACTGCTCGCAGCTACATTTAAAAAGGAAACAGGGGACGATTTCGATTTGACAAAAGATCTTGTTTCGATGGGGTTCGTGACAGAAGATGGAATAGTAACAAATGCCGGATTGCTTCTTTGTGATCAAGGCTATTTAAAACAATCAAAAGTCGTATGCACTAGATGGAAAGGTATAGAAAAAGGCTCTGTAGAAGGAGATGCATTAGATGATGAGGAATTTACAGGCGTAAGCTTAATAACGCTTTTGGCAAATGCGGAGGCTTTTATCCGCACTAACTCGAAGAATCCGTGGTCGATTCGGGGAATGCGTCGGGAAGAGAAAAGTGATTACCCTTTTAAAGCTGTCCGAGAAGTGTTGGTGAATGCGCTCATTCACAGGGATTATCAGAGTATAGGCGCAGAAGTGCATGTGGATATGTACGATGACAGAATGGAAATATCCTCTCCTGGCGGAATGATTAATGGGAGTCGGATACAAGATATGGATTTAAGGCGTGTGCCATCCATGCGGCGAAATGAGATTATTTCCGATACTTTTGGAAGGCTTCATTATATGGAACGCCGGGGAAGTGGTATTCGGAGAATCCTTAATTCTTATGTTGATTATGCAGAGCAACCGGAATTCTATTCTGACGAATATTTTTTTGTTGTAACTTTGCCAAATCGAAGTGAAGCCCGTTCCGCACAGTTGGAACTAGAATTAGAAATTGGAAACGCAAAACTGCAACAATCTTCCTATAAACTGCAACAATCTTCTGATAAACCGCAACTTTCTCTTGGAGATATGCAATTTTCTATGGGGGAAAAGGAGAAAGAAGAGTTGAGAAAGTGGCTTAAATGTAAGGCAGGAAGGAATTTCAATAAGAGAAATTTAGAAAAGTTGCTGGAATTATTGGAGAAATACGGATCAGAGTATTATTTTAATCGGACGGCAATAGCAAATGCTTTCGGTATTTCGGAGAACACAGCATCAAGAATTATTAGAAAATCGGTGGATTGCGGAATTATGCGAAAAGAGAAAAATGGCGAGTACTATTTTAACATGTAATAGCCCCAAATGTAGGATTTGGGATACAACTATCGTATATTGTAAAAGTGCTGATAGAAATTCAGGAGGAAGCAATTGTTTATAGATGGAATAAATTTCCCTAATGAAATAATAGAAGCAATAAGAAAGAATAACTTTGTGGTATTTGCAGGAGCAGGCGCATCTGTGGATGCGCCCACATCACTTCCCGATTTTGTAGACCTGGCAAAGAAGATTGCTGAGGGGACTGGAGAAATATTAAAAGAAGATGATACTTGCGAGGCATTTCTCGGATATCTGAAGTCAAAAAGTATAGATGTAAATAAACAGGCTGCAGAATTATTATCGGGTACATGCCTTAAGCACAATCAAACACATGAAGCAATCATTGATCTGTTTGCGGATCCTTCCAAAATAAAAATTATTACAACCAATTATGACCAGATGTTTGAGCAAGTATTGGAGTCAAGAGGACTGAGCGTTTCTGCATATAATGCTCCGGCACTGCCATTAGGAAATGATGTGGACGGTATTATTCATGTTCATGGTAATATTAATAATCCTAAATATATGGTGCTTACAGATGAAGATTTTGGAAAGGCATATTTGACGGAAGGCTATGCCGCCAGATTCTTAATAAAATTATTTCAATCATATACAATCCTTTTTATTGGATATAGTTATAGAGATACCATTTTACGTTATTTAACACGTGCTATGGACAGGCTCCCTGAAAAGACAAGGTTTATCTTAACAGATGAAGAACAGTCAGATTGGAAGCTGCTTGGATTAACGCCTATCTATTTTCCGTCTAAGAATTACGGAAAAATGAGAGAAGGGCTTATTAAACTTGGTCAAAGAGCCAAAAGAGGCTTGCTTGATTGGGATAATATGATTAAAGAATTTAAGAGTGAGCCGCCGCGGGATATTGCATTAGATACAGAGATTGATTATTGTTTGGATAGTGTGGAAAGATCACGAGTTTTGGCGAATAACATTCATGGGAAAGAGTGGATTTTAGCATTAAACGAGAAAGGTGTTTTTGACAATCTGTTTATGCCAGAGGCGGTGCTGTCAGAGAAAGATCAAATCTGGATGCAATGGATTGTTGATGAGTGTTTGGGAAAAGAGAATGAGACTTTTAAAATCTTATATTTAAATAATGGCAATAAGATTCATTTCCAATTTGCATCGCTAATACTTAGAAAACTCGAATTAGGTAATGATAGCATTCCAGATGTTGTATATAAAGAGTATATAATTGTTTTAGATTCTTACATAACAGATTCCTGGACAATATTACGATTGATAGAAATTTTATCAAAACGTGGGATGTATTCTCTTTGTTACAAATTGTTTGTGAAATATTTTGAAGTTCAATTTGTGTTTAAGAATAATGCATTTGGCAGTAAGGATGGAATTGCATATAAGCATAGATTCAGAGGAGAACAATGTCAAATTGAGGAATCATGGAAATGCTGTAAAGAACAATTTTTAAATTCTTATGCTGAACAATTTTTATATTTTGTAAAAGAAACCATCTTAAATCTGCATAATACGTACTTGCTTTTAAACGGAGAAGACAAACCAGAACCATGGGAAATGGCTATGCTTGTGATAGAGGATAGAGAGGACTATTCCAGACAAAATCCGCTCTATTTCTTATGCACTATTTTTTGTGAAAGTTGTAAGCTTCTGGAATGCAAACATCCAGAGCGAATGAAAGTATTTTTAGAAAGCTGTTTAAGTGAATCCTCTGCTTTGTTAAAAAAGCTATGTTTAAAGGCATTAAGGGAATGTGAAAGAATCTCTTCATGCGATAAATTTGATATATTTATAAATAATTCTTCTATTTCTTTTTTTGAAGGGAAAGAGCAGATATTTTTATTGATCGAGAAAATATTTAATGATTTAACGGAAGATAAACAAAAGAAGTTGATAGATGAAATTGAGGCTCTGGATACGCATGTCAGTGAATACCCTATATATAATTGGTGTGTATGGATCAAGAAATTCTGTAGTACTAACGATAGAATAAATGAATTAGAAAAAGAAATATTGTCTCGAAATCATTTTGAACCACGTCAGCATCCAGAACGAGATATTGACATGGGAGAAGCTGTATGGTCCGGTGATCAAAGTCCTATTACACAAGAGCAAATGCTTGAATCTGATTTGCAACAGCTTGTCGATTTACTAAACAACTACAATGAAGATCCATTTGAGGGTCCAACCAGGTGGGGAATGCTGAAGACATTTTCTGAGTGCATTAAAAGTGATTACGAGTGGACGTCAAAAATTATAAAAATATTCATTGATGGGTGTATCGAGAAAGAGGATGCATGGCAAAGATTATTGATCGGTATCCAAGACTCAAATTTTAAAGTAGATCAGTTGATCGCTTTGATTGATCGGTTTGCTGCAAAGATGGAGATTGTAAAAGATATTTGTGGGTTGTCTGAAATATTTTTAAAAATAGTAAAAAGCGAAGAAACGAAAAAACGATTTATTACTATAGAAAATAAATTGTTTGGAATTGCTGATACGATTTGGAATTATCGGCAGGAAGATTTTGTTCAGTCTGACAGATTAATAGAAACGGCGATGAATACCGGTTTGGGAAATATTTTGCGTAGCAGTATTTATATGCTTTCTTATTGTGATGAGACCCAAGGAATTCCAGAAAGATATAAAAGTTTTTGGGAAAAGAATTTATTGTTAGAAGGGAAAGAGAAGAATATTGTATTATGCATATTGGCTGGTTATTTCAATTTTTTGTATTTAAGGGATCAGGAATGGTGCACGGATAAGTTTGCTGAAATATTAAGTGGAATAGATCAACAATCCTTTGTGGCTGCATGGGAAGGGATAGTTTACTTTTCGCGGTATTTAAATAAAGATGTGGCAGATGTTATGGGGCCAATATATTTGAGAGCGGTCAAGAATCTTAATTGGCTGGAAGGAGAAGCCAGAAGAGGTTTTATAGACTTATATTTGCTTCTTTTGATATATGTTGTGGAGGACCCCTGTTTAGAATATATTCCTCGATTTTATGATATAGCAGAGGAACAGGATTTAGAATTATTTATACAGGAAATGGGATATAGATTAGGGGATATGGATGACAACGGAAAGAAAGTTTTGTGGACTGGATGGTTGAAGCAGTATTTGACCTATCGTTATGAAAACAAACCAACAATGCTTACTGAAAAGGAGAAAGAATTGTTCTTAAGCTGGCTTCCGGAGTTAGGACAACTTTTTGAAGAGGCTGTAAATATTATTTGCAAAGATAAGATGGCTCAACACATAGATGCGCTATCTTTACGCAGACTTGATAAAAGTAAACTTGTTTTACAATACCCGCATCCGATGATTCGATTGCTGACCAAAATGCTTAATGATGGTACAAAATTTGATTATTACGGGGAATATCTTGGTAATATTTATAGAGAATGCAAAGGAATATCGCAAGAAGAAGAAAAAGAATTCCAAGAAGCACTTTTAAAAAGAGGTATGAGTATTTGAGAAGAGAGGCGTCCTCAATCGTGTTCAGTCTTCTGCGGTTTGCAACGCATTTGCAACAAATTCCAGCGGCATCCCCGTATTTCCGCCATTTTCGGTTACCCAAACGTTAATCGGATACAATTATATACGACTCAGAACGCCGCAAGGCGCTGCATGGCCTCTCAGGACATTTGTTCTGGGAGGTTTTTGATTTTGGTATCTTTCTGAAGAGAGGTGTGATACTATAAAAGAAATCGAAAAATAGACTGAAGATGTTTTATTTTTAATTAATTTTGTTGTGGAGCGGATCATATGAATGAACTTAGATCTATTGTAAAAAACCTTATTTCCCATAAGCATGAGGAGGAATGGTTTGAATTTAAAGAAAACTGGTTTGAGCCTCATGCGTTGGGAGAATATATTTCTGGTATGTCCAATGCGGCGGCAATGGTGGGCGAGGAATATGCGTACTTTGTATGGGGAGTAGAGAATAATACTCACATAATAAAGGGAACAACCTTTGACATCCATCAGGATGTTAAAAATGAGCCGCTCAAACACTATCTGGCGTGGATGGTCAAACCGGATATAAGTTTTGATTTCCATGAAATGGGGCTGGAGGGCAAACGAATTGTCGTACTTGTGATACCTGCTGCAAAAACGGTGCCTACCGCATTTGATCGCGTGAGATATCTTCGGATCGGTTCCAGTAAAGTGAATTTGATGGAATATCCGGAGAGGGAATCAAGGTTGTTTGATATTCTGAAAAATGGTTTTCCAACAATAGAAAATACTGAATCGGAGTTTCAGGATCTGACCTTTAATAAATTATTTGTATACTATGAGGCGAAAGGTATTACTCTGAATAAGCGTACATTTAAAAAGAATCTCGGGCTCTTAACGAAAGATGGAAAATATAATCTGATGGCACAGCTGCTTTCTGACAATAGTCATATTCCAGTCCGTTTTTCCTTGTTTTCAGGAGAGTCAAAATCAACAACAATGTATTCTGTCAGAGAGTTTGGAAATACTTGTCTGTTGTATTCTTTAGATGATGTGCTTCGTTATGGGGAAGTACTGAATATTCCACAGGCAGATGAAAGAAACCGTATTGTTGAACGTAAGGAAGTGCCACTGTTCCATGCTGAGGCGTATAGAGAGGCGGTAATCAATGCATTTGTGCATAATTTATGGATAGATGGTAATGCACCAATGTTTACAGGATTTCGGGACAGAATTGAAATATTGTCTCGGGGACACTTGCCGCCGAAACAGACAGTTGAAGGTTTTTTTGCCGGGGAATCAGTTCCGGTTAACCAGAAACTGTCGGATATTTTTCTTCAGCTTCATATAAGTGAACGTTCTGGACGTGGTATACCTAAAATAACGGAACTTTATGGTGAAGACTGTATTGAACTTAGAGAGAATAGTATTGTGGTGACGATTCCTTTTGAACGGTTAGAGACAAAGGCGTATGCACCAGTTGATGATGAAAATGTACCAGATAGAACAGAAATTCCCCCAGTTGGAGCAGAAATTCCCCCAGTTAGAACAGAAATTCCCCCAGATAGAAGCGAAAATCCTCTACTTAAAGAACCAGGTATAGAGGAACGTATACTAAGATTTTGCGCTGAAGCAAAGAATATACAAGAAATTATGGAGCATCTTGGATATCGCGACAAAAAAACTGTGCGTAAATATTTATCTCCGCTTCTTCAACAAGGCCGGATATCTATGACCATACCAGATAAGCCAAACAGCAAAAATCAGAAATATATTACGATTAAATAAAAGATTTTAGGGCATGGAAGAGCCAGATTAAAGAAGGAGACACGAAAACTTCCAAGGTAAAATGAGAAAATCCGTTGAAAATATCAGTTTACTGCAGAAGCAGATCAATGATCTGCAGCTGGAAAATCAAATACTGAAAAACATTCTGGAACGTTCTGGTATTTCATATACACATGAAATTTCCCGTATCAGTGAGCCCGAAAACACAGAGGAGTATGATCCGGATCAGGGGGCGCGGATTATCCATCCGGGACAGATTACGGATGAAATGGCAAATTTATTTTATGCCAGATTCTGGGGGCGGCAGGATGTCTATGCGAAGAGAAGTGAGAAGAAAAGCACGGGGGAAGCAGGATACTATACGCAGTGTCATAATCGCTGGGAGAATATCTGCCCTAAAATGCGCCATGAGAAAATGAACTGCAAAGACTGCCCTTATCAGGTATATAAACAGCTGACGATAAAAGACATACGGGCTCATTTGCAGGGAAGATCTTATTCAGAGAAGAATTTATTACTCCTCGGAACTTTTGTTCTGGGGAGTTTTTTTAATAAAAGGAATGTGGTAAAATTAGGCTGTAGTCATAAAGTGGCTTAGATGGAGAGAGGTATAAAAATATGTTACCGCCAAGAAAAGTAAAATTTGAAGCAAAGAAAAGGGAAAGAGAAAATCTGGAATTTCGTACATTTCTGAAATGTAATGCGGATGAAAAAGAACTGGATGAACAGTTTGCAGCATTGCGTGAAGAATTATTTGAAAATTATGACTGCAATAAGTGTAGAAACTGTTGCAAAATGTATCATGGAAGTATTCCAACAGCAGAAATTGAAAAGGATGCATTATATTTAGGAATATCTTCGGAGAACTTTATTGAACAGTATTTGCAGGGAAAAGATAGTGAGGGTAACTATCAGACAAAAAACAGCCCCTGTGATTTTCTGCAAACAGATGGGAGTTGTAAACTGGGAGAATGTAAGCCAGAAAATTGTAAAAATTATCCTTATACTAATCAACCGGAACGTTTGTGGAGCTTATATAGTGTATTGGATGCTGTTGGAGTATGCCCGGTGGCTTTTGAAATCTACGAAAGACTGAAACAGGAATATGGATTTAGAAAATAAGAGAACAGGAAAAATATGAGGGAGGACAAATGAGAACAGAAGCAACATTAGAGCAGTGGAGAAGATTATATCAGGCGGCGACTATGCTAGGGGAATATAAGCCCTGGGAAAAATTCTGGGATATGGATCTGATCGGAATCCAGAATGGAGAAGAAGAGGACACAGTCTTTTTCAGTATTCTTGGGCGGGGAGGCGATTGTTACGGAATAACCGTATATGAGGGATATGAAGGCCTCAATGATTTCCTGATGCTGACGATGCATGAAGATATGAATCTCTCGCCGGAGTATGCCATGTATTCCCAGAATAATCTTACCTGTTATTGGGGCAATCGGGAAGAATTGACTGAAAAGCAGAGAAAGACGATCAAAGATCTGGGGTATAAATACCGGGGCAAGAATAAATGGCTGTATTTTTTGTCGTTTAAGACAGGATATTTTCCATATAATCTGGATCAAGAGGAAGTATTACGGATGACAGAACATCTGGAGAACCTTAATTTGGCCCTGAAGTGCTATGACGAAGCGGAGGTGAAGGTGGATTTTTCTAAAGGAAATATGTTCCTCTTTCAGTTCCTGGATGATAAGAAAGCGTGGAGCTTCGGAGAAGCGCCGCTTCCTTTTACGGCATTTCAATATGGAAGTCTGATCATCACGGACGATGAACTTTTAAAGGAGCTGGCGTCTGTGCCAAGATGTAATATGACTATAGAAGTGGATATAATACCTCTTGGGGCGGCAGTCAACGATAAAAAGTATGATCGGCCTGCGAACCCATCTTTATGCATCTTAGCAGATGCTAAAAGCGGGATGATGCTTCATTTCGGAATGAATGAGCCTGGCGAGGATGTCATTGCATCCATGGCAGAAGAACTCCTTGGATTTATATTCGAATATGGGGCGCCAAAGGAGATACGAGTCACAAATGTGATTCTGGAGGCTGGGCTGGAACAGATTAGTAAAGCCTGTGGAACAAACCTTAGGAGAGTAAGGAGACTTCCCGGAATTGGAGAGTTCCTGGAAGAGATGAAGGGAGGGATATTGTGAAGTTAAAAAATATTATGATCGTTGTCAGTGACATGGAAAGAGCAAAGCAATTTTATCATGAGCTGTTTGGCCTGGATGTGATCCTGGATCAGGAAGGGAATGCGGTTTTGACGGAAGGTCTGGTTCTTCAGGAAAAAACAGTATGGGAAGAAGCTGTCGGGCAGAAATCGGTAGTAGGAAATGCCGGCATGGAGCTGTATTTCGAGGAAACAGACATGGCTGGTTTTCGGGATAAGCTGAGAGAATATCCGGAGAAAATACAATATCTGACTCCGCCAGCCGAGGGAGAGGAGCTGATCCGGCTGTATGATCCGGATGGTCATCTGATAGAGATACGTAAAAGATAAATGCGTGCCGCCTAGCGGTACGCATTTTTGTATGCTGAAATGTCTGTCAATTTCAGGGAAACTGCGTTATAATAAGAGAAAACAAACGGATTTATGATCTGCAAAATAGCGCAGAAACATACGTTTCATTTTGCAGCCCAGAAGGAAGGGGGACTTACTATGGCAGAAAACAGAATCATCACCATTGGCCGTGAATTTGGGAGCGGCGGCCACGAGATCGGCAACCGGCTGGCTACCAGGCTTAATATCCCGCTCTATGATAATAATCTGATCAGGATGGTGGCAGAAAAACTGGATATCCGGGAAGAAACAGCAAGAGCTGTGGATGAAACCACACTGAACAGTTTCCTGACCGGATTTGTGCTGGAGCCTATTGAACAGTCCAGCCTTCGAAATGGAACGGAGTATGTGCCTCCGCTCAACGAACAGGTGTATGAGCTCCAGTGTGATATTATCCGAAGGTTGGCAGACAGAAGTTCCTGTATCATCGTGGGGAGATGTGCGGATTATGTTCTGCGGGATCACGGGAACTGTGTAAACGTATTTATCTGTGCAGACTGGGAGGACAGAGTTAAGAGGATTGCGGAAAAATATGATATTTCTGAGCGGAAAGCGGCAGATAAAATCAAAAAAATGGACAGGGAGCGTCAGCACTATTATGAATCTCACACCGGGCTGGAGTGGGGGAGCATTGATTCCCATCATATGCTGCTGAATGTAAGCCGTCTTGGTATGGAGCGTGCGGTAGACATTCTGGAAAAAATCTATCGGTAGGAGTACAGAAAAATATGGAGGACAGAATCTATTTTGATAATGGCAGCACTTCCTGGCCAAAGGCGCCGGGAGTGGCAGAGGCTGTTTCAGAGCTTCTGACAAACGGTGCGTTTAATATTAACCGGGGAAATTATACAGGAGCCTATGAAGTGGCCGGCGTGGTACTGGATACCAGAGATAAGCTGGCGGAAATGTTTCAGGTACAGGACTCCAGGCGTGTGATCTTTACGCCTGGAGTGACCTGTTCTTTGAACTATTTTATCAAAGGCTTTTTAAAAGAGGGCGATCACGTGCTGGTGACGGGATTGGAGCACAATGCCGTGATGCGCCCTTTATATCAGATGACCCGAAAAGGGGTGACCTATGACGTGATCCCAGTAGATGAACAGGGAAATCTGGATCCAGCGCATGCAGAAAGTCTGATCCGGCCGGAGACGAAGGCAATGATTGTTTCCCATGCATCCAATGTGTGCGGTACGGTGGTACCTATCGAAGATCTGGGTGAGATATGTGAGCGGCGCCAGCTGTTTTTTGTGGTGGATACAGCGCAGACGGCAGGAACACTTCCTGTCGATATGCAGAGAATGAAGATTGATATGCTGGCGTTTGCAGGGCATAAGGGGCTTTTGGGGCCCCAGGGAATCGGAGGCTTTGTGATCTCAGATGCGTTGGATCAGAAAATGGAGCCATTTATAGCCGGGGGGACCGGAAGCCAGTCGGACCTTCTGGAGATGCCAACATGCCTTCCGGATAAATATGAGAGCGGAACCATGAACCTGCCGGGAATCGTAGGATTACATGCGGCGCTTTCTTACCTGACAAAGACAGGTATCGATCTGTTAAGAGAAAAGAAGATGGAATTAACAGGATATTTTCTGGAGCGTGTCAAAGAGCTGGATGGAGTCAGAATCGTAGGACGGCCGGACTTAAAGAGCAGGGTTGCGGTAGTGTCACTGGATTTTCTGAAAATGGATAATGCAGTAACAGCGTTCGAATTGGAAAGAAGGGCCGGGATCATGACCCGGGTGGGACTCCACTGTGCACCGCTGGCTCATCAGTCTTTTGGTACATTTCCAAAAGGGACGGTGCGGTTTGCATTCAGCGCCTGCAATACCAGAAAGGAGATAGATATCTGTATAGAAGTTATGAAAGAACTTCTGGCAGATAGTTGATAGAATTTATCTATAAAAGAGTGAAAATGAGATAAAAAATCAATAGCGGATCTGAAGCAGTTCGGTTGTTGTTGCTCTGAAAACGTGTTACGGTTAATTTATCACAACGTAAGACAAAGGAGGAAAATAAAATGGCAGACAATCGGAAAATGTGGAGTGATCTTGGAATGAACCTGGAGCTGCATGATCAGCTGTGCGAGGTTCTTCCGCAGGCCTTTGGAGATGTGTTTCTGTCTCAGGAGAACCGGCCGGAGAGCATGGATTACTACAATATGGTAGTGGCAGATATTCACGGCATCCGTCCGGCAGAGCTGATCGAGCATCAGAAAAAAGGCGGAAAGGTATTCGGCACTTTCTGCGTCTATGTGCCGGATGAAGTGATTTTTGCAGCGGATGCTATTGCGACAGGGCTTTGCGGAGGATCTCAGTTCTGGGTACCTGGGGGAGAGAAAGTACTTCCTACCAATACCTGTCCTCTGATCAAGGCTTCTGTGGGAGCAAGACTGGACCGTACCTGTCCGTTTTTCCGTATTGCGGATATGTATATTGGTGAGACAACCTGTGATGGAAAGAAAAAAGCATGGGAAATTCTGAGCGAGGATGTGCCGGTATATGTGATGGATCTTCCACAGATGAAACGCGCCAAAGACGTGCAGGCATGGGCGGAGGAGATTACTGCGCTGAAGGATAAGGTAGAAGAGTTTACCGGAAACAAAGTGACAGCGGAGAAGCTTGGCGAGAGCATCCGGCTGATCAATGATAAAAGAAGGGCGCTGGAAAGGCTGTATAACTGCAGGAAGAGTGAGATACTTCCAATCAGCGGTACAGATGCCCTGGTAATTTCACAGATCGCATTTTATGATGATCCGGCCAGATTTACTCAGATGACCAATAAGCTGTGTGACGAGCTGGAACAGAGGATTCAGGATGGCGTCAGCGTAGTGCCGGCGGGAACCAAGAGGATCATGCTGACAGGAACACCGCTTGCAATTCCGAACTGGAAGCTGCATAACATTGTGGAGACCAGCGGAGCCGTAGTTGTCTGTGAAGAAATGTGTACGGGAATCCGGTATTTCGAGAATCTTGTTGATGAGACGAAGGAAACGGTGGAAGATCAGATCCAGGCTATTGCAGAGCGCTACATGAAGATCAACTGCGCGTGCTTTACTCCGAATCACGGACGTATTGATGATATCCTGCGTTTGGCAAAAGAGTACAAGGTAGATGGAATTATCGACGTAAATCTTAAGTTCTGTAACCTTTACGATACCGAGGGATACTTCGTAGAGCGTGCAATGAAGGAAGCAGGAATTCCGGTTCTGGGTATCGAGACCGATTATACTGACAGCGATGCACAGCAGCTTCGCACGAGAGTCAGCGCATTTGTAGAAATGCTGAATAAATAGGAGACCAGATCAATAAGAAAAAGGATGATGACACATGCGGCAGATGCAGCATTATGTGATCTTTCCCAATCATGACAACGGGATGAGACTCTATCAGGAACTGAAAAAGCAGGGGATCTCGGCTGTCATCTCACCGACCCCGAGAACGGTGAGCAAATGCTGCGGAATTTCCCTGATGATTGAAGAAAAAGATGTGGAAGCCGTGGAAAAATGTGCCAATGACCATGGCATCGAGATACTGCAGATCGCGGCAGTTGAGAAAGATCTCAATCCAAGGAGAGACCGATATTGTTAATTGGGGACGTACACCTTTTGCAAAGGTGTACGTCCCCAATCGCATTTGCGGGTGTCCCTATCTGCGTTCCCCCCTGTCCCCTTTTGACAAAGGAGGCTATTTGAGGAAGAAGCGTATCATTTTTTCGTGCAGTTTCCGGTAGGGCTGATAGCGCATCGGAAGATCGATCCATGTCTTCTTGTCCACAATGCTTTTGTAGTGGGAGAAGGTGTCGAAACCGACTTTCCCGTGGTAGGAACCCATTCCGCTTTCGCCGAAGCCGCCGAAGCCCATTTCAGTTGTGGCCAGGTGGATAATGGTATCGTTGATACATCCTCCGCCAAAGCCGCAGCGTGAGGTAACTTTTTTTGCCGCCGCTTTATCTGAAGTGAAGAGATAGAGCGCCAGCGGGTGGGGCATGGCGTTGATGTTACGGATTGCTTCATCCAGATTGTCAAAGATCAGGATCGGCATGATGGGGCCGAAAATCTCTTCCTGCATCACGGCATCGGCAAAGGTTACATTGTCAAGAACAGTTGGCTCGATACGGAGCGCATGCCGGTCAGAACCTCCGCCATGTACGGTCTTGTTTTTATCAATAAGTCCTAAGAGACGATCAAAATGCTTTTCGTTAATGATTTTCCCGTAATTAGGGTTGCGCAGGGGCTGCTTGCCATACTGCTTCTGGATCTGCTTTTGCACTTCTTTTATCAGCTTGTCCTTGACAGAGCGATGGCAGTAAATATAGTCCGGCGCAACGCAGGTCTGTCCGCAGTTTAAGTATTTTCCAAAGACGATCCGCCTTGCGGCAAGCTTGATGTCAGCGCTCTTGTCCACAATGCAGGGGCTTTTCCCCCCAAGCTCCAGAGTAACCGGTGTCAGATGCTCTGCAGCGTTTCGCATCACTTCTTTTCCGACGGACTGACTGCCGGTGAAGAAGATATAATCAAAATGTTCCCGCAGGAGGCAGGTGTTTTCAGCGCGACCGCCAGTCACCACGGCTACGTACTCAGGATCGAAGCACTGGGACAGGATCTGCAGGATCACATCGCTGGTATGGGGGGAATAGGCGCTGGGCTTTACTACGGCAGTATTGCCTGCGGCCAAAGCGTCTACCAGCGGAGAAAGAGTCAGCATGAACGGGTAGTTCCAGGGGCTCATGATCAGTGTTACGCCATACGGGGATGGCTTTTTAAAGCTGCGGGAATGAAACTGAGCCAGCGGAGTCCGCACGTTTTTTTCGCGGGAAAACCGGTGGATATGCTTCAGCATATAGCTGATTTCCTCCAGAACCAGTCCGGTTTCACACATATAGCTTTCAAAACCGCTCTTTCCCAGATCTCTTTTCAGAGCGGTGTGGATTTCCTTCTCGCATCCGGAAATAACACCATAAAGCCGTTTCAGAGCGTCGACTCGTACACTGACGGGCAGGGTAGCTCCGGTTTGAAAATATTTTCTCTGTCTGGTGACGAGGTCTTTAATTTCCTGTTCTGTCATCTTCATCTTCTCCTTTCCTGCTCTCTGTTTCCTCAGATCCTTCGTTCCCGGAGGATTCTCCGGGCTCTTCCATCAGCATATAATAGAAAGGTTCCAGTTCCGCCGCGTTCATCAGCACGGGAACGGGGTAGAGAGGATTTGCCTCTTTGTCGGCATAATGGGAAAGCTTGGGAATGTCCTCTTCCCGGATCTCGGGAATCCGGTTGCCGATGCCAAAACGCACCTTCATATCCTTGATAGCCTGGATGAACCGGCCGGCGGCTTCATCACAGGGAGTATCTTTCTCGGCCAGGCCTGCAGCGACTGCAAGGCGGGCCAGCTTCTTGTGGATCTTTTCACCATAGGCCTCCAGGACCATAGGAAGGATCACAGCATTGGCCAGACCGTGGGGAACATTATATTCCCCGCCCAGAGAGTGGGCGATGGCATGTACATATCCCACATAAGATTTGGTAAAAGCGCATCCGGCGTAGAAGGAAGCGTGCAGCATATTGCGGCGTGCGTCTACGTTGCTGCCGTCTGTGTATACGGTATCAATATTTTCAAAAATCAGTTTGACAGCCAGGAGTGCGTCTTTGCGGGTCCCATAAGTGGTGGAGTTTCCGATATAAGCCTCCACGGCATGTGTCAGTGCGTCCATTCCGGTAGTGGCGGTGATAAAAGGAGGCAGACTTAGTGTTACCTTGGGATCCAGGACTGCATACCTGGGAATCAAAGGAAAGTCGTTAATTGCATATTTGTAGCGGGTCTGGGCATCGGTAATGACGGCGGCCAGCGTAGTTTCGCTTCCGGTTCCCGCGGTGGTGGGAACGGCCATCAGAAGCGGCAGCTTTTTATGTACTTTTAAAATACCCTTCATTTTAGCCAGGGACTGTTTCGGCTTGGCAATACGTGCGCCTACGGCTTTGGCACAGTCCATGCTGGAGCCTCCGCCAAAACCGATGATACAGTCGCAGCCGCTGTCCAGATACAGGTTCATGGCCTCGGATACATTGTCTGTGGTAGGGTTTGCTACGGTTTTATCGTAAATGCAAAAGGGAATCCCGGCGTTTGTAAGTGCTGTTTCCAAGCGCCTGGTCAGACCCAGTTTTCGGATGCCTGCGTCGGTGATGATCAGGACTTTGCTGCATTTTTTCTTCTGGATGATATCCGGCAGGGCTTTTACACTGCCGACAATCTTGGGTTTGCGATAAGGCAGGAACGGCAGGGCGATTTTTAGTCCTGTCTGAAAGGTCCTGCAATATATTTTTTTCAAGTAGTTCATAATGACAGATCCTTTCTGTGCGCAATGAAATAGCGCTTCTTATTTATATATTTTCACCAGAAAAATATTAGCAGTTACGCCCGGGTTTGTCAATAAAACCGGGGTTGCAAGAGCCAAGAAAAATTAGCTATAATAGGGAAAGTGACAGGAGAAGAGAAAAGGAGTCAGAGCATGAAGAAAAGATCAGCATTATTTTTCGATATTGACGGAACCCTGCTCAGTGAGAAAACAAAAGAAATCCCGGCGAGTACGGTGCGGGCACTGCAGAAGGCAAAACAGGAAGGACATGCGGTATTTATCAACACCGGGCGGACGCTCTGCAGTGTGCCGGTGAAAATAAAGCGCCTGGCTTTCGACGGGCTTTTATGCGGCTGCGGGACTTATATCGTTTACCAAAATGAGATCCTTTTCGAACATCCGCTTTCAGAAGACCACGGCTATGAATATATCGACCGTATGAGAGAGCTTCAGATTGACGGTTTTCTGGAAGGGACGGAAGATGTCTATTTTTCGGAACGGATCAGCCGGTTTGAAAATGTAGAAAGCACAAGACGGTATATGGCGTCCATGGGGCTTGGCGTGGAAGTGGCATATGAGAAAAAAGGGTTTCGCTATGACAAGATCTTGATATGCACGGATGAGAAGAGCCGCAAGGAAGAATTTTTTCAGGCGATCGACAAAGACCTTATACCTCTGGACCGACAGAAAGGCGTGTACGAATGTATCCAGAAGGGATATTCAAAGGCCACGGCGATTGAAGTGATGCGGCGGCATCTGGAGCTTTCCATGGATCAGATCTATGTGTTCGGCGACAGCAGCAATGACCTTTCCATGTTCGAGTATGCAAAGCACACGGTGGCGATGGGCGAGCACGACCCGGTACTGGAACCATATACCGAGTATATTACCGATGCGGTGGAGCAGGACGGGATCGAAAAGGCGATGGAATATTACAGGCTGATCTGATGTGTGGATGGTGAAGCGGCAGACCAGGAGGTGTAGGTAGACCAGGAGGAAACTTGACAGCAATGGATATCTATGCTATCTTGAATTTAATGAAAAACATTAAAAAATTAATGTAATATGTTTAAATTCAAGGGAGGGTGTAGGTATGGAGAGGCATGAGTTTCGAATGGACACACGAGGAGTGGACAGACATAATGTTTCCAGGAGAGTCAAGGTGCTTCTGGGGATTTCCCTGTTTTTGACGGGATTTGGCGCTTTGGGAGGAACGATGAGCATTGTGTCCCGGATCCGGGAAGAAGCATGGGAAGAGATGGGAACGGTAGCCTTTTGCTGGAATGTACTTTTTGCACTCATTCTCATCATCAGTCTGGTAGGGCTGATCCGGATTGCGTCAGGGCTGGGAGAAGGAAAGGTGTTTTCCAGGACGCTGACCGTCTGTGTATGGCTGATCGGGGCGGTAATAACAGCGGCTTCGGTGGGGATTCCAAGGCTCCCTGATTATCAGTCTTCGGGTTTTGAGATTTTAAGTCATGGAAATTTTGTGCTGATCGACGGAACAATCCTGGTTCCGGGCATCCTTCTTGTCATCCAGGGAAGTCTGATCCAGGAAGGATTTAAGCTGCAGAAGGATGAGGAAGAAATTTTGTAAGGAGGCTCCGAGATGGCAATTATATTGAGACTGGACCGGGTGATGGCGGATCGGAAAATGTCATTGAATGAACTGTCGGCGAGAGTGGGAATTTCCAAAGTTAATCTTTCAAATTTAAAGACAGGCAAGGTGAAAGCAGTCCGCTTCTCGACTCTGGAGGCCATCTGCGATGTGCTGGACTGCCAGCCGGGAGACATTCTGGAGTACCGGCGGGAAGAGGAGAAGGAAGCAGATTTAGATATAAAAGAATCATAAAGAAGGAGGTACATGATGGGCGAGCAGTTAACGCCAAATGACGTGAAAAAAATAAAAGAAGAGATTGAATACCGGAAAGTAGTGGTGCGGAAAAAAGAGCTGGAGGCAGTCAAGGAAGCCAGGGCTCAGGGAGACTTAAGCGAAAATTTTGAATATAAGGCGGCCAAGCAGGACAAAAACCGCAACGAAAGCCGGATCCGGTATCTGGAGCGGATGCTAAAGCATGCAAAGATCGTATCCGATCAGTCCGCAGAGGACGAGGTGGGGATCAACAATACGGTAGACCTCTATTTTGAGGATGATGACGAGGTGGAAACTTACCGCCTGGTCACCAGCGTCCGGGCAAACTCCATGGAAGGAAAGATCAGCATCGAATCCCCGCTGGGCAAGGCCATCAAAGGCAGAAAAACAGGCGACCGCATTTTCGTAAAAACCAGCGAAAATGCAGGGTATTACGTAGAAATCCGGAAGATTGACAAGACCACGGACGATTCAAACGACCACCTGCGGAAGTACTGATGGGGGACGTACACTTTTTGCGTTGGTCTACGTCCCCAAACGCATTTGTGGGTGTCCCTAATTGTATTTCCCCCTGTCCCTTTTTGCAAAAGTGTACGTCCCCCTACTTATTACTTTTATCAATAAATCTTTTCTTTTATCATTTTTTTTGATTGGTGAGAATGTTTCCACGCTGATACAATAAAAGTTAGACAAAAAACATCAAATTTGGATCAGAGAGGAGATTTTTCATGGAGATTATTAAAGATTTACCGGAGGTTTTTGAAGAATTTGCCGAGCAGCGTAAAAATTCGTTCCTGGCTGTTAAGGAGCTGAAGGATAAAGGGGTGCCTGTGGTAGGGGCGTACTGTACTTATTTCCCGCAGGAGATTGCAATGGCGATAGGAGCGGCTACAGTGGGCTTATGTTCTACTTCAGACGAGACAATCGCAGTGGCAGAGAAAGACCTACCGAAGAACTTATGTCCGTTGATTAAATCAAGCTACGGCTTTGCAATTACAGAAAAATGTCCATATTTCTATTTCTCAGACGTGGTTGTAGGAGAAACAACCTGTGACGGAAAGAAGAAAATGTATGAGTATATGTCGGAATTTAAGGATGTATTTTTGATGGAGCTGCCTAATACCCAGGGAGAGCAGGCATTTAAGCTCTGGAAAAGTGAGATGATCCGTTTCAAAGAATATCTGGAAAAGAAATTTGATGTGGAGATCACGGAGGAGCAGATCCGCAATGCGATCAAGATCAACAATCAGGGCCGCAGATCTCTGCGACGCCTTTACGAGGTGATGAAACACGATCCGGCGCCGATTACAGGCCATGATTTGTTTAAGGTATTATATGGAAGCACCTTTAAATTTGACCGGTCTCAGATTCCGGAGGAAGTGGATGCGCTGGTTGAGAAGATTGAAAAGGAATATGCAGAAGGTAAAATGCAAGAGAAGAAGCCGCGTATCCTGGTGACAGGATGTCCGATCGGCGGGGCGACGGAGAAAGTGATCCAGGCCATTGAGAATAACGGCGGCATCGTGGTTACATACGAGAACTGTACCGGAGCAAAATCCATTGACAAGCTGGTAGATGAGGAAAATCCGGATGTATATGACGCCCTTGCCAGAAGATACCTGAATATCGGTTGCTCTGTCATGACGCCGAATCCGAACCGGCTGGAGCTTTTGGGAAGGTTGATCGATGAATATCGGGTAGACGGAGTTGTAGAAATGATCCTGCAGGCCTGTCACACATACAATGTAGAGAGTACAGGTATTCGCAGATTTGTAAATGAGAAGAAAAATATTCCATATATTGGTGTGGAAACAGATTATTCACAGGCAGACATCGGACAGCTGAATACCAGAATCGCAGCGTTTATAGAGATGTTATAAAGTTATGGTAAAAATTCCAGGTATAAAGTTGATTGACTGCCTGTGCAGAAAGGATAGGACAAAGAAATGAATTTTGTCGGGATAGACATTGGCTCCACCGCATCCAAGGTTTCCGTGCGGGGTGACAAGGAGATAAATTATGTGCTTCCCACTGGGTGGAGCAGCAAGGAAACCGCTAATACGATCAAGGGGAAGCTTCTGGAAGAGGGCATAGACGTGGAGTCGCAGGACACCAAGGTTGTGGCTACCGGCTATGGGAGGATTGCCGTGGACTATGCGGACTATGTAATCACGGAGATTACCTGTCATGCCAGAGGAGGGCGGGAGTTTGCGGGAAATGACTGCGCCGTGATCGATGTGGGCGGACAGGATACCAAGGTCATTATCCTGGAGGACGGAATGGTAAAGGATTTCCTGATGAATGATAAATGCTCTGCAGGAACCGGTAAATTTCTGGAAATCATGGCAAACCGGCTGGGAGTTACACTACAGGAACTATTTGAAATGGCCGATCAGGGAACTATCCTTCCGATTAGTTCACTGTGTACAGTATTTGCAGAATCGGAGGTCATTAACTATATCGGCGAAGGAAAGAACAGGGAGGATATTGCGGCCGGCGTAGTAGATTCTGTGGCGGCGAAAGTTGCACAGCTGGCGCAGCGGAAGGATCTTCCGGAAAAAATCATATTAACCGGCGGCTTAAGTAAAAGCCGTTACTTTACGACTCAGCTTTCCGCAAAGCTTGGGAAAACCGTGGAGCCCACAGAGTTTGGCAGATATGCCGGAGCTATCGGAGCTGCGAAGCTGGCGGAAGAAAAAAGCCGCAGATAGCGAACGATTGGGGACGTACACTTTTGCAAAAAGTGTACGTCCCCAATCGCGTTTGTCGGTGTCCCCAATTGTATTTCCCCCTGTCCCCTTTTGCAAAAGTGTACGTCCCCTGTTATAATATTCCCGGAGGTATATGATATGGTGTTTGGCGACTTTTTGACCAGGGTGCGGGAGCGTGCGCCGCTGGTACACAATATTACGAATTATGTCACGGTGAATGATGTGGCGAATATGATCCTGGCCTGCGGCGCCAGTCCGATCATGTCGGATGAGCCTGCGGATGTGGAGGAGATCACGGCTTTGTGCCAGGGTTTGAATATCAACATCGGGACGCTGAATAGGCGGACCATAGACGGCATGTTCGCCGCAGGGAGAAAGGCGAAGGAGCTGGGACACGCCACGGTGCTGGATCCGGTGGGCGCCGGGGCCAGCGGTCTTCGTACCCGGACGGCAGTAGGGCTGATGGAGGAGATCAGGTTTGATGTGATCCGGGGGAATATCTCGGAGATCAAGACGTTAGCTATTGGCAGCGGGACTACCCGGGGCGTGGACGCAGACATGGCAGATGCAGTGACAGAGGAGAATCTGGAGGAAGGCATTTCTTTTGCAAAAGCATTTGCGAGGGAATCGGGCAGTATTGCTGCGATAACCGGGGCCATCGACCTGGTAAGCGACGGAAAAAGCTGTTATGTGATCCGGAATGGCCGGCCGGAGATGGGAAGGATCACGGGAACCGGCTGTCAGCTGTCCGGCCTGATCTGTGCATTTCTGGCCGCAAATCCGCAGGAGAAATTAGGCGCGGCGGCAGCAGCGGTTGCCATGATGGGACTTGCCGGAGAGATCGGCTGGAGCCGGATGCAGGAAGGCGATGGAAATGCGACATACCGGAACCGGATCATCGATGCGGTTTACAATATGGATGCAGAAACACTGGGGCGAGGAGTAAAGTATGAAGTGCGATAAGAAGAATCTATTATTATATGCGGTGACGGACCGCTCCTGGCTGGGGGACAAGACCCTGGCAGAGCAGACGGAGGAAGCGTTAAAGGGAGGCGTTACATTTGTCCAGATCCGGGAAAAGGAACTGGACCGGGAACATTTCCGGGAGGAAGCAGAGGAACTGAAAGCGCTCTGTGCCAGATACCAGGTGCCGTTCGTGATCAACGACGACGTAGATCTGGCTCTGGAGGTGGATGCAGACGGCGTACATGTAGGACAGAGTGACATGGAGGCCGGGGATGTGCGGAAGAAACTGGGACCGGATAAGATCATCGGCGTGTCTGCCAGGACAGTCTCACAGGCTCTTCTGGCCCAGCAGCACGGAGCAGATTATCTGGGCGTAGGAGCTGTATTCCATACGAGTTCCAAGGCAGATGCAGCAGAGGTGGATTTTGAAACCTTAAAGGAGATCTGTAAGGCAGTGGATATCCCTGTGATTGCTATCGGCGGGATCAGCGAAGAAAATGTGGGGCAGCTTGCCGGCAGCGGTATCTGCGGCGTGGCTGTCATCAGTGCCATCTTCGCAAAGCCGGATGTGAAAAAGGCCGCCCGGGAGCTTAAGAAAGCTGTAGAGAAGATGGTGGCAGAAGGAGAAGAAGCATGCAGATAAAAGCGGCTATTTTCGATGTGGACGGCACACTTCTTGACTCTCTTGGAATCTGGGAAAAAGCGGATGAGGAGTATCTGAGCCGCCGGGGCATAAAGCCGGAAAAAGGGCTTGGAAGGATCCTCTATCCCATGACCGTGGAAGAGGCATCTGCCTATATCCGGGAGCATTATCCCGTGGAGCAGACGACAGAAGAGATTGCGAAAGGCGTGCTGGAGATCGTGCGGGAATTTTATGAGCAAAAAGCGCCGCTGAAGCCGGGGGCAGAAGCACTCCTGCGAAAGCTGAAAGCACAGGACATCTCCATGGCGGTGGCTACCACCGGGGAGCGTATGCTTGTGGAGGCGGCTTTTGAGCGGCTGGGAATCCGTGAATTTTTCCAGGATATCTACACCTGTACAGAAACAGGGGCAGGAAAAGACCGGCCGAAGATTTATCAGCTGGCGGCGGAAGCGCTTCAGGCCCGGCCGGAGGAGATTCTGGTATTTGAGGATGCACTGTATGCAATCAGAACAGCGGCGAAGGCCGGATTTGTGACGGTTGGCGTGGAAGACCCCTATAATGCGCCCGACAAAGAAGCGATCCGGGAAACAGCAGATTATTATACAGAAGAATTGGCAGAGTTTCCAAAGTTTTGGGAATGGTAAGAAGGGAGAAATCTATGAGAAAAACAGCATTGACTATAGCAGGAAGTGATTCCAGCGGCGGCGCGGGGATCCAGGCGGACATCAAAACCATGCTGGCAAACGGCGTTTATGCTATGAGCGCGGTTACGGCGCTGACCGCGCAGAATACCAGAGGAGTGACGGGAATCCTGGAATCTACGCCGGAATTTTTAGGCGAGCAGCTGGACAACATTTTTACAGATATTTATCCGGATGCGGTCAAGATCGGCATGGTTTCCTCGGAAGCGCTGATCCGCAAGATCGCGGATAAGCTGAGAGAGTACGGAGCTAAAAACATCGTGGTAGATCCGGTCATGGTGGCTACCAGCGGCGCAAAGCTGATCGATGACCAGGCCATTGATACGCTAAAAGAATGCCTGCTTCCATTGGCGACGGTTCTGACTCCCAATATTCCGGAGGCAGAAGTGTTGTCCGGCAGAAAGATTACCTCGGAAGAAGGCATGGAGGAAGCGGCAAAGGTGATCAGTGCGACCTATCACTGCGCTGTTCTCTGCAAGGGAGGCCACCAGCTGAATGACGCTAACGACCTTCTGTACCGGGAGGGAGCGAAGAAATGGTTTTACGGAAAACGGATCGATAATCCAAACACCCACGGGACCGGGTGTACGCTTTCCAGCGCCATCGCTTCTAATCTGGCCAAAGGGTATGAGCTGGATCTGGCGGTGGAGAGAGCAAAAGAATATATTTCCGGAGCTTTAGGCGCTATGCTGGATCTGGGAAAGGGAAGCGGACCTATGGATCATGGATTTGACATCCAGAGCCGCTTTTCCAGATAAGCGGCCAAAGGACGAAGCAAAGAACAAAAATAGAGCGCACGGAGAGGAGACGAAAGGATGGAGCAGCTTACCTTATTTGATGACCGCAAGCACACGGTGCCTCTGGCCAGCCGGATCAGGCCTGTTTCGCTGGAAGAGTTTGTAGGTCAGCAGCATTTGCTGGGACAGGGGAAAATGCTGCGGCAGCTGATCGAGAAGGATCAGATTTCCTCGATGATCTTCTGGGGGCCGCCTGGTGTGGGAAAGACCACTCTGGCCAGCATCATTGCCGGAAGGACAAAAGCAAACTTCATTAATTTCAGCGCTGTGACCAGCGGGATCCGGGAGATCAAAGAAGTGATGAGCCGGGCTGAGGAGAGTCGCCGGATGGGGGAGAGGACGCTTCTTTTTGTGGACGAGATCCACAGGTTCAACAAGGCTCAGCAGGATGCCTTTCTGCCATTTGTGGAGAAGGGCAGCATTATCCTCATCGGGGCAACCACAGAGAATCCGTCCTTTGAGGTCAACGCAGCGCTTCTGTCCAGGTGCCGGGTGTTTGTCCTAAAGGCTCTGGAAGTAGAAGATCTGGCAAAACTGATCCGCCAGGCGCTTACACATCCTGCCGGGTTTGCCGGACAGAACGTGCAGATCACAGACGGGCAGATCCAGCAGATTGCCGCATTTGCAAACGGGGACGCAAGAACCGCCCTGAACACCCTGGAAATGGTGGTTACAAATGCAAAGATCAGTGCGGAAGGGATGCTGGTCACAGACGAGGTCCTGTCTCAGTGTATCAGCCGGAAATCTCTGCTCTACGATAAAAATGGAGAAGAGCATTACAATCTGATCTCTGCGCTCCATAAATCCATGCGAAACAGTGATCCGGACGCGGCGCTTTACTGGATGTGCCGGATGCTGGAGGGCGGAGAAGATCCACTGTACATCGCAAGGAGGCTGATCCGCTTTGCCAGCGAGGATGTGGGGATGGCGGACAGCCAGGCTCTTAACGTGGCAGTGGCAGCCTATCAGGCCTGCCATTTTCTGGGGATGCCGGAGTGCGATGTCCATCTGAGCCATGCAGTGGTCTATCTTTCTATGGCGCCCAAATCCAATGCTCTTTATACGGCAGTGGAGAACTGTAAAAGAGATGTGAAAAACGGCCAGGCGGAGCCGGTGCCTTTGCAGCTTCGCAATGCGCCCACCCGGCTGATGAAGGATCTGGAATACGGAAAAGACTATGAGTATGCCCATGATACAGAGGAAAAACTGACGCGGATGGAATGTCTGCCGGAAAGCCTTTCAGGTACCGTTTATTATCATCCGACGGATCAGGGAGATGAGGAAAAGGTAAAAAAACGCCTGCAAGAAATCAAGGAGTGGAAAAGGCGGGAAACGTAAAAGAAGTAAGAAATTATAATGGAGGGAAGAGGATGGGAGAAAAGATAGTAAAGCTTTATACCAGGCAAAATGATAAGACACTGTACCAGCTTGAAAGAGACGGAAGGATCATCAACCAGAGAGTTTATGTGGAGCTGCATTTTGGAGATATTGCGCCGATTTTCATGGAAAGCTACGACTGGTTTACAAAGGAAGCGGCCAAACGTCTGCCAAAGCCGGATGATGTCCAGGCGCCCATCTGGTGCTCCATCAGCGCAGAGAACTGTTTAAAGCCGATCCCGGGTACGGTGGTCTATGTGCTGGAAGTGCCGGAAGACCATGTTATTTATTTTGATGACGTGAAATGGGATTATGTGCTGAACCGGATCTATCTTCCCAAGGATGAAGAGGATAAGAAAGCATACCGTCAGCATTTAAAAGAAATCGGTGTGGAAAACAGTTTTGAATTTTTGTCAGGAAAATATAAAGGAATGTTTCCAGAAGAAGAGGCCCGCATCCGGGAAAGCTGGAAACGGGCCTTTGAGATTGATAACTGGACGATATTCAATGTCTGCGGAAATCTCTGGGAAATCCGCAAAGAATGGGTGAAAAAGATCGTACATCCCGGAGAAACAGTGGAATAGCAGCCCCTTATCTTGGATAGAAAGTAGATTTCCAGATAAACAGACGATTTTCCGGCCTGTGGAAGGGCAGTAAAACTGGCCTGTTAGGCAGCGGATGCTGTGGCAGACGCAAGGAAGCAATCCTGTTTGTTATGGATGTAAACTGCGGAAGCGAAAAGACTCCTGTCAGCAGAATACAAAATGCGATCAGTATAAAAGAGCCGGCCAGAGTGTCGATATGATCCAGAAGCGGGGTGCCTCTTCTTAAACAAGAGTAGGTAAGCCCGTGGAATATATAGATCGCCATGGTACGGGTGCCGATATAGGAAAATGCAGTCTGCCTTTCGGTCATCAGCATCAGTATTGCAAAGGTCATAAATGCGCCGACGGCATAGCAGATGATCCGGCAGAGGATGCCGGCTATCGGATCCTGCCCCAGAAATTCATAGCTGTAGCGTCCGTAGAAGATTTTTACAGACAGCTCTTTATGCCGGGGCTCCAGGACCAAAAAGATAATAAAGGCCACTACACCCGCAAGGCTTGCCAGGCGAGATGTCTTTGTACGAAGTCTTGTGATCCAGGAACGGTCACAGTACATACCTGCCAGGAAAAACGGATAGAAAACCAGGATCCTGGGGATGCTTAGGAAATTGCTGGGCATGCCGTCTACACACCCGATCAAAAGCCCCGCCGCGATAGATAACAAAAAGTGGTGCGGGATTTTTTTTACATATGGAGTCACAAGTCTCCAGACAAACAGGGCCAGGATGTACCAGAGCGAAAACTTCGGGAACATCAGCGCCAGGCTGGTGGGCCGGTGGAGCACCAGGGTATACAAAAGATAGTACACCACCTCATAGACCAGGTAGGGAACGCCAAGCTTCCAGATCAGTGCGGACAGGGACAGTTCCCGTTTGGAAAAATAGCCGGAAATGAAGATAAACGCCGGCATATGAAATGACACGATCAGCCATTTCAGTGTATATAAAAAGTCAGTGTGCTGGTAGCTGCCTTCCGTAAAATGGCCCAGCACTACCATCAGGATCAAAAAGGCCTTGCAGTTATCAAAAAGATAATCTCTCGGTTTTGTTGTCGATGACGACATAATCACTCCTCCCATCAAAGGAGATAATACTCTTTCCGATATAAGAAGACAAGTCATAAAATATATAAAAAAATAATTTCTGGCAGGGAGAAATGTATAAAATGTGAACAAAGTGTGAATGGGGACGTACACTTTTTGCAAAAGTGTACGTCCCCATTCACACTTTCCCCTGTCCCCATCCGGTGGTTACGGGGAGGGCAGGATGGTGGTGGCCAGTGTTGCCATATCCGAACCTTCCTGATCGGCGGTGCTTAAAGTCTCCATATTTACCGGTACGGTGAGTGTGGTCTCGGCTCCGTAGGTGGGAGCGGCTGCGTATTTTTCCAGGGCTGCGACCAGAGCTTCGGAGGCTTCATCGATAGAGTAATAGGTTCCCTGCTCGAACTCGTGGTAGGCGTCGGCAAGGCTGTTGTTGGGCGTGATCGTAACGTCGATCTGATAGCTGAAAAGCCCGGGCTCCAACCGGGGCGTTCCCACGGTGTAGCTGCTCTGCTTTAGCAAGTTCTGCATGGCGGCCTGGTAGCGGGGAACGTAAGCCTGGCTCAGATCAGCCGGGGGATCGAAGGTGTCTGCCAGATACCACTCATAGGCCTCGTCCTCGGTGCGGTCCGTGTGCAGGGCAAATTGTGCGACCTCTCCTTTAAAGGAAGCGTCCAGGTAGGAGGTGAGGAAGTCCTGCATGTCATAGAGCGCGCCGAAGGTGTCGTAAGGCGTCATATACCCGGAAAGGGCAGATGCAAGGAAGCTCTGCAGATCCTCCTCTGCTATGGAAAAGCCGTCATCTGTTCTGGATACGGTAAGATCTGTGGTCGTTTCGGCCCCATATACAGGATCATCCGCAACGAGCTTCGTATCCGCCTCAAGGACTGCCAGCATGGTCTCCGTAAAATCTGCAGACGGCGGGTCGGCAGCCGTCTCCTCATTGGCAGATCCCACTGTCTGTGCCAGATCAATGGGCGTGTACGTAATAGGGACAGAATAGACATCGTCACTTCGCTCAGAGGCAGAGGCCACCTCAAATTCAATGGAGGCAAAGGCAGCCTGGAGAAATTTAAGGTAGGGCTCCTTAACCTCTTCCGGGCACTGGATCACAAAATCAGCCCCGCTTTCTTCAAGCCCGGCATCCAGAAGTCTGGAAAATGCCGAAGGATCACCTTCCTTTAGCTCAGTGATGGTTTCGCCGGCATATTCATCCGCGGACTGGCCGGTGCAGCCCCATAAGGGTACAGGGCACAACAGAGTACACAACAAAAGGACGGAAAGCTTCCGCATAAAAACACCCCCTCGAAAAAGTGATAAAAATTGTTATCTATATTGTACCATCGGACGAAAGCGGAGGCAATTGCGGAAACTGTCGATCCTTGAAATATGACTGGAAAAAGAAGGACAGATTATATATAATGATACCAGAGGAACGAAAGGAGAAGATTTCATGGAAATATTAAACATTGAACAGGAACTTAAGGAGAACTCCTATCCGGGCCGGGGGATTATCTTGGGGAAAACCCCTGACGGAACAAAGGCAGTGGCTGCATATTTTATTATGGGAAGAAGCGAGAACAGCCGGAACCGTATCTTCGTAGAAGATGGGGAAGGGATCCGCACTCAGGCATTTGATCCTTCCAAGCTGGTGGATCCAAGTCTGATCATCTATGCTCCGGTACGGGTGTTGGGCAATAAGACGATCGTGACCAACGGCGATCAGACAGACACCATCTATGAAGGAATGGACAAGCAGCTTACATTTGAACAGTCCCTGCGCTCAAGAGAGTTTGAGCCGGACGGACCGAACTATACGCCAAGAATCTCCGGTATCATGCATATTGAAAATGGGAAATACAACTATGCCATGTCTATCTTAAAGAGCAGCGACGGCTCTCCGGAAAGCTGTCATCGCTATACCTTTGCTTATGAGAATCCAAAGGCGGGAGAGGGACATTTTATCCACACCTATCAGTGTGACGGCAATCCGCTGCCAAGCTTTGAGGGTGAGCCAAAAAGGATCCAGATTCCGGACGATATGGAAGCTTTTACCACCCTTTTATGGAACAGCTTAAATGAAGACAACAAGGTATCTTTGTTCGTGCGCTACATTGATATTCAGACAGGAACGTATGAGACGAAGATCGTAAACAAAAACCAATAATCCGGAAGGGAGAAGAGAAGATGAAAGAACTAGAATTAAAATATGGATGTAACCCGAATCAGAAGCCGTCCAGGATCTATATGGCAGACGGAAGCGAACTGCCGATCCAGGTGCTGAACGGACGGCCGGGATACATTAATTTCCTGGATGCCTTCAATGGCTGGCAGCTGGTCAGCGAGCTGAAGAAAGCCACCGGACTTCCGGCAGCTACATCCTTCAAGCATGTATCTCCGGCAGGTGCTGCGGTAGGGCTTCCGCTTTCCGAGACGCTGGCGAAAATCTACTGGGTAGACGACCTTGGGGAGCTTTCCCCGCTGGCCTGCGCCTATGCAAGAGCCAGAGGAGCAGACCGGATGTCTTCCTTTGGAGACTTTATTTCTCTGTCCGACGTCTGTGATGTGGATACGGCAAGGCTTATTAAACGCGAGGTGTCCGACGGCGTGATTGCTCCTGGATATGAGCCGGAGGCTTTGGAAATCCTGAAGCAGAAGAAAAAAGGAAATTATAACGTGATACAGATCGACCCTGCCTATGAGCCGGCAAAGCTGGAGCACAAGGATGTGTTTGGCATTACCTTTGAACAGGGAAGAAATGAACTGAAGATCGACGATGAATTCTTCTCCAATATCGTGACAGAGAATAAAGAACTGACCGAGCAGGCAAAGATCGATCTGGCAATTTCCATGATCACCCTGAAATATACCCAGTCCAATTCCGTGTGCTTTGTAAAAGACGGACAGGCAATCGGTATCGGAGCCGGACAGCAGTCCAGGATCCACTGTACCAGACTTGCAGGAAGCAAGGCAGACAACTGGTGGCTGCGCCAGTCTCCCCAGGTTATGAACCTTCCGTTCGTGGATTCGATCCGCCGTGCAGACCGGGACAATGCTATTGATCTTTATATCGGCGAGGATTACATGGATGTGCTCGCGGACGATGCATGGCCGAATATTTTCAAAGAAAAGCCGGAGGTATTTACCCGGGAGCAGAAGAGAGAATGGCTTGATAAGCTGACAGATGTTGCGCTTGGCTCGGATGCTTTCTTCCCATTTGGGGATAATATTGACAGAGCCAAGCGAAGCGGCGTGAAATATATCGCACAGCCGGGCGGCTCTGTGAGAGACGATCATGTGATCGACACATGCAATAAATATGGAATGGTGATGGCATTTACAGGTATCCGTCTGTTCCATCATTAAACAATCACAGAGGAGTGATCATTTGAAATCATATGATGTGATCATCGTAGGCGCAGGCCCGTCAGGGATTTTCTGCGCCTACGAGCTGATTAGGAAACAACCAGATTTAAAGGTGCTGATGATCGAGAAGGGGCGTTCCATTGAGAAGCGGCAGTGCCCGAAACGGAAGACCAAGGTCTGCGTGGGCTGTAAGCCTTGCTCCATTACCACCGGATTTGCAGGGGCAGGTGCCTTTTCCGACGGCAAACTGTCCCTTTCGCCGGATGTGGGCGGTACATTGCCTGAGATCTTAGGCTATGACCGGGCAGAGAAGCTGATCCACGAGGCTGATGAGATTTATCTGAAATTCGGCGCAGACAAGAAGGTCTACGGAATCGATGACTATCAGGCTATCGAGCAGATCCGCACCAAGGCCATCCAGGCGAATTTAAAGCTGATCGAATGTCCCATCCGCCATCTGGGAACAGAAGAGGGCTATAAGATTTATACCCGTCTCCAGGAGCATTTGCTGGAGCAGGGCGTAGAGATCCGCTTCATGACGATGGTTCAGGATCTGATCGTAGAGGATGGAAGAGCAAAAGGCGTGGTGACAGAAGACGGTGAAAGCTTTTACGCTCCGGAGATCGTGGTGGGCGTAGGCAGGGAAGGATCCGGCTGGTTTGCCGACATCTGCAAGAAACACGGCATCGAGACCAGAAACGGCACCGTGGATGTAGGCGTCCGTGTAGAGGTCCGGGATGAGATCATGAAGGAGCTGAACGAAAAGCTGTATGAAGCAAAGCTGGTGTATTACACACCTACTTTCGACGACAAGGTCCGGGTGTTCTGCACCAATCCTTCCGGAGAGGTGGCGACAGAGTATTACGATGACGGGCTGGCGGTAGTCAATGGACATGCCTACAAGTCTCGGGATATGAAGACCAATAATACCAATTTTGCTCTGCTGGTATCCAAGAATTTTACCGAACCCTTCCGTTCGCCTATTGAATATGGAAAGCATATCGCTCGGCTTGGAAATATGTTAAGCGGCGGAAAGATCCTGCTCCAGAGATACGGGGACTTCCGCAGAGGCAGACGGACTACGGATGAGCGTCTGGTGAGAAATAATATTGTGCCGACCCTGAAGGATGCGGTGCCGGGAGATCTGTCCTTAGTCTTCCCCCACCGGATCATGGTAGCCATCGATGAGATGATCCAGGCGCTCGATAAAGTGACGCCCGGGATTGCGTCAGACGAGACATTGCTCTACGGTGTGGAGGTAAAATTTTATTCAAATAAAGTGGTAGTAAATCAGGAGTTTGAAACGAACCTGCCCGGCCTTCGGACCATGGGAGACGGAGCGTCTATTACCAGAGGACTTCAGCAGGCTTCGGCCAATGGCTTGTGGGTGGCAAGATGTATCCTGGAAAAATAAACAGGAGGCTGCCAGAGAAAGAAACGGTTGTATATTCGAAAGAAATCGAATATAATAGAAGAGTCGGGTGCAGATTGTGCAAAAAAACCGGCGAATAAGTCAAAACTATGGAGGAATCGGTAAGTTATGGCAAAATATTTTGGAACAGACGGATTCCGCGGAGAGGCTAATGAAGTACTGACCGTGGAACATGCATTTAAAGTAGGAAGATATCTGGGCTGGTATTACGGACAGGAGCATAAGGCAAGGGTCGTGATCGGAAAGGACACCAGGAGAAGCAGCTATATGTTTGAGTATGCACTGGCAGCAGGACTGACCGCGTCAGGAGCAGATGCATACCTTCTCCACGTGACCACCACACCCAGCGTGTCTTATGTGACGAGGACAGAGGATTTTGACTGTGGCATCATGATCTCTGCAAGCCACAATCCTTTCTATGATAATGGAATAAAGATCATCAACGGCAAGGGCCATAAGATGGAGGCAGAGGTAGAAGAAAAGATTGAAGCGTATATTGACGGCGAGACAGGAGAGCTGCCGCTGGCAAAGAAGGAAGCCATCGGCCGGACGATCGACTATGCGGCCGGACGCAACCGCTACATCGGGCATCTGATCTCCCTGGCTACCAGATCCTTTAAAGATATGCGGATCGGGCTGGACTGTGCAAATGGAAGTGCATTTGCCATTGCAAAGAGCGTATATGATGCCTTAGGAGCCAAGACCTATGTGATCAATAATGAACCGGACGGCACCAATATCAATACCAACTGTGGCTCCACCCATATCGAAGTACTGCAGGAATATGTCAAGGAGAAACAGCTTGATATTGCGTTCGCCTTTGACGGAGACGCGGATCGCTGCATCGCCGTGGATGAAAACGGCAAAGTGGTGGACGGGGATCTGATCCTCTATGTCTGCGGAAAATACTTAAAGGAACAGGGAAGACTGGAGGGCGACACCATCGTCACCACCATCATGTCCAATCTGGGACTTTACAAGGCCTGTGATAAAGTTGGAATCAAATACGAGAAGACGGCAGTAGGCGACAAATATGTATATGAAAATATGATGAAGAACAATTTCTGCCTGGGCGGAGAACAGTCCGGACACATTATTTTCAGCAAGCATGCTACTACAGGAGACGGTATCCTGACCTCCCTGATGGTGATGGAAGTGGTTATGGAGAAGAAACAGTCTCTTGCAAAACTGACCGAAGAGGTGAAGATTTATCCGCAGCTTCTGAAGAACGTACGGGTGGCAGACAAGAAGACAGCACGGGAAAATCCAAAGGTTGTGCAGGCAGTAGACGCGGTGACAGAGGCACTGGGAGACGATGGACGGATCCTGGTAAGAGAAAGTGGCACTGAGCCTGTGATTCGTGTCATGGTGGAAGCAGCTACCGATGAACTGTGTGAAAAATATGTAGACCAGGTCATTGACGTAATGAAGTCAGAAGGGCTGGTCACAGCATAGACAGAAGAAACAAAAAAGAAAAGTAATAAAAAAGGGTTCTCTCCTAGATGGAGTGGAACCCTTTTCCTATGATCTCGCTGGTGTTGGAAATTAATAAAAATGCGTCCGGTGAATTTTCTTTGATGAAATTACGGAGCCGCACCGCTTCGATTCGGCTTAAAACTGTCAGGATCAGGTACTTGTCGTCTCCAGAAAACGCACCCTGGGCCAGAACAACGGTAGCGCTTCGGTGCAGATCATCGTTGATGAATTTGCAGATTGGTTCCGGGTCAGCACAGACTACGTTGAAATACTTGGACAGGTTCAGGCTCTCGATAAATCCGTCGATCATAAAAGAGCGAAGGAACAGTCCAAGGAAGGAATAGAGTCCGGTGGTGATCCCGAACACAAAGCAACCGGCCAGGGTGATGAAAAAGTCTGTGGCCAGGAGAGCCTTTCCGATGTCTGCACTGGTATATTTCTTCATGATCATGGCGATGATATCTGTACCGCCGCTGGAAGCGCCGATGTTGAACAGAATTGCTGATCCTACGGCAGGAAGGGCGATGGCAAACGCAAGCTCCAGAAGAGGCTGGTCGGTCAGTGGCTGCTGCATAGGACAGATCCGGTCCAGGAGAGATAATGTGACAGACAAAAGGATACTGCTGTAGGCGGTTTTGGCCGCAAACTTTTTGCCAAGGATCACGAATCCGATCAGGAGCAGAGCCATGTTCGCGATAAATGAAAAGTCACTGGCAGAGATTACGCCGGTTTTGGCAACCAGAACGGCCAGACCGGTGATGCCGCCGAAGGTGAAGTTGTTGGTAAACTTAAAGAAGTATGTGCCAACAGCCATAATAAGTGTGCTTACGGTAAGCAGTCCGAAGTTTTTTGCTTTTGATTTCATGATATACATTCCCCAACATACTTTTAGCGCCGGTATACTCCAATACGTCGGCGCCATTTTTATCTGATTTAATCCACTCAAAATTGTAACGCCGAAGGATAGAAAAGTCAACGAATAGATGAAGATTGTAATAATTTGCATGAGGATTTTGAAATCCGCACATAATAGGTGCGTAAGGAGGATGGAAAAGATGTATAAGTATCTGCCGATCACGGATGTGTACGCAAGAGAAATCCTGGATTCCAGGGGAAACCCTACGGTAGAGGTGGAACTTCTGGCGGGCGAACGCTACTGGGGGCGCTCAGGTGTTCCCTCCGGAGCGTCTACCGGGAAATATGAGGCAGTAGAGCTCCGGGATAAAGAGGAAAGATATGGGGGACTGGGAGTCCGGCAGGCAGTGGAGCATGTCAATGCCAGGATCGCCCCGGAGATTATTGACCTGAATGTGTTTGACCAGGCGTTCCTGGATCTGACACTTAAAAAGCTGGATGGGACGGAGGACAAATCGAACCTGGGAGCAAATGCCACACTGGGAGTGTCTATGGCGGCGGCAAGAGCGGCGGCGGAGGCTCTCAGGATGCCATTGTATGCCTATCTTGGCGGCACCAATGCGAAGAAGATGCCTGTGCCAATGATGAATATTATGAACGGAGGGCGTCATGCGGATAATATCATAGATCTTCAGGAATTTATGATTATGCCTGCAGGAGCCTGCTGTTTCCAGGAAGGGCTCCGGATGTGCGGAGAGATTTATCATACATTGAAAACACTTCTGAAGGACAGCGGACATGCGACGGCAGTAGGGGATGAAGGCGGCTTTGCCCCGAATTTGAAAGGTGCGAAGGAAGTGTTGGAATTTATGATGCGTGCGGTGGAAAAGGCAGGATACCGGCCTGGCGTGGACATCGTGTTTGCTCTGGACGCGGCGGCCTCAGAGCTTTTTGACAGGCAGTTTCACAAATATGTGTTTGAAGGTGAGGGAGAGATCCGTTCTACAGAAGAAATGATCGATTATTACGAGGGACTTGCGGAAAGCTTCCCCATTGTTTCGATTGAAGACCCGCTGGATGAGGAAGACTGGGAAGGCTGGGAACTTTTGACCACAAGGCTGGGGATGCATATGCAGCTGGTAGGAGACGACTTGTTTGTGACCAATACCGGACGGCTGAAAAAGGGGATTGAAAAGGGCGCTGCCAATGCAATCCTGGTAAAGGTAAATCAGATCGGAACTCTGACCGAGGCCTTTGACGCCATAGAGACCGCGCATCATGCCGGATATCGCACGATTTTGTCCCACCGCTCGGGTGAAACGGCAGACACGATCATTGCAGATATTGCAGTGGCGTATGGAGCGGGGCAGATCAAAGCCGGAGCGCCCTGCCGCATGGAACGGGTGGAAAAGTACAACAGGCTTCTTCGGATAGAAGAACGTCTGGGAGATATAGCCGAATACAGGAATCCCTTTTGCTAGAACGGGATTCGTTCCGGCGGTCGTGTGAACTGTGGGAAACCGGAAATTTGCGCTTGCTATCAGGAACTTCCTGTGATAGAATATATATGGCTTATCCGCAGGAGGTGTTGAAAGTGGAAATCTTAAAAACGGTATTAATGATTATATTTGCAATAGACTGTATCGCATTGACGGCCATCGTCTTAATGCAGGAAGGAAAGACACAGGGCCTTGGAACGATCGGAGGAATGGCTGACAGTTACTGGGGGCAGAATAAAGGCCGTTCCATGGAAGGAACGCTTGTAAAGTCTACGAAGTTTCTGGCGATCCTGTTTATTGTACTGGCGGCAGTGTTGAATTTGAAAGTATTTGCTTAAGAAGCACAAGAGAAAGAATCAGTAGGACACTCCTTCAATAGGAGTGTCCTTTTCCGATATTGGGGAGAATCATAAATGCAGGAAACAGACAGAAATTTTGAAAAAAGAAAAAAAGTAATCTATCAGTTTATGCAGGACGAACTGTATGTACCAATGAAATTAAAAGAAATCGCCGCTGTTCTTCGGATTTCCAGGGAAGAAAAAGAGGAATTAAGGGCAGTACTGAATGAACTGGAGACAGAAGGTAAGATTTCGTTAAGTAAAAGGGGAAAATACAGTATCAGCAAAGAAAAGCATCTGACAGGATGCTTCCGGGCAAATTTGAAAGGCTTTGGATTTGTGACGGTAGAAGACGAAGCGTCCGACATATATATTGGTGCGGAGTATACCGGAGGAGCCATGGATGGCGATACGGTAGAGATAGCGCTTTTGAAGACGGACGGACCGGGACACCGGGAAGGAAAGGTGACAAAGATCCTGAAGAGGGGCATCACAAAGGTGGTGGGCCTCTATCAGCCGGGTGCCGGAAAGAAATACGGATTTGTGATCCCGGATAATCAGAAGATCGGGATGGACGTCTTTATCCCTATCGAGCGTTCCATGGGAGCGGTAAGCGGTCATAAGGTGGTGGCAGAGCTTACCTCCTACGGGGAGAGGGGGCGCAAACCGGAGGGAAAGATCGTGGAGATCATCGGGCATGTAAATGACCCGGGGACGGATATCCTGTCTATCGTCAAGGGGTATGATCTGCCTATGGAGTTCCCGGAGAAGGTTTTAAATCAGGCCGCCCGGGTGGCAAAGCCGGTAAGCGAGGCGGACATGAATGGGAGAAAAGATTTAAGGGACTGGCAGATGGTGACCATCGACGGCGAGGATGCCAAGGATCTTGATGATGCGGTTTCTGTGGTACAGGAGGGCGAAGACTATATCCTGGGCGTTCATATCGCAGATGTGACCAACTATGTACAGGAAAACAGTGCACTGGACCGGGAAGCCTATGAGCGGGGAACCAGTGTGTATCTGGTAGACCGGGTGATCCCCATGCTGCCCCATACATTGTCTAATGGGATCTGTTCTCTGAACGCAGGAGAGGACCGGCTGGCGCTTAGCTGTATCATGCGGGTGGATCCATCCGGACATGTAACAGATCATGAGATCGCAGAGACGGTGATCCATGTGGACCAGCGGATGAGTTATACCAGTGTGAATAAGATCCTGGAGGATGAGGATCCGGAAGAAATAGCAAAATACCGGGAATTTGTGCCGATGTTCCAGCGGATGAGAGATCTGTCCCGCATCATCCGGCAGCGCAGGCATCAGCGGGGATCCATTGACTTTGATTTTCCTGAGACGAAGATCATTCTGGACTCCAAAGGAAGGCCGACAGAATTAAAGCCCTATGAAAGAAATACGGCGACCCGGCTGATCGAGGATTTCATGCTGCTGGCAAACGAGACAGTGGCGGAGGAATATTACTGGCGGGAACTGCCGTTTTTATACCGGACCCATGAAGCTCCGGATGATGAGAAGATCCGGGCTTTGGCAACCTTTATCAATAATTTTGGCCATTCGATGCATCTTGGCACAGGCGAGGTGCGGCCAAAGGAGATCCAGAAGCTGCTGGCAAAAGTAGAGGGACGTCCGGAGGAACCATTGATCTCAAGACTGGCCCTCCGTTCTATGAAGCAGGCCAGATATACGGCGGAAAATACCGGGCATTTCGGACTGGCGGCTAATTATTATACTCATTTTACGTCCCCAATCCGCAGGTATCCGGATCTGCAGATCCACCGGATCATCAAGGATAATCTGCGGGGAAGGATGAATGAAAAGAAGATCGGGCATTATCAGTCGATCCTTCCTGAGGCGGCAAAGCACTCCAGTGAGATGGAGCGGCGGGCTGATGAAGCGGAGCGGGAGACAATAAAGCTTAAAAAAGTGGAATATATGCAGGAGCGTCTCGGAAATGTATATGAAGGCGTCATCTCCGGCATTACCAAATGGGGGATGTATGTGGAGCTGCCGAATACAGTAGAGGGCCTGGTGCATGTAGTAAATATGCGGGACGACCATTATGAATACGATGAAAGCAGGTATGAAATGACGGGAGTTCATACCGGTCGGACATATAAGCTGGGACAGCCGCTTTGGATCAGGGTGATCGGCGCGGACCGCCTGCAGCGGACGATTGATTTTGAGATTGCGGAGGAAGGAGATGAGGACGATGGCGAAAAAGAGTGGTATGAAGCTGATCGCAAATAATAAAAAGGCGTATCATGATTATTTTATCCTGGAGACCTACGAGGCGGGAATCGCCCTGCACGGGACGGAGGTAAAGTCTCTCCGGATGGGAAAATGCAGCATCAAGGAGGCATTTATCCGTGTGGAGAATGAAGAGGTATACGTTTACGGCATGCATATCAGTCCCTATGAAAAGGGAAATATTTTCAATAAGGATCCCCTGCGTGTCCGCAAACTCTTGCTCCATAAATCAGAGATCCGCAAGCTTCTTGGGAAGACCAAGGAGAAGGGGATGACTCTGGTGCCGCTGAAGGTCTATTTTAAAGATAGTCTGGTGAAGGTGGAGATCGGTCTTGCAAAAGGAAAGAAATTATATGACAAGAGGCAGGATATCGCAAAGAAAGACCAGCAAAGAGAAGCACAAAGAGACTTCAAGGTCCGCAATTTCGGTTAGATAAGGGAGGAATCAAAAGGATGGTACCGACAAAGAAAGAGGATTTAAGAAATCTGGTCACAGAGACCACAAAAGAAGTATACGAAGAGCTGACGCCCCATCTGATCCAGCTTATCAATCAGACTCAGCGCAATCCGGGCCTTACAGATGCACAGAAGCAGGATGAAATATCGGTACATATGATGGGATATGTAAAATCCTGTACGAACGAGATTATTATTGAGGTGCTTTCGGAAATTCTGGGACTGGGGGACGAAGAAGAATGAAATACTGTATTAAATGCGGAGAAAAGGTAAATGATGATGCACAGTTCTGCCCGGGATGCGGTGCAAAGATCCCGGAAGGGACAGAGGAGAAGAAACAAAGCTATGACGGGCAGCAGGAACAGTACACTTATCAGAGTGCAGGAGGCCCGGAATATTTTCACTCAGAAGATGTGCGCCAGAATAAGGCTATGGGAGTGCTTTCGTATATCGGAATCCTGGTGCTGATCCCGCTTCTTGCCGGGAATAAGCAGTCAGAATATGTGCGGTTCCATCTGAACCAGGGCGCGGTGCTGTTCATTATCTCGGCGATTGTCAATATTTTAGATGAACATGGATTTTTCGGGATTTCTCTGTTTCATCTAATAGATTTTGGGGTTTTCGGACTGGTGCTGGATCTTTTGAATCTGATTCTGTTTATCATGATGATTATTGGAATCGTGAGCGCCTGCCGGGGGACAAAGGTGGAACTTCCGGTGATCGGGCAGATCAGGCTGGTGAAATGAAAAATAGTGCCCTCCGTCTGGTAAACTAAGTCACTATTTTCAAAACACATAATTACCGGCGGCCCGTAAGAGCCACCGGTAAAGATTACTCAATCGTGATCAGCTTTGGCTGTTCTTCCTGTTTTTGTACTTCCTGTGGGATCTGCAGTGTGAGGACGCCATCCTTAAATGCGGCTTTGATGTCCTCCTGCGTTACATCCTCGCCTACATAGAAACGTCTGTTGCAGGTGCCGGTGTAGCGTTCTTTATGGATGCATTTTCCGCGGGCGTCTTTCTCTTCCTTGGTTTCGTTTTTGTGAGCGGTAATTGTCAGGTAGCCGTCCTTTAAGTCAGCCTTGATATCCTCTTTGGCATATCCGGGCAGTTCCATTTCTACCAGGTAATTACCGTCTTTTTCGTGGATATCTGTTCTCATGACCTGGCTGGATGTGCCGTCGTAAGAACGAGTAAAAAATGGATCATTGAACATGTCATCAAATAAACTGTTAAAACCTCTGTTTGCAAGTAACATCATACATACCTCCTAAAATCTATTACAATATTATAGTTTCTATCAAACACTTGATTTATGTGATCGGGGGCAGATGTTTTGCCCCCGTTATTTTAATTATCCTTCAATGGCAATGCTGTTATTGGCTTCTACAGCCTTTGCATTTTTCTTTGGAAGGCTCAGCTTCAGGATACCATCCTCAAATTTGGCTTTTACATCCTCCTGGGTAACGGCATCTCCTACATAGAAGCTTCTCTGCATGGTTCCCGCATACCGCTCCTTCCGGATGTATTTGCCTTTCTTATCCTGCTCGTCCTTATCGAGTCCTTTAGCTGCGGAGATGGTCAGATAACCATTGTCCAGCTGTACGCTGATCTCATCTTTCTTGAAGCCTGGCAGATCGACATCTAACTCGTAGCCCTCATCGTGTTCCCGGATATCGGTCTTCATCATGTTCTTTGCGTGTTTTCCATATAACGGATTCTTTCTTCCCCAGAATTCTCTGTCAAATCTGTCAAACGGGAAATCCATCCAATCATCATCAAATAAGTTCTCTCCAAAAATACTAGGCATCATCATAAGTCATTTCTCCTTTCATGCTGAAACATCAAATTAAAATTTTTATGAGCCGTTTTCACGGCTGCCATCAGCACTCTTGAAGTTGTCTCAAGTGTTGTAAGCAAATGGAAACTTAAGATTCGGAAACCTGTCTTTTTGTTCCCTTTCTTTTGTTCTGTCTGTACTATAACACGTATTGTTAGCACTGTCAACACTTGAGTGCTAATAATTTTTATATTTTTTTGCAAACCCTGTAAAATCAATGGTTTGCAAGCATTTTCCACTCTTGAAATTGTCATTTTTCTTAGGTTTGACACCAATTTGACACCAATTTTTTCTTTTCTGGTGTCAGAAGTTCACTGCCATACTATCCAGCTTTGCTATCTCGTTTTCAATCCTTGCCCTGTCGCCCAAGTGGTTATACACTTCCATAGTCACATCAAAATGAGCGTGTCCCATAATGTACTGCAATACCTTAATGTCCATACGGCACTCTGCCATTCTCGTGCAGGCTGTGTGTCGCATAACATGAGCGGAAACCTTTGGAAGCAGTTCTGCTTTCCTGTGTTCTTTCTTTGCTTTTTGGACTTCCGCTTTGTTATAAGCGTCTACAATGTTATACAATACACTGTTTACACCATAAGGCATAAGCGGTCTGCCGGATTTAGCAGTGAAAACAAAACCAGAATATCCGTCCACCTCATAAGACTTATCTTTTGCCAGCATGAAGTTGATTTTTCTCTGTTCTTCAAATGCTTTCTGTACTTCCTGCGTCATAGGTATCACACGAATACCAGAGTCTGTCTTTGGAGTAGAAATATGGAAGCGACAGCCGTCTCCATAATTCTTGTAAATAAGCTGGTGGTCTACATTCAAGCGTCTTGCTCTCGTGTCCACGTCTTTCCATGTAAGACCGATCAACTCTCCACACCTTAACCCTGTGCCTATCATAATCGTGAGCATAGGATAATAGGTATTGTAAACATTGCTCTGCTTCACAAAATCAATGAGCTTTTCCTGTTGTGAGATTGTCAACGCCACACGTTCCTCTGCTGGTCTGCCATAATCGCTGATAGAACCTTTTGCTGGATTTTTACGGATAATATCATCATCAACCGCCATTTCCAACGCAGGAAAAATCATGTTGTTAATATACTTGATAGTAGAATGAGCATATCCAGCTTTGGACAATTTTGAATAGTAGGCTTTAATGTGAGAGGGTAACATCTGGACAACTTTAATGTTGCCGATTTCATCTTTCACCCGATTATTCCATACACGAATGTAATTCACTCGTGTAGGCTCTTTCAGTTCACGGGTCGCCATGTATCGCTCGAACAAGGTGTTTAACGTCATTTTCTTGATTGCGCTGTCTGTCAGAATGTTGTCGTCCATATCCTTTGCAATCTTTTTTTCTTTCTCTCTAAGCTCTGGTAAATCCTGTGCGTAGATTGTGCGACGTTTTCCTGTTCTTATATCTGTGAAGCGATAACTGTATCTGCCGTCATTACGCCAGCTTTCGCCCTCTCTTAATTTTCTCCCTTTCGGGTCTTTTCTGCTAACTGCCATGAGAACCATTCCTTTCTTGTAGCCCTCTTTTCATGTTCTCACAGCGTGGTTTGTCTATAATTAATTATACCATATTTCCGCAAGAACATAAATAGAAGACTGTACTATTCTGCAAGGTAAAGCAGATATTTTTTGACCCTTTCCACGGAGTAAAGAACCCTGCGACCTATGACAATTTTTGCTTCTGCCTGCTCACCGATTTTCCTTGCCGTAGCATGACCGCATGAGAGCATAGCAGAAAGTCCCTCTATATCAACAGTAATCGGCTGGCTGGTTTTTCGCTCTTTTGTCTTGTTCATATATCAGCAAAATAAGCATATCAGTATCACTTATTTTGCAACACCCCCTTTCCTGTATTTTTGGAAGCAGACAGACGGCTCTGGAAAAGCTCCGCTGGTATCTCAACCAATCTCATTCCTATGAGCAAAACCACCTCTGGGACGTATCATTATCCTGTGAATACAGGTCATGGCGGGACGACTTTTCCAAAGGTCGCTCTCGGATCACTGCGTGGGTCGCTCGCTTTCTTTTGGAAAGGTCATGGCGTACAGTTTCCGTGGCTCGCTGTATCACAAACGTATCTGCCTGCTTTATTCAGTTTTCAAAGAACTGCAACGGCTTGTCAGCCTGTAAAAGCCAACAGCAGGACTATTGACTTTTATAGAATGACAAGCGGTGTGGCTGGAAAGGGGAGAAAACCACGCCCGCCTGTATGTATTTAGATTACTGCGATTTCAAAATTGAGTATCATATCCAGAAAAGCTGTCTGTACTCTGTTTTTCAAATCTGCGTCCACTACCATACACACATTTCCGTGTTCGTCATAGAGCTTTCGCAAACATAGTTTTGAGATATACCCGTCGTAGAAGTTCATCACTGTGGCAATGGCTTCTGGGTCGCCCTCTGTCGCTGATACGATAATCTCAAAAGGTAAGCGTTCATGTTTCTTCATTCGTTTTCCTCCATGTATTTCCTCAATGTTTCAAGCGTCTTTGTTCTGTGATACTGGACGTTTGAACGAGGGATATTGATAAAACGGCTGATTTCTCCGTCTGCCATATCCATGAAGTAGGACAATAGAATAATATTTCGCTTCTTCTCGGTCAGAGCTTTAAGAGCTTCACTCAACTTGTCATTTTCAATCCATACTTCAATTCCCAGCACATTAAACACGGTATAGTCGCTTTCGTATTTATCACACTCGCCAAAGCGTTCCTGCTGATAATCTGGCAAATCAGAAAATGAACACTCACGCTTTTCACGTCGCTTCATATCACGGTAGCCTTTCATCACAGCTCGCTTGATGACTTTCTTTGAAAGGCAATCGAACTGTGCTTCAATGGCTTGTCTGAAAGAAGATGTTTCCACTGTTTCACCTCCTTTCTGTGCGAAGTAGAAATGAACGGAAGTTCATTTCCCCCTTTCCGCACCCCAACTACCCAAGAAGGTGTCCAGCTACCAAGATTTACAAAAAAGAATTTGCAAATCTCGGATATAACAAAAACAGTCTATTAGAATACGAATGTACCAATAGACTGTTTTGTTAACGTATGTGATATGAATTTTTAACTCATGTTTATGGTGTGCTGACTGGATAACCATTGTAAGGCGGTTATTCAGTTGTGAATACTGGCGTATTCGCTGATACGCAATCATGGCACAACCCCCTTATCCAGAGCTGTACCGTGAGAACAAAAGAAAAGGACAGCTCTGGTTATCCAAAACCGTCCTAATCAGATTATTGAAAGACATGGAAAAAGATATTACCCTAGAACGGTTTTTTTTATTTACCGTCAAGGTAATATTGATATGAATTATTAACGCATGATATATGCGTTTTTAACACATTCTAATCACCTGCCATGAAGTATAAACTCATGACAGGTGATTTAAAATGAGGAAAAAGAAAGATACGCACAGCTTTGATTTCCGTCCGCTGGGACTGGCAATCAGAGAAGCAAGAGAAAAAGCTGGGCTTTCCCGCAATGATTTAGGCGATAAGGTCTTTTACGGAGAACGTCATATCGCAGATATTGAGAATATAGGGAAACACCCCAGCTTCCAGCTATTTCATGATTTAGTAACCATGTTCCATATCTCTGTTGACGAATATTTCTATCCACAAGAGAAAGCGAAAAAATCCACAATTCGCAGACAGATAGATGTATCGCTTGATGAACTGACAGACGAAGAACTCAAAATCATTCAAGGAACGATTGACGGTATCATGAAATACAAGGGGACGGGAAGCAAATAGGCTTCTCGTTTTCTTTTTCCTCTCACAGGCTATCCTGCTGATCTGCTCCGCAGGAAGCAGGATTTAATAAAAAGAGCCAATAATCTGTAAGAGTAATTCTTACAAACTATTGGCTCTGCGTCTTAGCGTCTGGCTCTTTAATAACTTTTACTATTCCACGATTTATATTGATTAAAGTTTCATGCTTGCATTTTGGACAGAATAAAGGGAAATTTATCAATTCTGTATCTTTTCGTACTTTAACTCGTGTCTTACTATTGCAAATAGGGCATAATATCCATGATTGCTTTTCCACGGCAACACCACCTTTTATTTTAACGGAATACAAAATTCACACAAATGTAATGAGATTTTCGAGAAAGCGTATCGCTCAATTATCGGTTTCGTATAGTCAACTAGCAAACCGGAAGTTAATGTGTCAATATTCTTCCAAAAATTTGCCACATCATTTTCTGTATGTGGAACCTCAAATATAGCGTAACGCCCACTATCAATGTTACGAATGGGTAAATCACAATGTATATCCTTGCCATTGATAACCATTCCCACGTCATATCGCAGTTCATTTTCTGGCGTTGATAAAGGATTGTCCAAAGCTATACCTAGTATCGCTGTATCATCTTTGAATAAATCATTACTTTTTAAATAGTCCTTTAGCTTTTCCATTAGTTGCTTGTTTTCTGCACCATACTTACCGGTTCTGCGTATATATGCAATTTCAATATCTTTAAATTCTTCAATAACCAAGTTATGACCTCCCATATTTCAATCGGTATCAAGCTTGATAAGGCAATGGTAAGGGCAATTAAAATGTTTTTCAAGATATTTTTTAAAATGCACCACAACTTTTTTAAAAGGTAAGTTCTTCCTGCTGATCTGCCTCGCAGGAAGCAGGAAGAGAACTTAAATCTTCACTTTTTTTGTAATTGTATAAATATATTCTTCTGGCGTAGGCGTTCTGTTTCCAAAATATTTTTTGAATTTTGCCTGTACCTCTGAGTCTGTACTGTTCATAGCTTCGTCAATGGTAGCCTGTATTTCTGCCCTTAGTTCCGATACAGGAACACCGCTTGCCTTTGCACCAACTTTTAAGATTTTTTTCATATCTCGTTTTTTTAGTCCTAACATAAGCTCTCCTTTGTATTTAAAAAGGGTACAACTACTTTCAACCACTCGTCAGGTAAATATATTGCTAAATATCCATGATTATATCCTTTAGCTTCGTATATTTGACATGAAGGAACTAATTTTTTAAAGAGTTGTGCCGACTCCTTTACACATTTCATTTCCTTTGAACCATAACAATACATAATTTGTGCTTTCGTTTTGGAAATATCTTTTTTTAATTGATATTCTGCCATGTATGTACGATACATAGTATAAAGCGTATTTCTCTTTAATAAGGGCATATCATGTATATAATAATTTTCAATTTCTTTTGGAAATCTCATATTAGGAGACAATCGTAGCAAAACCATTTGACATTTGCACGAAAATCTACTAAACATCAATCCCCCAAAAAGCTTTACTGTAGCAATACAGAATTTTTCCAATTTAGGTTGTGGATAACAAATACTTCCATCTATAATAGCCTTTTGACAAATATCAGCTTTAAGAGAAAGCATTTCTATCACAATCTGCCCACCTAAAGATACACCACAAAGCAAAAAAAGCTGTCCATTACAATTTCGATTTATATACAAGATTAGTTTTTGAGCACTATCTGTTGTAGAGACATATTCTGTATTATACTCTTCTCCATGCCCATCTAATGTTGGCAGAATAACATGATATTCTTTAGACAATACTTTTGCTTGTCTTAAATAATTCCACCAAGAATTTCCACCGCCATGAATTAACATAATATGCGGATTTTCTTTATCTCCGAACTCATGAAATTTCATTTATACTCCTCCTCAAAAATCTGTTCTGTAATATTTTCTAATAGCTTTTTTACTGTACTTTCAATTTCTTCTTTAACTAACAAATCGCTATTTTGCAAACAAAGATTAACAAGCTGTATAAAATTTATAACAGCATTAAAGTTAATATTTTTCTTTGGTTTATCTATATACATAATATTTTTTTTCATAAAAGTTCGTATGTTTTCAAAAGATTGGCTTCTATCCGCTCTTAAAAGAATAGTCGTTAAGTCATCTCTCGATAAATATCGAAAAATATTACTTTCATCTTTCAGAAAAAAGAAGGAATATAAATCTATAAATTCAGATTTTGTTATTTTTCCATTACATTCTAAAATTTTAAAAAAACGATTCTGCAAGTTGTGTTGCGAATCTTCCATAATAGATAATATTAAATCTTCTTTTGAGTTATAAAAATTGTAAAATGTACCTGTTGATATACCCGTCGTTTTTGCTAACTCTCTAATATTAAGCTGTCTATATCCTTTTTCCCTAATTAAATCAATACAATTTTGTTTTATAATTTTATACAAATACTGTTTCCTTGTTTCCGAAAAAATTTTAGGCATATTTTTCTCCTTTAAGTGATAAAATGAACGATATGTTTATATGTTCATTTTATCACTTTCTAGAATTTATTACAACTATATTTTTAAGTACAAGCTAAAACCTTAATTTATAATTTTCCAGTTGCTATCCTTATGAAGCGTCAGCTCATATTGTGATACCTGTGTCGCTTTTGTCTGGTTGTCAATGAATTTTACAGCTACTTTGACTTTCACATTGTCGCCGTCAGCCGTGAATACAGGATTGACAAGCTCGGAAAAGAGATAGTCCCCGTTTATCGGTTCAAGGACGTTTCCCTCTACATAGTAGGCAAGCTCCTTGTCCGTTGCGGTAGGGTACAGCTTGAAGAATGTTTCCAGAAACGCCGTAGCGTCATTGACCGTATCAGCGTCCACGCTGTTGTCGGCTTCCTGTGCCTTTGGCTCATAATCGGATTTTCCCGTAGCAGGGGCAAGGGTCGGGTTCTGTATGATAACCATATCCCCGTCAGCGTCCACATGGACGGTCACGGTATAGGTTTCTGACACGTCCCTTGTCTGGTCGCCCTCTTTTATCTGTTGATCTATTTCATAGACGACAGAAAAAGCGTTCTCCCCAGACTGTTCCACGTCCCAGATTAGTACGTTCGTGACTGTGGAGCTGGTCGGTATATCCGTTCTCACCGTATCAACATTCAAATCCTGCAATTCCTGTGTCAGATATGCACTGATAGCCTGTGTCCTTGCTTCGATTGCTTCCTTGCTGTTGCTCCATGTGTAATAGGACTTCGCAAAGTTCTTGACAAAATTTTCTATGCCGTTGGTGTCATTCAAACGGAGCTGTATGGTTTCTATCTCATGCGTGGTGTGCTGGTCGATAGCGGTAAAATTCTTATACACACCAAAGCTCACGCTTGCGATAAGCACCACCCAGAGGGCAATGACGGACTTCTTATGCGTCCCCACTTTCATAGTACGGACGTGTCTTTCTTTTATCGGTTTTTCTTTCTTCTTGAACATGATTTCCATTCCTTTCTATTGCTTAATTCTGCCAGCCCCTATCAAATGCTGTTGCCAGTAGGAGCTTGTAAGGTCGGCGTAGCCTATCGGGTCGCCAGCGTGATACATCTGGTTATTTCCCACATAGATACCGACGTGGGTTACATACGTTCCCGCATTGTAGGTACTGTGGAAGAACACCAAATCCCCAGCCTGTGCCTGTGAAAGCGGGATATGCTGGGTAGCGTCATACTGTGCCTGTGCCGTTCTCGGTAAGGAAATGCCTACCTTGCCATAGCACCATTGAACCAGCCCCGAACAGTCAAAAGAAGTGTTAGGATTGCTCCCGCCGTACACATAGTCCCAGCCTTGATATTTCAGAGCTTCATTCATTATCTTCTGTGCCAGCTCGCCCGATACTTGACTGACAGTGAGATACTGGCTAACAAGCTCCACATAGAACATATTCCCGTACCCGTAACGCCAGCCACCATTGCGGGCGACAGCGATAGGGTTTGTGTAGGTGACTTTTGTTCCACCCGACTTGTCACGGGCGAAATTCTCTGCCAGCGTGAAGCTGTGTTTTTTCCCATTCTTAGCCACATAGCCGATATAGCCACCGCCATAGTTATAGGACTGCACCACGACGTTTATATCTTTTATGCCTTGATTTTCTGCTGAAGAAAGCAGGGACGCAAAATACTTGCACCCCTGCTTGATTGAGCTTTCCGTATCAAGGGAGTTAGGCGGTAAGCCCATGCTCTCGGAACTCTGCATAACGTCCTCGGCTGTCCCGCCACTTTCCACCTGTATGATTGCCAGCAGATAGGGGACGTACTCGGATATGCCGTATTCCTTTGCGTATTTCTCGACCATAGGCTGATGTTTCAAGACCTCTGCGGACAGGTTCATTCCCGTTACCCATGAGGAAGAGCTACCGCCCCCGTCGTCGTCCTCGGCACTGATAAGAACACCAAAGAAAAGCACTATTGCAATGAGAAATGGAAACAAACTGCCGATAATGGCGAGATGTCTCAGCTTCATTTCTTACGTCCTTTCTTTTCCGTGGTGTTTATGGTCGATTTCTTGATATTTCGTTCTTTTCTGGTGGTCTGTCGGTTCAGTTCCACACTATTCAGCCTTATCCCGTGTTTCTGTGGTACAGGTTCATCAGATTTTGAAGCCAGCGGACGTTCCTTGACAGATTGTGACGTGGTCGGCTCGGTATGTACCTTGTCGGTAGTGACAGGACGCTTGATTTCCTGCATTTTTCCTGTGTCTGTCTTAGAGGCGGTGACAGGTCTATCATGAGGACGGGTAGCTCCTGTTGTCGCTGATCCGTCCGTTGTTCTTCCAGCCTGCTTTGCTTCCTGTGCCTTTTGAAGCTCCATACGCTTATCAGCGATATTCTGTCTATGCTGTTGGAGCTTATCGGCACGCTCGCTCTGTCTGGTTTCCTGTCCCTGCACAATGCCACGCTTGAAGTCGGACACATTTGCTTTTGTCTTTTCCTTTGCGGAGTGTACGGCATAGGCGGTCTGGGTCGGCATATCCCTGATATTCTCCTTGACAGCCGTTGCCTTGTCCTTGACCTTGTTTTTCGTATCAAGCACCGCACCCACGGCTGAACCAGCTCGGCTTCCAAAAGACGCATTTTCTCGACGCTCTTTTCTGCCCGTACCAGCTCTGGTAGATTTCCCAGAACCGTCATTCATGGCTGTTCCAGCTACTGTACCAGCCACCGCACCAGCGACACTTCCAGCACCGACAGCCCTTGCGATACGGTGTTCCATACGCCTAGCCCTGTGTCGCATGAACATATACGGACGACGGAATATCCTGCGTCCCATGCTCTGGCTGTCCCCAGCATTTAAGCTGAACATACTCATAAGGTCGCCCAGCTTCATGTAGATACCCGCAAAGCAGACTATCTGCAAGAACGCAATCATAAAGAACGGGTAATCGGTGGATATGTTGTAGAACATACTGGAAATACTGAAAGCCACCGTGACAATAAGCGTTATTCCCGCCCTTGTCATAATCGTATTGAACACTCGGACGATTGCCTGTTTCGCCATATTCTCATAGCTGGGTATCATGGAGAGCAGAAAGCTAATCGGCAGGAACATAGCGAAGATGATAAATAGTATCTGGGAAAATATCATCATGCCCGTGAGCAGGAATACGAATATCGTTATCCCCAGATTGAAGATGAGCAGGAAGAACACCATTCCCAGACGGTTGATGACCTGTGGTATCGTCAGATTGTCGTTGTCGTTATCCTCGATTTCCGTTTTCACCACGTCCTCACGGGTCGCCCCGTCGTCTGCTGACGGACTGACCGATACCAGAGCTTCCACACGGTCAGCTCCGATTTCCTCTATATCGCTGTTGCCAAATTGCAGGAGTAGCCATGGCTGTTGTACCTGTATGGAGAACAGGCTGTCCCTTATCAAATCCACACTGTCTTTCCCTGCACTGTCGCTGTCGGGGAGCATGATTTTTGTTCCCAAATCCAGCGAAGCCGTGGAAATGTCCGAAGAAAAATCGTTTATCTTCTTGATGTAGTCGGGAGCGTAGGCGATAAAGGAAGCGGACACGATAAACACCACAACGAAGTTGATAACAGCGTGGAGTGCCTTGCTGGTTTCTCGCTTTATCAGTCCCGTGTAGGCAACATAGATACCCACGATAAGGATAATGAGAAGCAGGAAGCCCACATAAAAGCCCGTACTTCCAAAGCCGTTTTCTGTTACGCCCGCTAGGGTCTGTATGCTTTTCCCGATACTGTCTGCCATATCGTTAATGAAGTCCAGCTTATACGCCTGCTGGACGACGTACCCCGTGGCGTTGGAAAGATACAGGCTGATAGTCCAGATAAAGTTGGTGATACAGTATAAGCCGTACTGCACGCTCTTTCCGATACCGTCCAGCCAGTTCCACGGAAGCCAGCCCCAGCTATTGTCCACATAGAAGTCAAGCTGGTAATTTTCCAAAGGGTACTGCGAATACAGGTTGTCCGCATTGACCGTATCATCTACAAGCCCTGTGGCATGAGCCACCGTACCGAACAGGGAAAGAAACACAACAGAGGTAAAAATGACTATCAGAGCTATCTTAAAAAAACGAAAGAGCTTCTTTCTTGTCAGAAGCCCCTTTATCCTATCTTTCATCACTCCACCTCGCTTTTCACGGGCGGTCTGGTATCAAAGGCGTGCAGTAATTCTTCAAAGACAGGGTGTATCTGCACCACGCCCACACGCCCGTACAAATCTTGAAGCAGGCATTGTCCGTTCTCCAAGTCACGAAGTCGTTTCTGGTTGTTCTCGTCGTCCTTGTCGATACCGAAAAATTCAAGGGTCTGCTTTATCTCGTTGATGTCCGTAGAACGGAAAGCGAATTTCAGACCGATATTGTTCTTTAGGCTCTCTTTTGACACGTCGCCAGAGGATTGCGTAACAAAGTACACACCCGCCTGCATAGCACGTCCCGCTCGCACCAGCTTGTTTGAGAGGGTTTCTCCCTGTGCCACATTGAGGAACGCCCACGCTTCATCTAAATCCACGATTTTAAAGATACTGCGGTCTGAATGAATGAAGTCTAAGGCAAAGGTGGAAATGACAATCAGCATAGCCACGGACAGCAGTTCAATGGTGGTGTATTCCTCAAAGGTCGTGTCCTTGTCGGGGAGTACCAAGTCTGCCACCTGTATGATGTTGAGCTGGTTGTCCAAGCTGATAGCGTTAGACACCGAACCGTCGGAGAACAGCAGATGTGCAAAGTCATAGTCCGTAAAGCTGTCGATATGGTCGGCAATATTGCGGGCTATCGCCGTGTCCTCTCTGCGTAGCTCGTCTATCACATGGAGAAGTCCTCGCTGATCGCTCTGGGTCACGGCTCGCACCGCTTTTCTAAGGACAGGGAATTTCTCACCGTCCCTAGAGGAAATCCCCGTAAGGAATGTGAGAATGTCTATCGCTAGACTTTCAGCGTCCTTTACATTCTTCATAATCACGAACGGGTCAAGAAGCCCAGCATTCTCCTTATCGCTGGTAAGGTTTACGATATTGATTTCATGGGCTATCTCTGGGAGCGTTTCTTTCCAGTTGCCACGCTCGCTCTTAGGGTCGAGAATGACCGCCTGTCCACCAAAGAGGACGGAATAATAGACGATAAGGTTATTGCAGAACGACTTTCCACCGCCCAGCGAACCGACAAAAGCGGAAGCCAGAGCGTTTGTGACTGTTCCTTTGATACCCTGTGAAGCAAGAGAGGGCTGTAAATAGACGTTTCTTCCTGTATCTACGGAATAGCCGATATAGATACCTGTGTTTTCTCCTAACTGCTGGGTCGCCCCGAAGCCAAGACCAGCCAAGAAGTCCGATTTCACATACTGCACATAGTCATTGATGTAACGCTTGCTTGCGGGGAGAAATTCAGAGTGAAGCCCCAGCATATCCCCAGCAGGACGCACCAGCTTTACATTGAGGTCGTCGTAAAAGTCCTTGACTTCATCACAACGGCGTTTTAATTCGTCCAAATCATCAGCCGATACACGCACTACATAAGAGAGCTTATACATACTTTCTTTGCTCTGGTCTAAGTCCGTTTCCAGCTCGTCCACGCTGTCTAATGCGTCCACCACATTTGAGCTGGTTTCACTTCCTGCTTGATAGGCGTGATTATCCAAATCTTTCAATTCCTTTTTCTTGTTGCGGACGGTCGTTAATGCTTTCCGATTTTCCACGATTTCTACATTCATGCTCGTATCAACGGGGAATGTGAATTGCTGTTGCTGGAAATAGAAGATTTCAGACGACGGAAAATCAAGCTCTCCTACAATCGCATTGACGGTAAAATAGGACACATAGCTTTCCTTGTCCTCATGTTCCAATCGTAAATACCGCTGGCTTTCCTCAATCACACACCTTGTCGGACGGATAAGGTCGTAGTATTTTATCAGCGTCTCTTTGTTCAATTTTTTCTTTGGTAGCTGGTACTCATAATCTTCATAAGCGATACCGTCCCTGCCGTAAAGATGTTCCATGAGATACCCAAAATCATGGATTTCCAAGCGACGCACCTTAAAGCGACGGGAGATTTTATTTTCCAGTAACTTTTCCATTTTTATGTAACGGTTGATTTCATCATTCGGCATGGAAACAAAATCATTCATCAGCGTGTGGTTCACTTCATGGAGAAATTCTGTGAACGTCAGCCACGCCGATTTTTTGATGTTCTTCAGATTGAGCTGTTCTTCCGTAACCATGAGCTTAAAGCCAAGAAAAAAGCGGTAGTCCACTTGATTGTCCCCAATCATAGATACTAACGCTTCGGTCTGTTCGTCTATCTTCTGATAGGCAACTTCCTTTAATTTTCCAGTTACCAGCTTCTTTGACTGCTCCTGCATACTTCGTATGGAGCTTTCTGTGGCAATCTGCAAGGCATGAATTTTACCCTCACGGGACTGTGCGATTAGCTGTCGGAAACTGTCATGCACGATAAATTTCTGCTCTGCGGATAAGAAAGAATAGTTGTACGGTATCAGCTCATAGTAAGCGAACACCTCATTGTCCTTGTTCCAGACAAGGTTATTGTCAATATATTTTATCGGGAACATAGTTCACACTCCTTACTGCCGTGATTGTTTCATTGAGTATCTGTTTATGCAGTTTTACGGCTTTTCCTGCATAAGTGATTTTAGGTCGCAGGGCATAGGTTATCTGTGATTTCAAAAAGCTGTACGGCTTCTTTCCGTCAAAAGTTTTCTGCGACATAAACCAAGTGAGAGCAACGGGAATACCAAAATATTTGAGAAATGCTCCCTCAATCATGGAAAGTGGGGGAATATCCCCAAACAGAATGATGATAAATTCTGTAAGCACAAACCATGTAATCTGTGTAAAGGTAACGGGAAAGGGTAAGTTAAAGTCATTGATTGCATACAAGACTTTTTCCACGTTCCAGATACCCGTATAAGATTTAATCTTTTTCAAGTTCTTTCAGCTC